>Ga0194131_10011782_pt1 | contig 10339 bp, 6 predicted proteins | sample TA2KigO120mmetaG_FD_148631 | JGI IMG/M metagenome (GOLD analysis project Ga0194131, IMG submission 148631) | Freshwater microbial communities from Lake Tanganyika, Tanzania - TA2015053 Kigoma Offshore 120m | ecosystem: Environmental > Aquatic > Freshwater > Lake | place: Tanzania: Lake... | reverse complement strand
CACGCGGTCGCCGTGCGCCGTGCGCAGCACGGTGTCGGTGCCGTCCACGAAACGGCACGAGCGCCGCTGGTCACGCTCCTCACAAACCAGGGCCAGCTCCCGGGGCGCACAGTCACGCTTCCACAGCCGTTGAACCGCCGCAAACAAGCCACGCATGTCCTGTTACCTCTCTCTCTGTGTGTCCATGCTACGGCAAGATTGTTTCCCAGATGTAAACAGGCTGCTAAAAACTTGTAAACTCGAGTTTAAGGTCGCCTAATTTATTATGCCGACAAAATATTAACCGACCGCAACAAATCCGGCCATCTGCATTCCGCGCCATACCTCCGGGTTCTTCATGAAGGTGTCCCACACGAAGCCGCTGCGATGGTTTTCAGCCATCAGCATGGTGATGCCCAGGTCAATCCCCAGCACGTCGAGATTGCGCCAGCCGGTGCGCGGATTGAAGGCGTCCACGAAACTGTAGCGGCACCAGCCCTGGGCGCGGCAGCGGCGCAGCACGCGGATGGTTTCCTCGGGCAGGAACGGAATCGAGCCGCCCGCCGCGCAGGGCACCACGCTCCCGTCAATGGGGCCCTCGGCCGGCGGCCCGCCCCAGGCCACGTATCCGTTCGGCGAGTCGGAGGCCGAAACGCCCCACAGGTCCTCGGAATATCCCTGGCTCACACAGAATTTCTGGTGGGCGCGGGTGGCCTTGACGCTGTTTTCGAAATAATCCGCGTAGGCGTCGCGCCGCTTGCGGAAATCAAACCAGGCGTGGGAATACTGGTGGGTGAACAGGGTGGGTGCGCCGGAAATATAATTCTCCTCAAAAAAAGAAACCTGCGGGCGCCGCCACGCGCTCCAGGCACTCGCCTTCAGCGGGTGGGTGGGCGAGCCCATCCCCAGCAGGTAGAGCATCATCAGCTCGCAGTAGTGATCCCAGCGGGCCTTCAAAAAGCCGCTCTCCGGCATCCATCCCATGGAAAGCGTCTCCCCGCCGTTGAGCATCCACGGCCAGTCGACCCGCTCGTAGATGCGGGCGGCCAGCAACGGGATCTCGCTGTCGGACGCGAAGTGCTGGCGGCAAGTCAGGACCCCGCACAGCAGCAGGGCGGTGTCAATCGACGACAGCTCGCACTTCCACAGGCGCTCGCCGCTGTGCATGTCCACAAAATGGAAAAAGAAGCCGTGCACCTGGGCCAGGCTTTCGTACACGAAGCGCAGCGTGACCCGCACCCGGTCGCGGATCTCGGAGGGCGCCAGCCAGCCCCGCCGGTCCGCGATGCACAGCGCGGTCAGGCCAAAGCCGGTGGCGGCGATGCTGGACGCCTTGTAGGTGTCGGCTCCCTCGGCGCGGGCGCGGTCCTTCACCTGGCCGGTGGCGGGCGCGGCCTGATCCCAGAAGAAGCGGAAACTGGCCCGCTCGATCTCGTCGAGGAACGCGTCGTCGGAGGCCTCGGCCACGGCGGCGCGCGGCACGAGCAAAGCGGCGGAGAGGGCAAGAAGGGAGCGTCGGTTCACGGGGAGCACCTTCATTCCGCACGGGGCCGGCCGGTGTCCTTTTTTCAGAACTCTTTGAGGTCCATGTGGCAGGCTGAGGACGGAGGGTTGTTTGATGCTGTCGCCTATTGTGAACCGAAACCTGGGATTGCACACTTTGAGCGGCTCGGTGGGAACGCCGAGCACCAACGACGGGCTTCCGGTCGACAAGGTCGAGACGGAAACGGCGCCCGGCCTGCCCCCGGTGCAGCTCTCGCCAACCCAGGCACAGGGGCTCCGCGGCGCCTTCGACGCCCTGTACAACGCCGGCGGCCCCGGCAAGAGCCGCCTCCTGGAGAACAACTCCGCCGCCTGGAACATGCGCTGGCGCATGGTCGAGTCCGCGCAAAAAGAGATCACCTCGCAGTACTTCTGCTGGGACCACGACGTTTTCGGCGTGTCATTCCTGGGCCACATTTTCAGCAAGGTGAAGGACGGCAACGTCACCGCCCGCCTGATGGTGGACGCCACCGGCGACACCTGGGGAACTCGCGGTTTCAAGTCGCACATCGGCGGCCGCGACTATCTCCAGGAGGTGGTCGGCACCGGGCACGCCGAGGCGCGCGTGTACCATCCGCACTTCAAGAAGATCATCGACCAGGTGCTGCATCCGCGCTCGAACTACATCGCGGCCAGCAACCACGACAAGATACTGGAGATCGACGGGCAGCGCGGCATGACCGGCGGCCGCAACATCGGCTACGAGTACTTCGTTTCCCCCAATGACTTCAAGGGCGCGTGGCGCGACACCGACGTGGAATTCGACTCGCCGGCCGCGGCGCACGCGCTGAAGGCGGCCTTTGACGTCGAGTACGGCGCCCCGTGGATCAACGACAAGGTGAAGCCTGACCTGCTGGGCAACTGGGTCAAGCGCGACCTGGAATTGATCGGCGCGTACTGCTTGATGGACAACTGGCTGAAGGCAACGCCCTTCAACGAGGCCGTCAAGACGCAGATGCGCAATAACGAGACGGCGCGCGAGCAGCAGGCCGCCTCGATGGTGGCCCTCACCATCAATCGCCTGCCGTCCGAGGGAATCGATCGCAAGCCCAACGACCGCGAGCGCAAGAAACTCCTCGAAATGGCGAAAGAGCTTGCGAAATATCCCGACCTGCGCGGCAGCTACAACGAGCCGATTCCCGCGCAGCACGACGGCGAGATCAAGATTCTCGACCGCACTTCCTCGGTGGGCACCGAGCAGGACCAGATCAACAGCAGCCTCGCGGCGCTTTCCCGCGCGGCCACGAAGCGCATTGTCATCGAAAATCCCTACGTGGTGCTGACCGACGACATGAAGCAGGTGCTGGCCGACGCCGGACGCCGCGGCGTGGAAATCTGGCTGGGCACCAACAGCCCGTCGAGCACCGACAGCGACGTCACCCAGGCGTTCTTCCTGGAGGACTGGCCGAAGCTGGCCGCCACGGTTCCCAACCTGCACATTTTCGTGGCCACCGGCGAGCGCAAGCTGCACGCCAAGGTGGGCGTCATTGACGACCAACTGTCGGTGGTTTCCAGCTACAATCTCGACTGGATCAGCTCAAAGGTCAACAGCGAAGTGGCCGCGGTGATCTGGTCGAAGGGTTTCGCCGCGGAGACCATGGGCGGCATCATGAAAGACCACGCCGATCCGGTGAACGGCGCGGTGGAGTACACGATCCTGCGGGACGCCAACGGCGCGCCCATCCGCAAGGACGGCAAGCCGGTCCTGGATGCCAGCGGCAACGTGATCAACGAGCCGGAGATCGTCTTCGGGCCGGACAACCACCTGTCCAAGGAAATGCTCGACACCTACAAGAAGAAGCGCAAGAAGTGGAAATGGCTGCGCGACCACATCCCGCAGCTCCGCTCGGTGCGCTCGGACACGAAGGTGCAGCCGTCCCCGGTGGCGCCGCCCAAACCCTGAAGTTCTAGACTATTTCTGGTTGAGGAGGTCCGCGCCGTGGCGGACGACGTTGCGGTCCGGGCCGGAACCGCGCTGGACGCTCTCGTTCACTAGTTTTCCGATCCGCTGTCCTTTTTCCGGGAACTGATCCAGAATGCCATCGACGCCGGCACCAACCACGTCGACGTGTGGGTGGAGTTTCTCCCTGAGGAAGGCTCCGATTCCGGCACGCTGCAGATCCGCGTGGAGGATTTCGGTGCCGGGATGAACGCCCACATCATCGATACTTATCTGACGCGGCTATTTTCCTCGACCAAGGAAAACGACCTGACCCAACTTGGCCGCTACGGCATCGGCTTTGTGTCGGTGTTCGCCATCGATCCGCAAGCCGTCATCGTGGACACCGCACGCGACGGGGAATCCTGGCGGGTCTTGTTCCGGCCGGATCGCTCCTTCGATCGCATGGCGCGCAGCGAGGCAGTCGAAGGCACGAAGGTCTTGCTCATCAAGCGCATCCTGGCGATAGACTTTCCTGACCTGGAAAATCGCGCGCGAAGAACGGTTCACTTCTGGTGCCGCCACGCGCGCGTGGAAATCCGCTTCAACGGAAAGGTAATTTCCGAGCCGTTCGATCTGTCGTCGCCGTGCAAGCTGCATCACGAAGAAGCGGGCACGCGCATCGTGGTGGGATATCCCACGGATGGCCTGCCATTCGCGGGCTTCCACAATGGCGGACTCACGCTTGTAGAGAGCCGCGACCGCTTGATCTGGGACGGCATGGCTGTAAAGATCGATTCGCGTTATCTCGAGCACACACTGAGCCGCGACGGCGTGGTTCTCGATGAGAATTACGCAAAGGCGCGCGCCGTCGTGGATCGGCTGGTGGCCGACGAACTGCCGCGGCACCTGTTCGACCGGCTGGAAAAGGCCGTGGGAGACGAGGCGCGCGCGCTCTACCGGGTGGCGGCGGCCTGCCTGCACGGCGGCTACCGGCGGGTGTGGGAGGCAGCGTCACTCATCCACGAGATCGGCGACGCGGATGGCGACGCCTGGCGCGCGGCACCCGGGCAGCACCCCGTTGGAAATTTGTGCACAGGGCCGGAGACAGACGCGCTGCCGCCCGGCATCCCCCTGCAAGCCCACTTCTCGCTGCGCGTGGCCGCCGCGATTCGAGCCTTCCCGACGCCACGCCGGTGGCCGAAATCTCCGTGCTGCACGAGGCGGTCGTCGGCCGCCGGAACCTGCATTATTCGCATTTCAACAAGCCCGGGCGAATTCAAAGCGTTCCTGTCGATTTCCACGCGGAAGCGGGCAAGCGGTACTCTTTCCGCGTGCTGTGGCACGGCAGCGCCACGCTGTGGGTCGGTCCGGTGACGGTGACGCAGCGAGGAACGGAGGTCTCCACGCGCCACGCCGCCCACCTGGATCGCATGTTGTTTGGCACTCCGGCCGGCCGCCCGGTTTCCCTGCGGGTAGCGCTGGCGGCGCTCCGCTGGCGACGCCTGTTGGTGGCCGCGGGCCACTCGGCACTCAGTGAAGGCCTGGAGTCCATGGGGCGCCTCGTGCTGCAGGCGCGGCCCGGCGACGGTCCCTGGGAGTTGCTCGAAGCGCTGATCGGCGAGGCGCCGGTGCAGGCCGAGCGCAGCTGGTGCCGTCCGGCGCCGGCCGGCTTCGCCGCGCCGTCCCTGGAACGCGCACTGATGACGCTGCTGCGCCGCTGCGGCCGGCCGGTCGCCGCGGTGCGACTGGCGCACTTTGCCGGCGGTTTCGAGGGCGTGGCCATCGCGCAGCCACGGTTCGGGGCGCTGACCCCGCTGGATCGCGCGGGGCTGGACGGGGGGATGTTTCCACGGCGCCGCACGCTGGTGATAAATGTCGACCACCCGGCGGTGGGCAGCGTGCTGGCGGGCGCGGAGCGCGAGCCGGAAGCGGCCGCGTACTTGCTGGCCAAGATGGTGCTCCTACCGGATCCTGAAGACGACCTCCTGCTGGCGCTGGAGGCGTGGAGGCTGCGATGTCTACAACCGACGCGCTGATCGCCGGGCTGGCCGCGGAAGCGATCCCCACAGCGCATGGCGAGTTCACGCTCGACCGCGCGAAAGCAGTCGAGAAAATGCGCGCCAGCCAGCTCGCGGCGCCCCACGCCTACGTATTGGAACTGGTGCAGTGCGGCTGTCTGCGCGATGCAACGCGCCTGGATTTTTCCGTCGACGCGGACGACATGATCCTCACTTTCGACGGCGCGCCGTTTACTTCCCAAGAGCTGGAGCGGCTCGACGACGCGCTGCTGCTGGGAAAGGTGCCGCGCCACGCGCAGGCCGTGCGCAAGCTGGCCATCGCGCTCAACGTCGCGCTCTTTCTAAAGCCGAATTTTATCCGCGTGGAAAGCGGCGGATATTTGTTGGAGCGCAAGCCGGGCCAGCCTGATCGGATCACGCGCTGGCACGCACCCCGCTCGGGAACCCGCATTCACGTCAAGGACCGGCTCCATCTCGGGCTGCTCGCGGAGATGGTGAAGGGCGCCGCCGAGGTAAGTTTTCTGCGGGAGCGCTGCCGCTGGTCGTCGGTCCCCATCCACGTCAATGGCCGACAAGTCTCCGGCATGGAGTTTGCCCCGCTGGGAAAGGTGGAAATTGCCGCGGACGGCGTGCGGGGCGCCGCCGGATTTGAGGCGGGCGCCCCGGGCATGCTGCTCTTGATGAAAGACGGCGTATGGATCGAGAGCCAGCCGCTGGCCGCCGGTCCCCTGCCCTTCCGGGCCGTGGTGGAGGGGCGCGATCTCACCAAGGACATCTCCCAGGCCAGCATCGTGCACGACGACGCGCGCAAGGTCGTCTTCGAGCAGGTGCTCGCCGCGCGTGCGGCCGCCGTGGCCAGGCTCTGCGCGCGCGCCGCGAGAGAGAAGCGCGTGCTGGCGACGTTTGAAGAGGCCTTCCGCCAGGAACTGATGGAGGTAAAGGACCTCGCGCGCCTGCGCACCGGCGATCTGCGCGCTCTCGCCGACCTCGCGGTGTGGCCCGCGGCGACCGGCGACTGCCGGCCGGTTTCCTTCACGCGTCTCCTCCAGTGCATGGATGCGTTCGGCGTCGTGCCTTATTCCATCGAGCGATTTCGCGGCCAGCAACTGGAAGGCGCGCCCTGCGTCCTGTATACGAAAGACTGGAGCACCTTCGAAAAGCTGTGCGGCTTGCTCGGCGGGAAAATCCGCAACGTGACCCGCCGAATTTCCCGGCGTCCGCCGCGCTTCATCTTTAATTTCGGCCGGCGCGAAGCGCGCGTGTCGAGGGACTACAAATACGTGCAACCCATCGAAAGAGGCGAAGTGGCGCTGGGAAGCTTTAACGAGCCGCCGAGTCTGACCTTTCTCCGAGAAGGCCGACTTCTACACGAGATGTGGCGCCCGGCCGGACTGCTTGGAATCCAGGCTGTCGTCGAGGGAGAATTTCGTCAGGGCAGCAGCGGATACGGAATAGAGCGCGACGCAAACTGGGTGCGCGCAATCGTCGCCGTATTTGAGGTCCTGCCCGAGCTGTATGCCAGGCTGGCCGTGCAGGCGGCGAAACGTCCCCGTCCGGTGGCGCGCGCCGTCGCCGCGTGGCTCCACGTGGCCGCGCGCGCGGACGCGCCGGACCGCTTTCTAGCGGAGTGCGGCGTGCCGGCCGGAATGCGGCCAAAGACCCCGTACACGCCTCCCGACCTGGGCGCGGACAGCGATCATCCACTGGCCTGGTTTCCCTGGATCCGCAGCGGACGCCGCCTGCTCTCACTGCGCGAGATCCACGCACGCGCGAAGCCCGTGCGCTACGTCGACGCCGACAAGACAGCGGCGGACGACGTCCTGTCGCTGACTGAGACCGAGCGCGGCGTCCTGTAGTGCGTGCTGGGCGCGCAACACCTGGTGCCGTTCGGCTCCGCGGCCTCGAACACGCGCACGATGGACGAGGAAACCTTTCTGGCGTCGCTGCGCGACGCGATTCGCGGGTTCTACGGTGTGTTGAAAATTCCCCTGGACGTGGCGCCCATCATGCTGGTGGACGGCGCGGGGCCGGTGGTTTCCGGCAGCGACGGCTCCATTTTTTTAGGGCGCGAGCATCCTTTGATCACGGAGGCGCTTAGCGACGACTCCGCCGCGCTCAAGGTGCTGGTGCACTCGCTGCTGGTGTCCGCCATGAACCGGCTGCACCTTGAAATCAGCGACCATGACGAAGTGAGGCTGCAGGCTTTGCTCGCCGAGTCCCTGGCCTGCGAGCCGGCCCGCTCGCAGGTTCAGTCCGCCGCGCCGCCGCGCGGTTTCCTCGAGCGGATTTCGGCGGAGGCCGTGGCCACTGGCTGGATCTCGGATGCCCTGGAGGTCCGACTTTACGTGGACGACCCGGCCGGTCGAGGGAAATTTGTGGGCGCCGCCATGGCGCGGCGAGAGGGCAATAAATTCTCGCTGCAACTACCAGCCTTTGTAAAAGACGGCTACGCGCGCCGGATTTTTGCATACGCGGTGCGCGAGGGACAATTTCACGAGCTGTCCTCGTCGCCGCGTATTTTTTGCTCGCCCGCAACCTGGCAAACCTCTCCCATCGGATATCTCGACGTGGTGGAGGAGAGCGGCGTGGTCCGCGGCTGGACCCTGGATCCCAATACGCCCGAGCGTTCCATCGGCGTCCACTTCTATCTCGACGGCGCGCCCGGAAAGGGCGAGTTCGTGGGCGAGGTCGACGCCAATCTGCCCCGCCCGGACGTCAACGATCACCGCGGCTACCCGGGCGACCACGGCTTCGAATTCCAGATTCCCGCCGAGCACCTCGACGGCCTGAGCCACACGCTGCACGCATACGGCCTGGACAGCGCGGGTGGACACAATCCGGAGCTGTCCGGCTCGCCAAAAACGTTTGGCGGCTGACACCTTGCGGAGGAGCGTCTCGGCTGGCTCCCTCGCGCTTCCTGGCTGTGGGTTGGCACGTCCCGCGGGATGCCGTGGCGGTGAGTGGATAACTCGAGGGCACCCGACCGAGCGAACACCTGCAAGACCTCGGGTCCACAGGAGACCACGAGGCAAAGCATGAATCCCGGGTGCACCGTGTTCGAACCGTATCGGCTGTTTGGCTCGCCGCACGGGCGGATTCGGCGGGGGACGTTCCTGCTGGGGCTGCTCTTCGTGCTCACCTCGTACCTGGGCGCTCGACTGCTGCTGGAGATGCTCGGGCTGGACCTGCTCGCCTCGCTGCTCGGCGTCTTTCCCCTGTGGGCCGCCCTTTCGCTCGGGATCAAGCGCTATCACGACCTCGGGCGCTCCGGATGGAACCTCCTCATTTTGCTGATTCCGCTCTTCGGACCGGTCTGGGTGATGGCCGAGCTGACGTTTCGCGGGGGACGGCCGGAGCCCAATCGGTTCGGCATTCCGCTCGAATTCGAGACGAAAGACTACCTGCAAACCCCGTTGCTTGCCCCCGAGCCGGACGGCGCCTGGATCGTAAACGACGTCACCGGGCTCAATCCAATTGCCGTGAAGGGCGTCATCCGGCCGCAGTCGGTGTCCGAGCTGGCCGAGGCGCTCGCTGGCACCGACGATCCGGTGTGCATCGGCGGCGGCCGTTTCAGCATGGGCGGCCAGACCGCCTCGCCCGGCTGCCTGCACGTCGACATGCGCGCGCTCAACCGGGTGCTCGATTTCTCGCCGCGCGACAAGACGGTGCGCGTGGAGGCTGGAATCCGCTGGTGCGACCTGCAGCGGTTTCTGGACCCGCACGATTGCTCGGTGCGGATCATGCAAACGTACGCAAACTTTACCGTGGGTGGCTCGCTCAGCGTCAACGTACACGGTCGCTACATGGGGCAGGGACCGCTCATCTTGTCGGTACGCGCCATCAGGCTGCTCACCGCGGATGCCCGGCTGGTGGACGCAACTCCCGTCGAAAACTCGGAACTGTTTTACGGCGCGATAGGCGGCTACGGAGGCCTGGGGATCATCGTGGAAGCAACCCTGTCGGTAGCCGACAACGTCCGCATTCAGCGCCGCTCGCAGACCATGCCGCGCGAGCATTACTGGGCGCACTTCCAGAACGACGTGCGCGGCAATTCGGACGCCATCTTCCACAACGCGGACCTCTATCCGCCCCACTACGATCGCCTGCGCTCGGTCACGTACTGGCGCACGGACGCCGAGGTCACCAATTCGGACCGACTGCATCCGGTCCAGACCGCCTATCCTCTGGAGCGCTACTTCTACTGGGCATTTTCCGAGTCCCCGCTGGGCAAATGGCGCCGCGAGCACCTCGTGGAGCCCCTCCTCTTTCTCACCAAACCGGTGCGTTGGCGCAACTACGAGGCCAGTTACGACGTCAGAGAATTAGAGCCCCGCTCGCGCAAGCACGATACTTACGTGCTGCAAGAATATTTCGTGCCGGTGGCCCGCTTCGACGAGTGGGTTCCGAAAATGGGGGAAATCTTTCGGCGGCACAACGCCAACGTGATTAACGTGTCGGTCCGCCACGCGCTTGCCGACTCCGGAACGGTGCTTGCCTGGGCTCGCGAAGAAGTTTTCGCCTACGTGGTGTACTACAAGCAGGAAGTCACCGAGCGCGCCAGAGGCCAGGTGGCGGTCTGGACGCGCGAATTGATCGATGCCGTCCTCGAGGTGGGCGGCACCTACTATCTGCCCTATCAGATCCACGCTACTCGCGCGCAATTTCAGCGGGCCTATCCACGCGCCGAGGATTTTTTCACCCTGAAGCGCGCGTGGGATCCGAAGTACCGCTTCCGCAACGCGCTATGGGACGCATACTACGCCGAGGAGAAGTCCGCCGATGCCGTACACCGAGCATGAATTGCGCGAGGTCATGTCAGACACCGTGCTGCGCGACAAGATGTTCTTGTTCTTGCAGAATATTTTCCGGCTCTGTCCGGAGGACGCCTTTCACGAGCTGCTCGACCGCTGCGCCCGAG
>Ga0194131_10011781_pt1 | contig 10339 bp, 5 predicted proteins | sample TA2KigO120mmetaG_FD_148631 | JGI IMG/M metagenome (GOLD analysis project Ga0194131, IMG submission 148631) | Freshwater microbial communities from Lake Tanganyika, Tanzania - TA2015053 Kigoma Offshore 120m | ecosystem: Environmental > Aquatic > Freshwater > Lake | place: Tanzania: Lake... | reverse complement strand
GCTTCATCTCGGTGGCGCCACCCGCCAACTCCTACGACTTCGCCTTCCTGGCGCCCTGCCCGTCCTCCGGCCTGATCGTCGGCGCGGAGAAGGACGAAGTGGTGCCACTCGCCGACATCCAGAAGCTGGTGGCGCGGCTGTCGCTGCAAAAGGGCATCACGGTCGAGGCGCGCACCATCAAGGGCGCCAACCACTTCTTCCATGATTCGCTCGACAAGCTCGCGGTCGATGTCGACAAGTACGTCGCCAAATGCCTGGTCAATCCACCGGGCCGGGCGACCAGCAACAAGGAACCTTAAGGCTCGTCCAACCGGCCGCCCGTCAGCGGCCGCGGCGCCCCGGTCGTTCCGGGAAACGAGATCGCCAGGCCACGCAAGGAACGCGCGGCGAGAAAGGCGAAAGCTTGTGCTTCCAGAGCATCGCCGTGCCAGCCGAGACTGTCCGCCGTCACCACCCGGCCGCGCGTTTCCTCGCCGATCGCCTCGAGCAAAGTCGGATTGCGCGCCCCGCCGCCGGAAACGACCCATAGAGCGACAGGCGCCGGAAAGTGCCGCGCCGCAAGCGCAACGGCGCGCGCCGTCCCGCGAGTGAGCGTCGCGGCACCGTCGACCACACTCAAGCCCTCGGCCCAGCTGTACCCGAAGTCGCCGCGATCGAGCGACTTGGGCGGCTTCATCGTGAAGTAGCGATGCTCGCTGAAGCGCTCGACGCGCGCGCGGTCGACTTTGCCGGCGGCAGCGAGCGCACCGTCGCGGTCGAACAACAGCCCGGCGCGCCGCATGCACCAATCGTCGATCGGCGCGTTGCCGGGCCCGGTGTCGAAGGCCAGCAGGGCGCCGTCGGCGCCGATCCAGGTGACGTTGCCGACGCCGCCGATATTCACGACCGCCAGCGGCTTGGCCAAGTCCCGCGCCAAGGCGGCATGGTAGATCGGCACCAGCGGTGCGCCCTGCCCGCCCGCCTTCACGTCGGCACTGCGCAGGTCGCTCACGACTTGCACGCCGACCGCCCGCGCGAGTGCCGCACCGTCGCCGATCTGCCAAGTGAAGCGGCGCTCGGGCCGATGCGTAATCGTCTGGCCGTGAAAACCCACGACATCGACCATCGACAGCGCCGTGCCGCTGTGCCGCGACCAATACCGAACGGCCGCGATATGGGCCTCCGTCACCGCCCGCTCGGCGGCCAACGTCGCTTCATTCGGCTTGTCCGCGCCGAAGGCCGCTCGGATCAGCCGGCGCGCCTCGTCATCGTACGGGACGGTCAGAAACGGGCCGAACGAGCCCAGCCGCTCGCCGTCCGTTTCGATCAACGCGACATCGACACCATCGACTGAAGTGCCGCTCATCAGCCCCAAGGCACGCAGAAAAGGCGAAGGCATGGCCGGCGAGGTCCGTTGAGGTCGCGCGGCCCCCGTGTTACACCCGCCGCCCTCCACGGACAAATCGCCGAGCAAAGAGATGGCGGGCTTCAAGTCGGATTTCATGCGGATCGTGCACGAGCGCGGCATGGTGCATCAGTGCAGCGACGCCGCACGTCTCGACGAGCTGCTCGCGAGCGGCGTCCGCACCGCCTATATCGGCTTCGACTGCACCGCCGATTCGCTGCATATCGGCCATCTCATGCAGATCATGCTGCTGCGCTGGTGGCAACGGACCGGCCACAAGCCGATCGCCTTGATGGGTGGCGGCACGACCAAGGTGGGCGATCCGTCGGGCAAGGACGAGACGCGCCAGCTCCTGACGCCGCAGCAGATCGACGCCAACATGGCAAGCATCAGGAAGAGCTTCGCCAACTACCTCTCGTTCGGCAGCGGCCCGACCGACGCACTGATGGTCGACAATGCCGAGTGGCTGGACACGCTGCTCTACATTCCGTTGCTGCGCGATGTCGGTCGACACTTCTCGGTCAACCGCATGCTGACCATGGATTCGGTCAAGCTGCGACTGGAGCGCGACCAGCCGCTCACCTTCCTCGAATTCAACTACATGATCCTGCAGTCCTACGACTTCGTGGAGTTGCACAAGCGCCATCGCTGCATCCTGCAGATGGGCGGCTCAGACCAGTGGGGCAACATCGTGATGGGCGCCGACCTCGGCCGGCGCATGGCCGGCGCCGAGTTGTTCGCCCTGACCTCGCCGCTGCTGGCGACCGCCTCGGGCGCCAAGATGGGCAAGACGGCGGGCGGCGCGGTGTGGCTCAATCCCGACCGCCTCGGCCCGTACGAGTTTTGGCAGTACTGGCGCAACACCGAGGATGCCGACGTCGGGCGCTTCTTGAAGATCTTCACCGACCTGCCGCTCGGCGACATCGCTCGCCTCGAAGCGCTCAAAGGCCAGGAGGTCAACGAGGCGAAGAAGGTGCTGGCGACCGAGGTGACGGCGCTGGCGCACGGCAGGAAAGCCGCCGAGGAAGCCGCCGAAACCGCGCGGCGGACCTTCGAGGAGGGAGCGCGGGCCGACACGCTGCCTAGCGTCAGCATGCCGCGCGCCCGGCTGACCGCCGGCATTGCCGCCTTCGAGCTCTTCCACGAAGCCGGTCTTGCCGAAAGCCGCAACGAAGCGCGCAAGCTCATCAAAGGCGGTGGCGGGCGACTGAACGACAAGCCGATCGCCGCCGACACCGTCACGGTGGGCGAAGGCGACCTCGACTCATCGGGCACCCTGAAACTCTCGGCCGGCCGCAAGCGTCACGTCCTGGTGCGCGCCACCTGACGCAAAGCTACGGCGCGCGCTGCATTTCCGGCGATGGCGGCGGCGGCGGCGCGGCATCGGGCGAGCCGGTGAAAAGCTCGCGCAGCGCGCCGGGCGTCATCGCCGACATCATGTTGATGTCGGTCTTGAGATCGTCGAGCGGACCGGAAAGCTGATAGCTGACGGCGAACAAGCCGCCATCCTTGCCGCCGGTCAGCAGCGGGCCCAGCAACGGCACGTTCGACAAAAGGTTGTTGAGCGCGAAGGCCGGCACGACGATGCCGGCCAGCCGCGCCGTATCGTTTCCAAGGTCGACGAAGCCTTGGGCGGTCAGCCCGATCGACTGGCCGCTGGTGTGGCCGTTCCTGATATGGATGCGGTCGCCCTGCTTGGTGATCTTGGCTTCCAGATTGTCGAACTGCTGCAAGGCGTTGCCGGCGCGGTTCAGTCCGTCGATCGTCGAGTTCAAGGTGCCGACATTGGGTCGGGGTGTCACCCTCTGCAGGCGATAAGGGCCGAGCTTGAGGAAGCCGTCGAGCGGCTGCCCTGCGGCCGCGTCGTCGTACTGTCCTTCGATGTGGAGATAGCCGTCGACCAGGCCGTCGAGCCAGCCGGCATCCCGCAGCATCGTGCCGAAATCGGCGACATAGAGGAAGAGCTTGCGGCCGGGAGCCGCCGGCGTGACGCGGAAAGTCGAGCCTTTGCCCGCGCCGATCGACAGGTCAGCCGACGCGATGCGCTCGCCGGCCAAATCGAATCGGCCGTTCGTATAGCCCAGCGTGCCGCGTTCGGTCAGCACCTGCTGCAGCTGCAGCGTCATTCTTGTGCTGGTCCGCGCGACGCCCGCCGGACTTGCTGGATCCTTGGCTGCAAGCGCATCACGCGCCTTCATCATCTCGCGCACGCGCGGCAGTTCGAGCGTGGGCCCGCGCAACGACACCTCGACGCCTCCCTGCGCGCGCCTCCAGTCGATCGCGATGTCGGTCTTGCCGAGCTTGAGCTGCTGCACTGCGATTTGCTGCAGGACATTGTCGCCAGCCAAACGCATCGTTCCTTTGCCGGCGAGTCCGGCGGCGCGAGCATCGAAGTCGATGGTCGTGAGCTTGCCGTTCGGCGCAAGTTTCAGCGTCATTTGGAATACGCCGTCGGCGCCCGGGTCCTTGCTCCAGGTGAGCGGCGCTACGTCGGCCTTCGCCGCCTTGATGTCGAATCGGCCGAGCACGTCGCCGTTGCCGTTGGTCGCCACCTGATAGGACAGCGTCGTGGCGATCGGCCCCGTCAGATAGGGTTCGACCGGCGGGAAGCCCGCTTTGGCCATCAGGCTGGCCGGTACCGTGCCCTTTAGGTCGTAGCGCCGGCGAAACGGCGCCTTGGCGCCGAACAGCTCGCGCCATCCGATCTCGACGAGATTGCCGTCGAGCTTGCCGGTGCCGCTCAGATCGAACTCCGAACCGGCATATTTGGCGCGCACCGTCGCTTCGGTCAGGTCGACGTCGCCGATGGCGCCCTTCAGCGAGAAGTTCGTCAGAGTGGCGTCGGCTTTGATGTCGAGTTCCGCGACGGTCAGCGCGTTGAGCAGCGGAAATGCCAACGACAGGTCGACGGTGACCTCGCCGCCCAGCCGTCGATGATCGAACAGGACATCCTTGGGCAGGCCAAGTTTGGGTCTGGCCAGGAAACGAATGACGTCCGGCGCCGAGCCGGCGATCGGCATGCGGATGGTCGCATTTTGTGGGGGCGGCTTGTCGAGATCGGTCAACTCGACGACGGTGCCGGTCGTCTTCAACCCGACCGCACTGCCCGTCGCCACATCGAAGCGAAGGCTTCCGCCCTCGTAGCGCGCCGTGCCCGACACGCCCTGAAGCTCCGGCATGTTCGGCATGTAACGCACCGTCATGCCCTGATAGTCGATCAACCCCACCATGCGATCGACCTTGATCTCGGCGAGATCGTTGCCCGCCGCGCTCAAGGCGAACTCGGCGGCGACATCGATCTCGCCCTTGCTGAGGTTGGCGAGAGCCCACTCGCGACCGCCGGCAGCGAATTCCAGCGGCCAGTAGTCGCCCAAACGATCGACCGGGATGTGACGAACCTCGGCACGCCCCGAAAACACCTGTCCTTCCGGTTTCCTCTCGCCGACGCCAGTGATCGAAACCCTGGCGGCACCGAAATCGAGGTCGATGCCCTCGATCTTCGCGGTATGCGTCGCGGCATCGACCGTCACATGGGCGCTGACCGACTTCACCGGATGCGTCGCCGGCAGCACGCCGGGCAGCGTCACCTGCCCGTTGCCGCCCACGACCTCGATGTCGATGCTGCGTACGTCGCCATGGCCGTCGGCTTCGATGTGCAGCCGGCCGGCCAACGCGATGTCGACGCCGCGCAGCAACGCGATATCGGGCGACAGGTCGGCGAACATCGACGGCTTGATGCCGTCCACCGCCGCGTCCAGAGAGACGCGGCTACGGTCGCGGGCATAGACCCCCGACAGAGAGACGTCGACAAAGTTACCGGCTTCTCCGGTGACGCGCGCCGATGCGGTGATGATGACGCCCGAGGCGTCCCGTTTCAGCCGGCCGCGCGCCGCCGGGGCGACCCACGTCAAGCCGGTCTTGAGATCGCGCAAGGTCACCTCGGCGCGCTCGATCTGTATCATGTCGAGCTGGCCGATCAGTGAATCGTAGTTGGGCTCGGCAAAAAGCTGCTCTACGAAAATGGCGACAGCCTCGCCCTGCGACTTGGCGCTCGGATCGGTGAAGATGCGGCGCAGCATGCCGCCTTCACGGGCGATATCGGCCTCGATGGCTGGCCCCTCGATGGTGATCGTGGTCGGCAGGAGCATGCCCTTCATGACCCCGCGGAAATCGAAGGTGACCGACACGCTGGGCACCGTCGCGATGACCTGGTCCTTTCCCTTCACGAAGCGCAGTCCGGTGAACACCACGCGCAACGGCAGCCGCGGGTCGCTCCAATCCAGGGCGACATGGTCGAATTGGGGCCTGATGTCATTGCCCGGCACGTCGGCTGCTCGGGCGATCCGATCCTTGAGGAAATCCAAGCTGACCGGCCCGTCCATCAGGCGCAACACCGCCGCCGTGGCGAGCGTTGCGGTGATCAGGACCATGCCGACGATCACCCTCATGAACAGCCGATACGTTCGCTTGACCAACGACCGATACTTCCCGTTGCTTGACGATGGCGGCATGGCTGGGCAAGCGTGCCGCCGGGTTTCGACAACTTAACCGACCGCCGCACCGCATGTCTTGGCTTTCCAACGTACGCCTGCCGCGACCGCACGACACGGAGCGTCGAGATGTAGCCTGGATGCGGTGGACCGAGAAAGCCGCGCGCCCCGACAGCCCGGCGGAGGTCGCGCTGCTCGACGCCCTGTTCGGCAACAGCCCGTATTTGACCGAGACAGCCCTACAGAACCCGGCTTTTGTGACCGATCTATGGCGCCGCGGACCGGACGGCGTCGAGAGCGACCTCGACCAGGAACTGGCGGCGGCACGCGGCGCAGCGCGCGATGGCACGCCGCCCGCTATCGTCGCAACGACCTTGCGCCGCCTAAAGCAGCGTGTCGCCCTCGCGATCGCCGTCGCCGACATCGCCGGCGTCTGGCCACTCGACCGCATCACCGGCGCCTTGAGCGCCTTTGCTTCGGCTTGCCTCGAGGTGCTCACCAACGCGATCCTGCTACAGCTCGCGCGCGATGGTCAGCTCGCCATCGGCAACGACCCGGACGCCGCTGCCCTTACGGTTCTGGGCATGGGCAAGCTCGGCGCCGGCGAGCTCAACTACTCGAGCGACATAGACTTGATCCTGCTCTACGACCGCGACGCGCCCAGCCTTGCCGGCAATGAGCAGCTGTCGCGCCACTTCGTCCGCGGAGCGCGCATGCTGGTCCAACTGATGTCGGAGGTATCGGCGGACGGCTACATCTTCCGCACCGACCTCAGGCTGCGACCCGATCCGGGATCGACACCGCTTGCGATGTCGGTCCAGGCCGCCGAGCTCTACTACGAAAGCGTCGGACAGAACTGGGAACGCGCGGCGATGATCAAGGCCCATCCGGTCGCCGGCAATCGAGCGGTCGGCCAGGCATTCCTCGGCGGGCTCACCCCCTACATCTGGCGCAAGCACCTCGACTTCGCAGCCATCCACGACATCCATTCGATCAAGCGACAGATCAACGCCCATCGCGGCGGCAACGCCGTCAAGGTGCTCGGCCACAACATCAAGCTTGGCCGTGGCGGCATTCGGGAGATCGAGTTTTTCGCCCAGACGCAGCAGCTCATCTTCGGCGGCCGCAATCCGGCGCTGCGCCACCGCTCCACCTGCCAGGCGCTGCGAGCCTTGAGTGCCGCGGGCCACGTCCTGCCGGCCGTCACCGACGAACTGATCGAGGCCTATGGCTTTCTACGTCGGGTCGAGCATCGCCTACAAATGGTCGACGACCGGCAAACACACAGCCTGCCCGACGACGAGGCCGGTATCGCAGCCATCGCGACCTTCCTGGGCTACGCCGACGCCCAATCCTTCCAGAGGGAGTTGCTCGATCGACTGCATTGCGTCGAAGGTCACTACGCTCGCTTGTTCGAGGAGGCGCCGAGCCTTGCCGGCCCGGGCGGCAACCTGGTGTTCACGGGCACCGACGACGATCCAGGGACACTGACGACGCTTGGCGCACTCGGCTTTCGCGATCCGGCGGCGGCAGCGGGCATCGTGCGACGCTGGCATCACGGCCGGTTCCGCTCGACGGCGACAGCGCGCGCGCGCGAGCTGTTGACCGAGTTGATGCCAGGCCTCCTCAAGGCGCTCGGCGCGACGGCGGCACCCGACCAGGCGCTGCTCAATTTCGACCGGTTCCTCGGCAACCTGCCGGCCGGCGTCCAACTCTTCTCGCTGTTCAAGTCCAATCCGGCGTTGCTCGAGCTGGTGGCGACCGTCATGGGCAGCGCGCCCGGCCTCGCCGCCCAGCTGGCGCGGCGGACGATCCTGCTCGATTCGGTGCTTTCGCCGGCCTTCTACCGCTCCCTGCCTCCAGCGACCGATCTCGAAGCCGACCTCGCCAGCCAGCTCTCGCCGATCGATCACGAGCAGGACGTTCTCGACTTGGCGCGGCGATGGGCCAACGACCGGCGCTTCCAGATCGGCGTGCAGCAGCTGAAATCGATCGTCCGGCCGGCGCAAGCCGGCGAGGCCTACTCCGATGTTGCCTCGGCAACGATCGCCGCATTGTGCGATCGAGTCGAACGCGGTTTCGCCGAACTGCACGGCGGCTTCCAAGGTCAACGACTGGCCGTGCTGGGATTGGGCAAGCTCGGCAGCCGGGAAATGTCGGCGACCTCGGATCTCGACCTGATCTTCGCCTACGACATCCCGCCCGGTCTCGACGCGTCGGATGGCCGCCAGCCGCTGGCGCCGATCCAGTACTACACGCGATTGAGCGCCAAGATCGTAACGGCGCTCACGACCCACACCAATGAAGGCGGTCTCTATGAGGTCGATATGCGGCTGCGCCCCTCCGGTCGCGCCGGCCCGTTGGCCAATTCCCTGGAGGGGTTCGAGAGCTATCACGCCCAGTCCGCCTGGACCTGGGAACACATGGCGCTCACGCGCGCCCGCGTCATTCATGGCCCGCCTGCCCTGGCACAACGTCTGTGCGACATCATCGCGGACACGCTCCGCCGACCGAGAGACGCGGCGGCCCTGGTGCGCGATGTCGCCGACATGCGCGACCGTATCGCCCGACACGCGCCGCCCAAGAGCCCGTGGGATTTCAAGCACCTGCCGGGCGGCCTGTTCGACATCGACTTCGTCGCCCAATACCTCGCGTTGCGTCATGCCGCCGATCGGCCCGATCTGCTCGACCCGCATCCAGCCGAGATGCTGCGCCGCGTCGCCGACGCAGGTCTCATCGACGCCGAGGACAGCCGACGCCTGCGCGCCGTGCGAACGCTCCTGTCCGACGTGCAGAGCTTGCTCCGGTTGACGCTCGACGGCGATGAGGCGTCGTTCGGCGAGACCAAGGCTCCCGAGGGCCAACGGCGCCTCATTGCCGCGACCGAAGGCGCCGCCGATCTCCCCGAACTGCGCGCCCGCATCGAGGCCGAGACTGCGGCGGCGCGTGCTATATACCGGCGCATCGTCGAGGAGCCGGCGCGTGCGGCGGGTTGGCAACCTCGCGGCACCGACAAGGAGACAGGACCATGAGTGTCGAGGAAGGCAAGAAGGCGCCGGACTTCGCGGCGCGGACCGACGGCGGCAAGAAGCTCAAGCTGTCCGAGCTGCGTGGCCGGCCGGTGGTGCTCTACTTCTACCCCAAGGACGACACGTCGGGCTGCACCGCTGAAGCGTGCGGCTTTCGCGATGCCCTGCCCGACTTCGGCAAGCTCAAAGCGCAAGTCGTCGGCGTCTCCAAGGACAGCGTCGAACGACACGACAAGTTCAAGAAGAAATACGGGCTCACCTTTCCCTTGGTTTCCGACGAAGACGGCAAAATCTGCGAAAAGTACGGCACTTGGGTCGAGAAGAGCCTTTATGGCCGCAAGTACATGGGTATCGAGCGCGCCACCTTCCTGATTGACAAGACCGGCACGGTAGTCAAGACCTGGCACAAGGTGAAAGTGGCCGGTCACGTCGACGACGTGTTGATGGCACTGAAGGCGTTGTAGTCATAGCGGAGGTTTTTCCAATGGTGAGCGTTCTCGTCGCAGGCGCAGGCCCGGTCGGCCTGACCATGGCCAACGAACTTGCCCGCTACGGCGTCTCGGTGCGGATCGTCGATACCGCGGCACAGCGAACCGACAAGTCGAAGGCCCTGGTGCTGTGGCCCCGCACCCTGGAGCTGCTCGACCAGGCGGGTTTCGTCGATGGCTTCCTGGCCGGCGGCGTACAATGTCACGGCGCGCAGATCTCGACCGGCCAAGAGGTCATCGGCCGACCGAGCTTCGACGGCATCGACAGTCGATTTCCTTATGCCTTGATGATTCCCCAGAGCGAGACCGAGCGCGTCCTGGAGGAGCAACTGGAGAAACGCGGCGTAAAGGTCGAGCGCACCGTCTCGCTCGAGCGGTTCGTCGACAAGGGAGGCAAAGTCGAAGCCCAGCTGCGCAAGGCTGCCGGCGGCAACGAGACGCTTTCGGCCGATTGGCTGATCGGCTGCGATGGCGCCCACTCGACAGTGCGGCACGGTCTGGGGGTTGCGTTCGAAGGCACGACGCAGCTCAGCGACTGGTACCTGGCCGACGGGCAGATCAGCGGCCTGCCGAGCGAAGACCGTTTGTACATCTATTGGCACAAGGACGGGATTCTCGCTTTCTTTCCGATGGGCAAAGGCCGTTGGCGAATGATTGCTGACCTCGGCCCGGCGGCAGGCGACGGCAGGCATGCCGACCCGACCTTGGAAGAGATCCAAGGGTTGATCAGCCTGCGGGGAAGCCCGAACCTTGCGATCAAGGACCCGCATTGGTTGGCGGCTTTCCGTATCAACGAGCGCAAGGTCAAGGACTATCGCCGCGGCCGCGTCTTCCTGGCGGGCGATGCCGCCCACATCCACAGCCCGGCTGGTGGCCAGGGCATGAACACCGGCATGCAGGATGTCTTCAATCTCGCCTGGAAGCTCAGCTTCGTCGTGGCCGGCGCCT
>Ga0194131_10011778_pt1 | contig 10341 bp, 9 predicted proteins | sample TA2KigO120mmetaG_FD_148631 | JGI IMG/M metagenome (GOLD analysis project Ga0194131, IMG submission 148631) | Freshwater microbial communities from Lake Tanganyika, Tanzania - TA2015053 Kigoma Offshore 120m | ecosystem: Environmental > Aquatic > Freshwater > Lake | place: Tanzania: Lake... | reverse complement strand
CGGATCTCTGTCCAGCACTGGATCATATCACATGACACCGCAAAAAGTAGGAATCGATTTCAACCTAGTAGGTGGCATACAGAAGATCTGGGTCCAGCAGCACGGCAGTTCCCACCGCTTCACAGTCATACTGGATGGTGAAGGCAAGCTGTGGATGAGCGGTCGTATCCAAAGTAATAGTGGCAACACCATCAGTTTCTGGACCAATGCCTGGCAAGGTGATGGTGATCTGTATTCAGGTCGATTCATCAGGCTGGAACGCGGCTGGTGGAAAGATCATGACATTGAAAACTTCTGGCTGATCGGCGACGTTAACTTTGCCCTCTACATCAGAGAAAAAGGCACAGGCATCACCTACAGCGCAGGTCACAACTGGCACAATGCGCTGGGACATGGCGCAAATCACCAATATTGGTGGAACTCAAGTGGTTTCAAATCCGAACCTGGTCGCGTGGTTGGCCCGTCAAACATAGTAGAAGTTTGGAACAATAACGGCAGCTTCTCTACCAGCACTTCACCCAACAGAGCATACATGACGCCAGTCATGATCACCGAATCAGGTGAAGCATGGGGCAACGGATCCAACGACTACGGCAGCCTTGGATTGGGATACAACGGGGTCGCATATTCTGATATCAACTATCTAGAATTGCAAACCTCGGCTGCGCTGTTCAAAAGGATACCTCACCCAGGCGGAGGAGATGCCAAGTTCTCCACCGGCTGCGGATGGCCACACGACACGACCACTTATGACGCCGGACTTTATATCACTGACCAAGGACAGGCATTTATCGCAGGTTTTGATGGTAGCACGGGCAACGGACAGAACTGGCAAGGCCATTACTGGACCACGAGATATTATCAATACAGCATCTCTGATGCAGGTGCTCATCATAGGTACAACCTACACTCATTCCCAGGCGGGTAAGGAGACTTGCCCGTGGGCGTCAACAATGCACTAGAACAGACTGCAAATTCCCTACGTTTCAAAAGCGTAGGGATACGTGTGCAAAAAAACGCCGTCCGACTGCTTGACACAGTTCCTGTGGAGCTGGACACCTTCTTCCATGCCGACGTTTCTTCTGCCAACTATGTTGTGTTAGCTGAAACAGCCAGTGGTCTTAAAGAATCACTGCAAGTGAATGTGATTGCAGGAATATCAGCTGATCGTCTTTCTTATCAAGGAAGTGTGGCTGTGTATGGCCGAGTGAATTTTGGCACACAGCTATTGAATATCGATTGCGTGGTAGATTCATCCAAGTGTTCTGTGCAGGCCACGCCCAGCGTGGCTGAAGATGTGCTGGTAAAGATATTCCCCATATACATGGAGACCATCTATGGCAGTTAATGCACAACAGGTCAAGTTTGAATCAGATTATGGTTTCAAGGTATCTGGAATTGAACTCAAAGATGATGGATCATTAACAGCAGCCAGTCTGCGTGGCGGCGATCTCTTGGTCAGCGGCACTACCGTGTCTGCACAGGGCACAAACAAAACTATCACCATTACACCAACAGGCACCGGCATAGTCAATGTGGTTGGCACTCTGGTTGCTACTCAATTTATTGGAGCCGGTACATCAGCAGCATTGGGCGACACACCTCCTTTGTCACCAGCACCGTTGCCAGGTGCGTTGTGGTTCAACACCAACACAGGCAAGCTGTATGTGTATTATAATGACGGCAACAGTTCGCAGTGGGTCCAACCAATGACTCCTAGCGTAGGAGGCGCTGGCGGCATCGGCGGCGGCAGTGGAATAGTATCTACAGGATCTGCTGGAAAATTGGCCTATTATCCTGTTAGCGGAACCACAATCGACGACCTAGCAGAAGTGTATTGGCACTCACATGGTGGCACCAGCATGTTGCATATTGATGGATTGCTGGAAGTTTCAGGACAAAAAAACAAAATTAGATTTCATTGGGACACGCTGGCCGATCTCAACTCAGAAGCGAACCCATCAACCTGGCACGGCATGATAGCACATGTGCATGAAACAGGTCGAGTGTATTTTGCCCATTCAGGCGCATGGTCACCATTGGCCAATTTAGCAGATATAACAAGTCCAACTGTGACCAATATTGTCGCAGGTGATAATGTCACAATATCAAATGTTTCGGGTGTGTTTACTATCAATGCAGTGACTGGCACCGGTGGCGGAGGCATAACACTTGAAGAATCACAAGATGGCACTGCTACACTGTTTCATAATGGCACTCATGTGGGCATCACCTACAATTATGTTGATGCTTCTAATGCACTTAGTCTAGCAGTAGACAGTTCTGTGGTTGCTTTGCTGACTTCAACACAAACACTCACAAACAAAACAATCAGCGGTGCTAACAACACTCTTACCAATATTGGCAATGCATCATTGACCAACAGCAGTATAACCATCAATGGCACAGCAGTAAGCCTTGGTGGGTCTATCACTGTGAGTGGTGGCGCAGCCGGTAATCTAGATTCGTTGACAGATGTTGTGATAACCAGTCCAACTTTGAATCAGGTGCTAAAGTATAATGGCACAAACTGGGTCAACGACACTGGCGCAGCCGGTAATCTAGATTCGTTGACAGATGTTGTGATAACCAGTCCAACTTTGAATCAGGTGCTAAAGTATAATGGCACAAACTGGGTCAACGACACTGACGCAACCAGTGGCGGCGGAGGATCTAGCAACAGTTTTGAAACCATTGCTGTGGCCGGTCAAACTTCTGTGGTGGCAGATTCATCAACAGATACATTGACATTGGTCGCAGGAACCGGTATTACCATTACCACTGTTGCAGGTACAGATACCATTACCATTGCCAGTTCAGGTGCTACTGTATTTACAGGATTAACAGACATCTCCACAGCAGGATTAACTGTGGACAAGATCTATATGCCTGCGATTACCATGCTGGATGTCACAGCCAATGGTACCACAGCCTTTAGATTTGATCAATATGGATCTGTAGACGATCCTACAATATACGCTATCAGCGGAACCACCATTGCGTTTAATTTGGCTGGAGCTCCGGGCCATCCTTTCTTGCTTAGAACCTCCGGTGGTGTGAACTACAACACAGGACTGGTACATGTTAGCACTACTGGTGTGGTCAGCACCGGCGCATCTGCACAAGGCAAATCATCAGGTACGTTGTATTGGAAGATTCCTGCTGACAGTGCTGGTGCTGGGTCAGTAAACTATCAATATATCTGTCAGAGTCACTCCTCGATGGTAGGCGTGATCACAGTCAAAGATATAGGTGTGATATAAACTAAATATGCAGTATAGGACAACAACATGGCCATAAACTTTCCAAACAATCCAGCAGTGAATGACACTATCACAGTTGATGCCAACACCTGGGTTTGGAACGGAGTCACGTGGACTGTTCAACCAATAACTTCACCCAGTTTTGTTGATGTCAGTGCTACAGGAACGATCACAGGTAATGTTTCAGCCGGCTATGTAGAAGCCAGCGGTGTAGGCAGCAAGATACGTTTTTATTTTGACGACTTGGCTAGTTTTCCTAGTGCTGTCACATGGAAGGGCAGTCTAGCCTATGCCAACAACACACAGAAGATATATTATGCCAATGGTGCGACCTGGCAACAGATATCTCGTTCAACCGATGGGGTCAACACGACAGAATCGTCCAGCTTCAGCAATGTGTCAGTGACTGGCGGCAGCATCAACGGCACACCAATCGGTAACACATCGCCTTCCACAGGCGCATTCACATCAGCGTCATTCACATCAGCGTCAATCGCCAGCGAACCCGTCTTGCCAAATCAGATAACTAACAAAGCATACGTGGATCGTAAGACGAATTTAGCGATCGCCCTGTCAGGATAAAAAATGTCAAAGAAACTGATATCAAAATACTCATTCACTCCAGGGCTAGCAGGCGCTGGTACCATAAAGGTTCCAAGCAAAGTCAGTCTTGAGCGTTTCATACTGATCACAAATTCTACCACGAACGAAGTAATATTCAATTTTCTCGAAGACGGACTAGGTGGATCGGCGTCGTATGATGCATCCGACACCACATCATTTATCAATGTAATTGAAGGTGTTACCACACTCACGCTGGAACGCAACACTTCAAGTATGAGTTCTTCCCACAAACTCAACATCATGGTCGATGATGTGGATCTCAAAGTGCGTCCTTATGATTTTGGTACAGATGCGATCGAGCGTATGAGAACAGCAGATCCTCAATCACTGATTGACGCTGACTTTGAATACGGCTTGCAGCCGACCAAGTGGCAAAACCTCAGCCAAATCCGGCAGTATCCTAGCATTTACGAAGTACCGGGCACTGACCTAATAGTCAGCAATATCACAACCGACGGCGGAGCCAACAGTTTGATCACTGTGAACACAGTTGACGTGCACGGATTTGTGGCAGGCACTCCTGTAACCATACAAGGTCTCAGTAGGGCCATCGCTGGATACAGTCGAGCAGAAGGTTCTTTCATTGTTGCAGCTACACCAGCACCTACATCAAACAACTTTGCTTATTATGCCAAAGGTACAGTTGGTACCAGTGCACAATCTCTATTGACTGATACTATACAGTTGCGCCGAGGAGGATTCTACACAGGTTCTCAACTGCCGTTGACCAGCATCGTGTCAGATGGGTTGACCCCGTCGACCATAACAGTGACCACTTCCAATACACATGGATTGCCTCCAGGTACTCCTATCGTGGTTGATACTACCTCTGCTGGAGTTGGACATGAAAATGCCGAAGGGCCTTTTTATGCGACTGCGATAACAGGAGCCAACACTTTTACCTATCTAGCCAGAGGTCAAGTGACCACTAGTGTCACGTTGACCGCCAACCTGTATGTCAGACCGGATTCGTTTTTCGTCCATAGACCCTATGACGGCGGTGTGCTGATATCAGCTGGCGGAACCAGCTATGGCATGCATGCCCTACGTTCTTCTAAAAAGTATTTTCGTTATCAGTCCGGTAAAGGTCTGTTGTTTACCACAGGTACCTTGTTAAAACCAAACTATGATATACAGAGCGTGACTGCCACTGGTACAGCACCAGGCTCTGTTATCACAGTGACAACAGATGGTGTTGATCACGGACTACAGATCGGTGCGACAGTCAGATTGGCCAACATTGTCACGTCAGGCTACAATGGAACATATACTGTTACAGGAATCATCTCAGACACTGCTTTCACTGTTGCAGCGATCAACACCTTGGGCAACACCACGGCTTCGTTGGAAGTGTCTCCCAAAATCTATGTGGTATCTTGGGCAGGATCTTCTACCAGGATTGGCATTTTTGACGAACAGAATGGTATGTTCTGGGAACATGATGGCCAAGAACTGTATGCTGTGATTCGAAATTCAACCACACAGGTGGCCGGTTTGTTGAATATCAATGCAGATTCCAATGCGGTAATCGGAATCAATACGCGATTCCAAGATCAGCTCAAAGTAGGTGACGACGTAGTCATTAGAGGCATGACACACACCGTTACCTCTATAGATAGTCAAACATCAATGACCGTGGCACCAGATTTTCGCGGTGTAGCCAACGTAACTGGCGTGCGTGCATGTGTTGTCCGTGACCTTCGCATACCAAAATATCAGTTCAATAGAGACACGCTGGATGGCAATGGTCCTTCAGGATTTAACATCGATCTCAACAAGATGCAGATGATGGGTATCCAATACACATGGTACGGCGCAGGCTTTGTTGATTTCATATTGCGTGGTCCAGACGGTAACTTTATCACGGTGCATCGCATCAAGAACAACAACGTCAATGACGAAGCATATATGCGTTCAGGTAACTTGCCTGCTAGATACTCAGTCGCCAACGAAGGCTATGTGGGTCGATTGGCCACTACTATATCACCGTCAGATACAACCATGACTATGGTCAATGCCTCTCGATATCCTGTCAGCGGCATGATCTATATTGACAACGAATTGATCAGTTATTCTGGCAAGTCTGGCAATACACTTACTGGACTCACACGTGCTGCTACCCATGCATTCTTTGCTGGTGGTTCTGTAAGGAGCTTTACAGCAGGCGCAGCAGCAGCGCACAGCGCAGGCGCCGGCATACTGCTAATGAGCATCACATGCAGTCCAACACTGAGCCACTGGGGTAGCGCCGTGATCATGGACGGAAAGTTTGACTCAGATCGTGGTTACATCTTCAACTATCAGAGACTAAATCTTTCTATCACATCTACCAATCAAACAGCATTCTTGATCAGGTTGGCACCCAGCGTGAGCAATGCCATCGTGGGTGATCTTGGGTCAAGAGATCTGCTCAATAGATCTCAGCTGTTGCTGGAACAGCTCGAAGTTACGTCGGCTTCTGCAACACCTATGGTGGTAGAAGGAGTGCTGAATCCACAAAACTATCCCGTCAACCCATCCAACGCCACATGGTTTCCTCTGACGCCGTTGTCACAAGGCGGACAGCCTAGCCTAGCCCAGATCTCGACCGCAATCAGTTGGGCCACAGGTTCGTTTGCCATTCCAGGTGAGCAGGTGTTTTCGTTTGTTGCTGCTGGTTCAGATACCAAGGTATTGGATCTTTCCAAGCTGAAAGAGCTGACTGCTACCACCATCGGTGGTCGCGGCGCATTTCCAAACGGTCCAGACGTGTTGGCCATCAACATCAGGACTACTACAAGCTCATCCACTGCCAACATCGTTCTTCGCTGGTCTGAAACACAAGCCTAACTTGTGTAGGCATAATTATTTGTTATGCCTACACTAAAAGAACTCACTCAAGAAAACCATCGTCGTGCAGAACGCACAGCATTTGTTGCGGCAATGATGAAAAATCAGCTGACCAACCAACAATGGGCCGATTACTTGATATGGAAACGCGACTTACTGGTCATCCTAGACCGCAAGCTGGAGTTGAAACAGTCACATCTAGAATTCGATCGTGTGCAACAATTTGACAGCGACATACAAGAAACTGGTGTTGTTCCTAGAGAATTGCAGTCTTCGCAAGCATACAACGAACACATAAAGAATCTTGACGATCGTCAAGCATGGGCTCATGTGTATGTGCACTATCTTGGAGATCTGCGTGGCGGACAGATGTTGAGGCGCATGGTACAACTGCCCATGACTCACGTGGACTATACAGACAAAGAAGCCATTGAATCGGTGATACGAGCACAGGTAGATGAATCGCTGGCCGACGAAGCCAACTGTGCTTTTGTATTGACCATGGCGGTCATGGAGGAGATAATGCGATGAGCAAGATCTGGGATACCATGTTGGTATTGCAGTCGGATCTAGAAGCCATGCTCAGTCGTGTGGGTTCTCCTGTGGACGAAGGTCACGATTTTCCTTGGCCCAATCATGTGTGGACCAGCAATACCTTCCGACGAGCACACCTCGATGCAGTTGATGCCAGAGAATCAAAAGGTCTATACATGTTGCATGTCACTGTCATGCCTCACATCAGCGATAGCAGTCCTATCTTTGGATTTGACATTATATGTGGTGCCAAGAAAATCACAGGATGTTTCCATGATTTCAGTGCGTCAGTTGACCCTCAACATCCTATGATGCTGTGGTTCCAGGAACATGTCAAGAAGTATCAGTGGCGCAAGGAAAGAGATCTACCAGATTGGGCGCAGCGTATATTCAGTCCAGGAATGATCGCGGCTGGTAATGTGCAAGATGATGCAGAAGTAGAACAGATCCTGGATATGGTGCGCACCACACTGCCATGGTATCTGGATCATGTGGGCCGTGAGTTTTACAAAGCAGATCCACAGGCCATACTAGATGCCCAAAATTACTATTGTCAAAATCAGCGTCAGAACCCACACACTCCTAGGGTCATGCAGAGCCTGGGCTTTGACGAAGCCACGGTTGACCGCTTTATAAAAGATTGTCTGTTTCCTGATTTAGTATAAGCGCAGCAAACTTGTTGTGCCACATGATCAGACGACGACGTTGGGTCACTGAACTTTCTCTATAACGAGGATCTTCGGCCAAATCCTGCATCACTTTGATATCCTCAAGACAGCACCAACGCAACACTCGATTGAACTGATAATCTTCTCTCACTGCTTTGATGATAGGATGATTCCACTGTTCGTTGTTGGCCAAATGTCTTGCTTCCAAGTACCAGCGTTCTAACCAGCTGACATTGCCTTTGTAATTCTTTTTCAGCATGGGATTGATCAAGCGTTTGTCCCATGAATGGAATAGATCTACGCTGCGTTTGACGATTGGCTGTTTTTGTTTCTTGGGAAATGGTATTATGATTGCTTCATGTGTTTCCATGCTGCTCCAACCATTTTTCTAGATTGACCAACTTGCTGACGAAGCTGCTGGATTGTATGAGTCCTTTGCTTTTGTGATGCAGAGGGCGAGGATTTATACCCAGCGGCAACCAGCAATAGCCGTCGCTTTCTGAATTCAGCTGTGGAAGGAATTCTTGTTCTACTACCAAACAGAAAGTGTCGTAGATGAATTTTTGATCTTTACTGACATATCTATGCAGTGGAACTATTTTCTTCCAGGCAGTGATACCTGTTTCTTCTTCAAGTTCTCTGATCAACGTGTCTCGTGGTGATTCTCCAGTATTGCTACGACCTCCCCACAGTCCCCAGGTGCCGCTCCACTTTTCTTCAGTGCTGCGCAACTGCCAGCAGTAGCGACGTGTGTCGCATGCATAGATTAAACCGCCAGCAGCACGTGTCACACCAACAGGCGCCAGTATCCCGGTTGATATATTCCCTCGTAACTCAGTATCCATTGTCCGTCCATGAAAGCCAGCTGGTGGCTGCTTGCTGTGTTCAACACATATTCTGTCGTGGTTGTTGCACTTGCATCAAAGCTGACCACCCAATTGGTACCATTGAATTCAATGATATCTTCAGCATCAGCATCAAGACCTCCCCACTGGGGAATATCTGTAGGAGACACTATCACTATGTATCTCTGACCCGCGGCCGCTGGAGGTAGACCCAGCCCTGGTGCTGCCTTGGTTGGATCGATCACGCCATCTACAGGATTTTTAGTGTTAGTAGGGAGGCTGTCTTCGTCGATGTTGATCAAGAGTTTGTTTAGATCTACAGGATGTTCAGACAGCACACCGACGTATTCTCCTCCCCAGACGCCAGGACGCGATTGACGATTTACACGAATCTGACTGATGCCAGAGCGCAAGCCGCCAAATGATTGCAAGAAATCGCTCCAGGTCAGTAGATCACCATCTACTGTAGTCTTGAGATCTCTGGTCAGCAACTGCAATTCGCCGTTTTGCAATCTGACCGCACGCTCGGGGTCTGTCACACTTTGCCACTTGGACTGCGCATCACTGATGAACGTGTCGTCCAACAGTTGATCCAGTTCGTCTTGTTCTCCGGCACGTATGGTATTGATGATGTTGTAGATCAGCTGTTGCCTTTGCACCAATGCAGGAGGATTGATATAGATAGGCATGTTGAAGACCAAGCTGGACACATCAAGCACGTCGTCTGTTCCGGCTGGAACCTGTCTCGCACTCCATACAGTGTTGATCAGCTCTACGAAATTCAGTCTGCTCCAATCAAACACATTGTCATTGTTGCGAAGATCCAAGCTGGGGTTAAACAACACCAGGATCTGTTCCATCAACTGCAATTTTTGCTCGGTGTTGGAAGTCCAGACGTCCACTTGCACGTTGAGATCATACGGAACAGGCATGTGTCGTTTGATAGTATAAGTCTGACCCATCTGATCCAAATAGTTACCGGTGGCTTCGTCGTAGGCTTTTTCAAACACCTGCACCTTTTCGATGTGTGTGGGATTGAGCCTACGCTCAGAATTGGGCAGCAATTCAGTGATATACGCAGCGATAAAAGGTACAGTGTTTATCACATTGTCGCTGTTGTTCTTGAGCACGTGTGCAACCATCCTGTTGATATCACCATATCGAACAGGCACGCGATGATAGATGTCTAGGCCATTTTCGTCTTTGCCCATCTTGACGCTGAAGCCTGCAAAGAAGCGCATGAACTGTTGTAGATATCTTCGTATCTGCCTATCATAGAAATAATTGATGATGATATCAGCGGTTTTAGACCGCTGCCTCCTTGATATGGGTAAATTTATAAATGAACATCAGAAGTCCGTCCTTGGTTTCACAACACCGCTGATTGGTTGTCTAGATTCAAAGTTCTGTCCGTCAAGATTGGTATCCTTGGAATCGTTGTTGATGAATGCACCTGCATTGACAGACCGAGCCACCACGTCTTTCCTGTTGGGGAACACATTGTCATACAGTCTGGCCCATCTATTTCCTCTATACACAAACAATCGATTGGGCGAGAAGTCAGTGCGTATAAACAGG
>Ga0194131_10011775_pt1 | contig 10342 bp, 11 predicted proteins | sample TA2KigO120mmetaG_FD_148631 | JGI IMG/M metagenome (GOLD analysis project Ga0194131, IMG submission 148631) | Freshwater microbial communities from Lake Tanganyika, Tanzania - TA2015053 Kigoma Offshore 120m | ecosystem: Environmental > Aquatic > Freshwater > Lake | place: Tanzania: Lake... | reverse complement strand
ACCTGAACCAGACCTGAACCAGACCTGAACCAGACCTGAACCAGACCTGAACCAGACCTGAACCAGACCTGAACCAGACCTGAACCAGACCTGAACCAGACCTGAACCAGACCTGAACCAGACCTGAGGCAGACCTGAACCAGACATGAACCAGACCTGAGCCAGTTCTGAACCATTGAGGGGAGGGGCGGAGGCGAGGGGGGGTCCCGGTCGGATGCCGATTTAGGCACGCACTACCTCCCCAGGATGAAAAGCGCGGCTGAACCTGGCCCCGGGAGCACTCTACACGGCTCGGGCCCGAATAATGGTGCAGAACGCACACAAAGTCAGCCCCGGGGTGCTGTCCTGCAGCTCCTCCAGAACCGGATCGCGGACCAACTCCTGCACCATCCACCCCACTAGTACCATGCTCCCTATCCGTAGCCATTGTAGCTCTAGCGGCCATCCCCCGCTCATACCATGCGCGGTCGCCACGAACGCCTGCCGCGCACGGACACGGAGACCTGGGACGAAAAACTGTCCGTTGCCCTGACCCACGTGCTGCGACACCGGCAGGACGTCGTCCACCGTCCGGACGGGCTGGTGCCGCTAGCCGTCGCTGCCGCCGCTGTCCGTCGGCCGAGTCCGGATGTGTACCATGTTCTCTCGGTCAGCCGGAAAGGTGGCATCGCGAGGTTCGAGGTCGTTGAGCACCCTGCGTACGGCGTGTGGGTGCGCGCCACTAACAAGCACACCGCGGCGGTTGATATCAGTCTGTTACAGATCCCACCAGAGCGCTGCCTCGACCTTCGCCCGCCCAAGCCAGACAACCTTGGGGCAGCGATTGGTCCCGACGGTGGGCCCAGCCGAAGGGAGGCCGCCCCCCTCCCGGTGCCCGGCTCCTGCACCTCGCCGGCGCTGCCGGCGGCAGCGAGCGGACCGTGCGGGCCCGCACCGGCGATCAGACCCACGGCGCTTGCGCGCCCCCCGGTTACAGCACCCCCGGGTGCCCTTCAGAGGACACCCGTCGCAGGCACCTCGACAGGCCCGCCACTCCAGGCTGCCACCGCGGGTGGCGCGCCCGACGCGAGGCCGCCCAACTCCCCGATGACCTCCTTGCGGGAGTTCTACAAAGCGGTGCAGTGCAACCCAGATGGCCGCACCGTCCGGTACATCGACTTCGGGAAGAACGGGAAACACGTCTCCCTCGCTGGCCTCGACATACCCGGCGACGGCTTGTTGGTCTATGTGAAAGGCGAAGAAGCACTCGATAGTGACGCCGCCCAGCGTAGCGCCGCGCAGCAGGCCGAAATGACCTTCAAGAGGCTCCTCGAACGGCCCCTTTCAGAGGCACGCCTTGCTAAGTGACACGTTCGGACGGGTGGTCAACAAAAAGTGTGTGTGTCCGAAGTGTGCACTCCGTATATAACGCGATAAGTGTGCACCCCAGACGGCAAGCGACCGGTTGGCTTGGCAAGCGCATGATTCACGTTGTCAATAAACGGAAATTACAGTCACTCGGACGCAATGTTATCTTCGGCTCAGCTGTATAGGCAGACCTGGAATTGTATAGGCTTGGAATGCACCGTGGTGGAAATCGCACCCCCACGGTGGCTCGCTGAGTGTCTTTGTATAGGTGTTTGACACTTCGGCTGAAAAACTTGGCCCCGAGGCCCCGTATAGGAACCCGTATGCTCCAGCGACCGTATGGAACAAAACAAAAAACCAGCAAATTTACGCAGCGTGTCCGTGTTTGAGAGGTGTATCGTGACATCATGCCTTAATTTCGAGCGAGTCCACCGCCACTCGGGCACGTAGTTCTTTGCTCATTTCGATTGAGTCCACCACCAATCGGACACGACGTTTTATCCGTGCACCAAGATTGAGTTTCTGCCAGGAGAACCGCTCAGCTGTTCGGGGTCAATATAGTTTGATGGTTGTGTTTTATCATTGCACGAGTTTCGGGGTTCCGTAGCCATTGAGGCTCAAGTCGACTTTTAGTTGATGGTTGTGTCCCCATTGCTAAATCAGGCATGTCCAAAGATGAAGAGTCGCGATCGCCGTCCCCCCGCAGAAAATTCTCGCTCACCTATCATCAACGCGACGAATCACTCGACAAGCTCAGTAAGAAGTGCTCCAGCCTCTTGCGCCACTTTTCCGAGCCAAAATTGAAGATCAGGGATGGCGGGTGGGCATTTCGGGACGACGTGATATATTTCGCTTTGCAAGGCCGCCCACGCATGAAGGCCGACGACGTCATCACCGTCTTGGAGAGGTCCAGGGATGATGGGTCCCATCGATTCGAGACCATGAGCGATGGCGACGGCGTGTGGGCCCGGGCATTGGAAAGGCGAAGAGATAAGCGACGACGTGAGTCGGTGCCGCAGCAGTCCGAGACTCCGCTCAGTCTTTTGAATCAGCCCGTGCAGCTTCAACCCGAGCCCACGCCGATGCTGTTGTCTCCCTCAGCTTGGCTGAACCTAGCGGGGTCGTCGGTGCCGCATGAACAGCAACCGGTGCCAAGTGCCGGGCAGGCTCTGGTGCCGGCACTCCACACCACGACGCCGGCGTCGCTGCTCAACCGGCTTGTGGAACCCGGCTTCAAAATGGGTGAGGCCGTCAGGATTTGCAGTTGCGGGGTACCATGCTACATCGGTTGCTGCGGCATCCTGGGACAGTTGGACGCGGATCTCGGCTTGTGGACGGTGCACATGGACGGCGGCCAGAAAGTGCGTTGTCCTGTCAGCCAGCTGCGGTTGTGCGGCGATCTCCAGCAGGCAGACAACGGCGCCGGCAACGCCGGCACTAGGCAGTCGTGGTTGGCCGGCGGCGACCGCCCGTCTGATACCGCACCTGTGGCCATTCCACGCAGCAGCCAGCAGCCACGCAGCAGCGAGCAGCCTGTCTTTCAATCAGTGAAACTCATCGCTCCCTCCGGCAGGACCAGAGACTTGCACTTGCTCATCCAAATGACCGTCCAGGATATCTTGAAGGCTCTCCTGCCGCGGGAGCTGGAAGGCCAGGACAACGTGGCCATTTTCAACATGACTGGTAAGAAGATTGAACCGAATCTGACCCTCGGCGATCTCGCTGTGGAGTCGGAACAACTCGTCCTCCAGCTCCAAACTGACGACTGGTGAGGCAGTCAACAAGTTCTCAGTGTAAAACAACGCAGTTGAGATAATGAAATGCTCACCGTGGGCTCAAAAAATGTACCGTACTTATGCATGGTCTCCCCAGCAGCCACAGTGGTGGCCCTGGACTGCTGAGCTGCGTGCTCGCAGTGCAGCCAATCGGGCTGAGGCATCAACAAACTTGCTAAGGGGTTGCGATAGCTTGCAGGGGCGGAATAAAAAAACCACTGTTGAGATAATGAAATGCTCACCGTGGGCTATATAAATGTACCGTGCTTATGCATGTTTCCCCAGCAGCCACAGTGGTGGCGCTGCACGAGTGTCGTGCGTCGACCCGTGCAACCGCCAGCCGCCTGCAAGGTGAGCTCTACAGTCAACTGTTTAGTTAGTATTTGTTGGCCTCTTGTCAAAAGAGCTCGGTTGGCTTGGAATACGAAGAGCCCGGCACGCCCTCGCTTGTTGCGGCTTGCACATGCGGTGGTCGTCGCAGAAATAGCAGCGACCGCACAACAATCATCTCCAACCCAAATAGACGACCGCGTAGCCCAATTCCGCATTTTTTCACGCCTCACTTTTCAGCTACAGCAACATTGTCCTTGTAAGTTCATGAGTATTGTACCACGAGTGTGTGATGCATGAGCGAAGCTTCAAGCATTCGGGCAAAGCCTCATTCGTTTAGTATTTCCGCTTTTCTCGCGCCCTGGTTCACAGCCAAGTCTCTCTCCATAGCCATTGTGGCTCAAGTCAACGATCGCGAGAGCTGCAGCAGACCGTCGCGGAGCGAGCGAGCCATGAACGCAGAGAACGCCAGTGAGCCGCAGCAGACCGTCACGGAGCCGGCGGCGGAGACCAGTCCCGAGCTGCCGACGGAGGTGCCGATCGTCGGCGGGCAACAGCAGGCTTCCCCGGAGCAAACGGCCGAGTCACGGAGCAGGGGGCCTTCTGGTGGCACTCTTCGGCCGCCAGGAAGGTCTCGGAGCCGCAGCCCAGGGGTGGCACTGCGTCCGAAACTTGCTTTGAAGTTGGGCCCCATGCAGGAGAGACCCTTCCTGTGGTACGACCAAACGCTGGAAGGAGCCGTTATCACAACTTTGCACCAGGTGGGCTGCTGGGTGTACTTTCCTTTGCGGAGGGAGAACCCTCCTTATCCAGAACAGACGACAACCTATTTGGGGCGGCCAGCACTACATGGCCAACGTTTCATAGAAGCAGTGCATTGTTCGTCAATGTACACCTTCGCGAGCAGCGTCATAAATGGCCTGCAACCCGGTCCACTTCCAGGGAAGGGAGGGTTGACTGGGGTCTTTATGTACAAGACTTTGTCCACGGAAAAAGTTGCGAGGTCGTCGAGCGGGTATGCCACGTACGATGCTTTGTGCAACTGCGGCCACAACATCTTCTTCGCCCCGCGGTACCTGCTGGACGTGGCGGAATGGCGCCTTGGGCAGGACGGCAGACCGTACAGTGCAGGAGAGGGTCAGTGGGCCCTTCAACCGGGCACTTTTCATCTCCGCGGCGTCTTCATACACATCATGACGCCCGAGGACCTGCACCAACTAGCTCCCGACAGTGCAGCGACCACACTGTGGTTTTATTGTAGCCGCTGGTTGCCGCAATACGAAGTCAACCCGGGTGACGTGATGCGCACGACGTGAGCTTCGGTGCACGACGAGCCTTTGTGGCCGTCGTGCACGACGAGATGTACACTGCCAGGAAACTATTCGGGTCAGCGATGCTGCGGCCCCAGAGACGAACGCCGAGGAGGCCGCTTTCGTGGCGCTGTGTGTGGCATGCGGTCGAAAAGTGCCTTCGTTGCGTCGTGGTGAGCGGTCGATAGTCCAGGGGTGGGGCGGCGGCCAGGCAGGGAGCTTCAGAAGGGAGCTCACTGAGGGAGGGCTGGAGGGGGCTCACGGAAGGATAGCAAGTGTGTCCGTAGCTCTGGGCTCAACTCGCGGAGGCCAATGACGGAGCAGAGGCAGCGCGATTTGCAAGGTCACAGGGCAGTTTTAACGTGCCAGAGGACCGCACGCAGGCACTTCGCGGCTCCTCTATTTTTGCTTTGCCACGACACTTGCCTGAATGGCAAAGAGTCGAGGCCGCATCTAGCTTCGGGTAGAATGCTTGCCAATAGCTTTTGGGTTGAAGAACCTTGTACAGGTGCCAGTGCCCCACCAACGTGGGTCAGGAAACAAAATACGAAAAGAGCATCCCCGTGGCTCCTCCAACCAGCATGCAACACCAAATCAACTCAGAATGAGAGGAACTCTCTGACCCTGTGTGTGTGAGAGTGTTCGTAGCCGTTTCTGCTCAAGCGCGGGAGCCGACTCGACTGCGAGGGCTGCCCAGCACGAGCCATGTTCGCACGACGTGGATACAACCAATGGTGGGTGGAGGAGATGTTCAGGATGCAATTCGCGATGATGACACAAATGCCTATGCCGATTGGGCTTGAGGAAGAGCAGGTCCCCGAGCAGCAGTTTTTCAATCATCAAGCTGTGGTTCCTGAGATCGACATTTCCCAGGGACTGAGACGCGTGGCTTGCGAGGCGGCCTGCGTGTTGAAAGAAGCGATGACTGCGGCGGAGGAAGCAGTGTCACAGCTTGCGAGCATCCAGGACTTTTTGGATTACGTCATCGTCACCCCGGACCTCGGTTTGAAGCCAGGGTGCACGCTCGAGTGGGACGCGGCCAGGGCATTGACCAACATCAATGAGGTGCTCGACCAGCAAGCTTCGGGGGAACCTACGCAGCTGCCGAAGAATGCGGTGCAGCTCCTCCAGATACTTCAGATTCGTTTGCGGGACCTGGTCATTCTGGCGTGCAGCAGGAATATCGAGCAATCCCTGTTTCGGAGCTCAGGGATTCCTCCGGAGTTGCGTTGCCGCCTCGAGAGGGTCTTTGGCAGCGACCTCAGGGGCGACCTGAGTCTTTGGTCTTGTCTTGGAAACTCGAAGTGGCACATATGGAACAACGGCGAGCGGTTCGAGAACCGTCCAGACCGCATCGGCCGCGGTCCTCGCAAGAGCCGGCGTTTGTCATTGGCTGAGGCTATGCGTGATAGTGCAACGGAGGGCGCGGTTTCCGCGGAGAGATCTGGGGCTGCGGGCTCCTGCTCCGACAAGCCTGCGGTCGTCAAGGCGGGACCTGCTTATGTCACCACTACGGTCAACTGGGGCGACATCAAGTTCAACTGAACGCCGAGTGGGGACGCTGAGGCTGCAGACGCGGCTCAATGCGAAGCTTCTTCCAATTGTCGCAATGTTGCCGAAGCCAGACCCCGGGTATCTCTGCGTCTTCACTGCGAGAGCCCGGGTGCGAATCACAAGCGGCAAGTCATGCCTATCAAGGCGGTTTGGCGACATGTGAACATGGGAATTGATGACCCAGCCAGGCGTGAGCTTTGAGGAAGTCGCTCGCGTGTACATGGCCGTCGGAAATGGTCTTTCCCGCGGGTCATCGAGGGTATTTGGCAACACACAATAACCATTCGGTACGCATTGCAATGCACAGTGTACGGCCGCTGCGTGCGGGCAGTCGTTTTCGCACATATTGCTTGGCATTTCCGCTGCGGGCGGTCTGCAGGTTCACGCAAACAAAAAATGCTGTTGAGCACAGGGTTTGCTGTTGGATGAAGCGCGAACCTGTTCGTGGGAACATGGTTCCCGTCACGATTCTGGTCCGCCCCTTCATTTGTTTTGGTGTGCCAGGTTTGAATGCAGGATCAGTGTGTGTGTGTGTTTCATATGGAATGCCGAACGTGCCATTTGTGCTCAAATACTAGATTCCCCCCCCCGTCGCAGCTCCAAACCCTCATGTCCATTTTGCCACTGTGTGGCGACGAGTGCGATTCAAGCTATGAAGCTACATCCACACAGGTGCGCATGGAAGACGTTGCCAGCACGTACGGGTCATGTTTTCGCTTGGGTCAGAACATATGCGGCCATGTGTTCAATTTGGTCAGCGCATACGCGGCCATCTCTTCATTCGGGTCAAGACGTACGCGGACCTGATTCGATGTAGGTCAGCCCGTGCACGGCCAGTCTGGCGTTTTTATGTCTGGCTTGGTTCAGTCTGCCGACTATAGGCACACTCGTCTTTACTTTTTGTGGTTTGTAGACATACTGTAGTTCCGGTCAGCGTTACAGGTGCCTTCGGGATGCAATTGAAGAGTCCGTTGCGAGTCTTTTGTCCACACGTGTATCGTATCATAAGAACGTGCATGTACCATGAGACTGGGTAGTCAGCAAGTGTCGTCTGTCAGTTGGACGATGAAGCTTCACGGTTGGCCAGGGTGCAAGGGTCTATCGAAAGACATTCTGGCAATTGTATCTCCAGGTTGAGATTTTTCCAGCAACATCAGAGAGTTATCTGCAGCTTATCCGAATACCGGCTACAATCCTCGACACAACATGGCCACGCGCTTCAGGGTCATTGGTTTTTGTGAAACCTAGGTTGGCATTTGAAACACTTGTGTCCTCAAGGAGCAACCCGGAAAAGTTCACTGGACTAACTGGCCTAAACACATAGACTCTGGACCTCGATATTCCGTTGGTGCGGTTTCGGAACTGGGGCCCGTTTTTCGGGTTCATTTTTGAAAGGACGAGATGAGCACCCATAATCCCTTCACCGCCGCAGCCATTTTGGCTCCAGACTTTGGCCGGCAGGAGCGTGCCGGGTTGCTAAGTGCACCCTCAGATCATGCAGTGCCCTTTTTGCCGCGAGATCCGGCACAGCAAAGACTGGATGCCATCACAGTGGAAAGCATCGAACCCGGAGACAAACGACTTCCATTGCTGTCGGCAGTGCGACTACAACTGCATTATGCCACCGAGAGAGGCTGAGGTACAAGTTGGCCAGGCGATTGCAGAGTTGAGGCACATTCTGTTGTCCGTGACTTCCGCGGCACGTGACGGCATTGGCAAATTCGTGGAAAAGTGGATGAGTGACTTGAGTTACGACATCCGGAAAGGCTTGTCCCATTACGGTGCCATCCAGCGGAGGTCCTCGAGTGATCCAGGCGGCAGGCACGGGATCTTCGACTTCACCACGACCAAGCATGACCGGGCCTTCATCTTGGACGAGCGAAGTTATTTCGACCCCGGCAACCTTGTCTACAGTTTCGCGTTTCGCCTTCTGTGGAATGACGTTTGGCAGAAATACGGATGGAACACGGAGACGACTGGCGACATCATCGAAGCGATCCTTGGCCTGCATTACCAGGCCGTTCTCCAGAACCGTGAATGTGTGCCGGCAAGGAGGCTGAGCAGGCTTTTGGATAACTTAACCTACAACGTGTGGCGAATTCTGTTGTACAACAACGATGAATCCCTTTGGCGCGACGGTTTCCCTTGGTTCCATGATTGGATCAGGGTCAGGATTTAAAATCGGCACAGCCGTGCACTCGCGTGACCGCAGGTCTTGCCTTTACACACGTTAATGGCGATCGGATGGCCCTTTGTGTCAGTCTTAGAAGCGTGTGGAGGCAGCCAGAGTGTGGTAAATAGCAGTCGGATCGGTACCTGATGGCTTTCAGGGCCAATAGTGGAGCTAACGCAGGCCGCCAGCATCGCGTTCTTGGGTGTGGCAGGTCAGCGTTACAGCGGCTTTGAGACCAGCGACTGACATCACTACATTGTTCAGTGTGTGATCACGACATCTCATAAAGCCTGCGGCTTTTTGGAATCGTTCAGCTGTTTTTTTGTTTAGGAATCGTGCAGCTGTACTTTGTTTTTGTTTCAAATTCATGATGAATAGGCAGCCATGTGTAGAAACAGTGTATGAAGCCCCACTAATACGCTTTCGTCCGCCGTAGATGATCGGAAGAGTAGGAGCAAGAAGCCACGTATAGGAACAGGCTGCAGTGCAGTATGCTCAGGTTCGCTGAAGCAGTGCGCGACCGCATGGAACAAAACAAAAATCCAGCAAATTTACCCAGCGTGTCCGTGTTTGAGAGGTGTATCAAATATACAGACATACTCAGGGTCCGTTGTTTCTGGGAATCACACTCAAGATTAGGGCGTACGAGGCCATGTTTTCATCCGGGCCAGCACGTACGGGTCATGTTTTCGCTTGGTTCAGAACGTACGCGGCCATGTGTTCAATTTGGTCAGCGCGTGCGCGGCCATCTCTTCATTCGGGTCAAGACGTACGCGGACCTGATTCGATGTAGGTCAGCCCGTGCACGGCCAGTCTGGCGTTTTTATGTCTGGCTTGGTTCAGTTTGCCGAATTGATGGTAACGTGTTGCTCTTGGTTCAGGAGCCATGAAAGCCTTCGCAGCCATTTGAGATCAAGCCGCAGCGTTCGTTCTTTCCCCGCCTGTGTTGTTTTCGAACACGTCTATGACGGAAGCGGATTTGGTCGATGGCACTTTGCGGGGCCGATCGCCGCCTTGCAAAAACCGAATGTGGCTGAGGCCGATTCCGTTTACGGTGGTCAACGCGGAGGCAAAACCACGGCTGAAAAGGGGTTGGCGACAGGCGATGGCGGCACCGGCTCAAGAAGCTTCCGAAAGAGCACGGCTCCGCGAGAGTCAGATGCTGGAGAACGACCGGACGAGGTTTTCTTCGGGGCGGGTTGGTTTGCCAGAGGCGCCTGCGGCACGGGCGACGCCGGCGGGGATGGAGGGCGACGATGCTTTTCCGGCGGCACCGGCGATACCGCCGGCACCGGCGACACACACGGGGACACCGGCGACACCGCCGGAACCGGCGACACCCACCGAAGGAGCTAGGGAACCACACGTTACACGCGGAGCATAGGGAACCACACATTACACGGCCGAGTGAGTCTACTGACTAATGCGCGGTGACTTGATGTGCTCTATAGGTACACTCGTCTTTACTTTTTGTGGTTTGTAGACATACTGTAGTTCCGGTCAGCGTTACAGGTGCCTTCGGGATGCAATTGAAGAGTCCGTTGCGAGTCTTTTGTCCACACGTGTATCGTATCATAAGAACGTGCATGTACCATGAGACTGGGTAGTCAGCAAGTGTCGTCTGTCAGTTGGACGATGAAGCTTCACGGTTGGCCAGGGTGCAAGGGTCTATCGAAAGACATTCTGGCAATTGTATCTCCAGGTTGAGATTTTTCCAGCAACATCAGAGAGTTATCTGCAGCTTATCCGAATACCGGCTACAATCCTCGACACAACATGGCCACGCGCTTCAGGGTCATTGGTTTTTGTGAAACCTAGGTTGGCATTTGAAACACTTGTGTCCTCAAGGAGCA
>Ga0194131_10011772_pt1 | contig 10345 bp, 9 predicted proteins | sample TA2KigO120mmetaG_FD_148631 | JGI IMG/M metagenome (GOLD analysis project Ga0194131, IMG submission 148631) | Freshwater microbial communities from Lake Tanganyika, Tanzania - TA2015053 Kigoma Offshore 120m | ecosystem: Environmental > Aquatic > Freshwater > Lake | place: Tanzania: Lake... | reverse complement strand
TATTAGCTCAAGTTTCTGAAGAAGAAGGTTCCCCGCCGTCCGCCGCCGCCCGCGAACTGATCACGGTGACGGCACAATCATGCAACAAGTCGCCCGGCCATACCAAAACTGAGGTGTTCCAGCGTGGTCTGCCACCGGAGTGCAACCGGAAAAGCATTCGGCCTGGCCGGCAGCGTTTCGCCTGTTGGGGGTTGGGAGCCATGTTGAACCTATTTTTTAAGTCAGCTTTTGCTTTTTCAAGATCGTAAGACTCTAACGTTTTCCAATAATCTTCATGGGTGATCAAGCCCGAAAATAAGTACCCTGTTTTTGGATTGCCAATAAGAAAGTCCTTGCCTATCGAACCCTTGGTAACCTGTATGTCCGCATTACCGCATATATTGACTTTACGAATCTTGTACTCCCGCAAGGTATCAGCCCATTTGAATTCTCCAAGGTTGATAGTCTTGCTAGCTGAGAATGCTATAGCTGGATAGATGACAGACACAATAGAGCCGATTACGGTCGATGCCACCAAAGTCAGCGCCCATGAATACAAAGAAGCGACGAGTTTCATTTCCATCTCCTCAACTAAAGAATTCAGTGACCCTAACAGATAACACGAATAGTTTCAGTGAATTCTCTTGATAGGTAAGTGCCAATTAACCAAGAAAGTTTGATCTTTTCAGCTAGCAGTATTAACTACCCAAAAAAAGATACCTGCACCCTTTGAATAAGCTTTTTAAGAGGCTGGTCCGAACTATTTTTTCCAAAATTGCAAAGACTTATAGAGGACCAAGGTTATAAGATTTGATAAATTTTTCTTGGAGTTTCATTTGATAATTCACCTCGTCGTCAAACGGCCGATAAATTGCGCGCCTCAAACCAACTTCATGGCCGTTTGAACCTCTTAAAAAGCCCATTCAAAGGGTGCAGGTATCTTTGAATAAGCTTTTTAAGAGGCTGGTCCGAACTATTTTTTCCAAAATTGCAAAGACTTATAGAGGACCAAGGTTATAAGATTTGATAAATTTTTCTTGGAGTTTCATTTGATAATTCACCTCATCGTCAAACGGCCAATAAACTGCGCGCCTCAAACCAACTTCATGGCCGTTTGAACCTCTTAAAAAGCCCATTCAAAGGGTGCAGGTATCTTTGAATACGCTTTTTAAGAGGCTGGTCCGAACTATTTTTTCGTAAATTGCAAAGACTTATAGAGGACCGAGGTTATAAGATTTGATAAATTTTTCTTGGAGTTTCATTTGATAATTCACCGTACAGGTATGAAACAGTACGCGCGGTTGGCGTTTACTCTAAGATAAAGAATTCAACTCGGCGATTCTCTCTTCGACCTGCTTCTGTAGCGTTAGAGGCCATGGGTTTTCGTTTCCCGTAGCCTTGAGTCGTTAAAATTTCTTCACCTACTCCTTGTGAAATTAAGTAGCTTTTTACAGCATTGGCTCGGGCTAAGGATAATCTTAAATTAAAGTCTTCATTGGCGGTTGAATCGGTGTGACCTGCAATTAATAATTTTTTGACTTCATTCTTTTTGATGACATCGGCAATTTCATCTAACAAAGCATAACTTGAGGAAAGAAGATCGGCTTTTCCCACTTTGAAATTAATTCGCTTCTTAATTACAAACTTTCTATCTACGACATTCACATCCTTGGTGGTGTAGTAGTGTTTCCTCTCGGTGGTGTGAAGTCCAAAGGTGTAGCTGACTTGACCGATGACTTGATAGCCAGGAGAGAAGGGAACTCCAGAAGTGACCGATCGATTAATCCCCACATCCGCCCCTAACAAAACGGCTAAACTTTTGTTGTTTAGGGGGGTTATTCTAGCTCCGACAGTTAGTTTTGATGGGGAGCGGCCAAATCCGAGAGTGGAGTTGGTGTGCGCAGTATGGATGAACTCCATGAAGGGAATAAAGTTTTGAATTTTAAATTCGACTCCGAGTCCCAAAGTGAATGTGTGATATCGACTGAAGTTAAAGTAGGCCTCCGGATCTAATGGGCCGGATTTCGTCGTTCTAAGCTGAGGCATATGGTAGAGAACGTTCGCATGAAGAAAAAGAGGCAGATTTGACGATTTAAAGAAACCCAATGTCGATGCTACTCCCAGACCAGCGCTGAGTGTAGTTCCTGACGGGGCAAGATCGTTAAAGTTTGATGCGATTAAGAAATTTCCTATCGGAGAAAGTGTTAAATCCGGAGTTACTTCTAAAGAATAGAGAGCGGAAAAGTTAAAATCTCCTAAAGAGGAAATGAGTCTTTGCGGCTCACCGAATGTTGTCGACGAGTTACGACGTTGAACCGAGAGGGTCAATTTAGGTGTCGGGGCATAGCCTACGAAAAGATTTTCAGCAATAGTATTGGCTTTGAGATTGCCATACCCAAAATTAGGGGCATCTGAAATTGAATAAAACTCACCCCCAATCCCAAAAGCAAGTGCCCCTTCAGGCAAGCTTTCAGCAGAACGGATGCGGAAAAGTCCTGCTTGTCCCCAGTTGGAAGGATAGATGAAATCAGACCTTCGTGAGATTTCGACCGTTGTACTTTCAGTTTCACCTTCCTCAGTTGTAGAAACCTCAATCGGTTTTTCTGAAGGGGCGGGCGTGTTCTGCAGTTTGTCTAACTCCGATGGGTTGGCTGATTCGGTGGTTTCAGGGCGCGCCTTAGGTGTTTTGGGCTTTTTACGAGGAGCTCCATAACCTAGAGAACAGAGGAGGAGAATTGTGATGAAAATTGTATATTTTGTAGTCACAGATTGAAGTGGGATTAGTTATTGGATTTCTTTCCTTATTTTAGCACAGGTGTCCTATTTCAAGAGGGATCAATTTGGGAAATTTGGCCACAAAAGAACGCGGCGCATTATTTCGCGGTATAATCAAGACATGAAACAGAGAATTTTAAATAAAGCGGTATTGGCTTTAACTCTCATTACCCTGGGTTGGGGAACATTCACCTTATGGAAGTTTAAAAAATCGGTGGACGGTCTAAAAACTCTCCCTGACCTCTATGGAGCTCATCATAAGACCTCAAAGGAACATGTAGGAGGGCATGGAGAGGCAAGTCCGGCTAAAGGAGAACACGGGGAGGCGAAAAAAACTGAAGGGGGGCACGGTTCGAGTGAAACAGAAAGAACCCCGGCGAGTGTCGTTTCAAAAGGGATTCCGCTTTTTAGTGTTGACGAGCTTTATGTCAACGTGAACTCCGAGAAAGGGGCCCATCTCATGGCCGTGAAGTTGGAGTTAGAGTTATTCGAAGATTCCGAGAGGGGTTTGATTAAAAGAAACCAGTCGGGAATTAAAGATCGGATTATTGAGCTCTCTAGGGGCTTTGAATATGAACGGTTGAATAGTTTAGGGGGAAAACTCTACTTTAAAGAATTGGTGGTTTCGGAAATCAATAAATTTTTGGGGCAGGCTCTGATCAAGAACGCACACATTAGTTCTTTCTATCTTCAATAATACGGCGTTATTGCCGTAGAGGTGTTTCTGAGAGTATGATTTCCTATTATGCTAGGTTCGTACCGAAGAACAAAAATTGTAGGCACTGTTGGGCCGGCCGTTAGTTCAAAAGAATGGCTGGAAAAGTTAATTGTTGAGGGGGTAGACGTCGTTCGCCTTAATTTTTCCCACGGAAATCATAACGAATTTTCTCGAATTATCAGTGACATTAGGGAGATTGAAAAAGTGGTGGGCCGTCCCATTGGTATTATGGCTGATATTCAAGGCCCCAAATTGCGGATTGGAAGGCTCGAAAATGGGGAAATCGAATTAAAAGTGGGTAGTCAGGTTATTATTACTTCGGAAAACATCACCGGATCGATCGACCCCAAAACAGGGATAGCTCTGGTTCCTACTAGCTACAAGGAATTTAATCGAGACGTTTTGCCTGGTCATATGATTTTATTGGATGATGGTCTAATGACTTTAAAGGCTTTAGAGAAGACTCCAAAAGGGCTGCTATGCTCAGTAATCAACGGGGGCATCCTAAAGCAAAACAAAGGAATCAATTCTCCCGAAGCCTCTTTTTCGGCTAGAGCGATAACTGAGAAAGATTATGCGGATATTCTTTTTTGCGTTGAGCGAGGAGTAGAGTTTATCGCACTTTCGTTTGTTCGGAGCGCTCAAGAAGTCAGACACTTGAAGAATTTTATCACCGAACGAGGTAAGAAAATTTTGGTGATATCTAAAATTGAAAAGAGAGAAGCTTTAGCTAATTTAGATGAAATCATCGATGCTTCGGACGGTATTTTGGTGGCTAGAGGCGATTTGGCCGTCGAGGTTGGAAACGAGAGAGTTCCGGTTCTGCAGAAAAAGATCGTTCGTCGGTGTAATCTAAGAGGAAAATCGGTCATTATCGCGACCCAAATGCTCATGTCGATGGTCGACAACCCTCGCCCGACTCGAGCTGAGGCCTCTGACGTGGCCAACGGAATTGTCGACGAAACAGATGCTTTGATGTTGTCCAATGAAACCGCTGTCGGAAAGTATCCGGTTGAATCGGTTCATATGATGAAAAGAATTATTGAAGAAATGGAGTGTGAGCCCTTTCCGCAACCCATTCTTTACAATGAGTGGTTATTGCCGCCCGAAGGACAATTAGCGGTTGCGTTATTGCAAAGCGCAGTGCGATTAGCCTCTATCGTAAAGGCAAGATTAATTGTTGTTGTGACTCAATCGGGTCAGTCTGCATTATTAACCTCCAAGTGTCGTCCCAACAATCGAGTTTTGGCTATCACCGGAAATATTGAAACCTACCGACAACTTTCCATGAAATGGGGAGTTGAAGGGTTATTTATGGAGGATATGGCGACTTTGATGACCCAAACCTCCATGTTTGAAGCGATTGGTCAGAGGCTTCTCGCTAAGGGGCTTTGTAACACGGGTGATAAACTTGTTATTACTGCAGGGCTTCCAAGAGCTGCTCACGGATCCACCAATACTATAAAAGTTCATCAAGTTTAAAAGAGAACAAAATTGAGACGGTCGTTAATTCGGGCTATAATGAAATTCAGGTCAGAGTTTTCCCATCTGAATCTGTTTCGTTTTCCTTCTAATTTTCTCAAATTAACTTTAGGTGTTATGAACTCTCAATATCGCCTTTTTGTGCGTTTGCCTCTTTGGGTTTGTCTTGGTTTATTATGTTTCATGGGGACTTTTTCCAAACGAGGTTTGTTGGATTGGCGTCGCATGATCGAGCAAAACGATAAGCTGGAACAAAAAATTTCCGAAATGGCCCAGCAAAGGGTTTTCATCGAGAGACAAATTGAAAGTTTTAAAAGTAGCAAAGACGAGCAAGAACGAGTTGTTCGTCAAGTTTTAGGGTATATTAAGCCCCATGAAACCGTCATTGAGTTTCAATAATCTATTGGCATTTATATGAGTTCTCTAAAGTTTGTCGTTTCAGCTCCAACTAGAGCCGATCTTGCCGGCGGGACTTTAGACCTTTGGCCTCTTCACTGTGTTTTCGGAAATACTAAAACCATTAATGTTTCCATCGACCTTAAAGCCGTTTGCCATTTTGAGTTTACAGAGGCTGCCACCAGGCTCGTTGAAGTTCAAAAATCCCAAGGGTCGGCCTATACTTTTACCGATCCGCAATTAGGAAATGAGCTGGAAAATGTTCCCAAAGAGGTTAAATTTCCTGTGGCTATCGTTAGCAGGTTCTTGTCTCAATATCCCATTCAGCGAGACTTCCATTTAAAGATCAAGTTTGATACCCAAGCTCCGGTAGGAAGCGGGTTAGGAGGGTCCTCTACTTTGTGTGTGGCCTTACTTAAAGGATTAGGTCATTTAGTCGGACAATTTAAACATGAAGGTTGGCAATGGGACATGATGGCGTGGGCGAGAGATATTGAAGCCGAATATCTCAAAACCCCCACGGGAACTCAGGACTATCTGGGTGCTCTTTTTGGAAGTCTAAGTTGTTTTAATTATCAGATAGGCCAAATCAAGCATCAAACCTACTCCGAAAAGGTTGTTCAGGAATTAGAGTCTCGCATGTTAGTTCTCTTCTCAGGGGAAATGCATCACAGTGGTCTAAGTAATTGGGAAGTTTTCAAAAAGGCTTTAGAAGGAGACTCCCGAGTTCTCTTAGGCCTTAAAGCGATTAGAGAGATTGCCGAGACTCTAGATGAAGAGCTTAAAAAAACTTCTGTCGATTGGAAGAGGGTTGGCTTTTTACTGAGTGAAGAGTGGAGAACGAGGAAGGAGACTTTGGGAGTTGATACCGAAAGACTTGATCAAATCATCAAATTTCTTACTTCTCAAAAAGTTGATGGAGTGAAAGTGTGCGGAGCGGCTCAAGGGGGAAGTTTGTTAGTTTTGGTCGACCCTTCCTTAAAAAGATCCCTCACCGAGGCTTGTACAGCTCAGAAAATTCAAGTTTTGCCGACTAGAATCTCATTGGTCGGAGTCGATCTAAAAGCTCTTCCTCGCTAGGTAAATCAGTTGAATCTTGAGTCTTCTTTTGCCAGACTCACCTTCATGGCCAATTACGATGTGATTGTTTTAGGGTTGGGTGCGATGGGGAGTAGTACATCCTACCAATTAGCTAAGCAGGGTCTTCATGTTTTGGGCATCGAGCAGTTTAGTGAAGCTCATGCTTTGGGTTCCTCCCATGGAAAAACACGTCTCATTCGTAAAGCGTATTTTGAACATCCCGATTATGTTCCGCTTCTTCAAAAAAGTTATGAGCTTTGGCATGAGATCGAAGAGTTCTCCCAGGAAAAACTCCTGCACATTACCGGTTTAACTGTTTTTGGAAATCCAGATAGTCAAATCATCAAGGGGATTAAATCTTCTAGAGACGCTTTTAATTTACCTGTGAATGAAATTTCCTCTGCGGAAGCACAAAGATGGAATAAGACATTTATGGTTCCTCAAGGTTTTGTAGGGCTTGAAGAGCCCGGTGCCGGATTTCTTGAAGTCGAAAAGTGTATCGTTGCCTATTTGAAAGTGGCTCGTCGATTAGGAGCGAAACTCAAGTTTCAAGAGCCTTGTTTAAGTTGGGGGGCTGACTCTTCAGGAGTTTGGGTTCAAACGGCCAAAGAAAAGTATTCAGCTAAGAAATTGGTGATAGCTGTCGGAGCTTGGACATCTCAAGTCATTGAGGAGCTAAAACTGAAGCTTGAAATTCGCCGTGTGCCCCAATTTTGGTTTCAAGGAAAAAATTCTTTTGATGTGAGTGAAATTCAAACCTGTTTTGCGTTTGATATGCCTTATGGATTCATTTATGGGTTCCCCCGATTTTCCAATTCAAGGGACATTAAAGTAGCTATTCACAAACCTGGAGCCAGAGTTTCGGATCCCAATCAAATAGATCGTCAATTGACTTCATTGGATCATCAATGGGTAAGTCAGTTTTTAGCTGACGTTTTACCGGACTTGGATCCGATACCCACGGAAGGCTCGGTTTGCATGTACACCATGACCCCGGATGAGCACTTTGTCATCGATCAACACCCTAGATTTGATCATGTTTTTCTCGCTGCAGGTTTTTCAGGCCACGGATTTAAGTTTGCTCCTGTGGTAGGAAAGATGGCTTCAGATTGGGCAGTTGGCTCTAAGGATCTAGAATTAAAGCGCTTTCTTCGATTTAGACCAAATCTTTTTTAAGATCGTCCTAACCAAACCCTAACAGTTTCCCAATTGAAAATGCGCACTAATAGTATTAAAAAATTTTTTAAGCAATTACGCGCGTTGGAGGGATCTTATGTTTGGCGGTTTTATTCCTAAAGAAGGTCGGTTCTTCGAACTTTTTAAAAATCAGTCTAAACTAATCACTGAAGCTGCAGGGGAGTTTAGAGCGTTGCTGGCCCATTTAGATGAAGTAGAAAAAAGGGTGAGAAATATAAAAGATATTGAGCATAAGGGGGATGAAATTATCCATGCTACTATGGATCTTCTCCATAAGACCTTTATCACTCCTTTAGACCGAGAAGACATTCGCGAGCTCTCTAGCAAACTGGATGATGTTCTTGATTTTATTGATGCTGCTGCTCAACGGGTACTCTTATACGAAATTAAGCAAATGCCGAACGAGGGGCGAGAGTTAGCAGAGGTTTGTGTTCAGGCGGTTCAAAAAGTTGAAACAGCTGTCGGTTATCTCGATAATTTGAAAGATCCCAATGCAATAAAAAAGATTTGTGTCGAGATTAATCGTCTTGAGAATGAAGCTGATTATATTTTGAGAGCTGCTGTGGCGAAGTTATTCAGAGATGAAAACGATATTAAAAACTTAATTAAGTTTAAAGAGGTTTACGAAATTTTAGAAACGGTGACAGATCGCTGTGAAGATGTAGCTAATATTATCGACGGCATCGTTTTGGAGTACGCTTAATAGAAAGTGAGTCTTTTGTGGGAACTCTAGTCATTGTTACCATTGTTCTGGCTCTAATTTTTGATTTTATTAATGGCTTTCATGACGCCGCAAACTCCATTGCGACAGTTGTTTCAACAAGAGTTCTAAAACCTCAATGGGCTGTTGCTTGGGCGGCTTTTTTTAACTTTATTGCATTCGCGCTTTTCGATGTACATGTGGCTAAGACCATCGGCAAAGGAGTCATCAACCCCGCTATTGTGGACCCGATGCTTATTTTTGCAGCTCTTTTAGGAGCGATTATTTGGAATCTTATCACTTGGTACTATGGGCTTCCCTCAAGTTCCTCTCACGCTTTGATAGGTGGGTTAAGCGGTGCTGCTGTGGCTAAAGTAGGAGTCTCCGGAGTTATCGCCTCCGGATTTTTTAAAATTGGATCTTCGATTGTTTTGTCGCCGATGCTGGGAATGTTACTTGGCTTTGTTTTTATGGCTTTAGTTTCAAGGGCTCTTTTTAGAGCGGCTCCAAGAAAAGTGGATGGTTGGTTTAGAAAATTACAATTGGTTTCGGCTTCCTTATACAGCATTGGTCACGGGGGAAATGACGCACAAAAGACGATGGGGATTATTGCTGTTCTTCTGTTTTCTGTAGGAAAACTGGGTACCGGAGATAAGTTTGAAATTCCTCTTTGGATTGTATTGACTTGTCATGCGGCTATGGGGCTTGGCACTCTATTTGGGGGATGGCGAATTGTGGAAACTATGGGGATGAAAATAACCAAGCTTCGACCTGTAGGGGGCTTTTGCGCCGAAACAGCCGGAGCCATTACTCTGTTTTTCGCCACCGGACTTGGGATACCGGTTTCTACGACTCATACAATCACGGGATCTATTATTGGTGTAGGAGCGGTTAATAAAGTTTCGGCCGTTCGTTGGGGAATCGCTGAGAAAATCATTTGGGCTTGGATTTTGACTATTCCTGCTTCGGGTTTTGTGGCTGCAATGACATTTTGGATTGGAATTCATTTTTCGAGATAGGTGAAACTCCCACTCGATTGATTCGCTCGATCTTATAAAATTAAAATATAGCTGGTGAAAGTCGTTTGTCTTATTCGAACCCCATTTATTACGTTGCGTAGCAAGATAGCGTGAGGTAAGAAAATGGAACCAACCAGTCTTTCTTTAACGGGGCGTAGCGCAGTTGGCTAGCGCATCTGCTTTGGGAGCAGAGGGTCGTGGGTTCAAGTCCCGCCGCCCCGACCAGTTTTTACGGGTCCAGCCCAGATACATAGACATCCTTGCGAATTTTTCGTGGAGTTGCCTGTCTGTAATTCGGCTTGGGATATCCAGGATAGTGTTAAACCAAAACCCAAAAGAGCTATTCTAATAAACTTGTGCAAACTTCCCCCTGACCTGCAATTGAGGTTGGGTTACAACAATGGTGACTCATTGGATCAATCAAAGGATTGACGAGCCGAAACTAATATTTTTTTGAGTGATTTCAGATGTTTTGGTGATAAGCAAAGGGTTTTATTCATCCGCAATATTAAGTAGCCCCTTTTTTAGCTCCTCCGTTGGTGGGTTTTTCCCAATCCAAGTAGAGAGTAAGGCCTTTCCCCAGTCTCCCCCAGGCATACTTCCTCGAGTGATTCGATTCAGTTTAAATTCAGTTTTATCTTTTGAAAAAAGATACTCGAAAAGATCGCCTTCTTTAGCATTCGGCATTATAGCTTTCAGCTGGGAGAGTTCGACTTTGAACTGCGAAGAATTGCTTTCAAAGGCTTTATCCCAGGCTTCGTTGATTTGTTCCTTAGAGACATCCCTAACAAACTTCATCATTAAAGTCTTGGGCCCCTTTGAGCTGAGAATTTTATCCGGATCTTTCGCAATTTCATTTAGATAAAGAGCCGCCGCATATACTTTTACTTTAAAAACGGTAGCTTTGCGAAGACCTAGTCCATTGAGCTTCAGAGTTTGGTTATCGAGTAATACTGAATCTGGAAATTCAATACCTTCAGTTTTTACTCCCAGACTTTG
>Ga0194131_10011768_pt1 | contig 10347 bp, 5 predicted proteins | sample TA2KigO120mmetaG_FD_148631 | JGI IMG/M metagenome (GOLD analysis project Ga0194131, IMG submission 148631) | Freshwater microbial communities from Lake Tanganyika, Tanzania - TA2015053 Kigoma Offshore 120m | ecosystem: Environmental > Aquatic > Freshwater > Lake | place: Tanzania: Lake... | reverse complement strand
TCCTCTTCGAGGTCGGCGAGAACGTCAAGGTCATCGACGGACCGTTCCAGGACTTCAACGGCGTCGTCGAGGAAGTGAAGGCCGACAAGGGCAAGCTCCGAGTCTTGATCAGCATCTTCGGTCGGGCGACGCCGGTGGAGCTCGAGTTCGTCCAGGTCGAGAAGGCCTGAGCGAGCGCGAGCGCGAGAGACTGAGGAACCAAGTTGGCAAAGAAAGTCATCGCTGAGGTGAAGCTCCAGATTCCCGCCGGGGCGGCGAACCCGAGCCCGCCGGTCGGGCCTGCGCTCGGCCAGCGCGGCGTGAACATCATGGAGTTCTGCAAGGCCTTCAACGCCCAGACGCAGAGCCAGGCCGGGATGATCATCCCGGTGATCATCACGGTGTACGCGGACCGCTCTTTCACCTTCGTCACCAAGACGCCTCCGGCGTCCGTGCTGCTCAAGAAGGCGGCGAAGCTCGAGAAGGGCTCCAACGAGCCGCGACGCACGATGGTGGGATCGGTGACGCGCGCGCAGGTGCGCGAGATCGCGGCGCTGAAGATGGTCGATCTCACCGCCGCTTCACTCGACGCGGCCGAGAAGACGATCGCTGGAACCGCCCGAAGCATGGGTCTTTCGGTGGTGGACTGAGGCAATGGCACACATCAGCAAGCGCATGAAGAAGGGGCGCGAGAGCATCGATCGCTCGAAGCGCTATCCCTTGGAAGAAGCCATGGGGCTCGCGGTCGCTGCGCCGCCGGTGAAGTTCGACGAGACGGTCGAGCTCGCGGTGCGTCTCAGCGTCGATCCGCGGCAGGCCGATCAGAACGTTCGCGGCACCTGCCAGCTTCCGCACGGCACCGGGCGCAGCGTGCGCGTGCTCGTGTTCGCCAAGGGCGACAAGGTCCGCGAGGCCGAGGAGGCCGGTGCGGATTACGTCGGCGGCGACGACCTCGCGACGAAGATCTCGAGCGAGGGTTGGCTCGAGTTCGACAAGGCCATCGCGACGCCCGACATGATGTCGGTCGTCGGCAAGCTCGGTAAAGTCCTTGGTCCGCGTGGCCTCATGCCGAACCCGAAGGTCGGCACCGTCACGATGGACGTCTCGAAGGCCGTGCAAGAGCTGAAGGCGGGCAAGGTCGAGTACCGCGTCGACAAGGCCGGAATCGTGCACGTTCCGATCGGCAAGCGCTCGTTCGGAGCCGAGAAGCTCGTCGACAACGCGAACATGGTCATCGCGAGCCTCGTGCGCGCGAAGCCGTCCGCGGCCAAGGGCAACTATCTGAAGGCGATCGCCGTCTCGACGACGATGGGGCCCGGAGTTCCCATCGATCCGCTGAGCGTCAAGGCGACGGCGGCGGCCTGAGGCATAGGGAGATCCCAGAGTGAACCTCGCGGAGAAAACAGAGGTCGTCGAAGGGCTGCGAGAGCGCCTCGGTCGGGCGAAGATCGCGATCGTCGCCCAGCCGCAAGGAATCGACGTCGGCCAGATCACCCGGCTTCGCCGCCGGATGCGCGAGCTCGAGGGCGAGTACAAGATCGCGAAGAACACGCTCGCGCTGCGCGCCATCGACCAGAGCGGCTACGAGCCGCTTCGCGGCACCCTCATCGGCCAGACGGCTCTCGTGTTCGGCTACGGCGATCCGATGGTCGTCGCCAAGGAGATCGTCAAGTACGCGAAGGACAACGCCGGCAAGCTCGAGATCAAGGCGGCGGTCCTCGACGGTCAGCTCTTCGAAGCGGAGCAGGTCTCCGAGCTCGCGAAGCTCGAAACGAAGGAGCAGCTCCGCGCGAGATTGCTCGGCGTGCTGCTCGCGCCGGCGAGCCAGCTCCTTCGGTTGCTGAACGAGCCGGGCAGTCAGCTCGTGCGGGCAATCCGCGCGCGTGGCGAGTCCGGCGCTCCGGCGGGCGAAGCGCCTGCCGCGGCCCCGAAGGCCGAAGCGGCGAGCGAGACGCCCGCGGCGGAGGCGGCTCCGGCGGAGGCGCCCGCGACCGAGGCGAGCAGCGAACCGGGCGGAGATTCGACCCCAGAGTCGACCACGAATTGAAGGAACCGGCACGGCACGGTGAACCCAAGGGCGGAATGCGCCGCCCGCAGTGAGGAGAAGAGATGGCCATCACGGCAGAAAAGATGGACGAGATCATCAGCACCCTTTCCGAGCTCACCATCCTCGAAGTGTCCCAGTTGGTGAAGGCGCTCGAGGAGAAGTGGGGCGTGAGCGCGGCAGCTCCGGTAGCCGTCGCGGCTGCCGGTGGTGGTGCTCCCGCGGAAGGTGCCGCGGCTGCGGTCGAGAAGGACGAGTTCACCGTCGTTCTCAAGTCCGCGGGCGAGAAGAAGATCCAGGTCATCAAGGTGGTCCGCGAGCTCACCGGTCTCGGCCTGAAGGAGGCGAAGGACCTCGTCGACGGCGCTCCGAAGCCCGTCAAGGAGGGCTGCCCCAAGGCGGAGGCCGAGGACATGAAGAAGAAGCTCGAGGAGGCCGGCGGTACCGTCGCGTTGGAGTAGTCGGCGCGCGTGCGGCATGCCGCGCGGACGGATGCAGAGTTTTTCGTGGCGGCGAAGCCGAGAGGGGCTTCGTGCGCCACTCGTCGGAACGACAGATCCGCTTCCGCATCGCGGAAGGAGCGGCTTCGCGCCGCTCTTTCTGCGTGGTGCGGGTCAAGGAGCGTAGATGACTGAGCAGGTCGCTGAGAACTTCCGTCCCCGACGGAACTTCGGAAAGATCAAGAACGTCGTCGAGATCCCGAATCTGATCGAGATCCAGCGGCGTTCGTACGACGACTTTCTGCAGAAGGACGTCTCGTCCGAGCAGCGCAAGGACATCGGTCTGCAGGCCGTTTTCAAGTCCGTTTTCCCGATTCGCGACTTCAACGACACCGCCGAGCTCGACTTCGTCGGCTACACGATCGGCGAACCCAAGTTCGACATCGACGAGTGCCATCAGCGCGGCAACAACTTCGCTGCTCCGCTGAAGGTCACCGTCCACCTGGTCATCTACGACGTCGACCCGACCACCGGGGCGCGGTCGATCAAGAACGTCAAGGAGCAGGAGGTCTACTTCGGGGAGATCCCCCTCATGACGCCGCACGGAACGTTCATGATCAACGGCACCGAGCGCGTGATCGTGTCCCAGCTCCATCGCTCGCCCGGCGTGTTCTTCGACGACGACAAGGGCAAGACGCACGCGTCCGGCAAGCTCCTCTACAAGGCGCGCGTGATCCCATACCGCGGCTCGTGGATCGATCTCGAGTTCGATCCCCGCGACATCATCTTCGTCCGCATCGACCGCCGCAGGAAGTTCCACGCCTCCGTTCTGCTGCGCGCCCTCGGCATGACGACCGAGGATCTGCTCAACTACTTCTACAAGAAGGACACGATCCTCATCGACGGGAAGAAGGCGAGCCGCGTGTTCCGGCCCGAGCTTCACCAGGGCATCAAGGTCGGCCGCGACATCCGCCATCCCGAGACGAACGAAATCATCATCAAGGAAGGGCGGAAGCTCACCAAGGGTGCTCTCCGTCAGCTCGAGGCGGCGAACGTCGACATGCTGCCGATCGCTCTCGAAGAGGTCGTCGGCCGCGTCGCCGCGTACGACATCGCCGATCCCGAGACCGGCGAGGTGCTCGTCGAGTGCAATCAGGAGATCTCGCCCGAGGCGCTCGAGAAGATTCGCGAGCGCGGCATCGACCGCTTCGACACGCTCTTCATCGAGCACACGGGTCCGTGGCTCCGGAACACGATGCTGCAGGACAAGATCTCCACGCCGGACGAGGCGATCATGGAGATCTACAAGCGCCTCCGTCCGGGCGATCCGCCGACCCGCGAGACGGCGCGCACGTTCTTCGACAACCTGTTCTTCAACAAGGACCGCTACGACCTCTCGCGCGTCGGCCGTCTGAAGCTGAACCACAAGCTTCGCCTCGACGCGCCGCTCGACCAGGGGACGCTGCGCGCGACCGACATCCTCGAGGTCGTGCGCTACCTGATCGATCTCAAGAACGGCAACGGCCAGGTCGACGACATCGACCATCTCGGAAACCGCCGCGTCCGCGCGGTCGGAGAGCTCGTCGAAAACCAGTACCGCATCGGTCTCGTCCGCATGGAGCGCGCCATCAAGGAGCGCATGAGCCTCCAGGACATCGAGACGCTGATGCCGCAGGAGCTCATCAACTACAAGCCGGTCGCCGCGGTCATCAAGGAGTTCTTCGGGTCGTCGCAGCTCTCGCAGTTCATGGACCAGACGAACCCGCTCTCCGAGGTGACGCACAAGCGCCGGCTTTCGGCCCTCGGCCCGGGCGGTCTCACGCGCGAGCGCGCCGGATTCGAGGTGCGCGACGTGCACCCGACGCACTACGGCCGCGTTTGCCCGATCGAGACGCCGGAAGGCCCGAACATCGGTCTGATCGCTTCACTTTCGACGTACGCGCGCGTGAACGACTTCGGCTTCGTCGAGACGCCGTACCGCCGCGCCGAGTCGGGCAAGGTGACGGACGAGATCCGGTTCCTCTCTGCTCTCGAGGAGGAGGACCACGCGATCGCGCAGGCGAACGCGAAGGTCGATCCGACCGGCAAGTTCCTCTCGAACCTGATCTCCGCCCGGAAAGGCGGCGAGTTCCAGCAGATCCCGCCCGACGACGTCGAGTTCATGGACGTGTCGCCGAACCAGCTCGTGTCCGTGGCCGCTTCGCTGATTCCGTTCCTCGAGAACGACGACGCGAACCGCGCTCTCATGGGCTCGAACATGCAGCGCCAGGCGGTTCCGCTCCTGCGAACGGATGCGCCGCTCGTCGGAACGGGCGTCGAGGCGATCGTCGCTCGGGACTCCGGTGTGACGGTCGTCGCGCGCCGTGAAGGCATCGTCGAGAACGTCGACGCGACCCGGATCGTCGTCCGCGCCGACAAGTCGCGCTCGGACGGAGCCGACACCGGCATCGACATCTACTCGCTCATCAAGTACCAGCGCTCGAACCAGAGCACGTGCATCAACCAGAAGCCGATCGTGAAGGTCGGCGACCGCGTGAAGACCGGCGACGTGATCGCCGACGGACCCGCCACCGAGATGGGCGAGCTCGCTCTCGGCCGGAACGTGCTCGTCGCGTTCATGCCGTGGGGCGGGTACAACTTCGAGGACTCGATCCTCATCAGCGAGCGCGTGGTGAAGGAGGACCTCTTCACCTCCGTGCACATCGAAGAATTCGAGTGCGTCGCGCGCGACACGAAGCTCGGCCCCGAAGACATCACGCGGGACATCCCGAACGTCGGTGAGGAGGCGCTCGCCAACCTCGACGAGTCCGGGATCATCCGCATCGGGGCCGAGGTGAAGCCGCAGGACATCCTGGTCGGCAAGATCACGCCGAAGGGCGAGACGCAGCTCTCTCCCGAAGAGAAGCTCCTGCGGGCGATCTTCGGCGAGAAGGCGGGCGAGGTCCGCGACACCTCCCTGAAGGTTCCGCCGGGTGTCGAGGGCACGGTCATCGAGGCGCGCATCTTCTCCCGCAAGGGCGTGACGAAGGACGAGCGCTCCCGGCAGATCGAGGAGGACGAGATCGCTCGTCTCGAGAAGGACGAAGCGGATCAGGTCCGCATCCTTCGCGAGAGCACCGCGCGCAAGGCGAAGAAGCTCCTCGTCGGCAAGATCGCGACGACGCGCGTGTCGGACGATCACCGCCGGCAGCTGCTGGCCAAGGGTCAGGAGATCGCCGACGAGGACATCGACGATCGCATCCCGCCCACCTACTGGGGCGACATCCGGATCGGCGACGAGCGCGCCGAGGAGGAGCTCTACCGTGCGTGCCGCGCGATGCGCGATCAGATCGACCGCCTTCGCCAGGTGACCGCCGAGAAGAAGGCGCGGCTCCAGGGCGGCGACGAGCTCGCCCCGGGCGTCATCAAGATGGTGAAGGTGTTCGTCGCCATCAAGCGCAAGCTCCAGGTCGGCGACAAGATGGCCGGCCGCCACGGCAACAAGGGCGTGCTGTCCCGCATCCTCCCCGAGGAGGACATGCCCTACCTGGCCGACGGAAGCCCCGTGGACATCGTCCTGAATCCCCTCGGCGTGCCGTCGCGCATGAACGTCGGACAGATCCTCGAGACCCACCTCGGCTGGGCGGCGAAGCAGCTCGGTCACAACCTGGCGACCCACGCCGAGAACGGCGACACGGACGACCAGCTCCGCGACCGACTCCAGAAGCTCTACGGCAAGCCGTACGAGGACCTGTTCTCGAAGATGAAGCCGGAGGAGCTCCGCCACGTCGCCCGCAAGGCGAGCGGCGGCGTCCACACGGCTTCGCCGGTCTTCGACGGAGCCACCGAGGACGAGATCTTCGGACTCCTGTCGGCGGCGCATCTTCCCGACAACGGCCAGACGACGCTCTACGACGGACGGACCGGCGAGGCGTTCTCCGAGTCGGTCACCGTGGGTGTCATCTACATGATGAAGCTCCACCACTTGGTCGACGACAAGATCCACGCCCGCTCGACTGGCCCGTACTCACTGGTCACGCAGCAGCCGCTCGGCGGTAAGGCGCAGTTCGGTGGACAGCGCCTGGGTGAGATGGAGGTGTGGGCACTCGAGGCGTACGGCGCCGCCTACACGCTCCAGGAGATGTTGACCGTCAAGTCCGACGACGTGGTCGGTCGCACGCGGATGTACGAGGCGATCGTCAAGGGCGAGAGCGTGCTCGAGCCCGGTCTGCCGGAGTCCTTCAACGTCATGCTGAAGGAGCTGCAGAGCCTCGCGCTCGACGTCGAGCTGCTCGAGGACACGTCGCAGGCAACCTCCGTGACCGCAACGGAGTCCTAGGAGGAGTGATGGAAGACCTTTTCAGTCTCTTCGAAAAGCCGAAGAACCCGGTCGCGTTCGGATCGCTCCGCATCTCGATTGCCTCTCCCGACACGATTCGCTCGTGGTCGCACGGTGAAGTGAAGAAGCCGGAGACGATCAACTACAGGACGTTCAAGCCGGAGCGCGACGGTCTCTTCTGCGCCAAGATCTTCGGTCCGACCAAGGACTACGAGTGCAACTGCGGCAAGTACAAGCGCATGCGCCATCGCGGCGTCGTCTGCGAGAAGTGCGGCGTCGAGGTCATCCAGAGCAAGGTGCGCCGTGAGCGCATGGGTCACATCGACCTCGCGACGCCGGTCGCCCACATCTGGTTCCTGAAGAGCCTGCCGTCGCGGATCGGCACCGTCCTCGATCTCACGCTGAAGGAGATCGAGAAGATTCTCTACTTCGAGTCCTACGTCGTGATCGACCCGAAGGACTCGGGTCTCGAGCGCCACGAGCTCCTGACCGAGACCCGCTATCGCCAGGCCGTAGAGGAGCACGGTCCCGACGGATTCAAGGCGGACATGGGCGCGGAAGCGATCCGCACCATGCTTCGCGAGATCCAGGTCGAGACCGTATCGGGCGAGCTCCGCGAGGAGATGAAGTCGGCGACGAGCGAGGCGAAGCGCAAGAAGCTGTCGAAGCGCCTCAAGGTCGTCAACGCACTGCGGCGCTCGAGCATCCATCCCGACTGGATGATCCTCGAAGTGATCCCGGTCATCCCGCCCGACCTCCGTCCTCTCGTGCCGCTCGACGGCGGCCGCTTCGCCACGTCGGACCTGAACGACCTCTACCGCCGCGTCATCAACCGCAACAATCGGCTGAAGCGCCTGATGGAGCTGCAGGCTCCGGACATCATCATCCGGAACGAGAAGCGCATGCTCCAGGAGGCCGTCGACGCGCTGTTCGACAACGGCCGCCGCGGCCGTGCGATCACCGGTCCGAACAAGCGCCCCCTCAAGTCGCTCTCCGACATGCTGAAGGGCAAGACCGGCCGCTTCCGCCAGAACCTGCTCGGCAAGCGCGTCGACTACTCGGGCCGGTCCGTGATCGTCGTCGGTCCGGAGCTCCGCCTGCACCAGTGCGGTCTTCCCAAGAAGATGGCGCTCGAGCTGTTCAAGCCTTTCATCTACAACAAGCTCGAAGAGCGCGGCCTCGTCACGACCATCAAGAGCGCGAAGAAGATGGTGGAGAAGGAGCGTCCCGAGGTGTGGGACATCCTCGACGAGGTGATCCGCGAGCACCCGGTCCTCCTGAACCGCGCTCCGACCCTGCACCGGCTCGGCATCCAGGCGTTCGAGCCGGTCCTCGTCGAGGGCAAGGCCATCCAGCTCCATCCGCTCGTCTGCGCGGCGTACAACGCAGACTTCGACGGCGACCAGATGGCGGTCCATGTGCCGCTGTCGGTCGAGGCGCAGGTCGAAGCGCGCGCGCTGATGATGTCGACCAACAACATCCTCTCGCCCGCGAACGGCAAGCCGATCATCGTCCCGACGCAGGACATGGTTCTCGGGCTCTACTGGATGAGCCGGTCGCGTCCGGGCGCGCGCGGCGAGGGCAAGGTCTTCGCCAGCCGCGACGAGGCGCGCATCGCCTACGACCAGCGCGAGGTCGACCTCCAGGCGAAGGTCTCCGTCCGGATCGACGGCGAGCGCGTCGAGACGACGGTCGGCCGCGTTCTCCTCTACGAAATCGTGCCGCGCGAGATTCCCTTCGCCGAAGTCAACAAGGTGATGAAGAAGAAGGAGCTCGCGAACCTGATCGACATCGCCTACCGGCGGGCGCAGAACAAGGCGACCGTCATCTTCGCCGACAAGCTCAAAGACATCGGCTACGAGTACGCGACCAAGGCCGGCATCTCGATCGGGATCAAGGACATGCGGATCCCGTCCTCGAAGGAGTCCTTCATCGAGGAGGCGAACGCCGAGGTCGCGGAGATCGCGGACCAGTACTCGAAGGGTCTGATCACCGACGGCGAGCGCTACAACAAGGTCGTCGACATCTGGGCCGAGAAGACCGACCGCATCGCCGACGCGATGATGCGGGAGCTCAAGACCGAGAAGCTGAAGGACGCCGAGGGCAAGGTCCAGGAAGTCGACAGCTTCAACCCGATCTTCATGATGGCGGATTCCGGAGCGCGTGGCTCCGCGCAGCAGATCCGTCAGCTCGCCGGCATGCGCGGTCTCATGGCGAAGCCGTCGGGCGAGATCATCGAGACGCCGATCACGGCGAACTTCCGTGAGGGGCTGACCGTTCTGCAGTACTTCATCTCGACGCACGGCGCGCGCAAGGGTCTCGCGGACACGGCGCTCAAGACGGCGAACTCCGGCTACCTGACGCGCCGGCTCGTCGATGTGGCGCAGGACTGCATCATCATCGAAGAGGACTGCGGCACGCTCGACGGCATCGACATGACTCCGCTCGTCGAGGGCGGCGAGATCATCGAGTCCCTGGGCGACCGCGTCCTCGGTCGCGTCGCGCTCGAGGAGATCGTCGATCCCTTCGATCAGAAGGTGCTCGTCGACGCCAACGAGGAGGTCGACGAAGAGAAGGTCCAGCTCATCGAGGACGCGAACGTCGACCACGTGAAGATCCGTTCGGTTCTCACGTGCCAGTCGACGCAGGGCGTCTGCAGCCGTTGCTACGGACGCGACCTCGCACGCGGCCACATGGTCAACATGGGCGAGGCGATCGGCGTGATCGCGGCCCAGTCGATCGGCGAGCCGGGAACGCAGCTCACGATGCGTACGTTTCACATCGGCGGTACCGCGAGCCGGCACGTGGAGCAGACGGAGCTCGAGGCCCGGAACGAAGGCATCGTCCGCTACCACGCCCTGAACGTCGTCCAGAACAAGGCGGGCGAGCTCGTCGCGATGTCCCGTAGCGGCCAGCTCTCGATCGTCGACCCGAGCGACGCCCACGGTCGCGAGCGCGAGAGAGAGCGCTATCCGATCGTTCCCGGCGCCAAGCTGAAGGTGAAGGACGGCGACCGGGTAACGCCCGGTCAGCAGATCGCGGAGTGGGATCCCTACACCGTGCCGCTCCTCACCGAGGTGAGCGGCGTCGCGAAGTACGGCGATCTCCTCGAAGGCGTCACCATCGAGGACCGACTCGACGAGCGCACGGGTCTCTCGACGACGGTCGTCATCGACTACACGGCGAACCAGCCGCAGCCAGTCGAGACCAAGAGCAAGAAGAAGGGTGCGAAGGAGGACGCGGGTGCGGCGACGCAGCCGTCACCGCGCATCTCGATCAAGGGTCCGGACGGGAAGACCGTCCGGCTCCCGAGCGGCCTGGAAGCGCGCTACCAGCTTCCGGTCGGCATCCATCTGAACGTCGCGGACGGGGAGACCGTCTCCGCCGGCGACGTCCTCGCGAAGATGCCCCGCGAGACGACCAAGACGAAGGACATCACCGGCGGTCTGCCTCGCGTGGCGGAGCTCTTCGAGGCACGGAAGCCGAAGGAGTTCGCCATCGTCAGCGAGATCGACGGTGTCATCGCCTACGGGCGGGACACCAAAGGCAAGCGCAAGATCGAGGTG
>Ga0194131_10011767_pt1 | contig 10349 bp, 9 predicted proteins | sample TA2KigO120mmetaG_FD_148631 | JGI IMG/M metagenome (GOLD analysis project Ga0194131, IMG submission 148631) | Freshwater microbial communities from Lake Tanganyika, Tanzania - TA2015053 Kigoma Offshore 120m | ecosystem: Environmental > Aquatic > Freshwater > Lake | place: Tanzania: Lake... | reverse complement strand
GCCCGCCCGGCGCCGCGGGTCGGGCCGACGCCGGCGCGCCCGTCGGGGTGGTCACGCGCACCTTCGTCGACCGCGACCGGCGCACCCCGGCCGACCCCAGCGCGGGGATCCTCGCCGCGCCCCGGCGGATGCTCCCGACGACCATCTACTACCCGGCCCGGGGCTCGCTCGAGGCGGGATCGCTGACTCCCGACGCGCCACCCGCACGCGGCGCGCACCCGCTGGTGCTGTTCAACCCGGGGTCGCCCGGGACACCGGAGGACTACGAGGCGCTTCTCGTCGAATGGGCGGCGCACGGCTACGTGGTCGCGGCACTCGAGTTCCCGATCTCCAGCGTGGCCGGTCCCGACGACGCGGCCTGGGAGGACCTCCCCGCGCAGACGAAGGACGCCCGCTTCGTGCTCGACCGGGTGCTCGACCTCGATCCCGAGAAGGCGGGGATCCCCGAGATCGACGACGACCACATCGCGGCGGCCGGGCACTCGTTCGGCGGCGCCACTGCGCTGTCGCTCGCGTCGGAGTGCTGCCGCGACGACCGCATCGACGCCGTGCTCGCGCTCGCCGCCGTCACGGTCACCGAGGCCGGCCCGGCGCTGAAGCAGACGGGAGGTCCGATCCTGTTCGTGCACGCCCGCAGCGACCGGGCGGTGTCGTGGGGCGAGGCGGTGGCGCTGTGTCGGAAGACCGCAGCCCCGAAGCGCTTCCTCACCATCGAGGAGATCCGGGGGCTGCGGGCCCACGTGATCCCGTTCCTCGGGGAGGGCGACGAGTACTCGGCGATCGCCCGCCCCGCGATGGTCGACTTCCTCGACGGCTACGTGCTCGACCGGAAGGGCGCCCGGGCCCGGCTCGAGCGGGCGGGGGCGGGGACCGACATCGCCGGGCTCACCCGCTGCCCGGCCGACCCGGAGCCGACCCCGACGACGACCCCCACCTCGGCCGCCCCGCGCTGAGCCGGGCGGGTCGGTCGGGTCGGTCGGGCGGGTCGGTCGGGTCGGTCGGGTCGGGCGGTCAGCCCTCGCGGACGACCTCCCGCGCGGGCTTGTCGGTGCGCAGGCCCTTGAACCGGGGTGCGCGCAACACGCCCGCGCTCGTCCACTCGTGGAACTCCACCTCGGCGACCAGCCGCGGGGTGACCCAACGAGGGTCGGGGAGCGCGGGCACCTCGACGAACGGTGACGACCTCCGCGCCAGCTTCGCCAGCCGCGCTTCGAGGTCGTCGCGCGTCGCGCCGCTGATGCCCGACCCCACCCGACCGGCGTAGCGCAGGTCGCCGGCGTCGTCGTAGTAGCCCACGAGCAACGAGCCGAGCCGACCGACCAGGCCCGCCTTGCCCGGCAGCCACCCGCCGACCACCAGCTCCTGGCCTGCGACCACCTTGCGCTTGCGCCACGCGTCGGCGCGCCGACCCGGCAGGTACGGGCTGTCGAGGCGCTTCATCACGATGCCCTCGAAGCCGAGCGCGCGCGCGGTGGCCTCGGCCGCCGCGCCCCCGCCCACGGTGGACGGGGGCGTCTGCCACGCAGGTCCGGCGAGGGCGAGGCGCTCGAGCAGCGCGCGGCGGTCGGTGTACGGCAGGCTGGTCACGTCGTGGCCCTCGAGCCAGAGCACGTCGAACAGCATGAGCACTGCGGGGTGGGTCTCCATCAGCTTCCGGACCGCGCGGTCGGACCCGGCCTGCATGCGGGGTTGGAGCCGCTCGAAGCTCGGCCGACCGTCGGCGTCGAGGGTGACGATCTCGCCGTCGAGGACGGCCTGGGTGCTGCCGAGGGCGCGGCCCAGACCCTGGAGCTCGGGGAAGCGGCCGGTCGCGTCGTTGCCCTGGCGTGAGGTGGCCTGCACCCGGCCGCCGTCGACGGCGACGAGCGCGCGCATGCCGTCCCACTTCATCTCGAAGGCCCAGCGGTCGTCGTCGGTGGGCAGGCGGGTGGTGGGCGTGGCGAGCATGGGCCGCAGGCCAGTGGGGACGGGCGCGCGGGTGGGGTCGGCGGGCGGGTCCATCCGGTGGAGCATCCACTGGGTGCCGCCGGGCTCCTTGTCGGTCTTGAAGAGGACGTAGCGGCCCTGCACCCGGTCGCCGTGGAGCACGACCATCACCTCGCGGTCGCTCCACTTCTCGACCTCGTAGGTGCCGGTGTCCCACACGGTCATCGAGCCCGCGCCGTACTGGCCCTTCGGGATCTCGCCCTGGAAGTCGAGGTACTGCAGCGGATGGTCCTCCGTGCGCACCGCGAGATGGTTCGGCTTGGGCAGCATCGGGATGCCCTTCGGCACCGCCCACGACGCGAGCACGCCGTCGCGCTCGAGCCGCAGGTCCCAGTGGAGCCGCCGGGCGTGGTGCTCCTGCACCACGAACCGCAGCGCCTCGCCCGGCGTCGCGGGGGCGACCGCGCCGGCCGGCTCGGGCGTCTGGCCGAAGTCGCGCTTGGCCGCGTACTCGTCGAGTCCGCGGCGGGCCACGGTCGCCGGCCTCAGAACACCGCGATCGGGTTCACCGGCGACCCGGTGCCGCGGGTGATCACGAGCGGGGCGATGACGAGCTGGAACTCCCAGCGGCCGAGCTCGGCGCACACCGGGGCGAGGTCCTCGAGCTCGCAGTTGTCGACGATGGGCATGCCCATGTACGGCAGCACGATGTGGTGCACGTGCAGCGGCACCGCGATCGGCAGGGGGTTGGGGATCCCCTGGTCGGCGATGGGCGCATCCTGCATGTCCCAGCACAGCAGGCCGGCGTCGGTCGCGGCGAGGAACTCGACGCACGACGCGTGCACCCCGGCGGGCGACGTGAAGCCCGGGGTCTCACCGGTGGCCGCGAAGTACGGGCCGAAGCCGCTGCGGATGATCACCGCGTCGCCGGCGCGGGGCTCCACTCCCTGCGCCGCGGCGGCATCGGCGAGCTCCCAGCCGTGCACGGGCTCGCCGGGCGCGACGAAGTCGGTGCCGCGCAGCCGGGGGATGTCGTACAGCACCCCGCGGGTGACGATGCCGTCGCGCCAGAAGTCGACGGTGCCGGTGTGGTCGAGCGGCATGTGCCCGGTGCCGAACGGCTTGCCGTTGTAGTACCGGCCGCCCTCGACCGTGCTGAGATGGCAGAGCGCGTCGATGTGGGTCTGGGTGAACCCGTGGACGAAGCAGCCGACGTAGTCCATCATCCCGCCCGACCCGTCGACGGCGAGGAAGTGGTGCGCCGGATACGGGTTGGCGGGTCCGGCGTGCGTGTCGAGCGGGCGGGCCAGCGACACCGTCCGGCCGGTCTGCACCAGCGCGGCGGCCGACCGGCGTACGGCGTCGGTCACGAGGTTGAGGGTGCCGAGCTCGTCGTCGGCCCCCCACCGCCCCCAGTTGGAGTACCGGTCCCGGTACGCGGCGTACTCCTCGGCCGTCGGCGCCGTGCGATCACCCAGTCCCATCGTCCCCCCATGATGCGTCCCCGAGCGACGCCCGGCGTCGGTCCGGGGACGCATGGTCCGACCATGCGTCCGTGGACCGACACGAAGGCGACGTCCACCGCCGTGACGGGCGAATCGTAGAGCGGTACGGTCCGACCCGATGGAGGTCGACTACGACCCGTTCGGCCCGGCGGCGATGACCGACCCGTTCCCGGTGTACCGCGCCCTGCGCGACCGGTACCGGGCGTACCCGCTGCCGCAGTACGACGCCGTCGCCCTGCCCCGCTTCGCCGACGTCTGGGAGGTGTCACGCAACCGCACCGACCTCTCGATCGTGGAGGGCCCGGTGAGCCACCGGGAGCGGCTCCTGGTGCACCACGACGGCCCGCCCGACCGCACCCTCGCCGACCCGATCCAGACGTTCTCGATGGTCGATCCGCCCGTGCACACCACGCTGCGCGGGGCGCTCGCCCCGGCCTTCACCCCGGGGGCGGTGCGGCGCACCGAGGCCGACCTGCGGGCGCACGTGCGCACCCGGCTCGACGACCTCGTGCCCCGCGGCGGCTTCGACGTGGTGCGCGACCTCGCCGCGCCCGTGGCCACGGCGGCCACCTGCGCGCAGCTCGGTCTCACCGACCTCGACCTCGCGCGGGTGACCGAGCTGGTCAACACGTTCGCCCGTCGGGATGGCATCACTCCCGGCATCAGCCCGTCCGGTCAGGCGGCGATGCTCGAGCTGGCGACGACGATCGCGACGGCGGTGCACGCACAGCTCGCGTCGGGCGCGCCGACCGCGGTCGTCGCCGCGCTCGCCACCGTCGAGGTCGGCGGGCGGCGCCTCACCGAGGCGGAGATCGCCACCCAGCTGACGACGATGGTGATCGGTGGGGTGGAGTCGCTCCCCAAGGTGATCGGGGGCGGCGCCCGCCTCCTCTCGGAGCATCCCGACCAACGGGCCGCGCTCGTGGCCGACCCCACGATGGTGCCGGCGGCGTTCGAGGAGATCCTCCGGCTGAAGGTGCCGCTGCAGTTCGGGACCCGCACGCTCGTGCACGACGCGGAGATCGCAGGGGAGCGGCTGCGCGCCGGCCAGCGGGTGATCGTCCTCTACATCTCGGCCAACCGCGACGAGCGCGAGTTCGCCGATCCCGACCGCTTCGACCTGCGCCGCCGTCCCGAGCGCCACCTCGGGTTCGGGCACGGGGTGCACTTCTGCATCGGCGCCCACGCGGCGCGCCTCGAGGGCATCGTGCTCCTCCAGGAGCTCCTGGCCCGGGTCCCCGAGTGGGAGGTCGTCGACGACGAGGTCGAGCGGCTCCCCTCGGAGTTCCAGATCGGCGACACCGCCGTGCCGATCCGGTTCTGAGTGTGGGCGGACGCCGCTGACGAGCTGGGCCCGCGGCCGCCCCGACGCGCCGCGGCGGGCGCGGCGGTGGGTCAGCTCGACGACTTGACGTGCTCGACGAGCTGGTCGATCGCGGCGCCCCAACCGTCGAAGAAGCCCATCTCCTCGTGCTGGCGGGCACCGGCCACCGTCGAGTGCATCACGACGACGGTGTAGCGAGTGCCGGAGTCGATCGCCTCGATCGAGATGATCGCCGTGAACGCGAGGTCCTCGGGAGGGTTGGGCCGAAAGCCCGGGCTCATCGCGCTCGTCCACACCAGTCGCTCGTGGGGGACGATCTCGAGGTAGCAGCCCGTGCCGTCGCCCTCCTCGCCGTCGGGTCCGCGCATCACGGTGCGGAAGATGCCGCCGGGGCGCAGGTCGATCTCGCACTCCGGCGTGGTCCATGGCCGGGGCGTGAACCACTGCTGCACCCGCTCGGGCTCGGTCCAGGCCTTCCACAACGCGGCGGGCGGCACGTCGATCTCGCGGGTGAGCACGAGGTCGCGCTCGGGGTCGGGGGTGAATCCGGCGGGCAGGCTCATGCGGGGTGCTCCTCGGGATCGTGGGTGGGACGGTGGGTGGGAGAGGCGAGCAGGAAGGCGTCGGGCTGGTCGAGCATCGCCTGGGTGCGGTCGAGGAAGGCGCGGAGGTTGGGCTCGTGCACGACGTCCCGGGCCTCGGGGAGCGTAAACCAGCGCACCGGCGCCTCGGGTGCCTCCGCCCGCACCGCGTCGGGCGTGTCGGTCGCGAGCAGGTACCGCAGGTCGGCGTGCTCGTGCTCGGGCTCGTCCCTCGCCGCGGGGACGGGCACGATCACCACCTGGACCAGCCGGCGGTCGAGGGCGGGGAAGGGGGCCCGCAGGTCGCGCAGCCCCGTCTCCTCCTCGGCCTCACGCACGGCGATCGCCCACGGGTCGGTCTCGCCGGGGTCACCGTGGCCGCCCACCTGGAACCAGCCGCCCATGCGGGTGTGGTGGCGCAGCAGCACGCGCCGCGTGGGCGGGTGCACGACCAGCGCCGACGCGGTCGCGTGCAACGCGAGGTCGCGTGACCACACGTCGCCACGGTCGAACCCGGCGCGCAGCCGCGCGACGTCGCGCGCCTCCCGGTCGTCGCGGGGGACGAACTGCGAGAGCGCGGCGCGCAGCGGGTCCATGCGGCGGACCGTAGCGGCTCGCTACGCGGTGGGGTCGCGCAGCTCGCGGCGCAGGATCTTGCCCCCGGGGCTCCGCGGGACCTCACGCACGAGCACGAGCTCACGGGGCAGCTTCGCTGCGGTGAGCCGCTCACGGGTGAAGGCGCGCAGGTCGTCGAGCGACGGTGGGCTCGTGGGATCGGCAGGCACCACGTGCGCGACGACCCGTTCACCCCACTCGGCATCGGGTGCACCGACCACGGCGACGTCGGCCACGGCCGGGTGCTCGGCGAGCACCTGCTCGACCTCCACCGGGCTCACGTTGACCCCGCCGGAGATGATCAGGTCGCGGAGTCGGTCGACGACCTCGAGCCGTCCGTCGGGGGCGAACCGGCCGACATCGCCGGTGCGCAGCCACCCGTCGTGGGTGAACGCGCGCCGGCTCGCCTCCGGGTCGCGGCGATAGTCGCGCATCACCATCGGCCCGGAGATCTCGATCTCGTCGGCCGGACCGAGGCGCACCGCGGCCCCGGGGATCGGCCGGCCGTTGGCCACACAGCCGCCCCAGGTCTCGCTCTGCCCGTACGCGTCGAACACCGGCACGCCGAGCGCATCGGCCCGGGCCCGCAGCGCCGGGGGCACGGGCGCGCCGCCCGTCACCACGCCGCGGTACTCGTGCATCGGGGCGCCGGCGTCGAGGAGACGGCCGAGCATCGTGGGGACGACCGACACCAGCGTGGCGCCGAAGCGGCCGGGGGCGCCGCCCACCTCGTCGAGGTCGAAGCCCTCCACGATGGTCACGTCGGCGCCGGTCACGCGCGACCGGGCGAGGATGGCGAGCCCGGCCACGTGGTGCAGCGGCAGGGTGAGCAGCCAATGGTCGGTGGGTCGGTGGCCCATCGTCCCGGCCCATCCGTGCCCGATCGCGATGGCGCCCTCGACCGTGAGCTCCACGCCCTTGGGTGTGCCGGTGGTGCCGGAGGTGACGACCACCGCCGCGGTGCCGGCGGGCGCGGGCAGGCCGTCGGAGAGCGGGTGGCGGCCATCGAGGTCGACGAGGTGGGTGGGCGCCACGGTGGCGAGCACGCGCGCCACCGTCGCGGCCGGCGCCGCGGGGTCGATCACGGTGACCGCGTCGCCGGCGTCCCAGGCGTCGCGCACGAGGTCGGCCGCGCGCCGGCGGGGGGCGACGATCGCGAGGAGGTCGACTTCGCCGGGTCCGGCCATGGACGACTACCGTAGCGTCCGTGGGAGTGATCACTCCCACGGTTGCGTCACCCCCGCAGCCGTCCGTCCCCGGGATCGTCACCCGGGGCCCCAGTCGCCGGAGCCGCACGTGTCCGACCAGCCCGCCGCCGCGCCCCCCACCCCGATCGTGCTCGACGCCGACGGCAACCCGCGGGCGATCCGTGCGGCCCTCGACTGGAAGCCCGCGAGCGACCGCGCGTGGAACGACATCCGCTACGAGACCGCGATCGCGGGGCCCGACACCGGCACCGCCACGATCGCCAAGATCACCATCGCCCGCCCGGAGGTGCGCAACGCCTTCCGGCCCACCACGCTGTTCGAGCTGCTCGACGCGTTCGAGCTCGGGCGCAACGATCCCGAGGTGGGGGCGATCATCCTCACCGGCGAGGGGCCCGAGGCGTTCTGCTCCGGCGGCGACCAGCGCATCCGTGGCGACGACGGCTACGTGGGCCCCGACGGCATCGGCCGCCTCAACGTGCTCGACCTGCAGATCGCGATCCGCCGGCTGCCCAAGCCCGTGGTGGCGATGGTCGCCGGCTACGCGATCGGCGGCGGCCACATCCTCCACATCGTCTGCGACCTCACCGTCGCTGCCGACAACGGGCGCTTCGGGCAGACCGGGCCGCGGGTCGGCTCGTTCGACGGCGGCTACGGCTCCGGCCTGCTCGCCCGCTCGGTCGGCCAGAAGAAGGCGCGCGAGATCTGGTTCCTCTGCCGCCAGTACAGCGCCGAGGAAGCCCTCGACATGGGGCTCGTCAACACGGTCGTCCCGCTCGAGTCGCTCGAGGAGGAGACCGTCGACTGGTGCCGCCGCATGCTCGCCCACAGCCCGCTCGCGCTGCGGATGATCAAGGCGTCGTGCAACGCCGCCGACGACGGCCTCGCCGGCATCCAGCAGCTCGCCGGCGACGCCACCCTCCTCTACTACATGACCGAGGAGGCCCAGGAGGGCAAGCGGGCGTACCTGGAGAAGCGCCGACCCGAGTTCGACCGCTTCCCGCACCGGCCCTGAGCCCCCGCACCTGCCGACCGTGAGCGACGTCACGCCGCCGCCGCTGCCGGAGCCGCCCACCGGCCTCGGGATCTGGATCGCCGGGGCCCGGCCGCGCACGTTGGGCGTGTCGGCCGCGCCGGTGGTGGTGGGGACTGCGGCCGGCCATCTCGTGGCCGACAGCGTGATCTGGTGGCGGGCCATCGCCGCGCTGGTGGTGGCGCTCGCGCTCCAGGTGGGCGTCAACTACGCCAACGACTACTCCGACGGCGTGCGCGGCACCGACGCCGACCGGCGCGGACCCGTCCGCCTCACTGCCTCGGGGCTGGCCACGCCCGGCGCCGTGAAGGGCGCGGCGATGCTGGCGTTCCTCGTCGCGGCGCTCGCCGGGCTGCTGCTCGCCGCCGCGGTCGACTGGCGGCTGATCCTCGTCGGGCTCCTCGCCATCGCGGCCGGCGCGCTCTACACCGGCGGACCGAAGCCCTACGGGTACCGCGGGCTGGGCGAGCTGATGGTGTTCGTCTTCTTCGGGCTCGTCGCCACCTGCGGATCGCAGTACGTGCAGATCGAGGAGATCACCAACACGGCGGTCTGGGGCTCGTTCGTCGTGGGCCTGCCCACGGTGGCCGTGCTGCTCGCCAACAACATCCGCGACATCCCCACCGACGCCGTCGCCGGCAAGCGCACCCTCGCCGTGCGCCTCGGGCCGATCCGGGCCCGGCAGCTGTTCGGGATCTGCATCGCGGGCTCGCTCATCGCGCTCGGGCTCGTGTGCATCGACGCGCCGTGGGCGTTCCTCGGGTTCGGCGCGGTCGCGTTCGCGATCCAGCCCGTGCATCTCGTCCTCAGTCGCGACGATCCGCCGGGCCTGGTCGCCGGGCTGATCGCGACCGTCCGGTTCACGATGGTGCTGTCGGCCCTGACCGCGTTGGGGATCGTGCTGTCGTGACCGCCGCGGCGCAACGGTCAGGCGTCGGCCAGCAGGGCGGCGAGCGCCGCGGGCTGCTCGAGGTGCAGCGCGTGGCCCGCGGCCGGGACCGTCACCGTGCGGGCGTTGTCGCCGATCGCCGCCGCCATCCGCTCCGCGAGGTCGCGGTACTTCCGGTCGTAGGCGCCCGTCACCAGCAGCACGGGCATCTCGAGCCCGCCCAGGCGGTCCCAGTACGGCGGCTGCGCGCCCTGGCCGAGCGCCCGGAGCTGGTGCGTGACCCGCTCCACCGAGTTGCCCCGTCGGCGGGCGTCGAGCCCGGCTGCGTCGCGGGGGAGCGACTCGAACAGCGGCTGCGCGAGCCAGCGATCGAGGAACACGTCGAGGCCGTCGCGCTCCACGTCGTGGGCGAGCTGCTCGTCGGTGGCCCGGCGCTGCTCGCGCTCGCGGGCGTCGGCGATGCCCGGTGCCGAGCTCACGAGCACGAGCGACTGCACCAGGTCGGGACGTTCGACGGCGAGGGCGAGGCACAGCCGCCCGCCCATGGAGTAGCCCACGTACCGGGCGGGCCCGCCGCGGGCGCCGATGACGGCAGCGGTGGTCACGAAGTCCTGCGCCTCGGGCACCTCCACGGCCAGCGCGTCGACCGTGGGCGCGAGCGCGTCGAGCACCGGCTCCCACGAGTCGGCGGTCTGGGTGAACCCGTGGACCAGGATGGTGCGCACGCCCCGATGATCGCAGGCGGCTCGGTCGATCCACGGACGGGGTCGCGATGAGCCGCGACGAGGAGTCCCGATGACGCGCGACGCGCACACCGCCTTCTCCCGCGCCGTGGTCGACGAGTGGGCGCGCGGCGGCGTGACCCGGGCCTGCGTGGCGCCCGGCTCCCGGTCCACGCCCCTGGCCCACGCCCTCGCGGGTGACGGCCGGATCGCCGTGGAGGTCTTCCTCGACGAGCGGTCGGCCGCGTTCGCCGCGGTGGGGATCGGCCGGGCCACGGGACGGCCGGCGGTGCTCCTGTGCACGTCGGGGACCGCGGCGGCCAACTTCCACCCGGCCGTCGCCGAGGCCGACCTCGGGCGGGTCCCGATGATCGTGGCCACCGCCGACCGGCCGCCCGAGCTGTGGGGGGTGGGCGCGCCCCAGACCCTCGACCAGACGCACCTGTTCGGGAGCGCGGTGCGGTGGTTCGTCGACCTCGGCCCACCGGCCGACGTCGCCGGCGCCGGGGCGTGGTGGCGGGCCACCGCGGCGCGCACGGTCGCGGTCGC
>Ga0194131_10011766_pt1 | contig 10349 bp, 11 predicted proteins | sample TA2KigO120mmetaG_FD_148631 | JGI IMG/M metagenome (GOLD analysis project Ga0194131, IMG submission 148631) | Freshwater microbial communities from Lake Tanganyika, Tanzania - TA2015053 Kigoma Offshore 120m | ecosystem: Environmental > Aquatic > Freshwater > Lake | place: Tanzania: Lake... | reverse complement strand
CTTATCCGGCCTGGAGCTATAGAAACCCAAACTACGGGTTAGCGAGAGCCGGTCGCGGAACTAAGGTTGCCGTTCAACGAGCTAGAACAGCCGGAGTGGCGGAATGGCAGACGCCAGGGACTTAAAATCGTGCCAAAGGATTTCGCAGAAGTGGCGGTGAAACCGTGAAACGCAAAGCCTGACTAGGGGTTGGCAGCGGGAGGGCTGTTCTGGCTCTCTCGCTGTATCCTAGTCTTTTCCAGTCTCTTTCGTTCAATTCATAACACTGGAATAACACCAGGGCTCCTCCGTCATTTGGCGAAGCCCTGCCTAGATACAAAAAGGCGCTGGGTCCCCCGCACATGTACACGTCCTCAACAATTGGGTGGACGTAACCTGCTGTCCTCCAGGTCAGGCTACGACGGAGGGACTCGCTTTCCCCACCCTCCGGGCCGCCCAACGGGCCTGGGAGCATACCTATCACCACATCCGGCCCCATCAGGCCCTCGGCTACTTGACGCCGGCGGAGTACCTTGCGCATCATCCGCCGTGAGGCCCTGCGTCTCATATGTACTGACCCAGTACAATGATGCTGGGCAGCCATAATGGGATTATGCCGACCGCTAGGGCCGCCCTTGACCGCCTCGGCGAGGGCGACAAGGCTTGACTAGTCTTTTGTAAATAAAGACAATACGTATCGACTTTAGAAATTTATCGTCCGTGCTATACAGACCGGTACAATTATAGTTAGGTCGCTCTAGGGGATGCTGAAGCGCCAAATTACCGCAGCCGTGGCATTCAATGCATATGCGTTTGCCTTGTGTAAGCTCCCCCTGATTTGAGACATTTCAAACAGAGAACTTTCTGGCACTAACTCGCGTAATACGAGATCCTCTCTCCTAGTCGTTGACTCTCGGTATCCAGAGCACTAAGCCATCGATATGGCTCATCTCCTCTGTGCAGCCACACAGGTTGGTCTTTGATCTCACCTCGCCGAAGATGCTCTGGGACACAGAATGCCTCATCGATGTGCGACAGTACCGAGTAGTCTTCCGGAATTATCTTGCTGGAGAATGCAATCGCTTTTGCCAGCCCCCGCGCTTCCGATACTTCCTTCTTCAGTACTTCACGGGTCATGAGCTCACTTTCATCCATCTGCTCATTCCAGGAATGTGAATGCTTACCAGTTATAACTGGCGCTGTCTCGAGCACCGACCCATTGACAAGCCCGAGTTTTTCCCCAAGCACCTCTAAGATCCTTTCATCGATTGAACCTTCAACAATAAAATTATAGATTCGGATGGTGTCCTTCTCTTGACCTATTCGGTCGATCCGCCCGATCCGTTGCTCCAGTATCATTGGATTCCAGGTGAGATCGTAGTTCACAAGCACAGAACAGAACTGGAGATCGATACCCTCTGCTCCTACCGATGTCATAACCAACACGCCATTCTGCGACCGACGAAATTGGTCTATTAGATACTGTCGATCAAACACCGCAACACTTCCCGTGATGAGAAAAGAAGGTCGATCGCTGATATTTTCAGTGAGTTCAGCCGCAGTAATCTCAAATTCACAAAAGACTATCACATGATCAAGGCTATGCCTGCCAAGGAGATCATGCAGCGCATCACGTTTGGTTGACACGTCCTTAATGTCCACTCCCAAAGATTTGCTCAGTGCGGCGGGGGAACTAGCAGCCAGTCGAAAATAAGTGATCTCATCGAGAAAAACTGCGTCGCTTTTGGCGCGACTGCTCCGCTCCTTGATCGCAGCAAGCGCCTCATGAACATAGGTCGCGGGGTAGCGAATCTGAATGTCTGACACCACCCGCCGCGCGAAGTGGATTCCGAGACGTTCTTTCATAAACCGAGTCAATAACGGATAGAGAAGCTCTCGCTGTCCAGGCCTCCAAAGATCCGCAATTAAAGCATCGGCAACCGCAGTTTCTACTCTCAGTAGAAGTGAAAGTTCTGCAGCAAGATCTTCCAGCCGATTGTTTATCGGCGTAGCCGACAAACCTATCCGATGTGAGGCCGTCGAGATAAGTGTCCGGGCGGACCGCCATAGACCCGTAGACGCATTACGATAGGTATGAATCTCATCAATTACTACCGGGCCTGGAAATGGTGGCGCAGGCGCTCGTGATAGCAGCGACGAAGCCAAAACATACACCCACGTTCCACCCAAAGGTTGGCTCCACGATTCCTCAGCATTTGCTAGTTCCTCTGGCGTCCGTACCAGGACCGGCGCTAAGCCAAATTTATCGCGCAGCTCTAGTCGCCACTTTTCCAGCAGCCCGGGCGGGCAAACAACTAATGCTGATGTCCCACTGCTAATGAGGTAGCTAAGAATATAGCCGGCAGCGATCGTTTTCCCAACGCCTACACCATCAGCAATTAAGACCGCATTCTGCCCATTGCGAAGCAGTTTGGTGAGTGCTACCAGTTGGTAGCCAGCTGGCCTAAGACTTCCCACCTAGTTCATCCCAAAATGTATCATCGAACAGGGTAAACTGAAGAGTCCGCCGCTGGATCCCAACACCAGCGGCAAGTGCCCTATTCGCCACGTCCACCAAATTCCATGTCATAATGTGATTGCGGCTACGTTTGAATGCCTCCATCGCAGGTGTAGTGAAGCCTGCTGTACATACATAGAGACCGACAACGGATTTAGCCTCGCCAGATGTGTCGAGGGCACCAATAAAATCACGGGCCATTCCTGCAGTAACGGCAGCGGCGATTTGCTTGGCTTGCCCGATCAACGGTAGTTGAGGAAGAATATGATCTCGGGCAAACAACGCTTTAAAATCGATTCCGCCGTCGTGCGAATTTCCCGTAATCGATACATTCGTCAAGGCTGGCTCGGCGGAGAGTACACTCCTCAAGAACATCTCGAACTGAACACCTGAGAGTTCTTGTATGCGCCTCCTAAGTTCCTCTGGAGCAGACCGATCATATAATTCTGCAATTCGTTCAAATTCGATCAGACTAGGTAGCCGTGTGATAAAGAGTGCACGACGAAAAATGTTCCACTCATAGGCATAGCCTCGACGCACTACAGGGACTCTGAGGTCCTTTGTTAACTCTTCCCAAATCTCAGTTGCGGCCTCTCCTGCGCCAAGTTCTCCCTGTAACCGATTTATGACATCGCTAACGCTAAGCTCAACATAAGGCACATTTGGCCTAAGTGTATCAAGTAACCGTTCAAGCCATGGAGTGGCCTCAATGGTCATTGCTCAAGTTTCCGCAAAACCTCATCGCACGCGGAGCGCACCGCTTTTAAATCTACTTTGAATTTGACCTCTCCTTTTAATTTTTCAATCTGAGCTGAGTCCAGATTTCTCAAATCCATTGCAACTGTTGTTAACCGCTTGATAAAAGGGATGGCTTTCTTAATGTCATTATCCCTTGCCAGGTCAATTGCATCCTCAACACTTACCGAAGGCTCAGTTAGCAACATTTTAAGCGCTTCCGGATCTTCCAACACTTTTGCAAAATCTCTCACGCCCCCTCTGGTTGCAACCGAGCGAATTTTGTTGTTCGGCGAGAGGGGACAAATTAGGTTAAAGTAATCTGATTTATTCTTCGGTTCATCGCGGAACCATTCTCGCACCTTAGGTGGACACTCGGCAAAATATGCGAAACGTTTAGGATTATCGTCTCCTGTTTCTTTTGTATACTCCACGAAAATCTTATAGTTCTCGATCCTCTCTTTCACTTTTGAGATGGGTATCTTAAGGTCTACAGCTATATCCTCTATCGACATCAAATAAGGTGGCTGCTGTAGTTGATAAGTCAGTGCGGCTTCATTGAAAGCACCCCAGGCCTTCTTTCCGCTTTGAAGACGAGCTTTCTGCAAGACAAGTTCCACCTCGGGAGTATCTGATGGCATCACATGTGCCTGGACGATATCAAAACGGACGCCAGACGGAGGCTTCATACATTCCTTTAGGAGCCTCTTTAGGATAACCGTCCGACGATTCCCTTCCATTACTACATATTTCCCGTCCTGGCGCTTTACCACCCATATCGGGTCCTTCACGCCATCCTTTTGAATAGATTTAGTGAGAAGCGGAATATCGTCGTCATTCTGAAGAATCTCATCCTCGATCTGCTCCTGATTCAGATTCCCTTTGTTTTTGTGTCGCAGGTGAAAAAAACGTGGATTGTCCTCGTCAAGCACAAGATCTGTTGTTGAAATGGTCGTAAATATAGGTTGGTTTTCTGTCATGGCTCATTCCTCCTCTGTTCGTGCGGTTTCCGCAGCACCAGCAAGTACTCGTGGCGAATGCGAAATCGCACCGATGAATCTTTGAAGAAGAATTCAGTTGAGCGATCTTGGTTCTGGGTCTTGATTATGAGTTCCTCGAGTACGAAACCCAGCGACTGAAACCGGCTGAGAGTTTCAAAGCCGAGGGGATGCAGTGTCCCCGCGCGTCGAACGTCCCCAATGAGGAGCGCACAGTAGCCACCTGGTTTCAGGATCTTGAAGAAGCGTTCACCTGCGACCACAAGCTCTGCCATGAATAAACTATGATCACGTATGCGCGAGAGATCTGCCGGCTCATCATGAGAGTATTTCAATGCGTCAGCATAAGGAGGGTGCGTGCAAATTAGGTCTATAGACGCCGCGTTCAAGCCGGGAAGTCGACGCGCGTCACCGCGCTTAACTTCGATGCGCACATTTGGGAGGCCGTGAAGACTATCGCGTTCCGCCTTAACTGTAAACTCCCGTAGCCGCGCACGTGTCATCTCTAACGCAAACTCGGCCACGTCATAACCTGTTGCGTGACGACCAAGCGCCCAAGCTTCCAAGAGCGTTGTACCACCTCCTACGAAGGGATCCAAAACCCAGTCGCCTGCTTTGCTATATGTTTCGATTAAAGCACGTGGAATCTGTGGCGCCCAGTTACCGCGGTAGCTAGATTGATGGACCCCCCAAGTGCCCCGCCGAGGAACATCCCAAACTGTTGTCGTAAAGCCGCCATACTCTTGTACGGTCGGTTGCCATCTATCGACGGTGGGCTTTTCTAAGAAGCGCGGAGCTATCCCCGTCTGTGAAAGTTGACGCTTCACCTGGGTGTCAATTACCGTCCAGGAAAGTATAGGTTGACCTTCTGAGTTCGTAAATGCGCGCATCACGCGTTTAAGATCGTTGGTTTCGTTATAGAGGCGGACGAATTCATTACTCCAGTTATCCCATTCGGTCGGATGCTCACGCCTCAAATGATTAACAAGCGTCACTTTGATAAGGCGTCTGCAGTATGGGCAAGTTAGGGTGCGAGTTGCTCGATGACCAGACACACGAATGCGTCTGATTAGAGTGTAGAGTGAAACTGGGGCGCTTTTAAGGGCAGCTGATCTGCTCACCTCTTATCCAGATCCTTTAAGGTGTGTTTAACCGCAGCTAGAATTGCTTTCTTATTGTCATCGATGCCAAAAATCTCTCGCAGTTTGCTAAGCTGAACATCGCGGAGCTCGACCATCACTCGCGTTAAGCGCGCAACCCGAACAAAATTAGATCGCAGAGGGCCGTTTTGCTTGGATGAAGCCTTAGTGTCACCAGTGAATGCATGGGGATTGAGGGCTCGTAGCACGTCTTCTTGAAGGTGGGGGCCTTCAGTATCACGCTTGGCTACCACTTGTCTTACATAACGTGCATGCTCCTCGAGTTGGTTGAGCAATGTATCGGAGGCAATCTCATCGAATTTCAGGTTTTCCAGCTCTAGAGGCGGCTCAAATTTGTCGAATTTAGATGGGAGGCGCTTAAAGCGATCTAGGGCGTCAGTGACATGCTTCCCAAATATGACATCAGCTTTCTGAGGCGGAGTCATCTCTCCCCATTCCGCTGTATATGGAACTAACTCGGACGCCCTAGCGATTTTAGCGAAACGTGAATAGGGGGCGACTGCTTCCTTGAACATCTGACGAAAGGCTGAAGTGATTGGATGATTTTCGGATACACCATCCTTCAGAGGTGCTTGCCATGGAATGTCAGAGCCATCGTCTGCCTCCAGAAAAGCATAGGCATGTATTCGCCAGCAGGATGGATGGTCACGTAGTACGGCGTTACCGCTCTCTCCATAGCCAACGGCACGGGAACGAAGAGCACGGGCGAAGAGACGCCCATTGCCGTATATATATACTCCGCTCGTTTCGCCAGAATGACGCGCTGTCAGACCTACTATTAAATGACATTTAACCGGTCCATGTTGGCCTGGCCATTCCATTTGAAAAACCCGTGGAGAGAAGTCAGGTGGGAATGACAACCTGCTTCGGAGTGATTCAATTGAGGCTAGTGCGCGCGGTTTTACAGCTGTATGTTTTCCATCAACCTCGAAATTGAGGCGTACTCGTCTTCCTTTCTCTTCGATGCTCTTTATCTTATGCCCATAGATTACCGCCAGCTCTCTCATTACTTCAGCCCAATCGACTTTGCGCTCAAGACGCCCAATACGAAAGACGGTGCTGCCTTGATGGGGGGCATCCGAGCCAAGTTTGTACACTGGTACCCGCCAGTCGGGTGAATCGAGCCATCCTTGATCAAAGTGGATGGACACGGGAGGATCGCCTGGAAATGCCGTTAGGATCTCCACTTCATTGCCGAGTGAAAATAATGCAACCTTTAGTCCCTCTCCCCAAGTTCCAATACTTCTCTTCGCATTATGATAGGGTACCCCGAGCCGCACAAGAGGTTCGAGTTTCGCTTCACGAACGCCACCAGAATTCTCGGCGATTGATATTTCCGAGTCACCTTTTACGATAAATGAGATCGCGAGATCATGACGCGCACCATTCTCTTCGAAATTATCGAAGATATTGTCCATGATTTCGAAAATTGCCGAGACAGGAGGGCACACGCGTGCTTTGTTTCGGAGAATCTCCTTCGCGGGCACTGCGTTTAGGTCCCGAAGCTTCTCGCGCGTCATGCTAAAAGTTTTCTCTCATTCATCTAAAAGTAGTTTGACGAGTATAGCGAATTCCATCAGCTAAATCCATTCAGAAACCAAGCACTGAGGAGCAGAGTCCCAGTTCCGCCAAAATCTTCGCCAGCCTAATACAGATTTACCATGGCTCGTCTTCTACTTGAAGAACTAGTGCCAGATGACCCCCTCCCCGAAAACAGGAGTCAGCTTCGTTGACTTTGGTGTAACAAAGGGGGGAAGATCAGGGCTGCAGGCTAGCAGATTTTTCCAGCTTCGGCTGGCCTAGTTTTCGGTGAGGGGGTCATTGGAATCTCATTGCCCCACTGTACCCATTCTTTTCGCGAGTGTCTCGCGAACAACTCTAAGTAGGGCCCTGTGCTGCATCGTTCAATTAGATCATATACCTCTTCTGGCTTTCTTGAGTGTTCACGTTTTCTTGTGGCGACGATATTAACTTGCCTCCGCCCCGGCGAAAGAGTGCGGAAGTGTCCTTTTGTTCCGAAAAGAAGCAGTTCCGTGACATTCCTAAAATAGAATCCTACGCCGCGACCATCAGGCCCACCATCCTTCCTAATCTTATACCAAACAATATTTGTCTTGTACGTAAAACCCCAAGAATCCATTACCTGCAGACCTTCATATAAAAGAGCATTGGGGACCCAGAGATACAGATGAGCTTGTTCTTCTGTAATCATCTTGACCGGAAGCGAGCAGATCTCTGGCAACGTCATTGTTGGATAACGATGCAAGCGGCGATGCTCGGGGGCCATCTTTCCCGTACGATTTGAGAATTGCCAGGGCGGGTCTGCCAGAATAGTCTTAAAGAGGGGAACAGCGCCAATCCCTGCTCGATTCCCGTTGCCATTTTTAATCAAGCTATGAATCAGGGTCATAGAGCTTCTCCGTTATTCCTAGAGCTAGGACAGGACATCCACCAGACCCACGATTTGCCATCTTCGGAATGAGTTTAGATATATGCGTTGTAGACTGCCCATAGGAATGACCCTTGCCCAGCTTATCGAAAATCCGCTGGAGTTCACTCGCCCGAGTGATAATGACCCCCAAACTGAGCACGTTCAGGTCAAATAGTAAGCGAAAAGTTGTGAGATCGCGATCGTAAAACGGGTCTTTATTGTTCCACTCCGTTTCAATGGCAACACGATTTTTGAAGTAGTCAACATGATGTGTAGGAGACAGCGTTTCCTCTCCGTCCACCAGCACTTTGATCTCAAACTTTCGTTCTTCCCAGCCACGTTTAGCAAAGAAGCCGTTGATCCCTTTACTAATTGGTGACTTGCCTCTGACCTGGCGTAAGAATTTCGCTCTTTGGAAGACGTAACTTTGCAAGGACATCCAACAGGTCTTTCCACTCACTCGGAAAGTCCGTTTTCAAGATCGCACAAGCATGATGCCGTTCTTCAACCTTGTAGTTTTGACGGATTTCTTCGGGGAGTAGATTTAAGCCCAAGCGCACCCTCTTTTAATAACCCTTCGCTTAGGGTCTATTATGGTTTTCTTCTCGGTAATGTCAACTCTGAACTTCAATATATTGCATATGCGCAAGAAGCGAACCACTATATATATGATATTGGAAGGAAAATTGAGCTGGAAAGATCAGCTACGCGAATATAAACTGGTATGCACAAAGGGGGACAAGGCAGGTAGAGCCTTTACTTTGCTTCCGATTTCCCCCGCCAAGATGAACTAATGGGTCCTCTGGAGCATAGACCAAATTTAGTAGCGACTAAGATCCCGGACATGCTGCAAGTCCTCTTGACCTTTCTTTTAACTCTTCTTCTTTCCCAGTCGATCGCCGGCACTGTCCACGGGCATGGCGGCGGCCTTGATGGCTTCGGATGTCATAGCGACCGCAAACATGGTGGATACCACTGCCACTCGGGTGAATTGGCGGAAAGTCCTTCGCATCAAAGTCGGAAATGCTGGCTAGTCGGCAAGCTAGTTACACAGCAGTTCCACCAACCCTGCCACAGCAAGAGTTTTCAGGGAAAGTGGTTGGGGTAATTGACGGCGACACCATTGATGTCCTACACAACGGAAAGGCCGAAAGGATTAGGCTGCATGGGATCGACTGTCCTGAAAGGAACCAACCGTTTGGTTATGCAGCGAAGAAGGAGGTAACCTTTCTCATCTTTGGAAAGGAAGTAACTGTGAAAGCAATGGATGTTGATAGCCATGGCCGGACGGTCGGTGAAGTTACACTGACTGACAGACGTAGCCTAAACAAAGAGCTAGTCAGGCTTGGCTATGCCTGGTGGTACAGAAAATATGCTCCCAGAGATGTCGAACTAGCTAGGCTTGAAGAGGAGGCAAGGAAGGACCGGCGTGGCCTTTGGACTGATAAGGACCCCATTGCTCCATGGGATTGGCGTCACCCTAACTGAGGGTAGTTATTTAAAGAGCCTGCCTCTTTCAAGGATCTTCAGCTAATTCGTAAGCGCCAGCAGTAAACGAAGGTTGGTCATGATGCGAGTTCCTACAACACGCCGCCTTCGTTTGTCATGGGCTTTTATTGTCACCATTGAGGAGTCGGCCTAGTCTTTACTCTGAACTCTATCTATCGGCACGGCGTATCTATGAACAAAATGTGGCCATTTGCTAAACGTGGTTCCCGAACGAGCACTACTGAATCTGCTTTGCCATCACAGCTTGGCTACGCTCAGTTCGAGAAAAACGATGTTTGGATCAAGATCTGGCTACCCGAAAAGCTTACTCAGGTGCTGGATCGTATGAGTGCTGCCCATGATGCTAGCAGGCCCGATGTCTTGAGGGCATTGTTGTTTGAACACGTGTACGGGCGCCAGGAGCTGGAGGCGCTCATTGCCTGGAAGCAATGTCGGGACGAGGAAGCAGCCGCATCCATGCTGCGAGAACCGCAGGCCCCTTATCCCGCACTTGAGGGCAAGCGTTCGGTTTCGATTGACCTGTTTGGTAAGGCGACAGAGGACATCAAGTTGTTTTTGCCTCGGCGGCTGAAGGCTGAAATTGTGGCCCTGGCCAAGAAGGATGGGCTCGGAGTTTCAGATTATGTCCGTAAGACGTTGGTTAGGATGCTGCTAGGGGAGATGGTTCATCAGCAATGGCAGACGGCTATCGGTAACGTGTCGGCCGACGTTCGGCAAGCCGAAGCCGAAGAAGAAGTTTGAGGGGAATTTCTCCAGCAACTACCCGCCCGTTATAGCATGGAGTCATCAGGAGGTGACCCATGCGAACAGCTACCAGTCTCAGCCTTGCGCTCGTCGGTGTCGTCCTCATGTGTGGCAGTACCAGCGCCCAAGTCACCTGCTTTTCCTATCCAGGCGGCATGGTGAGCTGTGATGGCCCGCGCGCCCGGCAGAACACCATCCAAACCCCGCTGTCGCCGAACCAAGGAGTCATCATGGACGACAGGGGCAACCTGGAACCCTATACGCTCATCCCATCG
>Ga0194131_10011762_pt1 | contig 10353 bp, 7 predicted proteins | sample TA2KigO120mmetaG_FD_148631 | JGI IMG/M metagenome (GOLD analysis project Ga0194131, IMG submission 148631) | Freshwater microbial communities from Lake Tanganyika, Tanzania - TA2015053 Kigoma Offshore 120m | ecosystem: Environmental > Aquatic > Freshwater > Lake | place: Tanzania: Lake... | reverse complement strand
TCGTGGAGGTGCGGCATCAGACGATCGACCACCAGCCGCGCGCCGGCGTCGGACAGGTGGTCGTCGTCGTCGTAGAAGGGCACCGTGCCGACCTGCCCGGCGCATCGCGCCGGAATGAAGGTGTCGCAGAAGATCTCGTCGGGGCGAATCTTGATCAGCCGCGCGTCTGCGGGAATCCGATCGAAGACATCGACGATGAACGCGTTCCGCTCCAGATACCGGTCGTGCGATGTGGAGATGACGTCGAGCACGCGGCCGGTTCGCCGGTAGTGGAGGTAATTCACCTTCGAGATGTGCCACCCCAGCTCGGGAATCGGATACACGAGCACGATCCGGCTCCCGGTCCGCTGCATGCGGCGCAGCATGTCCTCGACCGCTGCCGCCTTCACGCGAGGATCGTTCCCGAAGGTGCGGGCGGCCGGATTCAGGGCCACGTACTCGGTCGTGTACGACTCGACCTCGCTGCCCCCTTCCCCGTTGTCGAACGCGAGACTGGTGATCGTGCCGTCGATGGGAAACAGCCAGTGCGTCCACCGGCTGACGATCACGACCGCCGACGCATGGTCGCGGACGAAGGCCAGCAGCGAGTCGAACCAGGCGAGACAGCCGGCGACGAGGTCGGCGCGGCGGCGATCGACCACCGTCGGAACGGTCTGACACGTTTCGGCCCTGACGAACACACCCTTCAGGCCCATCGCCGAGAGCCGCTCGTGCAGCGCGTAGGAGACGGCTTGCGCATGCGAGTCGCCGTAGAGCACCACCGTCGAAGGCGACGTGCGATCGCCGAACTCACACGCCCGCAGCCCGGGATACGAAGCCAGCGGGCCGGCAGTGCAGACGTCGCCCAGGGTCTCGACTTTCTGCCGGAAGCCGTCCCAGGTGAGATTGGGCGGAAGACGGCCGCCGAAGCCTTCGGCGGCTGCCCCGGCGATCCCCAGTCCGCTGAAGGCGATGATGCCGGCGGCGGTCACCGCGACGATCGTTCTGCGCGACGTCACCGTCCTGTCGCGGAACGGTACTTCGACGTAGCGCCAGCTGATCGCGGCGAGCAGCAGCGCCGCGAGCGACAGGACGAGCAGCGTTCCGGTGCCGGGCTCCGAGAGACTGCGGTGACGCGCGAACGCAAAGAGCGGCTGGTGCCACAAGTACGCGCTGTAGCTGACGAGACCGATCGCGACAAGGGGCCGGGCGCCGAGGACGCGGCCGGTGCGCGTCTCCGCCGTCGCGAAGAGGATGAGCAGCGCGGTGCCGACGGTGGGCACGAGCGCGTACACGCCAGGGAACGGGGTCTGGGCATTGAAGGCGAACACGCCGACGCCGATGAGTAGCAGCCCCAGAACGCTCATCGACTCGCGAACCACCGCCGTGGCGCGGGGCGCCGTGCGGTCGAGCAGGTAGTATCCGATGACGGCGCCGAACAACAGCTCCCAGCCGCGTGTCGGCAGCAGGAAGAACGCCGCGGCAGGCGATCGGCCGGACGCGCGCTCGGCGAGCAGCAGGCTTGCCAGCGCTCCGGCAGTGAGGATCAGGAGCATCCAGGACCGGCCCAATCGCCAGATGAGCAGGACAAGCGGCGGAAACAGCAGGTAGTACTGTTCCTCGACGGCCAGGCTCCACGTGTGCAACATCGGCTTCAGCTCGGAGGCGGTATCGAAATAGCCGCTCTCGCGCCAGAACAGCACGTTCGACCAGAACGTCGCCACCGCGGCCAGGCTCTCCGAGAAGTCCTTCAGGTCCGTCGGCAGCATCCACAGCCACGCAAAGGGGATCGAGACCGCCATCACGAGGAACAACGCCGGCAGGATGCGGCGCGCGCGCCGCTCGTAGAACCCGAGCAGCGTGAACCGGCCGGCGCGCGCGTCGGTCAGGATCAGCGTCGTGATGAGATAGCCGCTGATCACGAAGAAGACGTCCACACCGACGAAGCCGCCGCTGAAGCGCGCGAACCCGGCATGGAACAGAATCACCGGCAGCACCGCGATGGCACGCAGCCCGTCGATCTCGCGCCGGTAGACCATGCCGGACCGCTGGTGTCTCAGCGAGGTCCCGTTCGCGTCGCGCAATGCTGCGTGTACCACTCCACGGTGCGGCGGAGGCCCTCCTCGAGCGACACCGCCGGGCGGAACCCGAGTGCTTCCAGCCTCTCGACGTCGGGGCAACGGCGCAGCGTGCTGCCCGGGAGGAGCTCGCCCGGGACGAGACGGATCTCGCGGCCGCAGGCGGCTGCGACCATGTGCGCCAAAGCGCCCATCGCCACTTCGCGCCCGGTGCCGATGTGGTAGACCCCGGGCGACTCGCCAGCGTCCAGGACGCACAGCAGCCCGCGGGTGAAGTCGTCGATATAGATGAACGCGCGGGTCTCGTCGCCGGTGCCCTGAATGGGAAAGTCCAGCACGCCGGCCGGCTGGCGGGCGGCCGCCTCGCGCACACGCAGGATGAACTGCGGAATCACGTGTTCGCGCCCCATGTCGGGCCCGTAGACGTTGTGCGGCCGGAAGATGAGCGTCCTGTCGAAGAATTTGCGGCCGTAGTTGACGGCCAGCAGCTCGCTGATGATCTTGCCGCCGCCGTACGAATAGCGGGGGTTGAGGACGTCGGGCACGCTCAGCGGCACCGTCTCGTCGGTCGGGATCTCCGGCGGCGACTGGTACACCTCCGAGCTCGAGGCGAGCACCAGCTCCCGGACGCCCTCCGCCACGCACGCGTCGAGGACGTTCATCATCCCCTTCACGCCGACTTCCAGCACCAGCTCCGGGTGTGAATAGAAGTGCTGCGTCCCGTTGATGTACGCCAGGTGGCAGACGCAATCGACGCCGCGCACCGCAGCGCGGACGACCGCTGGATCCCGGACGTCGCCAGTGATGTGCTCGATCCGGCGGCCGAGGTCGGCCAGCCGGGTGGCGGCGCCGCGCGAATCGTTGTCGAGCGTGCGCACGGCGGCATCCTGGGCGACGAGGCTGCGGACGAGGGCGCTGCCGATGAAGCCGGTGCCGCCGGTGACGAGGATGCGCTTCCCTGCGATGCGATTGGCCATGGACTTACGACACGAGCACTTGCGCCGGCAACACACGCCACATGTCGTACACGTCGACCTCCGGCGGCACGGCCAGCATCCGGTACTCCGCATGCGGCACGCCGACGATCACCACCTGCGCCCACCGGACCAGCTCGTCCTTGTCGACGAACGACGGATCGGTGGCGTGTTCGTCCGAGCAGCGGACCTCGGCGCCGTGGAAGCGCAGGATCTTCGCGAGCTTGAACGAGAGCGAGTCGCGCGTGTCGTCGATGTCCGCCTTGAACGCCATGCCGAGAATGCCGACGCGCGTGCGCGACAGATCATGGCTGCGGCGAAGCGCATCGACGATGAAGGCCGGTAGTCCTTCGTTCACCAGCATCGCCGCGTGCCCGAGGGGAAAGTTGTTGCCGCTGAACGCGAGCAGCTGCATCGTATCCTTCAGCAGGCATGGACCCGCGGCGAAACCGGGGCCCGGCAGGCTCGCCGCCCGGCCGTACCCGCGTGTCATCGCGTCCCGAATGCGGGTGAAGTCCGCGCCCAGGCTGGCGGCGATCATGAAAAACTGGTTCGCGGCGCCGAACTGAATGTAGCGCCAGGCATTGGAAAACAGCTTGGCGAGCTCCGCTTCCTCCACGTCGACGCAGATGATCTCCGGCGCGATCAGCGCGAAGAGCCGCGCGGCCGCATCGGCCGCCGCCGCCGACGTGCCGGACACGATCTGCGGCAGCTCCCGCAGCTCGCGGACCGCAAACCCTTGCGCGATGCGCTCGGGGCAATACGCCACCTTCCACTGCGGGCCGCCGCGCTCCAGCATCCGCGCGATCTGCCGGCAAGTACCGGGATAGACCGTACTGCGGATGATGATGGTCTGATCGGGGTGCAGGAGTGGTTGCAGGCCGGTGAACAACTCGGGCAGTGCGCGCAGCGTCGGGTGGAGATACTCGTCGACCGGCGTGCCGATGGCCACGATGACGTGGCGCGCGGCAGAGAGATCCTGCGCCCGGGCGGAGAAGAACAGGCGGTTGGCGCGCAGCGCCTCCTGCAGCAGCGGATCGGCGCCGTCCTCGATGAACGGCATCGTCCCCCTCTTGATCTCCTCCATGACCTCGACGTTGACGTCCTGAATGAGCACTCGCTGCCCGGCCGCCGCGAACGCGAGCGCCAGCGGCAGTCCTACATGGCCGGCGCCGCCGACGACGCAGATGTCGTAGTGATAGTCGGACATCGAGGGGTGGTCTCCTTCTAGGGGTTCAGGCATCGCTTGCGGAGCGCGAGGAAGAACACGGCAACGTGCAACGCGTGCAGGATCCGGCCGTCCGCCGCCATCGAGAGCGCTTCGGCTTCCGGTACGGTCAGGGGCGTGATGCCCCGTTCGCTCGTCCACGAACGCGCCGGCGTGACGTCCGCGGCAAAGTAGCACCACATCCGGTTGACGAGTCGGCCGACGTCGGGCGCGAGCGTCCCGATCAGCTCAAGGCGATCGGCGACCATGCCCGTCTCCTCCAGCAGCTCACGCCGTGCCGCGTCCTCAGGACGCTCGTCGGAATCGACCAGGCCGCTCGGCAGTTCGATCGTGTCGCAGCCGACTGCCGGACGGTGCTGCTGCACGAAGACGATGCGGGCGTCCCCGGTCCGCGCCACGACCGCGACGTAATCCGGCACCTCGAGGAGGAAGTACGGCTCGCCCCGCTGCGGCTCCGACACGAGCCGGCACCACGGCGACGAAAACACGACGGTACGGAGCGTCATAGTTCAGCGGGCCGGGGCACGACCCGCGGCCGCGCTTGTAGCTGGCGCACCACGACGACGATCAGCGTGACGAGGCACAAGTCCCAGGCGGGCATCGCGTAGCGGTCGCGCACGTCGAAGATGAACAGCAGCGGCACATGGGCGCAGAGCGCCGCCACCGCAACGATGCCGAGATCCGTTGCGCAGCGCCCGCGCAGCCACCGCACCGCCACCCAGCAGGTGACGGCCAGCGCGGACAGCCTGGCGATGTAGGCCACCCATGCGGCCGGCAACAACGCGTCGACGATCACCGGTCCAGGTCCGGACAGCCAGGCGTTCATCTGGGCGGCCACCAGCTTGACGGGCTCCGTCTCCAGTCGCCCCCGCAGGAGATCGCCGAACGCGGACACGTATTCGCCGATGCCGATCGGAAACACGTCGGCCGAGTTCGACATGATGAGCACGAAGCGGCCGCCGTAGATCCAGTTGTGCAGTGGCATCCACAACGCCAGCGCGAGTCCACAACCAAGGACGACGATGCGCCACAGATCCCCGCGGTTCCACGACATCCAGGAATACGCGGCACCGAGCCAGATCACCGCATAGGACACGTTCGGCCGCAGAATCATCGAGGCGGCCAGCGCGAGGCCCGCCAGCCATACCGTCGGTAGACTTCGCTCGCGTCCGCCCCAGGCACTCTCGGTCCGCAGCAGCAGCACGAGGCCGAGCAGCAGCAGGCCCATCGCGGCGGCTTCGCCGTAGCCGAGCTTCGCATTGGTCAGGTACTTCAGGTACGACAGGTTCCCGACCGGCAGGAGCAGGAAGACACCGGTCACGACCCATGCCCAACGCTCGCGCAGCAAGTGCCGGCACAGATAGAAGACGACGATGGGGACGCAGGCGACCAGCAGCGCGTACAGGTGGTTCGTGTCCCCGAACACGAACTTTTCGATCATGCGGAAGTACCGCATGCCGGGCGTGAACGAGTAGATGTCCTGCCCGCCCCGCATCGCCTCGTACCAGTCGCCCGCGCGCGCGGCGAACGCCATCGCCTTTCCCCACGCCTCGAACGCCAGCCCATCGTCTCCGCCACCCTGCGGGGGGAACGTCTTTCCGAGAAACTTGCCGAGGCTGATGGTGATGAACCCGGCCATCACGGCGTACGCCGCCGCCAAGATGGAGAGCGCCCGCAGGTACGACGGCCAGCGCGGCCGGACGGTCAGCGCCAGGATTGAGACCACGCCGAGGATGGTCAGGAGATCCTGGACCCATCGTGCGAGGCGAAGCCGCATCGAGGGTCGCAGCTCGAAGTACAGCTCCTCGTTGCGCGTGAGCAGTTCGCCGGGCGTCGGAAAGAACGCCGCGTACACGAGCTTTCCGACATCTGCGTCGGTGATCGGCCTGGTGCCGACGTCAGCGTGGACGATGTGGTCGAAGCCGCCGTCACCCCGCTGCCAGAACACCTCGCCCCGCCACGCCAGGCTGCTACCCACGGCAGCCGGCGTCAGCTCGTACATGACGTAGAACGGCATCGACTCGCGGCGCAGCTCGCCGGTCCAGTAGTTGTAGGCGCCGTCATTCGCGAATCCCGCCCGGAACTGCCCGAGGGTGCGGAAGCGAATGTCGTCCACTTGCCGTGTGTATTTCGGCGTGCGCCACAACGCGTCGGTGGAAGACGTGAAGAGCGTCCGCGGCACTCCGGACATCCGCCACGCGGATCGCGGCTCGTACGGCCCGGGGTCGGGCGGATAGATCGCGTCGAACTGGGTCTTCCAGCGCGCGAAGATGACCGGCGGCAGCTCCCGTTGCAGCGGTTCGCCCTCGCCGATCACGAGAAAGGCGTTGTGCGCTTCCGCGATATCGGCGCGCGGCAGCAGCGCCTTGAGGCCGATGACAAGGGCCACAATCCCGGCCATGGCTGCGACCCGCGACCAGCCCGGCCGCCACGATCCGAAGACGAGCGCCATGACCCCGGCCATCAGCAGGATGGCCTCCCAGGTCTCGATTACCGGCACGCCGGTGACGAGCACCAGCGCCAGCATGCACAGCAGCTTGAGAGCGAAGCTCATGCCGAACGCGTTCCTTCGACGAACCGCTCGACGACCTGATGGGCCGTCGGCATCGGCAGCAGCCGCTGAATCCGCCGGTTATTGATGTCGTAGCGGTACACGATGTCGCTCCCGCCGTCGGCGAGCCGCGGCGTCACCCCCATCCGTGCCGCAACCTCATGTACGGACACCGACCCGCAGGGCGCGACGTTGAGAATCTGGCTCGGCGCATCGGCACTCCCGATCGCGGCCACGACCTCGGCCACGGTGTCCGTGTCGATGAGGCTCAAGGTCGAGTCAGGCGAGAGGAAGAGCGACCGATCGTGCAGCAGGTCGAACACGGGGTTCTTCTTCAGCCCTGGCCCGACGACAGTGGCAACCCGGAGAATCGCATACCGTCGTGCGGAGCGCTCGACGCAGCGCTCGGCGAGCCATTTGTGAAACGCATAGGGCGGCAGCCGCTCCGGCACGATCGAGGCATCCTCCGCGTTCCGCGCCGGATCATCGAGCACGCCGTAGACGTCGATCGTCGACAGGTAGATGTAGAGGTCGAACCGGAAGTCGACGAGCGAGCGGACCACGCTGCGGACGCTGGCGTCGAAGTCCCACGCGGGATCCTGCTCGGCCTTGTAGCGGTACGAGTTGCCGTTGCAGTTCACGAGCACGCGGGCCGACGCGCCGATCGACGCCGCATAGTTGCGGGAGTGCACGCCGACAACCGAGCGGCCGGCCGCCTGCAGATGCGCGGCCACCGCCGAGCCGACCAGTCCCGTCGAGCCGAGCACGAGGTAGTCGGCCTCACGACTCATACAGTGGATTCCGCGCGTTCTTCGGCGCAGGACCGGCGGCGAGCAACGCGCGCATCCACGAGCCGGGCAGGGCAAAGAGCCGGTTGCGCAGGAGCATCAAGCAGAACCACGGGAAGTAGGTCACCAGGGAGCGGCCGATCTTGAAGTTGCTCTTGCCGTCCTGCCGGTCGCGCCAGGTCGTCGGGATTTCCGCGAACCGGTAGCCGAGACAGTGGGCTTTGGCGACGACCTCGAGCGTCACGCTGAAGCTGACCGTGCTCCGCAGTGGAAAGGTGTTGAGCACCTCGGCCGAGTACAGCTTGAAGCTGTTGGTCGGGTCGTGCGTCCGCACGCCGGTCAGCAGGTGCAGCAGCCGCCCCGCGGTGCGCGGCGCCCACGTCTTGATGGCGGCGTCGAGAATCTGTCGACCGCCCGCGCAGAAGCGGGAGGGGGTGGCGATGTCGGCGTGGGCCGGGACCAGCGCCAGCAGTTCGGGAATCTGCGCGAAATCGTCGCAGAGGTCGGCCATGGCGACGAGCACGCACGCGCCGCGCGCCTCGAGAAAGCCGGTGCGCAGCGCGCCCGAGGGACCGCGCGCCACGCGGTTGCGGACCGCCCGCATCGTGGCGTATTGCGGCCGTAGCCGCTCCAGCACCGGCAGCGTGGTGTCGTCGTCGGAATCGTGGACGATGAGGATTTCGTGGTCCAGCGGCAGCACGTGCGCCAGCGCCCGGAGCGTGCGCTCGATGTTGGGCCCCTCGTTGTAGACCGGAATGACGACGGAGAGCGCCGGGGCGTCGGCGGGGATGCTCACGGCGCGATGCTGGGCTCGGGAATCGGGATGACGAACTTGCCGCCGCGGCGGACGTATTCGCTGTTCTTCAGGAAGAATTCCGCGTAGTTCCACGGCAGCAGCAGCGCATACTCCGGCATGCGCTCGAGGAACTCCTCGTCGCTGATGATCGGGACGTGCGATCCCGGCGTGACGAGCCCCTGCTTCACCGGATTCGCTTCGGCGATGTAGCCGATGAGTGCCGGTGTGATGCCGGCGTAGTTCAGCAGGGTATTACCCTTCGCGGGTGCGCCGTAACCGCCGATGCGCGCGCCGGACGCGGCGAGCCGCTGCAGGAGCACCAGGAGCCGCTCCTTCACCGCCTCGACCTTGCGCGCGTAACTGCGGTACGCATCGAGCGAATCGACACCCCACTCCTTCTCCGCCGCGAGCATGTCGCCAACGGCGTCGCTGACCGGGCGCGCCGCGCCCGCCGGCGCCGAAAAGACGCGAATGGCGGGACCGGAGGCGCCGAACGGGACGCGCTCGACGTCGAACACGGTGAGACCGTGCCGGGCGAGGAACGGCGCCAGCGGCGTCAGGCTCAGATACGCGAGATGCTCGTGATAAATGGTATCGAACAGCGTCTGGTCGATGAGGTCGATCAGATACGGGGCCTCGATGACGAAGACGCCGGCCGGGTCGAGCAACTGGGCAAGGCCGTGAGTGAACGTGCTGATATCATCGACGTGGGGAAACACGTTGGTGGCGGTGACGACCTTCGCCCGCCCCCAGGTCCGCACGATCTGCGTCGCCGCGTCGGGGCCGAAAAACGCCTTGATGACGTGGATGTCCGGCGGCGCCAGCGCCCCCACCTTCGACGGCTCGACGCCGACCTTGACCAGCCCGTCCGCGCCGTAGCCGTTGAGCAGAATGCCGTCGTTGGCGCCGATGTCGACGACGACATCTCCGGGCTGGAGGTGGAACCGTTCCCGCAACCGTGCCGCCAGAGCCCCGTAATGCGCGACGAGCGCCTTCGAGCTCGACGATCGGTACAGGTAGTCGTCGAAGATCGCGTCCGGGGGCACGGTATCCAACAGCTGGACGAGATGGCACGAGGCGCACACGCCGACGTCCAGCGGAAATCGCTGCTCCGACGCAATCTGTTCCGGCCGCAGGAAGCTGTTCGATGGCGGCTGCGCGCCAAGCGAGAGGAACGGCGTCAAATCGCCGGAGCCGCAGTACCGGCACGCCGTGATGGCTCGCGAGGCAATCATCCGATGTCCAGTCCCTGAGCGTATAGGAATTTCAAACCACCTTTTCCCTGATGGACAACGGTACTCCCATCCCGAGAGGAGGTCCATCGCGGGTGATCGTGCGCTGTTTGGCGAAGACTCCCCGCTCGCGATGAGGATTAACCCCTTGAATCGAGCCGAGTTTGCGCCCTTCGACGCGCGCCGAGCGCCAGCACCGTCACCGCGCCGATCCCGCGCAGCGTGCCGAACACGGTGACGAGCGACGAGCACTCGACCTGCCGCTCCAGCCCCATCAACGCACCGATTTAGAGGCCGGAGGGCACCTGCACGACCAGGGAGACCGCCATCAGCAGCAGCGCCTGCTGAACGATCGCCGGGGCGACGGCGGAGGCCTGGAACCAGGTCGTGCCCACCGACCACGCGGCGGCGAGGAGCGCCAGGCCGACGACGACGAGCAGTCCCCAGTAGGCGGTCTCGAGGCTCCTGATGAGGGACGGGATCTGCCCCCGCTCCGCCGGCCGCGCCGCCAGCCACGCCATCTCCCGCAGCGCGGTGGTGGCGACGGCGGTGTCGACGATGCTGACGATCGCCGTCAGCGAGAGGTAGAACCCCACGAGCGCGTACCCCTCGACGCCGAGATAGGCGAGGTAGAGCGGCGTGAGCAGGAGCGAGAGCACCGTCGCCCAGCCGTTGGCCACGAGATTCGTCACGATGTTTCTCGACAGGCGGCTCATGGCTGCAGCGG
>Ga0194131_10011761_pt1 | contig 10355 bp, 19 predicted proteins | sample TA2KigO120mmetaG_FD_148631 | JGI IMG/M metagenome (GOLD analysis project Ga0194131, IMG submission 148631) | Freshwater microbial communities from Lake Tanganyika, Tanzania - TA2015053 Kigoma Offshore 120m | ecosystem: Environmental > Aquatic > Freshwater > Lake | place: Tanzania: Lake... | reverse complement strand
ACATGATGTGCAGTAGATAACATTTGTGTAGTTTCTAAGATCATTTTTACTACATGACGATCACAATGAAAGCTGGCAGCAATTGTAGGATTCTCATCTAAATAGAAAATGTTCATTTAACCTCCATATTGTATTGTGGGTTTTGCTAATGGTTGTATATAAAGATACACAATTACGGAGGTTTTGTCAAGGGAAAAGAAAAAATAATTATTTTAACTAATAGTTATTTTTCCTTATTTTTTGATTTTTGGTAGCTTGCCCAAGCAATTCTAAACGGTGCGGCAGAACCCTTTGGAAATTTCTTTTTGAGTTTTTTAACTTGTTTTTCTCTACCGGGGGGAGCAACTTCATTTTGTCTTTTTTCTTTCTTCCAAACACTAGAGAGTTTCATAGCTTTCCCCCAATAAAAAAGATATTATTGTGTGAAAATTATTAAAATTAATGTTGTCTTTTATGATATATTCATCTATCTTTGATAAATCATTTTTTAAGTTTTGTCTTATTACTTGTTGCATTTTTTCTTCCGAAACTTCGGCAATAATTGCAATTCTTTTATCGTTTTTTTTGCAAAAGCTAATTTTTTCAATAGTGCTTTTCCAATTTAAAGAATCTGACAAAAATAAATCACATAAAACCAAATCAACTTTGGAGTTAATACTGATAAAATCTATTCCAGAGTTGATAGTGTCAAAAAAACTAAAATTATAATCTCTTCTTGTTATTTCTGGATGCTTGCAATATGATTCCAACAAAAGAGTATAATACAAATTACTTTCAATGACAACAATGTTCTTCATTATCTCCCCTTGCATAGTATTGTAGTTGTCTATTATAAATAGTAGCATATTACTATGAAAAAATAAACAAAAAAAGGAGAGAAGATTTCTCTTCTCTCCCTTCAAAACTTATGTTACAGTATTACTTACACACTAACTGGTGAACCGATTACATTCAAATCTGCAACAGTAACGGTACCGTAATACTCCGGACGCACCATCTGAGTTGCGCTTCTCTGCATAACGCCCTTACGTGGAGTAAAGTCGTTTGGCTCGAAGATAGTAGGAGTTACTACTAGTGGAATGTAAGGTGCGTATACGAACCCTGCATCTAGGAAGCCTGCACCCTTATACCCAACAAGAATCTTGTTAACTGGGAAATAAGGATCTTTGTAAACGCTAAATCTATTGGTTAGAGTTCCAACCTTTTCGATACCCATTGAGAATGAAACCTCGCTAGGATCGAAAGTTGAATTTGGTCTGTAAGATACAATTGATTCTAGAATGGTAGCAACGTCTGGTGAAGTTACCAACCAGTTAGCACCACTTCTCAAGTTACGCTTGTGAATTTCATTTGAAACTTGATTCAATGTTTCACCAAGAGTCTGATACCAATCTTGTTGAGTACCGTGGAAATTCTGATAGGTATAACTTGAAACTGGAGTGACTGTGGTTATTACATCATTTGTATTCCACTTTACGTATCTACCAATTGATCTTGACCATGCTGCTCTGACTGAAGCACCTGATAGCAACTGACCAAGAATATCCCGATCCACTTCAGTAGTAATAATTTCTGAAAGGATAGTGGTCAACTCTTGCTCTGCATCCAATGCATGGTATGCATTGATATCTTGTGCCAATTCAGGTGTCCAAGTTGCTTTCAACTTACGAGTCTGTGCTACAACTGCCACTGAACTAATAGATAGAGTTACTTCAGGAATTGCTGAAGTTGATTCAAAATCACCCAAGTTATTAGTACCATTATCAGTTGAAATAGAAGTTCTTGCTGGACCAACCAACACTGCGGCAGAAACACCTGCCTCCCAAGACTTATCATAACCAGCACTACCGATAGCGCCAACACCAGCCTGAGTGCTGAAAACCTGAATCAAAGCACCAGTCAAATATGTCATAGTGTGATCAAATTTACCCCAAAGCGAAGTTCCTGAAACTGAATGCAATGCCATCAAACTTCTAAATGTCTTTCCACCATCCTCATTCAATTCACCCGAAGTTGAAGGACGAATTTCATGAAGTGAAGCAAGATCAGTTGCGGCTGAACTGGCTAGAGTGAAGTTGTAACCAGAAACAGTTACGCCACCAAGCAGTTCAGAGGTTGCAGTTACACCAGAAAAAGTAGGTGCTGCATTTGTAAGACGGAAAATTCTCTTTGAATAACCAGTAGTTAGGTTGTAGAAACCAGCTGAAGCAGCTTGCTCACCAACGGCATCCAACTGAGAATTATTGTTAGGAGGACCGTTATCCAACTTACCATAAACTGAACCACCCGTTGTTACACCTGACTTATTACGATCAAACTTGAAATCTAAGAAGAATAAAAGACCAGCCGGAAGAGACATAGGTTGCACTGCAACCAATTCACTTGCTAAAAGCTGACCGAAAATTCTTCTAACTAGAGGGAAGGCAATCTTGTTGTAACCAGCAATATCGCCAACACTTGAAGCTTCATCCAATCTCTTACGCATATCAATTGCTTGGTTTTCAAGCAATCTAGCAACTACTTTTGCCTGACCTTCGTTAAGCTTCTTTAGAAGACCAGTCTTTGACCACTTTTCAACAATCTTGCCAAGTCTGGCATCTTGGTGAAATGGCACGTAGTCACTTGTCATTTCCATAATTGCGCCATTATTTCTGTCCATTGTTACTCTCTCCCATTTATTAAATTAAACACCTGCCAATTGCTGCATTCTCTTGTATGTAGTGTTTTCATTGATACTTCTTGAACTAACTGATTGAGTGTTAGGCTTATTAATTTTGAATCTTCTTATTTTACGTTGCACTGAAGAATATCCTTCATTTAGAGCCTTATACATTTTCTTTACTTCATTGATTGAATCGCATTCATCAAATCTAACGATAACTCTCTTTATCTGAGACTCTGATAACTTAAACTTACGAGCTAGTTGCTGAGTTCCTGCCAATCTTGCATTAAACAAATTAACTTCACTAACTGCTTCCTTCATTACAGAAACAGCTCTCTTTAGTCTTCTGTTTTCATTACGCAATGCTATGGCTTCCTTCTTCAACTCAGAATTTTCGCGTTTCATTGAAGCTTCTGTTTTTTCTTCTTCATCGCTCATTAATTCTTTCTTATCATTTTTATCCTTATCCTTGTCTGAATCTTCTGCTTCTGAATAGGATTCCATTTTGTCATCATCATCTTCGCCTTCATCAAGATCCAATTCAACATCTCCAATATCGATTTCTTCTTCATCATCTTCATCACCAAGATTTAGTTCATCATCATCGCCAATCTCTATTTCTTCATCATCTTCGAAATCAATTTCATCGTCTTCTTCAACGTTTTCCATATACTCTTTCTTCATATCTTTTTCTTCTTCTTCTTGTTCTTCCATTTCATCCATATCATCTGCTTCAACAATGGGTGTGCCATCGCCATCGTCTGAAAGTGGCTCACCTTCACCATCAACTCTCTTTTTACCTTCTTCTTGATCATAGTCGCCTGGAGGATCACCACCAGCACCAAGCTCTTCATTAATTCTCTTGTTGATCAACTTTCTTAATTTAGGCTGCATCTCATTTTGAAGTTGCAACCTGGCACTTTCCAACGCATGTGCACGAAGTTGTGCAACTTCGTTTACTGCCTCTTTGATTACATTTCTGTCTGCCATTCTTATTTCTCCGTTATTGTAAAATTAAACATGACCCATACTTATGGTTGTTACGAAATAAATATGCGCCACATTGTTATAAAATCAATTGTTGTTATTTTCATCTAAACTTTTACCATCTACTGTCTTTATTCGGCGTTTTTTCATACGCCTTTCTTCACCTTTACTAATATAATATTCTTTCTTTCTCAATTCTTGTAGTATGCCACTATATTTCATTTTTCTTTTGAATCTCTTTAACATGTCTTCAATTGTATCATCTTCATGTAATTTAAATACTGTTACACCCATATTATCTAATACCTTAATTAAGTTGTTTTAATCTTTTATCCACTCTTCATCTGTTTGTTTTTTTTCTTCATTCAACATTTTTTTTATTTCAATTTTTATGCTTTCTTTAATATTATTATTTTTATATCCAGAAGGACAAAGTTTGTTGTTTCTATTGCATATTCTAACGCCGTTATTTAACAATACTTTGATAAACTTTTTTTTACTAACTTCATGATCACCACTTTTATAGACATTACGAATAAAGTTTTGCACCTGTTTCATGGTAGTTTTCTTAGTATCCTTCACTTTTGGATTCAGCTTAATAAATTCCTTATAGGCAACCAAAGGGCTTTGGTAATCATCTCTATTGTATACATGCGCATTAGAATAGTCAAATTCTTTGATTATTCTGTTGATATAGTTGTTGAATGATTCCATTAAGCTCCACCGCCAATAGATACCAGTCCTTTATTATTAAAATTATTCATATTATTCTCTACTTTATATATTGATTTACCTATATGCTTCTTTTTCTCTGTCGGTCACTTTGATTGCCTTTGCTTTGCTTTTAACTTGAGCAAGCAATGGACCTCTCATATTGGTATTCTTCTCCCACATTGCATAAGCATCTTCCCATTCCATATCTGAAGTGACCATAAGTTCTCTAATGTTAGAAACAATTTGATCAACCATACGATCTTCAGCAGCTTTAATTGTCAAAGGAATTTCTGCTTTCAATCTTGCAATACCAGCATTGATAGCAGCATGGCTAGGTCTACCACTAGCTCTTGGATTTGGTCTGTTGGGTCTTGCCCATGCTTCTTGTAATTTCATTTTATCTCCAATCTATCTAAGGTCTGAGTTTGCCAAATTTATTATCAAAGTACCATACCTTACTCCACCACGAACATCAAAACCAGCTTTATCCAATTTTCTTTTCATCTCTTTTTCAGAACCTACTATTGGTATCTGCAATTCTGGTTCACTAAAATTTAAACTAACCAATTTGAAATCAGAATCATACATACTGGCAGACATATCAGGATACAATTTCTTTATCTTTTTCTTAGCAGCATCCAAAGCCCATTTTGCATCATCATCATCCATTGGAGGAAGAGGATTATTTCTTTCATATATCAAAGATAATTTCATTTTATCTGTCATATATTTTAGTTTATTAGTCATTTTATCTCCCAATCTTTGTTTACTTTGTTTATCACCTGAAGCACAAATAATATTGCAATATTTAACTCATCTTAAATATTTTGCATAATCATTGAAAAATGAATCAATATTATTATTTGAATCACCTTTCTTAAAATTAAATATGCGCACTTTTCCATTATGAGTTTCAATCCATAGTTTAGAAATATATTGCAAATTATCCATCACATATTCTAGTGCTTTAGTCATCGCTTCTCGATCTGGTTTGTCACCATGTTCAATAATCACTTCAAATTTTCCCCCAATCATACTTGCTGCCATTCTCACCCAGCCTTTTTCAAAAGCAATCTTGTATAAAACTTCTCCCATTCCAGGTTTTTCTTCATCTGCCTTTTCCCATTTTTTAATCTCTTCTTTGCTCATAAGTTTATCAATGTTATCAACCAAGAAAAGAATATGTTGTTGCCATCCAGTATTGTGTTGCTTACCATCCGGAGTAAACCAAAAACTATCTCTATTTTTTATTATTTCTAATATAATAGGATATAGCTTCATCATTTCTCTCCATATTTTTCTTTCATTGCTACCCAGAACTGATATAATCTTTGTTGAAATTTCTTCTTAAATTTGTCGTCAAGATTTTTGATAAATTTAGTATTGAAAAAATACAATTCTCCATTTTCTTGAGTAATTAATTTCATGAATGCATCGTAACTTTTCCATACTCTTCTCACATAAAGTTTATTTTCTTTAATCCATCGTTCCATGGCATCTGCACCATCTTGGAAATATGCATTAAACTCCCAAGGGTGATTGAAATAAGAAGGATGTTCCATGCCATGTTTTGCAGTTCCTCCTTTTGGACTATATCCCTTAGATCTCAACCAATCTAGATAGTGAATAAACTCATGTATAAATGTTTGTTTTATATCAGTTAGTTTATTTTTTTTATGATCCCAAGGAAACAGCAATATCTGTGGCTCTTTTGGATTACTAATGGAAAAATACCCTCTTCCTGTCGGTTCTTTTTTATTAATCCAAAGAAAAATCCTGACATTATATTTTTTGTCAACATTATTTACGTTCCAAGAAACTCCACTTTCTGTATTGATAATATCATGATGTTTAAGACGAAATTTAAATTGCTTTTTTAATATTGGCATAATTTTATTATAAATTTTATTTGCCTCGAAGCGATACCAACGATCTTTTTCATAACTCGCTTCTGATAATATAGAATATAATTTCATCGCAAATACTTTCTAAATTTTCTAAAAAGACGATCTATTTCTCTTTCATTTTCACTAAACCTAAAAACATCACCTCTCTCTGGATCGTAATCTTCTGCGTCTTCGATAGTATCAACATAAAGAGTTGCAACCTTACTGGCTAAAACACTGTCGAAAGTATTTTCTATTGCTTTTCGATCAACTGTTTTAGGATTAAATTCAATATTTGCTGTTTTACCAACAGAACTATTTGCCATAACCAATCTTACCCAACCCTTATCAAAAGCTAGATTGTAAAAAAAGAATTCATTACCACCTGGTTCATAAGGGTCAGCTAATATATCTACATCTACATTTTCCGGTGGATCGAATTTTTCAATGTTTCTATAAACAAATTGCGCATGTGTATGAGAAAAACGATTGAAGCGACCATTATCATCAACCCAATAGTTCCCATTAGAAAGATTGTTGTTTTCTGTTAAAATAGTGCAAAAAATTGAATATAATTTCATTATTTTATTTATCAGTTAAATCAGAAATTAAATCACCATAATATATTTGTGATGGATCGTCAACAATGTCATCCTTACCTAAAGAACTAGCGTTAATAGTTCCAGCCTCAGCAATAGTTCTTCGATCTAATTTTGGTTGCAATGAAGGATCGGCAGTCTGTAATTCAGTATCGTTTATTAAACCTAACACATCTTCAGAAATATATTGTTTCTCTAATTCTTTTCTAGCTTTTTCTCTACTATTTTCAATAGCTCTTTTTGCCATTATTTTTTTCGCTTCAGCAACACTATCTTTATTTGGTATTCTCTTATTAACTATTTCATCAACCTCTTTTTCATCATCGTACTCTTCTTCAACAACTACTCTAGTAGGTTTTCTGGTTACTACTTTCTTCGCAGCTAGATGTTGTTCATAAATCATATCTTTTTTAAGTTGCAATATACTTTCTGCTATTTGCTTCTTGATTCTAGGAAGCAACAATTTTGCAACTTCAACAGCAATATTTTTTGTCAATTGCTCTGGAGATATTTTCATAATATATTCCGTCCTTAATTAATTTTTACGCCTCTTTTTTTCAAGGCTCTAATGAAATCTTTCAATTCCAGTCTACTATCAATATTGCCATTTGTTACTTTGCCAATAATCATATTTAAATAATACATCTTTGTTTCTTTATCTTTTACCAACTGAGGATATTGTGAATATAACATGTCAATAGCAAAATCTATCAATTGGTTTTTCATTTGTTTGCCAGCAAGTTTTTCAGATGGATATTGGAAACCTTTTGAAGAAGTGCTGCCTACATTTCTAGAATCACTGGTTCTATTCCATGTAGAAAAGGAGGGAAAGTTCCCTCCTACTGGATCACTTACAGGTTCAGATAATGCCTCATATAGTTTTAATTTACTGAATTTTTTCATTACCAATCATCATCTCTAACAATATCATGATAAGCAAATGCAGCTTTTTCTCCACTAGATAAAACACCAATCAAATATTTTTTTCCATTATAAGTAACTGTTTCACCATTGCTTTTGAATTCTAGTTTTTTTCCACTTCTAGGAGCACGAACAAATTTACCACCTATAGAATAATTGTCCAAATTCCAATAACCTTGACCAAAAGGAATTTCATAGGTTTCTTCTTTAGATTCCCTGAGAACACTTTGTAGTTTCATACTATTCCTCATATTTACTGGTACGAACAATTTCTTTACTTAAGAAATAACGTAAATGACTAAGCTTGCTTTCAATGTCATTACACATATTGTCTAGAGAAACACGAAAGCTTTTATCATATTTGTTAAGTATAGTAGAATCAAATAAACCATTAGACATATTTGAAAAATTTGCATGGATTTTTTTCATATCTTCAGCAAATTTGTAGATATTCTCATATTTCTTGTAATTTGCTTCATTGATTTTCTTTAATGCCTGTTTCTTGAAAGACATTACGTTTTCTCCTATAGTTATCTTCTAATCTCAAGTGAGTCTGCATCTGCAATCATATCACCTACTTTTTTTGCTTCAGAATGAAAATTAGCGTCTGTTAATGCTTCCTGAAAAGCAAACATGATTCGTACGCCATCCCATTTCATCTCTCTAGCAACTTTTCTACCTAATTTTTCTGCTTCAACATCTCTTACTGCTTCGTTGATTTGTTTCATAGCGCGTTTTGTAAATGACATTGATGGCTCCTTAAAATTGTATTGTTTGTAAAATTGCTTTTCTAGTCTCAACAATTTGCGCTTTCAGTTTACGCAAAGAATCCATTGCTTTTTTGTTATCTTTCCAAGCAGGGTCTGAACTTTTCCAAACTGGCTTTGCTAATAAATCTTCTAAATTCTCTATGCTTTCATCACACTGCTTTACAGAACCTTCAAGTGCCCTATATATCTTTTTCCATTCCCATTCAACACCTTCTTGTTCAGCAGTAGAATTTACACCTTCATTGATAACTCTCAAAAGATTTTGCTTAAAAGTTTCCTTCTTTACTTTCTTCATTACAATTTCCTATTTCAACTTTAGAATTTCATCAAGAATATCATCAATTTTCATAAAGATATTTTGCTCACAAAATATTTTCCATTCTTTATTTTCTTTAAGACTCATATAAGCACCATGTGTAGAGGGATTAGAAACCATATCATACGTTACCAATTGAAAATCATCTTCCACTACATCATAACCACCATCAGCTTGTCTGGTTGAACCTAATCCTCTTGAGGAAATTCCCATTCTTATACCTCTGCGAACGTAACTTTCCAATATTTTACCTTTTGGGGTATCTAGTACTTCAATTTCTCCCAACAAATTATCTCCATCCCACCATGTTTTAGTAACAACATGAGAACCATTTTCTAATTGTACGATAGGAGATTCTGGATGATCAAGCTCTCCAATGGCACCTCTGGCTGCAATGATATCCTGCATTTTTTTATCTTCACGTTCCAAAAGAGGTTTCGGATATATTCTATTGTTGGCATTAGGAACGTTGGCTCTTTGCAACACTCCCTTCATTACCAAAATGCCATCGACAGAAGTTGCTGGTTGCACATCATCCATTTCAAATAATTTGAATTCACGAAGTAGTTGTTTCATCATTAGTCCCAGTTATATTTTTTGTTTAGATGCATAACGATATCATGTTGAATGTTCTTTAACGATTCAATCAAATTAATTAATTCTCTATCTTCCTTTAGTTTTCTTGCTGCTCCTTCAATACTGCTAACACCATCAGAAAAAGAATAATATGGTTTTCTCATAAAATCTATTGATGTTTTATTGCTATCTTGCTTTAGTTCTGATATGTTGTTGATTACTTTTCCTAGTTTCATTACATTTCATCCACAATGGTTGGGTCTTCGATTGCTTCATCATCGTCCAGCTTTCTTAATTCAGGCGTTACAATATTTGAAGAATCTTGACGTTGAAGTTTGGTTGCCGAAGAATTATCTTCTTTTTTTAATTTCATTTTTTCTGTGCCAAGATAAGATTCTTTTTTTATACTTCCTTCTTTTGGCATAGAAAGATCGGGAGTTTCATCCTGTTGTTTTTGATTCACCTGTTTTAGGTGAACAGAATTAACTTTTTTCATCAATGCTTGCATATCTTCAGCAAGATGTTTTATGCGTTCTAGTTCTGCATAAGCTCTTTTCATGCTAAACTTTAAGGCATTATCACCAATTTTTAAACCATCAGAAATGAACACTCTAGAATAACGAATGCTCATTTCAATTTGTTTACCTAAATTGTCATATACCTTCAAAACATCATCGGTAGAAGAACTTGGATTATTTTTATCAATAATTGCCTCATAGATAATATCTCTGACAATTAAATTAACTCTCTCTTTTATTTTTATTTTACTTTTTTTCATAGTAGGATTATTTTTATTCAATTTATTTTTCCTCATTACTTTTGAGTTGTTTTTAATGTTGAAATTATCACTACCAGACGGTGCTATGCCACCAACTACCGACATTTCTTTAATTTTTGACATCATCTTACTTCTTGTTCTGACCA
>Ga0194131_10011760_pt1 | contig 10357 bp, 11 predicted proteins | sample TA2KigO120mmetaG_FD_148631 | JGI IMG/M metagenome (GOLD analysis project Ga0194131, IMG submission 148631) | Freshwater microbial communities from Lake Tanganyika, Tanzania - TA2015053 Kigoma Offshore 120m | ecosystem: Environmental > Aquatic > Freshwater > Lake | place: Tanzania: Lake... | reverse complement strand
ACTCTTTCCCGCACATTTCGCCGACAAAGTCCGAGAGGCCCGTCTGGCGGTCGCGCCGCAATCGTTCGGCGGCGAGGATCGACTGCACGCGCGCGACCGAGGATTCTATGTCGACGTTGACGACGATATAGTCGTATTCGGCCCAATGGCTCATCTCGGACGCAGCGCGGGCCATGCGGCTCCACACCACGTCGTCCGAATCCTGGGCGCGGGTGCGCAAGCGGCTTTCCAGATCCGCCATCGACGGCGGCAGGATGAACACGCTCGCCAAGTCCGACCGCGCCGTTTCCTTGAGCTTTTGCGTTCCCTGCCAATCGACGTCGAACAGCACGTCGCGGCCGGCGGCCAGCGCCTTTTCCACCGCCACGCGCGGCGTGCCGTAGAGGTTGTCGAACACCCGGGCGTGTTCGAGAAACTCGTTTCTTTTCACCATCGCCTCGAATTGGGCGACGGTCTTGAAAAAATAGTCCTTGCCTTCAACCTCTCCCGGGCGCGGCGACCTGGTGGTGGCCGACACCGACATGACCAGGCCGGGCTCGCGTTTCAACAACTCGCGCGAGATCGTCGTCTTGCCCGCGCCCGACGGCGAGGACAACACCAGCATCAGGCCGCGGCGGTGGATTCCGTGCTGCATCCGGTCGTTCCTATTCGATGCCCTGGTCTATTCGATGTTCTGGATTTGCTCGCGCATCTGCTCGATTGCCGCCTTGAGGTCGAGGCCGATGCGGGTCAGCTCGATCTCCTCGGACTTGGAGCAGAGCGTGTTGGCCTCGCGGTTGAACTCCTGGCAGAGAAAATCGAGCCGGCGCCCCACGCCCGCGCCGGCGGCGATCAATTCGCGCGCCTGGCCGACGTGGGCCTTGAGCCGGTCCAATTCCTCGCGCAGGTTGGCCTTGGCGGCGAGCAACGCCACCTCCTGCGCCAGCCGCTCGGACGACATGGCCGGCGACGCCTCCAGCAGTTCGGCGACGTTCTTCTTGAGGCGCGTCTGAATCGCCTGCGGTTGGGTGGCGGCGAGTTTTTCCGCCGCGCGCGTCAGCGCCTCGATTTCGTCGAGACGCGCGCGGAGCGCCTCGGCCAGCTTACGACCCTCGCCGCCGCGCGCGAGCACAAGGCGAAGCAGCGCCTGGTCGAGATCGCCGAGGATCGCCGTATCGCGCCGTTCGCGTTCCTCCGCGCTCGGTTCGTGATCGACCGTTTCAATCACGCCCCGCAAGGCCAGCAGTCCATCGACCGACGGCGGTCTGGCCGACGGCAGGCGGTGGGCCAATTCGCCCGCAAGATGAATCGCCTGTTCCAGCACGTCCCGGTTGACGGCGATTTTCGCGACCCCGCCCGCGGCGGTCACGGTCAACGTCGCCTGGACATTGCCGCGCTTCAGGTGCTTGGCGACCAGATCCCGCGCCGGCCCCTCGATCCGCTCGTAGCCGGGCGGCAGGCGCAGCCGGGAATCTAGCCCGCGTCCGTTGACGCTGCGGACTTCCCACGCCCACGCGGCCTGGTCGTCCTTGCCCTCGGCGCGGGCGAACCCGGTCATGGAATAGAGCGTCATGGAGACTTCTCCGCTTTGGGCGTTTATAGCCCGCGCCGCGTGGACCCGCCAATGCTAGGATAATCCATGACCCCGCGCCTCGCGCCGTCGTCCATTCTGATCACCGGCGCCTCCAGCGGGCTCGGCCGGGCGTTGGCGCTCCGCTATGCCTGCTCCGGCGCGCGACTTTTTCTTTCCGGCCGCGATTCGGCGCGGCTCGCCGAAACCCACGCCGCATGCGTCGCCAAGGGCGCGGAGGTCGCGGCCGAAACGATCGATGTCGCCGACCGGGCGGCCATGGATGCCTGGATCGCGCACGCTGATGCCGCGAGATCGCTCGATCTCGTCGTCGCCAACGCCGGCATTTCCGGCGGTACCGGCGGCAGCGGCGAGAACGAGGATCAGACGCGCGCCATCTTCGCGATCAACCTCGACGGCGTGGTCAATACCGTGTGGCCGGCGATCCGGGCGATGCGGGCGCAGCGCGCGGGCCAGATCGCCATTATCGCCTCGCTCGCGGGCTATCGCGGTCTGCCCGGGGCACCCGCCTATTCGGCGAGCAAGGCGGCGGCCAAGACCTGGGGCGAAGGTCTGCGCGGGTGGCTGAAACCGGAAGGTATTTCGGTCAACGTGGTCTGCCCGGGCTTCGTGACGACGCGGATGACGGCGAACAATCGTTTCCCGATGCCATTCCTGATGGATGCGGAACGCGCCGCCGACATCATCATCGACGGCTTGCGGCATGACAAACCGCGCATCAGCTTTCCCCGCCCGACCGCGTTCCTGACCTGGCTGTTCGCGACTCTCCCGCCCGCCTGGACCGATCCGCTGCTGGCGCGGATGCCGAAGAAGGATTGAGCGCCGCTATTTCGGCGACGCCGCGTTCCCGTCCCGCCCGTCCCGAATCCGGCGCCAGCGCGCGACGTTGCGGTTGTGCTCGTCGAGGGTCTTGGCGAAAGCGTGGCCGCCCGTGCCGTCGGCGACGAAATAGAGTTCGTCCGACGCAACAGGGTTGAGCACGGCCTCGATCGCGGCCCGCCCCGGATTGGCGATCGGCCGCGGCGGCAGGCCGGCGCGGGTGTAGGTGTTGTAGGGCGTGTCCGCCTCCAGATCGGCGCGGGTCAGCGCGCGGTTGAAGTTCCCCGCGCCCCGGTCGAGCCCGTAGATCACGGTCGGGTCCGATTGCAGCTTCATGTTGGTCTTGAGGCGGTTGAGGAACACCGCAGCGATGCGCGACCGTTCCGCCGCCACACCGGTTTCCTTCTCGACGATGGAGGCGAGCACGAGTGCTTCCTCCGGCGACTTGAGAACGGGCGGCGCCGGTCGCCCCGATAGGGGCGCATTGTCTGTTGCGCGCGGGGGTTCGCCCGGCGCGCCCCAGGCGCGCGCGAGCGCCTCGCGCATGGCCGCTTCCATCCGCTCCACCAGCCCCTGGCGGGTATCGCCCCAGGAGTAATGATAGGTCTCCGGCAACAGCCAGCCCTCGCCCGCGAGGCGCGTGACCGGCCCTTCGAGCCCCTCGGCGTCGAGCAGCAATCCCATCACCTGCCGAACCGTGAGCCCTTCCGGCACGGTCAGGCGCCGCACCACCGTGCGCCCACTTTGCAGCAGACGGATGGTCTCGAACGCGCTCATGCGCGCGGGAAATTCATATTCCCCGGCGCGGAGCGGTTTCGAGCGCCCCAGGATTCGCGCCGCGAAACGGAACAACCGGGGATCGGCAATCACGCCCGCGTCATGGAGGCGCCGGGCGATGCCTTCGCCGCCCGCGCCCTTGGGGATCACGACTGCGTGCGGCCGGGCAAGCGGCCCCGGCCCGTCGAGCCTGAGCCAGACGACGGCGCCGCCGAGCGCGAGGCCGAGCAAAAGGAGAGCGACGACGGTGAGAAAAGCGCGGGCGGGCCGAAGGGCCACCGCAAACTACCGTCAGTTGACGGCCTTGAACACGAGTGAGGCGTTGGTGCCGCCGAAGCCGAAGGAATTGGAGAGCGCGGCGCGGATCGGGCGTTCCTTGGGCTGATGGGGAACAAGGTCGATGTCGCAACCCTCCGAGGGGTTGTCGAGATTGAGCGTCGGCGGCGCGACGCCGTGGTTGATGGCGAGAATCGAATAGATCGCCTCGATCGCCCCCGCCGCGCCGAGCAGATGTCCGATCGAGGACTTGGTCGACGACATGGAAATCTTATACGCCGCGTCGCCGAACACCTTCTTGACCGCGTTCAGTTCGATCTCGTCGCCGAGCGGGGTCGAGGTGCCATGCGCGTTGACGTAGTCGATTTCGTCCGGGTTCATCTTCGCGCGCTTGAGCGCCATTTTTATGCACCGCTGCGCGCCGTCGCCGTCGGCGGCCGGCGCCGTGATGTGATGGGCGTCGCCCGAGAGGCCGTAGCCGACCACCTCGGCGTAAATCTTGGCGCCGCGTTTCTTGGCGTGTTCGTATTCCTCGAGTACCACGACGCCGGCGCCATCGCCCATGACGAAGCCGTCGCGGTCCTTGTCCCAGGGGCGCGACGCCTTTTCCGGCGTGTCGTTGAATTTGGTCGCCAGCGCGCGCGCGGCGCAGAAGCCGGCCATGCCGATGCGGCAAACGGCGGCTTCGGCCCCGCCCGCGATCATCACGTCGGCGTCATCCCACATAATCAACCGTGCGGCATCGCCGATGGCGTGCGCGCCGGTCGAGCACGCGGTCACCACCGCGTGGTTCGGGCCCTTGAACCCGTGGCGGATCGACACGTGGCCGGAAACGAGATTGATCAGGCTCGCCGGGATGAAGAACGGGCTCACTTTGCGCGACTGGCCCTTTTCGACGATGGACGCGGTGCGGGCGATTTCCGGCAGACCGCCGATGCCCGAGCCGATCAACACGCCGGTGCGACAGCGGCCTTCCTCGCTCTCCGGTTTCCAGCCCGAATCCTCGACCGCCTGGTTCGCGGCGGCAAGTCCGTAGATGATGAAGTCGTCCATCCGCCGCTGGTCCTTGGGCGGAATCCAGTCGTCGGGATTGAAGAGGCCCGAGGATGTTTCGCCGCGCGGCACCTGGCCCGCGATCTTGGCCGGCAGGTCGGAGGTGTCGAAGGATTGAATCGAACCGATACCGGAGCGGCCCGCCATCAAGCCATCCCAGTTCGTTTTAATGCCGACGCCGAGCGGGGACACGATCCCGATCCCGGTGACGACCACGCGTCTCAGGGAATTATCTACCTGACCCATCGCTGTGCCCGCGACGACGACCGAATCGGCGGCGCTTCGACCCGCTCACTTCTTCGACTGAGACTGAATGAACCCGATCGCGTCTTTGATCGTCTGGATTTTCTCGGCTGCGTCGTCGGGGATTTCGATGCCGAATTCCTCCTCGAACGCCATGACCAATTCGACGGTATCGAGGCTGTCGGCCCCCAAATCCTCGATGAAGTGAGCTCCTTCCACGACCTTCGAGGCATCGACCCCCAGGTGCTCGACAACGATTTTCTTCACGCGCTCGGCAACGTCGCTCATGATTCTAGACCTCGAATTCGTTGATGTCCGTCGGTTCGAAAAAACCACCGCGGTAGCGGTTTCCTAACACAATCTACCCCCCTTGGCTAGGCGCCCGAAGGCCCCAAAGCCGCCCGGCGGGCCTTAGATCATGGCCAAGCCGCCGTTGACGTGCAGCGTCTGGCCGGTGACGTAGGCCGCTTCCTCGCTCGCCAGATACACCACGGCGGCGGCGACGTCGGCGGGGGTGCCCAGCCGCGCGGCGGGAATGTTCTGGGCGAGCTTTTGCTTCTGTTCCTCGGAAAGCGAATCGGTCATGGCGGTGACGATGAATCCGGGCGCGACGCAATTGACGGTGATGTTGCGCGAGGCGACTTCCTGGGCAAGCGCCTTCGACATGCCGAACAGGCCGGCCTTGGAAGCGGCATAGTTGGCCTGGCCCGCGTTGCCGGTCGCGCCGACCACGGACGAAATGGAAACGATCCGCCCCCAACGGTTTTTCATCATGCCGCGCAGCACCGCGCGGCTGAGACGGAACGCGGAGGTAAGATTGACGTCGAGGACTTTCTGCCAGTCCTCGTCCTTCATCCGCACCGCGAGTCCGTCGCGGGTGAGGCCCGCGTTGTTGACCAGGATATCGACGCCGCCGAGAGCCGCGTCCGCCGCCTTGATCAATCCGTCCGCCGCCGCCGGATCGGATAAATCGGCGGGCAGGACGTGCGCGCGTTCCTTCAACTCGGCGGCGAGCGCGTTGAGCGCGTCGACGCGGGTGCCCGACAATCCGACTACGGCGCCTTGAGCCTGCAACGCGCGCGCGATCGATCCGCCGATGCCGCCCGACGCTCCCGTCACCAACGCGCGCTTGCCCTGAAGATCAAACATCGTTCCCTGTCCCATCCACGGTAGCCGTCTACAGCGCTTTGAGAAAGCCCTCGACATCGGCCGGAACGCCGACGCTGGTAAACGCGATCTCGGGCGCGGTCCGCTTGCCGAGACCGGCGAGAACCTTGCCCGCGCCCAATTCGGCCGCCTGGGTCACCCCGCTGCCCTTCAGAAATTCGACGCTTTCGCGCCAACGAACCATGCCGGTGACCTGCTCGGCGAGGCGACGACGAATATCGCCGATCTCGCTGACCGGCCCGGCGGTGACGTTGGCGACCACCGGAACCTTGGGCGCGTGCATCTGCACGTCCGCCAGCGCCTTGACCATGACCTCGGCCGCCGGCGCCATTAGGGCGCAATGGAAGGGCGCGCTCACCGGCAACAGCATGGCGCGCTTGGCGCCCTTGGTCTTGGCGATCGCGACCGCGCGTTCGACCGCGCTCTTGTGGCCGCTCACCACCACCTGACCGGGGGCGTTGTCGTTGGCGGCGTCGCACACCTCGCCCTGCGCGGCCTCGGCGGCGGCCGCGCGCGCGCCGTCGAGATCGAGCCCAAGCAGCGCCGCCATGGCACCGACGCCGACCGGTACCGCTTCCTGCATGGCGCGGCCGCGCGTCCTGAGCAGCCGGGCGGTATCGGCGAGCGAAAAAGCGCCAACGGCGGCGAGCGCCGAATATTCGCCGAGGCTGTGACCGGCGACGAACGACACGTGGCGCGCGAGATCGAGACCCCCTTCGCGCTCGAGGGTACGCACGATCGCGAGGCTGACCGCCATCAGCGCGGGCTGGGCGTTTTCGGTCAGGGTCAAATCCGCCTCGGGGCCCTCGAACATGAGGCGACTCAGGTTCTGCTTGAGGGCCTCGTCGACCTCCTCGAACACTTGGCGGGCGGGGGCGAAGGCCTCGGCCAATTCGCGCCCCATGCCGACCGCCTGGGAGCCTTGTCCGGGGAACACGAGCGCGCGGGTCATGGGCGAAGTTTCTCCTTGTTTTCCGGCCACTTTGGCGAGCGTTCGCGGGGGTGGCAAGGGCCGGAGTAATATCGGCCGGGCGCTCTTGCCTCAAGAGGGTCTTCGTGTATAGTGCGCGCCCTCTTAACCTCCTTGCCGGCCGCAACCGCGCCCGGCTATGCCCAGTCCGGACATGCTCGTCCCGGCGCGGGCTGAGACAACCCGAAGGGAGCCACCGACTTTGACGTACTACGAAAACGTTTTCATCGCCCGCCAGGACATCTCGCAGCCGCAGGCCGAGGCTCTCGGCGAGGCGTTCGCCAAGGTCGTCGCCGACCTCGGCGGCAAGGTGACCAAGCGCGAATACTGGGGCCTGCGCAACCTCGCCTTCCGCATCAAGAAAAACCGCAAGGGCCACTACCTGCTGCTCAACATCGACGCGCCGGCCACGGCCGTGCACGAGATGGAGCGCCAAATGCGCATCAACGAGGACGTAATCCGCCACCTGACCGTCCGCGTCGAGGAACTGGAAGAAGGTCCGTCCGCCATGATGCGCGCGCGCGACCAGCGCGACGAGCGCCCTGGGCGCGGCGATCGCTTCGGCGGCGACCGCTTCGGTGGCGATCGCGACCGGCCACGCCGCTCCCGCGACGAGGAAGGCGGCGGTCGCGATTTCGGTTCCGATGAAGGCGAAAGAGGCCGCACATGAATGGCGCGCGTAAACCCGGCGGCCGCGGCGGCGCATTTTTTCGCCGGCGCAAGAGCTGCCCGTTCACCGGCGACAAAGCGCCGAAGATCGACTACAAGGACGTACGGCTGCTGTCGCGTTACGTATCCGAACGCGGCAAGATCGTGCCGAGCCGCATTTCGGCCGTATCCGCCAAGAAGCAGCGGGAACTCGCCAACGCCATCAAGCGCGCCCGTTTCCTCGCGCTGATTCCCTACGCGGTGCGCTGAGGCGGCGGGCCGCGCCTCGATTCTTCAGCGACGGGTCGTCGAGGATGGGCGTGCCATGACCAGGGACCTGCTGTTCGCCGTGGCCGCCGGCGTCGCCAGCGCGCTCGCCGGCCTCGCGTTTCTCGCCCGCGCTCCCGGCGCGACGCTCCTGCTGATCTATCTTGGTCCGCTGCCGTTGATGCTGACCGGCCTCGCCCTCGGCGTTCGTCCCGCTTTGGCCGCGTGCGGGGTCGGCGCGCTGGTCGCCGGCCTGCTCGCGGGACCTTTGGCCATGCTGCTCTATGTCGTCGGCCATTCCCTACCCGGCGCGCTAGTGGTGTGGCTCGGGCTCAGCCGCCAACCCAAAGTGGATATCGTGGTCGATGACGAAACCGGAAACGGATCGACGATCACCCCGGCCGAATGGTACCCGCATGGACACGTGGTGGCATGGCTTGCCGCCCTGGCGGCGGCCCTGATCGCCGCCGCCGCGCTGGCGCTCTCCTCCGGCGAAGGGTTCCAGGCGGCCGTCGCCGCGCACATCGAAAAAGGCATGGCCGCCCTGTTGCCCACCCTCGGCGGGGCCGAGCGTTCACCTCTTGTGGCCACCATGATCGGGCTGTTTCCGGGCTGGATCGGAGTGTCCTGGGTGGCGATGGGGGCGGTTAACGCCGTTATGGCCGAAGCCGTCCTGATCCGGACCGGGCGGGCGCTCAGGCCGAAACCGGCCTGGTCCGACATAACGCTGCCCGACTGGCTTTCCTGGCTGCTGGTCGGGGCGGCCTTGTTGGCGTTGATTGGGCCGGGGGATGTGGGGTATACGGGGCGCAACCTCGCGCTCGCGCTGGCGTTCCCGCACTTCCTTCTCGGGCTTGCGGTCGTGCACGGGCTGGCAAACCGGACCCCGCAACCCCGGGCGCTGCTTGTCGGTTTTTACGTCGTTTTGTTCATCTCCGCCTGGGCCCTGTTGGTCGTGGCGGCGGTGGGCGTGCTGGAACACTGGATCGGAATACGCAACAGGCTGCCCGGCGGGCCTCGGCCCGGATCGAACGAGCCGTAAGCCTGAACGAGGGCATCGAAGGAGAACGTACGATGGAAGTCATTCTGCTGGAACGCATCGCCAAGCTCGGCCAAATGGGCGAAGTGGTGAAGGTCAAGGCCGGATACGCGCGCAATTACCTGTTGCCGCGCAAGAAGGCGCTACGCGCAACCGACGAAAACAAGAAACTGTTCGAAACGCGCCGGGCCCAGCTCGAAGCGCAAAATCTCGCGCGCAAGTCCGATGCCGATCGCGTTGCCGAAAAGATGAAGGGACTTGCCGTTGTCCTCATCCGCCAGGCGGGCGAAGCCGGGCAACTCTACGGTTCCGTGAATGCCCGCGACATCGCCGCGGCGGTCAAGGACGCGGGCTTCACCGTCGAACGCCAGCAGGTCGAACTGAACGTGCCGATCAAGGCCCTCGGCCTCGTCCAGGTTCCCGTCCATCTTCACCCCGAAGTGGCGGTGACGATCACGGTCAACGTCGCCCGCTCGGCCGAAGAAGCGCAAATCCAGGCCCGCACCGGCACCGCGGTGGTCTACGGCGCTCAGGCCGAAGATGAGAAACTCGCGCGCGAGGAAGCGCGCCAGCGCGCCGAGGCCCTGTTCGAGGAAGGCGCCGGTCCCAAGGGCGAACAACCCGGCGCCGAAGGCGCGGCGGAGGCCGAAGTCGCCGCACCCGCGGAAGCCGAGGCCGGGGCCGAAGCCGAAGCCAAGCCGAAGGCGAAATCCAAGAAATCGAAAAAGGCCGAATAACCCCGGTTGCCGACCCGCCCGCCGGATTTCCGCCGGTCCCGCGCCAAACCTGACTCTCCTTCTCGGTCTTTAATGCCCGGGTTTATTTGAACCTTTTCCCGGGTTCTTCCTTATTCGTATTTCGCCTAATATTGGTGGGCCGCCTATCTCGGAAAATGGCCCGGGAATAGATCGCGTGCCAAAAAAACAACGTAGGACTTGCTCGAACGACTAAGCGCGGCCGTGGCCCGAGGGATTCGCCATGTTCTTGCTGTCGAGGCTGCTCACCCACCTGATCCGCGTCGGCACGTTGACAGTGACCGACGCGGGTGGAGGCCGTCATGTATTTTCCGGCGCGCCCGGACCGGCGGTCGCCATTCGCCTGCACGACCCCGCGTTGCCGCGTCGGCTGTTTTTCAACCCGAGTCTCGCCCTCGGCGAAGCTTACACCGACGGCACGCTCACCATCGAAAACGGCGGTAGTCTTTACAACCTGCTCGATTTGTTGTGCCTCAACGTCGGCCGGGTGGGATTGCACCCCTTCAACCGCGCGCGGATTGCCATCGAGCGCCTGTTCCGCCGTTTCGATCAGTTCAATCCGATCACAAAAGCCCGCGCCAATGTCGCTCACCACTACGATTTGTCGGGCGAGCTGTACGAACTCTTCCTCGATTCCGACCGGCAATACAGTTGCGCATATTTCCGAACCGGCGGAGAAGACCTGGAAACGGCCCAGATCGACAAGAAACGCCACATCGCCGCCAAGCTTCTGCTCAAGCCGGGTCAGAAAGTTCTCGATATCGGCTCGGGTT
>Ga0194131_10011759_pt1 | contig 10358 bp, 8 predicted proteins | sample TA2KigO120mmetaG_FD_148631 | JGI IMG/M metagenome (GOLD analysis project Ga0194131, IMG submission 148631) | Freshwater microbial communities from Lake Tanganyika, Tanzania - TA2015053 Kigoma Offshore 120m | ecosystem: Environmental > Aquatic > Freshwater > Lake | place: Tanzania: Lake... | reverse complement strand
GGGCGGTGGTTCGCGCCGGTGCAAGGGGGCACGTTTGCGCCGGGCGCGAGCGACGCGCTCGTGCGGCGCATGTCCGAGTGGGGTGCCGCCGGCGTGGGCCAGAGCTCCTGGGGCCCGGCCGTCTACGGCATCGTGGACGGCGACGCGGCGGCGGCCGCGCTGGCCGGCAAGGTGCGCGCGGCGATGGGCAGCGGCGGCGCGGTGTACCAAGGGCCGTTCCGCAGCGAGGGTGCGCGCGTCTGGCGCGAGTAGGAGAAAGAACATGGCTCGGAAACGCGTCTCCCGCCGGTCCGCACTGAAGGCCGGCGTAACCGCTGGCGCGGCGATGTTTGCCGCGGCGCCGGCGATCGCGCAGAACGCGCAGGGCGGGCGCCGCTTCCGTGCGTTCGTCCGCCACGGGACGACGGCCGGCGTCGAGGAGCTGCGGCTGCGTCCGCTGGAGCCGCGCCAGGTCCTGGTGCGTACGCAGGCGACCGCGCCCTGCTACACGATCGTCGCGGCGTCGCTGGCCACGACGCCCGCGCAGCAGGCGCAGGTGCCCAATCACTGCGGCTTCGGCGTCGTCGAGGACGTCGGCGCGATGGTGCGGCGCGTCCAGAAGGGCGACCGCGTCGTCGTCGCCGGGACGTCGCAGTGCGGCGTCTGCTTCCAGTGCCTGCACGGCAACCCGGACTACTGCCAGTTCACGTTCGGCGGCGACGTCTGGAGCCCGTACGCGGAGATGTCGGACGGGACGCCGGTGTTCGCGGCAGCCGGCGTCGGCGGGCTGGCGGAGCTCATGGTCACGCTCGAGGACTACTGCTGTCCCGTGTTCACCGACCTGCCGGCCACCGAGCTGACGCTGCTCGGCGATCAGCTCACGTCAGGGTTCTCGGCGGGCCACAGCGCGATGCGCTTCGAGCCCGGCTCCAACGTCGTCGTGTTCGGCGCCGGGCCGGTAGGCGTCGGCGTCATCCAGGCCGGCAAGGTGCTCGGCGCGGGACAGGTGATCGCGATCGATCCGGTCCGCTACCGCCGCGACTTCGCGCTGAAGATGGGCGCCACGACCGTGCTCGACCCGGCGGTCGATCCCGACACGCTCGTCGATCGCATCCGAGAGCTGTGCAAGGCGCCAACCGATCGGAAACTCGCCGGCGGCCACACGTACACGAAGCAGGGGTTCGCGGCGGCGGCGCGCGGCGCCGACTTCGCCGTCGAGTGCGCGGGCCTGCAGGTCTTTCCGCCGCGGGTCGAAGCGCAGCCGGATCCGACCGGCGTGCTCCCGGTGAAGCAGGCGTGGGAGTGCACGCGGATGGGCGGACACGTGATGCTGATGGGGCTCGTCCGGCAGGACGTGAGCTTTCCCGGTGTGAGCCTGGCGCTGCTGGGTCGAACCATTCACCCCGGCCAGCAGGGAGGCCTGCACATGATGCGCGACCTGCCGCGCATGATCCGGCTGATGGAGAAGGGACGCATCGACGCGAAGTCGATGATCACGAGGACGTATTCGATCGACGCTACCCGCCAGGCGATTCAGGACTGCGCAGACCGGACGATCATGATCGGGGTGGTGACGTACTCGTGAGCGCCCGCTCCCTGATCGCCTGCATCGCGCGGCGCTCCTCGCCGTGCGGGTCGTTGACCACCTTCGACTCCGCGTTGAACGTCATCGTCGCGCGCGTCCTGGTGTCGAACGCGGGCCACGACGGCAGCCCCGCGTGGTTCGGGTTGCCGGTGCGCGCGAACGCCGCGAACGCCGCCGCCATCCTGTCCGCCAGCGCGTAGCGCTCCTTGCCGGTCCCCGTCATGAACTGCACGTCGTCCACGTGGTCGAAGAAGAACGGCAGCTCCATGCAGTGCATCGACCGCAGCTTGCCGCCGCGAGCCGGCGACCGCCACTGGAAGTAATACATGTAGACGGGCGCCTTGCCCTGCGCGAACTTCTTCTCCGCGATCTCGTACGACGACAGGCGCAGCGGTGACGTGTCGGCCGAGATGATGGCGGCGATGTCGCCGTGGCTGTCGCGGGGGCGGTTCTTCCGGTAGAGCGCGATCAGCCGATCGGCGTCCGCCTCGTCGGTCCGCAGGACGCGCCTGACGTGCGCGCGCAGCGACGCGTCATCGGCCGGCTCGCTCGTCCAGTACGCGTCCTCGGGATTCGCGTACGGGATCCCCTCTGTCTCGTTCGAGCCGCAGATGATCGGGATGCCCGCGGAGAGCTCCGAGGCGTCGGGCTCGAAGGGATGCCGCGGCAGCGTGCGGCCGTCCACGACGGGGACGAAGCGAAGCGAGAGGTCGGCGGCCGGCCCCGCCTGTCCGGCCTGACCGCCGGCCACGCCGCCGCCGGTGAGCGCGTCGAGAATCTGGCTCGCCGGGAGCTGCTGCAGCCGGGCTGCGTCCGCGGGACGAATGCCGAGCCGCGAGAGGAGCAGCTCGGCCGCCTCCACCGCGCGGGCCGGCTCGAGGCCGGTAATCGCGGTGTCGGCCAGCGTGCTCATGACGATGGCGCGGTGGAACAGCCCCTTCGCCGCGGGCATCGCGGTCAGCATCGCCGTCTTTCCGCCGCCGCCCGACTGCCCGAAGATGGTGACGTTGCCGGGATCGCCGCCGAACTGCGAGATGTTGGCGCGCACCCACTCGAGCGCGGCGACGAGGTCGAGCAGGCCGAGGTTGCCGGTCCGCGCGAACTGCCCGCCCGCCGCCGGCAGGCCCGCCAGCCACAGGTGGGCGAACGCATTGAGGCGGTGGTTGACGGTGACGACCACCACGCGGTGCTTGCGCGCGAGCGCGCTGCCGTCGTAGAACACCGAGTTGCCCGACCCGGTGCGCTGGCCGCCGCCGTGGAACCAGACCATCACCGGCAGGCGGTTGCTGCGCTCCGGAGCGGCCGTCCAGACATTCAGCGTCAGGCAGTCCTCGCTCATCGGGCCGGTGCCGGTGAGCGCGTCGCCGATCTCCGGAATCATCGGGCGGAAGGGCTGCGGCGCGCGCGGGCCGTACTCGAACGCCTCGCGCACCGACGTCCACGGCTGCGGCCTGGACGGCGGGAGGAAGCGCGCGGCGCCGGCCGTGGAGGCGCCGTACGGCACGCCCTTGAAGCTGTGCACGCCGTCGCCGGCGAGCCCGCGAATCCGCCCGCTCGCGATGTCGATGGTCGCGCCGGGAACGGCTCGCGCCTGCGCCTCGAGCCGGAGAGCCGCCAGCGCCACGCCGCCGATGCCGAGGAAGGTGCGTCGATTCATGGCGGCGCCATCATAAGCGGAATGGGTGTAGGGTGCGCGGCGCCATGAAGCACCTGCTTGCCGTGCTCGTCGCCGTCGCGTCCTCGTCCGCGGTGACGGTCCAGATCGCCGTCTCGTCGAACGACAACAAGGCCGTGCCGATCGACGGCGTGAACACGGTCCCGCCGAATCCGCGGCCCGACACCGCGACGATCCTCGATCTCGGCGCCACGCTCCTGCGCGTCGGCCGCTCACGCTCCACGGTGGCGCTCGACGTCTACAACGCGTTCAACTCCAACGCGGTGCTGCAGGAAGCCACGGCGTACGGACGGTACCGCGAGCCCGTGCAGATTCTGCAGGCGCGGTTCGCGCGCATCAGCGTGCAGTTCGACTTCTGAGGCGATCAGCGGCGCAGGCGGGCGGTCCAGTTCACCAGGACTGTGATCGCCTCCTGCACGTCGCTGGCGGCCGTCAGCAGGAAGCGGCGGCCGTCGGCGTCCGGGATGAAATGGTTGCGGCGCGTGTACATCTCGCCGGCAATCGGGATGGGCGTGCGGAAGAGCGCCGTCGGCCGCCCCACCTGCAGCGTGTCGCCCGGCGTCACGTCCACCGCCATCAGCACGCCATCGTCCGAGAGGTAGAACAGCTCGCGGCCGTCGCGCCGCCACTGCGGCTCGGACCCGCCCCCGGCCGAGATCGCGCGCTTGGCGCCGAGCGCCGGAAACGACTGCACGTACACCTCCCACGTGCCCGACTCGTCCGACGCGTAGGCGATCGAGCGACCGTCGGGCGAGATCTGCGCCTGGAACTCGTTGAAGGCGGAGACGAGCAGCGGTACCGGCGTGGCGTCGCCGCTCGTGCCGGTCGGCACCATCCACAGGTCCATCTTCGTCTCCGGGCTCGTGCTCGCGTACACGAGGTACCGGCCGTCGCGCGACCAGTCGTTGACGATCTTGTTCTCCGGCGTCCGCAGGAACAGGAGATCCTCGCTGCGCCCGAGCGTGGGCCGCACGTAGATGTCGGCGATGCCGCTGGCGCGGCCCGACGTGAAGGCGAGCTGCGCGCCGTCGGGCGACAGCAGCGGCGTGTTGCCGGGGCCGAGCCGCGTCGGCGCGTCGCGCTGGAGATCGACGAGCCAGATCTCGGTGCCCGTGCCCGCGAGCAGGTAACGCTCGTCGTTCGAGAGGCTCGGGTTGAACAGCGTGACGGGCGAGTGGACGGCGCCCACCGGTTGGCCCGACCGATCGAACCAGGTGAGCTTCGCCTCCGGCGCGCGGCCGCCGAAGGCGAGCAGGTTGCCGGCGGAGGCCGAGAGCGTGGCCCCCGTATTCGGATACGGCGCGAACACGTCGGCGGCGATGGGTGTGGCGCTGTCGGTGACGGTCGCCGACGCCGCGTCGAACGGCTGCGCCATCAGCACGCGGTCGCGCACGAAGAGCAGGTAGCCGGGCGGGGCATAGATGCCGCCGACGTCGCCGACGAGCCGCGTCCGCTCTCTCGAGTCGAACGACCCGACGTAGGTGCCGATGCGCTCGGATCGCTCCGCATACACGGAGAAGAGGAAGCGGCCGTCGGGCAGGAACTGCGGCCAGCGATGGGCCGTCTCCTGCCCTGACGCGTCGAGCTCGGTGACGGTGGTGACCGGTCCGCCCGACGCAGGCACCGCGTTGATCGCGGACCGGAAGCTGGCGAAGAGGATCACCCCGTTCGGGCCCCACGCGCCACCGGACTCGGAAAGGCCGACCGTGGAGGCGAGCGTCTGCACCGGACCGCCGGAGGCGCCGACGCGCTTCACCCGGCCGCCCGCGAAGAAGCCGATCGACTGACCGTCCGGAGACCAGAACGGCTTCGAGGCGCCCTCGGTCCCCTCGAGCGGCTCCGCGCGGCCGTCCTCGAGCACCTGGACCCACAGCCGGGTCGTGCCGGCCGTCTCGTCCCGGGCGACGAAGGCGAGCCGGCGGCTGTCCGGAGACACGGCTCCACCCGAGGAGAGGCGCGTCCCCGGCGGCGCGCCCACCGTGAAGCGCAGCAGTCCCGCGTCAGGAGCCGCCGCCGGCCGGTCGATCGTGGCGACGAATGCCGCCGCGCTGGCGGCCGCGGCGGCCGCCAGCCCGATCCACACCCATCGCCGGGGTGCGCCGACCGGCACCGTCGCCGCTTGCGGTGCATCGGCGACGGCCGGGGCGGGTGCCGGCGCGGGCGCGTCCCCGACGTTCCGCTCGACGACCGGCGCGATGAACCGGTATCCGCGGCGGGGAATGGTCGAGATGAAGGACGGGTCCTGCGGGTCGTCGCCCAGGGCGCGCCGGAGCGCCGTGATGTTCTGGGTCAGGCTGTCTTCGGAGACGAACGAATTGGTCCAGACTGCATGGATGAGCTCGTCCTTGCGCACGAGCCGGTGCCTGTTGCGGAGGAGGACGAGGAGGGTGTCGAACGCCTTGGGCGTGAGCGCCACGACCTCGTCGCCCCGCCAGAGCTGGAGCGATGCGACGTCCACCCGAAACGCGCCGAAGTGATACTCGACCATTCGCCGTTTACTCGCCCGCCAGCCGGGCGCATGTTAGCACCGAAGAACGTGCAGTCAGGCCCCGGCCGGCTTTGCGCCCGCTTGCGCCCACATGGTATATTCGTCAGGTTCTCTTGGGGTTAGGACACCCTATCTAGCCCCAACCGCACAGTGTCTACCGGAACGGCTCGACGCCGTTCCTCGTGGAGACGGCGAAAAGCCTCTCCGCAGACAGTCGCGACTTAACAGATAGGGTCAGTGTCCCAAGCGCCAGACGCTCCGCGTCTTCAGGCTTGGGGCGACGACGTGGCCGGCTGGCTGCCGGTCGCGTTCGTACGTGTAACGGGGTCGGGAGTCATTTTTCGAGGACACTCCCGAGCCTTCGCGTGTTTTTGGAGTGTCCTCGAAGAAATGACTCCCGACCCCTTATGCCGACCATCAGTCAGCTCGTACGCGAGGGACGCAGGAAGATCGTCACCAAGACGAAGTCTCCAGCACTGCAGACCAGCCCGCAGAAGCGCGGCGTCTGCGTGCGCGTGTTCACCCAGACCCCGAAGAAGCCGAACTCGGCGCTGCGCAAGGTGGCGCGCGTCCGGCTGACCAACGGCATCGAGGTGACGACGTACATCCCCGGCGTCGGCCACAACCTGCAGGAGCACTCGCTCGTCCTCATCCGCGGCGGCCGCGTGAAGGACCTGCCGGGCGTCCGCTACCACGTCGTGCGCGGGACGCTCGACGCGGTGGGCGTGCAGGGTCGCAAGCAGGGTCGTTCGAAGTACGGCGCCAAGCGCCCGAAGTCGTAACCGAACCAGGAACCTGGAAGCAGGAACTGAGACATGCCTCGTAGACGAGAGATCCCGAAGCGCGAGCTGCCCGCCGATCCGCTGTACGCCAGCACGCTCGTCAGCAAGTTCATCAACACCGTGATGAGCGACGGCAAGCGGAGCACCGCCGAGCGCATCCTCTACGGCAGCTTCGACATCATCAAGGAGCGGACCGGCGACGATCCGCTGAAGGTGTTCAAGAAGGCGCTCGACAACGTGAAGCCGAGCCTCGAGGTGAAGTCGCGCCGCGTCGGCGGCTCCAACTACCAGGTGCCGGTGGAAGTGAACCCGAACCGGCGTCTCTCGCTCAGCATCCGCTGGCTGGTCAGCTACGCGCGCTCGCGCGGCGACGGCAAGACGATGCAGGAGAAGCTGGCCAACGAACTGCTGGATGCGTCGAACCTGCGCGGCGGCGCGGTGAAGAAGCGCGAAGACACCCACAGGATGGCCGAAGCGAACAAGGCGTTCGCGCACTACCGCTGGTAAGGATTGTTCTGTAGCAATGCCTCGTCAGACACCCCTGCACCGGACCCGGAACATCGGCATCATGGCGCACATCGATGCCGGGAAGACGACCACCACCGAGCGGATCCTCTTCTACACGGGCATCACGTACAAGATCGGCGAGGTCCACGAGGGCACCGCCGTCATGGACTGGATGGAGCAGGAACAGGAGCGCGGCATCACGATCACGTCGGCCGCGACGACCTGCTTCTGGAAGGACATCCGGATCAACATCATCGACACGCCCGGCCACGTGGACTTCACCGCCGAGGTGGAGCGCTCGCTGCGCGTGCTCGACGGCGCCTGCGCCGTCTTCGATGCCGTCTCGGGCGTCGAGCCGCAGTCCGAGACCGTGTGGCGCCAGGCGGACAAGTACCGCGTGCCGCGCATCTGCTTCGTCAACAAGATGGACCGCATCGGCGCCGACTTCAAGCGGACGCTCGAGCAGATCGGCTCCAAGCTCGGCGCCAACCCGGTGGCGGTCCAGCTGCCGATCGGCAGCGAGGACAAGTTCCTCGGCGTGGTCGACCTGCTGAAGATGAAGGCGATCACCTACAAGGACGAGACGATGGGCGCCGACTCCATCGTCTCGGAGATCCCCGCCGGCATGCTGGCCGAGGCGAAGGAGTACCGCGAGAAGCTGATCGAGAAGGTCAGCGAGCACGACGACAAGCTGCTCGAGAAGTACCTCGGCGGCGAAGAGATCACCGAGGACGAGATCAAGGCCGTGCTGCGCAGCCGGGTGATCAGCTCGGTGCGCAGCGAAGAGGCGCCGTTCACCGTCGTCATCTGCGGCTCGGCGTTCAAGAACAAGGGCGTGCAGCCCATGCTCGACGCGGTGGTGGACTACCTGCCCTCGCCGCTCGACATCCCCGCCATCACCGGCCTCGACCCGAACGCCAGGGAAGAGACGCTGATCGAGCGTCCGGCCGACGACGCCGCGTCCTTCTCGGCGCTGGCCTTCAAGCTGATGACCGACCCGTTCGTCGGGCAGCTCACGTTCATCCGCGTGTACTCGGGCGTGCTGACGTCCGGCTCGTCGGTCTACAACTCGACGAAGAAGCGCACCGAGCGCGTCGGCCGCCTCCTGAAGATGCACGCCAACAAGCGTGAGGAGATCAAGGAGGTCTACGCCGGCGACATCGCCGCGGCGGTCGGCCTCAAGCACGTCAGCACCGGCGACACGCTGTGCGACGAGAAGCATCCGGTCGTCCTCGAGTCGATGGACTTCCCGGAGCCGGTCATCGCGCTCGCCATCGAGCCGAAGACCAAGGGCGACCAGGAAAAGCTGGGCGTCGGCCTCGGGAAGCTGATGGCCGAGGACCCGACGTTCCGCGTGAAGACCGACGAACAGACCGGCCAGGTCGTCATCTCGGGGATGGGCGAGCTGCACCTCGAGATCATCGTCGACCGCCTGAAGCGCGAGTTCAACGTCGAGGCGAGCGTCGGCAAGCCGCAGGTCGCGTACAAGGAGACCCTGACCCGGCCCGCCGATGGCGAGATGAAGTACGCCAAGCAGACCGGCGGCCGCGGCCAGTACGGCCACGCGAAGATCCACCTGTTCCCCGGCGAGCCGGGCACCGGCTACATCTTCGAGAACGAGGTCACGCAGGGCGCGATCCCGAAGGAGTTCATCAAGCCGATCGACGAGGGGATCAAGGAAGCGCTCACGCGCGGCGTGCTCGCCGGCTACCCGATCGACGATGTGCGGATCGTGCTCTACGACGGGTCGTACCACGACGTGGACTCGTCCGAAATGGCGTTCAAGATCGCCGGTTCGATGGCGTTCCAGGACGCCGCGAAGAAGGCGAAGCCGGTGCTGCTCGAGCCCGTGATGCGGGTCGAGGTGGTGGTGCCGAAGGACTACCTCGGCGACGTGATGGGCGATCTCGCCAGCCGGCGCGGCCGCATCCAGTCGCAGGAGGACCGCGGCGGCACGCAGATCATCAACGCGCGGGTGCCGCTGTCGGAGATGTTCGGCTACGCGACCGACCTGCGCTCGCGCACGCAGGGACGCGCCACCTACTCGATGCACTTCGACCGCTACGAGCAGGCGCCGCAGAACGTCAGCGAAGAGGTTGTGGCCCGGATTCAGGGCACCAAATAACGGAGAGCGACTTCGATGGCCAAAGAGAAATTCGATCGTTCGAAACCGCACGTCAACGTCGGCACGATCGGGCACATTGACCACGGCAAGACGACCCTGACGGCGGCGCTGACGAAGGTGGCGGCCGACAAGGGGTGGGCGAAGTTCGTCCCGTATGACGAGGTGGCGAAGGCCTCGGAGTCGCAGGGGCGGCGCGACGAGACGAAGATTCTGACGATCGCGTCGAGCCACGTGGAGTATGCGACGGCCAACCGGCACTACGCGCACGTGGACTGCCCGGGGCACGCCGACTACATCAAGAACATGATCACGGGCGCGGCGCAGATGGACGGCGCGATCCTGGTGGTGAGCGCGACGGACGGGCCGATGCCGCAGACGCGGGAGCACGTGCTGCTGGCGCGGCAGGTGAACGTGCCGTATCTGGTGGTGGCGCTGAACAAGGTGGACGCGGTGGACGACCCGGAGCTGCTGGATCTGGTGGAGCTGGAGGTGCGGGAGCTGCTGAGCAGCTACGGGTTCAAGGGCGACGACGTGCCGGTGGTGCGGGTGAGCGCGCTGAAGGCGCTGCAGGGCGAGGCGGACGGGGTCGAGAGCGTGGTGAAGCTGATGGAGGCGCTCGACACGTATATTCCGCTGCCGGAGCGGGAGATCGACAAGCCGTTCATGATGCCGATCGAGGACGTGTTCTCGATCTCGGGGCGCGGCACGGTGGTGACGGGGCGGGTGGAGCGCGGCAAGGTGAAGGTGGGGGAGGAGATCGAGATTGTCGGCTTCCGCCCGACGGAGAAGAAGGTGGTGACGGGGGTGGAGATGTTCCGCAAGCTCCTGGATGAAGGGGTGGCGGGGGACAACATCGGCGTGCTGCTGCGCGGCGTGGAGAAGACGGACGTAGAGCGCGGGCAGGTGCTGGCCAAGCCGGGGTCGATCAAGCCGCACACGAAGTTCAAGGGCGAGGTCTACATCCTGTCGAAGGAAGAGGGCGGGCGGCACACGCCGTTCTTCAACGGCTACCGGCCGCAGTTCTACATCCGGACGACGGACGTGACGGGGGTGCTGAAGCTGCCCGAGGGCGTGGAGATGGTGATGCCGGGGGACAACACGCCGATCGTCGGCGAGCTGATCACGCCGGTGGCCATCGAGAAGGGCAGCCGCTTCGCCATCCGTGAAGGCGGCCGCACGGTCGGCGCCGGGACGATTTCCGAAATCATCGAGTAGGG
>Ga0194131_10011755_pt1 | contig 10361 bp, 7 predicted proteins | sample TA2KigO120mmetaG_FD_148631 | JGI IMG/M metagenome (GOLD analysis project Ga0194131, IMG submission 148631) | Freshwater microbial communities from Lake Tanganyika, Tanzania - TA2015053 Kigoma Offshore 120m | ecosystem: Environmental > Aquatic > Freshwater > Lake | place: Tanzania: Lake... | reverse complement strand
CTGGTCCATAAGCCCACGATAGACGCGTTCATTTTCTTCCGAGCGCGCTTTAGCCAACTCGCTCGCCCCGGTGTCCCCTCGATCCGCCGCCTTGAACTTCTTGCCCTTGAACTCCGTCAGATACGGCGCTACAAACTCGTCGATGGGGTCGGTCATAAAAAGCACGTCCCACCCTCGGTCTCGAAACACTTCGAGATAGGGGGTATTTTCAAGTGTCCCCCGGTGCTCGCCCGCCAGAAAGTATATCTCCTCCTGATCAGGGGGCATTTTTTCCACATAGGATTCCAGCGAGATATATTTTTCAGCTTCTGTGTTGAGCGATTCGTAGACAAGCAGAGGAAGAATCTGATCTCGGTTTTCCCAATCCTGCGCGACACCCTCCTTGAGAATCACCCCCAACTCTCTGAAAAAACTTACATAGGTGTCAAAGGCGTCTCTTTTCATCTCCTCAAGCGACTGGAATATCCGTCTAACGATATTTTTTCGGATACGTTCGAGCGTTTTGTTTTGTTGGAGGATTTCGCGGGACACGTTGAGCGGAAGGTCGGAGCAGTCTACAACACCCCGGACAAAACGTAGACACGCGGGAAGCAGATCCTCGCAATGATCCATGATGCGGACGCGCTGAATATAGAGGGCGGGACCGACTTTAGGATCGCCAAACATAAGATCGAAGGGGCGTTTGGATGGGATAAACAGGAGCACTTTGAACTCGGTCGTACCCTCGCCGGTATAGTGAATGACCTTGGCCGGATCGTTGAAGTCGTTAGAAATTTGGCGGTAAAAAGCATTATACTCGTCGTCGCCCACCTCGTTTTTGGACCGCAGCCAAAGTGCTTTCATCGAGTTGAGCGTTTCTTCGCGTATCTCGGTTTTTCCATCGTGTTCGTGAGAGACGTCCATGACGACCGGGTATTCGATAAAGTCGGAAACCTCACGCACGACCTGACGAAGCCGCCACGCGTCGAGAAACTCTTTTTCTTCTTCTTTGAGATGTAGGACGACTTCGGTTCCGCGTTGGGGTTTTTCGATCTGTTTTACCATAAACTCACCCTGCCCGTCGGATGACCACTCGACACCCAAATTCGGGAGGTCTCCAGCTCTGCGCGACCGCACGGTGACGCGGTCCGCCACCATAAACGCTGAGTAGAACCCTACCCCGAACTGCCCGATCAGGTCCGGGCGTCCTGCCGCCGAAGCCTGTTTGAGCATCTCCAAAAATTCGCGTGTTCCGGATTTGGCGATGGTACCGAGTTGATCGACGATGATCTCCCGCGACATCCCGATACCATTGTCTTCAATGATCAGTATCCCTTGATCCGGGTCGGCGGTGAGTTTGATCTTCCAGTCTTTGTTGTCTTCCAGCAGGGTTTCATTTTCGATGGAATTAAACCGCACTTTGTTGATCGCATCGCTGGCGTTGCTGATAAGCTCGCGAAGAAAAACCTCTTTATGCGAATACAACGAGTGGGTGATCAGGTGCAATACCTGGCGAAGTTCGCTTTTGAAAGATAGCGTCTCGACAGACGCATCGGCGGTTTCCGTCATATTCCGTCCTCCTTCTTTTCTTGAAAATCGCGCTAAACACATACCCCGGCAGACCGTGACCCTTGTGCCGGATTTTACCACACATCGCATGCATACCGGACAACCGCATACCGTTATGTTTTCGATACGCCGAAGTGCCAAAATAGGGATAGGAAGGCAGTTTGTCAATACGGAAGCGAATGGGGGCGGAGCTGAAAAAACCTTTGAAACATTCATTTTTTTTGACTCAAGCGAAAGGACACGGTGTATATTAGCCAGAGCAGTTCTGTGAAGCCGGCGCACAGACCGTATCGTGTGACCGGCTCCGAAAGCGGTCCGCGCCGATCTCGGAGAGCGGGTCGAATGTCAAACTACCGCGAAAGTACGGAGTGTCATGGATAGTTCCCCGCTTGTTCTGGGCGCTGCCCGGGAAATTCCCCCCCACGTCATCCAACGACTGCAGTCTCTTTCTTTTTCACCTTCACAGATTCTCTTTGCCATCAAGGGTGATCTTGACGAATTCGGTCACATAAAACCGGTATGGCTGGTGGCCACACTCGGCAAAGTAGTCGCCTTTGAAGAAGAGGATACACAGAAACCGTCGGTAGGTCCGTTTCTGCTCGAGGACGTAAACGAGTTTCGTGTCCGCAGCACCATAGGAAGCGCGTCGTTTCAAGCGGTGCGGGACGGTCTTCCGGTCGATATGATCCGGTTTACCAATCAGTACCGCGAGATATTTTCACGGGCGGTACACCAGCTTAGACTGCTCAAGGAAGGTCAGGCGTGGCAACCGGAACGGATGACCGCTCCGGAGCCGCTCATCTGCGCGAAATGTGGTCTGGTACTGCCGGCGGTGATGGCTCCCTGCCCGCGCTGTCTCAAACAGGGCGCGGTTCTCAGCCGCACGCTCAAATTGCTGGGACGGTATACGGGATGGGTGTTTATCCTGCTTGCGTTGATGCTGTTTGGTATTGGGTTGGACCTTCTTCCTCCCTATCTGACCAAGATATTGGTGGACGACGTCTTGCTGGCAGACACGCACGAGGACTGGCTGCTTTGGCTGGTGTTGGGATTGGCCGGCGCATCCATGTTCCGAGGGGTAGTCAACATTTTTGTTTCCCGCTTGGCTACCTATATCGGAACGCGAATCACCTACGACGTACGCCAGCAGGTCTTCGAAAAACTCCAGCAGATGTCGATCGCCTATTACGACCGGATGGAAGTGGGAAGATTGATGACCCGGTGCATGTCCGACGTCGAGCAGTTGCACGGTTTTGTCTCGCAGGCCGCGCAAGGGTTTCTCATCAACATCCTGATGATCATTGCCATAGGTGGAACCCTGTTTTCTCTCGATCCCCACTTGGCGACATACGTGCTTATACCGATTCCGTTTGTCATCGGTGGCAGCGTCTATTTCTATCGAAAAATATACCCCAAATACTACAAGCTGTCCGACAGCCATTCCAAGCTGACCTCCATCCTGAACAGCACGCTTAGCGGTATTCGGCTGGTCAAGGCGTTTGCGCAGGAAGACCGGGAGCTGGACCGATTCAAGGGTGGAAATGTCTATTTCCGCGATTCGCGGCGTATCGTGGACATGGCGTCGGGGACGTTTTCGCCCATCATGGCCTTTATCTTCGGGCTGGGTGGTCTGATCATCTGGTATGTCGGTGGCAAAGACGTGCTGGGCGACCGGATCACGCTTGGCACGCTTACCGCGTTTCTCAGCTATGTCGGTATGTTTTACGGCCCGCTTTCCAGCCTTACCCAGTTTTCGAACTGGCTCACCTCGTTTATGACTTCGAGCAATCGGGTGTTCGAAGTCCTCGACACCGATCCGGGTTTGCACGACAACCCGAACGCCCGGCCGATGCCAAAGGTAGAAGGCGGTATCGAATTTGATCAGGTCGTGTTTGGCTACGACCCGTACACGCCAATCATCAAGGAGGTATCGCTCAAGATCGAACCGGGTCAGATGGTGGGGATCGTAGGTAGAAGCGGAAGCGGCAAAACGACGCTTATCAACCTCCTGTGCCGTTTTTACGACGTACAGGAAGGGACGGTCCGGATCGACGGTCAGGATGTGCGGGACATCCGTCGGCATGATCTGCACCGGCACATCGGGCTTGTGCTTCAAGAACCGGCATTGTTCCGAGCTACCATCGCGGACAATATCTCATACGGAAACCCCAAATCGTCGATTCAGGACATTATGACTGCCGCCAAGGCCGCCAACGCGCACGACTTTATCATGAGTCGCCCGGCAGGCTACGATACCATGCTTGGGGAGCGCGGCGCAGGGCTGTCGGGGGGAGAGCGCCAGCGCATCAGCATCGCCCGTGCGTTGCTGTGCAACCCGTCCATTCTGATTCTTGACGAGGCGACATCAAGCGTCGATACCGAATCCGAGCAACAGATTCAGGAGGCGTTGGCCGTGCTGTGCAAAGGGAGAACCACCATCGCCATCGCGCATCGATTGTCGACGCTGAGAGGTGCGGACTGCATTTTTGTGATCGAAAACGGGCGGTTGATCGAAAGCGGAAGTCACAGCCAGCTTATGGGGCAAAAAGGTGTCTATCACCGTCTGGTTCAGATTCAGACCCAGTTGACCGCGCTCGAACTCGAACACACTTGATGCCCGAAAGGAAAACCATGGCTGACGGCCCGGTCCTTAATCTGCCCCAAGCGCTTTCCATGAAAGTGCTCACTCCGGAAAATTGCAAGGTGTTCAAGGGGATATACAGTCTGCTCCACGTACAGATCACCGACGATCAGGATGGTATCGGTCTGTACCGCGCTATCCACGCCGTCCGCGCGTTTCCGATTTCGTCTCCGGAAGAATATGTCTCGCTGAGATATCCCGACGAACATGGGATCGAAAAGGAAATCGGCGTGATCATCGATCTGTCTACCTTTCCCGAAGACGCCCGTGCCTTGATCGAAGAGTCGCTGTCGCGGCATTACTTCGAGTTTCACATCACGCGCATCCACCATATCGAATTCAAATACAACCTGCTGTTTTTCGAGGTGGACACCACGGTGGGGCCGCGCACGTTTCAGATGCGTTGGTCGGTAGACCGCGCCCACGATTATGGTGAGCACAGCAAGGTGTTGCTCGACGTATTCGACAACCGATACATGATCCCTGACCTGCGCGATCTGCTCCGCGCCGACCGAGAACTCGTCAACCGGTTTATTTACTGGTAATACCCTTCCCGTTTCAACTTCCATGCCAGCCAGAAAGCGCCTGCCGCCGTGACGGTCGAAATCGCTGCAAACACCGGGGAAACGCCATTCCACGTTCCCGACAGCGTAAACAGATAGCCGATCAGAATCGGGCCCGCCAGTACACCGATATTTCTGCCGCTCATCACCAGTCCAAACCCCGCCGCCGTGCTGCCGGACCGGGCGGCGACCATTCCGGTCATCCCAAACAGACACGTAGGAGAGATCCCTGCTGCTGCCCCGTAGATCAACAACGACAACAGTCCGTAGACCGGTGTGTCGGTCCATGGGATCATCCACCACGCCACCGCCTGAAGCGAAGCCCCTACCGAAAAAAGAACACCGATCCGTACCCCCATCCTAAGCAGAAACCCCGTTGCTATATTAAACACGACGATGACCAGCACGGGCGCGAGATACCCCGCGTTTGACGCCGACAGTGAAAACCCATGCACCTCGACAAGATACTGTGGAAGCCACGTCATATAAGCGTAATACTGTCCCGTCCACAAAAGAAAAACGAGTGTCACGGCAAAGAGCAGAAAACGCTCGCTGGCAGGTCTCTTGCCGGCGGCGGGGTTGCCCTCTCCCTGCGACAAATGTCGGGTCGGCATGGGGGGAACATCGACACCGGGAAGCCGAATAACGGCACACCAGATCAGTGTTCCCATCGTCAACAGACTGCCTGCCCACCAGACCCCGTGCCACCCCACCTCATCCGGCATCGCCGCATAAACCAACACCGCGGCAACCTGTCCGATGGGTATCCACAATGACAACAGGCTGATCACCATCGGATACCGGCCCGGCGGGGCTTGTCCGTTGACAAGAACCGGCCCTGCCACCCCCATGACCGTATACGCGACGCCTTCCAGTCCACGCCCCAACAGCATCATGGCGGATGAATCGGGTCGATGCAGACACAGCGCGTTGCCTGTCAGCATGGCGGCCAACCCCGCATAGATCACGGGTTTGGGGTGCCCCTGCTGTATCCACCGTCCCACCGGAATAGACAACAGCAGTCCGGCCACGGCATAGACCGACATAAACGCACCGGCAACAGCGCGTTCGTATCCGTACTCCGCGATCATGACAGGAAGCGCCGCCGGTAGTTTGAACATCTGGAAGGCGGCTACATAAGTAAGCAGCAGTCCAAAAGAAAGTACGGCGAGATCGGGACGGCGGTCGATAACAGTCTCCATGAAAAGGGTGGGTCTTGACAGGGATAGCCAACATAACGATTTTCACATCCTTGTCACTCAAATTATGCGGGTTTCCGTCTCCAGTGGGAGGCTATCATGTCTTTGCCCGTCTATGGTATTTTGTTAGCCAGTTTTAGCCGTCACAGCCATCAACGCAATTTTATATCGGCGTTTCGCGCCAACCCGCGTGTCCGTATCGTCGCAGTAGCCGACGAACCCGACATCGATGCCGCGTTGCGTGCCGTCAACAAAAAATGGGCAAACGAGCTTAACGTGCCGTATGTCGAAGGGATAGACGAGGCGTTGAACCTGTCCGGCGTCGATATCGTAAGCATCGCGCACGAGATCGAACGTCGTGCGGACATTGCGGTGCGAGCGGCGATGGCTGGCAAGCATCTCTGGATCGACAAGTTTATGGGCCGTTCGCTTGCAGAGTGCGATCGTGTCGTAAAAACCGTTGCGCAAGCCGGTGTCGCATCGATCGTGCCCAGCTATGTCTATAGCGAGTTTGTCCTCGATACCCGGCGGATACTGAGGTCCGGAGCGATCGGCGAACTGCTCGGTTTGCATATAGACGTCATGTTTGGCAAAGGGATGCCGCACCCCATCCCCAACGCACCGGTTTCGTTTCCTATGACTCCGCCGGGACGATGGAAATACGCCGAGCTCAAACGCGAGGTGCTGACCGTAGGCGCTTATGCGGTAGGGCTGATTCAGTGTTGTTTGGGGCGTATTCACGAGGTGTATGGACAGGGCGGGGCCTACTTTTTTCCTGAACACGCGATAAACCGAGTAGACGATTTTGGTACGCTGACCCTGACCGATACAACAGGACGTACCGCCACCGTTGCGGCGGGGCGTATCGGTGTCGCCTCGCACCCGGCGGGTGGACCGCAGGACGGCTTTCTGTTCGGCACCAAAGGCACACTTTACATCGACGGCAAGCGACCCCGCATCGACGCCTTTTTACGACCGCGTATCCTAAACGCGGGTTATCTGCCACCGCCCGACGATCCTATGCAGTGGGCCAGCGGCGCGCCGACAACCGGTATACCGCTCACCGCAGACCCCAACATCCGTGCGCTTGACGACCTGGTTGACGCGCTGGACCGTGGCGCCCAGCCAAGCTATACCGTTCAAGAGACACGCGACCACATGGAAATCCTGTTGGCCGGGTATCATTCCATGGTCAAAGGCTGCCCCGTGTCTCTACCGTTGCACGAGGAGGTGATACCATGAGCCGGCCCTGTCTGGTGGTGGATGCGGAGACTTTTCGAGACGTGACCGCCATAGCGGAAACCTCGCCGCCCGTCGGCATCGTCAATATCTCCTCCCAGAAACTTACCTGTCGGGTCGCCCCGGTGTTCCCCGATCTCAAACAGGCGTTATCGGCGCATCCTGTATCGACCGTCGTTTTTTTGTCTCAGTATTCGGGTCTATATGCGGACGTGCGCATGGCGTTGGAAACGGGTACGCAGGTTGTGTCGGCAGGACCGGTCCCTTGCTCTCTTGCCGCATGGGAGAACCTGACCGGGCAAAAAACATCCGGTCAGGGAAACCTTGTGTTGCCCTTCTGGCCCGCGTATATGGCTCCGCATGCGCGCATGGCGCGTGAAGCCCGACACCCCGACTTTGGCCAACCCGTGTACTACCGGTGTTTGTCGGCGGGAGGCAGTGGACTTCTGGCGCACTGGTGGACGCAGTGCCGGATGTGGCAGTGTGCCGTCGATGCGCTGGGGAGCGCGGTGGCGTCGGGCTATGTCGCCGCCCGGCGGATAGGCAGCGCGCTACAGATCAGCCTGACGCTGCGGATGCGCAACAAAGCCCATGCGCATCTTGTGACGGTGCCCTTGTTGTCGGGTGGACGTGGAGAGACGTATCTGCTCGGAACGGGTGGGGCGCTGAGCGATTCGGGGTACGAAAACGCGCCTCGGATACACGGGGTGTCGGGTGTGCGACTTGCAACGGACGACGACGGAAGTGGCAGGGCGGTGTTGATCGCGGATGTATTTGCGGGCCGGGAAGTGCGTACCGGCCCTGACGAGACGGGGTGGAGCCGCGCGTTGCTCAAAGCCATCCGGAGCGCCCTGCGCACAGGGAATCTGACAAAAGTCGTTTGATCTTAACTGTTTTGCAAGGCCTGCTGATACAGTCCGGTGGAATAAAATTCGTACGACGCGGCTTTGTCCGGCACATCCACCAGATGCACCGTAAACCGGCAGGGGACGCCGTTGTCGGGAAGATGGTCTCTAAAAAAGGCGCTGTACGCCCGCGCATACGCCTTTCGCAGCCGCTCTTGTTCGGCGGCGTATCCTGCCGGATCGACCAGCGGATTCGGGGTTTTAGGTTGACAACCAAAGGCGTGGACCTCGATAAAGTCGATCTGCCGGAGCGATAAACAGATACCCGCCTCCTGAAGCCATTTTTCCCAACAGCGAAATACAAGTTCGATCTCACGGTCCGGGTCCATGACCACGAGTTCCTGGTGTCCCAGAATACCTTGCGCCGAATACCCGCCGGTCAGCCCGGCAAAATATATCTTCAGATCGCCGTCCGTCTGTTCTTCGGTGACCAGTGCCGACAACACAGGCGCATCGCCGTGATAGTAGTAGGTAAGTTTTCCCCGTTTTTTAATGTTGAACGGCATAGAGGCTCCCTTCCCCGTAGCGTGTGACGAAGGATCGCAGAAGGATCGCGGCAAAACCCATCAGGTCGCCATACGCGTCCTGGCTTTCAAATGGATATACACATCCCCGGTACTCCCCACCGCCACGCCATACGGGACGCTCAGTCCCGTTGCGACCTCCACGGGCTGCCCGGTCCCGGCCCCCAGCTTCACCACGCGGCCAGCCCCATTTTCCGTGATGAAGACATCCCCATTGTTCGCCACCGCCACGCCATACGGGACGAATGTCTCCGCCACACGGGTGAGCGTTTGCGCCCACCCTACACCAGTACTCGCACACAGTCCCAGCAGGACGATACAACTGATGATCACCAAGCGACAAGAATACATCATACACTTCTGAAGGTTGAACGATGAGCGATCACTGCCAGACGTGGAACAACCCTGCTGTGCCTCTCTCGGTTGACGGCCGAAACAGACGCCGCCGTCAACCGAGAGAGTATTCATGCTTGGAGACAAACGCAGATCACTTGAGTAATGCCATTCGTTTCGTCTCTACGTAGCCGTCGGAGGTACTCATTCGGTAAACGTAAATACCGGTTGCAACCGCCAGCCCCGTTGCATTACAGCCGTTCCATGCCACCGTATACCGACCGGCCGCTTTGGTTTCATCCACAAGACGCACCACTTCCTGGCCCAGCAAGTTGTAGACAACGAGCGTGATGTGAGCTTGTTTCGGTACCTCATACGCCAGGGTCGTTGACGGGTTGAAGGGATTTGGTTGAGCGTCCTTGAGCACATAGGCATTCGGAGCGGTCAACCATTTAGTGACATTCACAGAAGTTTGTCCGTAAACGACTGCAATACCCTGCGCCGAAGCGTCGGCAAGAACAGCGCCAGTGAGCGTCAGGAAGCCGTCACCACGGGCGTCCGCCCTCGGGATCACCGGTATCCGCAAGATGGTCTGTGTGCCACCGGTAACACTCGCAGAACGCGTTGTCCCATAGACTACAATTCTTAGTTGGCCCGCTGTGAGGTGGCTGTCGATAGCCAGTCCGGAACGAGTCGCAGCCAATTCGGGCGTACCGATCGTTACCTTCGCCGGGTCAAACGTAAACGTCATCTGCAGTCCCATAACAGCTGCCCGGGTATCCACAGTGATCGGTACGAAAGACCGTCCGTCCGAACCCGCCTCTACCGACGCAAGGCTGACCACGGCGTTTGAGGGTGCCGCCGCCAACGTAGGCTTGGTCGCAATACCGAGGATGACCTTGACCTGCTCTACAACGTCCGTGACGTTAATTTCCCCATCCCGGTTCATGTCAGCAATCTTAAAATCAAGCGTGTCCGCGACCGGCGTTGGATCCCTGCCGATGATGATGCGAACCTCTTTGATGACATCCAGTATGGAAACCCTGCCATCAAAGTTCAGATCATCTCGCAGACCAATCTGAATGGTCCCGTTCACACTTCTGGCGTTTATTATGGCCCCCGTTGAGTCGCCGACTTCAAGGCCTGTGAAGTAGAGCGGTATGGCTTCAACCAGGGCGGTGGGGGGTATGGCAAACTTCAAAACACCCAGCGTGTAAAGGGAATCGGATAGACTAGCTCCAGAAGTGCTGTAAAAGACCAACCGGATATGTCCCTCGGTTAGCGACCCCAGTCCGGTAAATCCTGCCGCCGTGGTAGAGTCCTCGAACCCGACGAAGTGCGCGTCGTCAGGGTTTCCATTGCCAACATCAACCTGCAGCCCTCCTATATCAAGGTTGCCCCTGTTGCTG
>Ga0194131_10011752_pt1 | contig 10365 bp, 8 predicted proteins | sample TA2KigO120mmetaG_FD_148631 | JGI IMG/M metagenome (GOLD analysis project Ga0194131, IMG submission 148631) | Freshwater microbial communities from Lake Tanganyika, Tanzania - TA2015053 Kigoma Offshore 120m | ecosystem: Environmental > Aquatic > Freshwater > Lake | place: Tanzania: Lake... | reverse complement strand
CCAAAAAAGAGTACTTATTAAACAGCAGTCCCTAAAAAGACGAAAACAACTATTTTTAAAAGAAAAAATCCTACATTTAAACAACGAACTCCTCCACAACTAAATCGTCCACTTTCTTTGACGACATACACAACCATATCATCTTACTTGGGGCGGCTAAAGTATCTGGTATATGCATCAAAAAAAATTTCTGAGTTCTTACTCTGAGATTTAAACTATTGCAAACCAATAATTTGTAATACTTTTTTTAGGGTGCACAGAAAGGTGCTCAGACTCCTGCAGCGCATAAAACAGCCCCTGGTGGACCACAGGCAGTTCCGTTTGCTGCATATCATGGGCGAATACAACCACGAACAACCTCAGGAACCACTTGGAAACGTACCCCCAGTCGAATACTAAAAACCCAATATCCCTTGAAAACTAAAAGACAAAAACCTCTAAATCCCAGTGGTCCAAAATAAGGGGAGCTTACAATTTTGCTTTGTAATATATTTATATTATATTGGTCTTAGCCAAATGAAAGAACACCATGTTTACTACAACCTTATCCTCAGTACTTTCAATAATACTTATCGTTTCTCTTATCTATTTGATCTTTAAAAAGCTTTTCAAGATTTTATTATTTCTTTTGTTACTGGTCCTTGCTTACTATGCTTACAGCAGATTTATAGTAAAGGATCAAGTTAAAACAACCACTGTATTTAATGATAAACCTACACTTAACAACCTCCGAATATGCCTGATTTAATGAAAGTTATAAAATTAATATTTGTACTTTTTCTCTTTTCTTCTTCATTTGCACAAACAAACCTAACTGAGTTGAATAGAGTTATTCTCTGGGATGTTACAGCATCAATGGTGGGTTCAACTCCAAACGGCGGTTATAATCCAGCTACAAATATCGATAGGAATGTTAGACAAGGTTTGAGAAACTTAATTAATAGTTTTGAAGAAGATAATTCTACATTTAGAATTTTACCATTCACGACAAATATTATTGATTTCAATAGAGTATTTACAGCAAGCGCTACTGGTAAACAAAATGCTTTAAGTTACATTAATAATTATGTCATCAGTCCGCAAATCATTGGATTCACCAATATTTGTTCAGCCTGGGTAGACGCACATCGGTATATAGATAGAGGCAAGATTAATTTCATCTATCTTTATACCGATGGTGAGCAAAATACTAGCTTTGGGCCCGATGGAAGAAATTGTTTACAGGGTTTAGTTACCAGGTATTGTGAATTGACAAGAGGAACTAGTTATACCTACTTTGTTTCCATTAATGCTAATAACAGAATTATTTTTCCAGCAGAATGTGGTACAATTCTAGATGTTCGTGGTGACACAACCATACCAACTCCAAGAAGTCTAAATTTAACTCCACTAAGTAGAGCTCTCTATTTCAATTTGCAAGACGGAATGACACAAATAATTCGTTTTAGAGAAAATGGAAATCGAAAAGTTGGAGCTTCATTTAGACCTTCGGGAGTGTTAAACTTTTCCAATCCTTCTTTTTCGTTGGATGTTGAACTGACCCTAATTAGGGAGAATAACAATAGATCTGTTGATTTTGAACTTAAACTCAGTGATTTCTCTTCACATGCAACAACCACAAATAGGATGATGAGGCAAGGACCAAATTTGAATGAGTCTGCAATTTTATTTTTTCAGTCTAATGACAGGGAAATAAAATTTGAGCCAGATTCCCTTTCTGTCATTTTTAAATATGAAAGACCCAGACCTATTCAGAAAGTAAATATCAAAATAGATAACTGATGAGATTGCTTAAAATAATACAACTCCTGTTTATTTTCCTGCTTATTTTATCCTCGTGTAATTTATCCTCGTGTAATGTTGGCGGCGATCAAGAAAACGAAGTTGGAGAAATTGATTTTGGAGAAGTGAATCCAGATAAAGTGGTTGAAAAGACATTGACTGTTCAATTTAACTCAGCTGCTCAAAATGATACAAGTGCCTTCTTAGAATTTGAGTTTGTTGATAGGCAAGGTAGGGGAGTGCAAGGTATGAAATTCAAGTTGGGGAGACAAGGTATTAATAATAAGTTTCGAATTACTCCTGCTGATGTTGATCCCTATGGGAAAGTTCGGGTTGGTATCATATTCCCTAGAAATGCAAGAGAGCAAGATTATTTTGGTTATCTAATTCTTACCAATGCCTCAAATAATTTGCAACAAAATATCAGTTTGAATGATACAACTAATATCATTAACCTTCACAATAAAATTGCTAAGTTTCATGCAATATATGTGATTCCAATGGAAAGTTGGCTGTTCTGGTCTATTTTACTTGGGTCATTATTCTCGTTTCTTGCTATTGTGGCTTTTATTTTAACAAGAGATAACATGCCCTTTGGTAAAAAAACATTTAAGTATGGAACATTAGGATTCCCTGGTGGTGAATTATCTTCGGTAAAATTGGAAAAACTGGCAGTATATGATTTGTCAAAGGTATTTGATATACAAGCAGGATTAACTATAGAACCTTATGACAAACGGACTGGTTCTACTAAAAAAAGATTTGCCAGAATAAGAAATAAAACAGACCTTGATATTAAGATTAACTATGATGGAGCAGATCAAATTATTGGTGCTACTGAAGATTTTTATAATATGGATGAGTTAAAAATCTACACACCCGATAACAAAGTCTATTATGTGACATATACCAACCCCAAAATCGTCAGAACCAACAACATATAATTCATAATTTTTAAATCAAATAACAATGGTAAAAAAAGCCAATCCCGCTTTATTCATAGGATTAGGAGGAACTGGACACAAAGTTCTAATGCAAGTAAAGAAAGCAATGTTGAAAAACTATGGGGAAGTACCACCCATGATTAAATTGTTATGCATGGATACTGACCGCAAAGAACTGTATTCCTCCTCAGAAAAGATTACATATTCTAAGAAGAAAAAAGGTGGATTAACTGAATTAATTACCGAAAGGGTAAAATTTGAGCCTAATGAAATTGTTGGTATTCCTATAACTAATCCACAAGGTCTTGCAAACCAGGATTATGTTAGAAGTTGGGTTCATAATTCTGTTTTTGCTCTAATAGGACCAAGTGATACTGGAGCAAAGCAGATTCGTCAGATGGGTCGTTTTGCAATTTTCGAAAACTATATGAAGCAAAATATTGTAGGACAAATTGCGGATAGGATTAATGACCTTAAAAATATTATCCAGTTAAAAAATACTGATTATTCGGTGGGTGACAGCGAAGGCAAGCCTGTTATACATCTAGTTTTTTCACCATGCGGAGGAACGGGAGCAGGCACCTTCATTGACGTAGTAACAATCATTAGGAATATTGATCCACAAATTAATGTATATGGCTATTTAGTAATGCCTGATTTTTATTCAAGATTTCCTATGACTATGAGCGTGTTCCAAAACGCATATGCTGCATTAAAGGAAATAGATCACTTAATGGGGCAAGATGCAACAAAAGATAATAATAAATGGTGGTCTAATTATCCTAGTGCTCCATACGAAATAGATTATACTGGAAATGGCACTAAGTCCAAGCTTCCATCTGGAAGTACTAGTTTTTTTACATATTTATATCTTTTTGACAATATTAATGAAAAGGGAAAATTTATAGAAAGTGTAGATGATATGTACGATCGTATTGGGCGTATTCTTTATTTGATGGTTTCCGGTATAGGTACAAGTATGCAGACAAGTTACAGTAATAATAAGGATTATCTACACCCTTCTTCGAAGAGTACATTTTTCAAAAGGAGAAATTACTCTTCAATGGGCATTTCTCAAATAATACTTGATAGACATTTTTTACGCGACTTGAAAAAGAATCAGATGATTAGAACGATTCTTAACGCGTATATGCATAAAGAGATTGCTATTGATCCGTCAACTATGAATACTTTCATTGATGCGAATGAATGGAGAGAAGATTCTGGGAAAGATATGCTTATCGACAAGCTTGTTCCAAAAAATAGTTTAAAATATGCTACGGATTCATTATATCCCAATTTCAAAAAAGGATGTCACTTAGAATTGAAGACAAATGTTGATAACTTCCTCAAACAATGGGACGAACGTTCTTTAGCATCGGCCAAAGATATCAGGGAGCAGCAATTTGAGAAATTTTGTCAAGTAATTTTCGAGGAGTTGAAAAAATTCTTGAGATTAAAGGGTGGCTTAACTCTTTGTAAGCAATTTTTAGCATTTCTTTTTGGGGCATTCAAAGGAATGGCAGATGAAATGGACAATGAAATCAAATTGCACAAGTCAAACCGTGAAAAATTAAACAAGGATGTGCCTTTGTACATTGAATCCATTAAAAATGAAGAGGAAAATTATTCTTTATTTCCAAAAAGACGAATCAGAGAGGCATGTGAAGCCTACGTTGCCAATACTGAAAAGATTTTGCTTGAAAACTGGCAGGTAACGAGAAAAGAAGCAGCTAAATTATTTTTTGATATGTCAATTGAATTTCTTCGTAGTTATCAAAAACAAGTTCATGATGCTGATCAACTGCTGCTGGAAACCTGTTCTGATTTAGAGCGAGAACACCAAAAAATAATCAATAGTTCCAACCAAGGAAGTGACTTTGAACGTCCTATACACTTTTACTATAAGGATTTGTTGAATGAGAAAACAGATGATATCAATCTTGAAGAGGCATTTAAAAATATCGACTTCGCAAGGATTTTGAGTCTTAAGTCTGTAAGCGAAATTAAAAATGATATTTACGCATTTATCGGTTCAACTGAAACTATTAAAAGTATTGATAGTTTGCGAATGGAGTTTATTCTAAAGAGTTTAGATAAAAGCGTCATGGAGAATATAATTCATTACATGGATGTATGTTCATCAGCATGTATTGATGTGGATCAATCCTTTTTATTTGCTTCTTCTAAAAGCTATATGGAAAAATTTGGATTTATTTGTGTTGAAAACGAAAATGATTCATTATTTGAAAAAGGAGGCTCCTTATATGATAGTCTAAGCACAGAAGGTGGGTATTCTAAGTTAGAAACTTTTTCCACAGGTGATCCAGACAGAATTACTTTGATTAAAGTTGCTGGCATGTTCCCTGGTTCTGCAATTAAAAGAATGAATTATTATAAGTCTAAATTTGACAGTTCAAGTTTATATCATTATTCAGATGTTTATTTCGAAAAAAATGCTATTGATTTAATCGAAGGTGCTGATGATATTGAGGAGGGTTTGAAGTGGTTTTCTGTTGGAAGTGCGCTAGGTAAAATTTATTTAGATAGAGGTGCTATTATTATCGAACTTGAGGAGGGTGAAAAAAAGCCATTGTATGAAGGAGCTAAGAATAGAACAAATAGGGCAACAGCAGCAATGGTATTTACCAAGAAAAAGGAGTACGTCAAATATATATCATCAATTTATGATGATTTTTATCACAATAATGGTATAGCAGCAGTAAAGGCAAAATTAGAGTGGTTCTACAATAACATTAAAAGTATAGATGTACTAGGAAAGATTTTTGAAAATATTGACAAAGAAACTGATGAGTACAAAAATATTTTTTTAGAAAAAAAACTCCTAAAAAGTTTTGCTGAAAATTATCTGAAGGTTGTACTTCTGGATGTAAGGGAAGATTCAAAAATAATTTAGTTAGTTACAAATGATTTTAAATAAATATGTCCAATATTATACACCCTATTATATTCTTTTCAATTTTCGAAAAACGATCTGATTTATTTAACAATCTCAGCATTAATTTAGGAAATATAAATACCGCTCCATTCAAAGAGCGGTATTTTCGTCATTTATGGATAGATCATAATTTTCAGATTAGAAATAGTATTAATGATTTAGTTGACCATTTGCCTTTACAGGATTTCAAAAATAAGGCTGAAAATCTGAAAATAATTAACTCAAATCGTAATTTACTTAAAGCGGTTTTTGAGAGACAAATCGATAGTTTTTTTAAAGCAGAGAATTATAACTATGCAATTGAAAATAATTTCGAGATTGGTGCACCGCAAATTTTAATTCATGCTGAAATAGATAATCCTGTCATTGCCCCACTGGTTATTCCACTCATTCAAAATATTGATTCTATCAGAAATTTAGTAGGGGATTATTCCTTAAACCCTCAGGTTCATTTATTTTTAATTTACCATACAAAGGTCAACGAAAATGAGCCTACTTTTGAAAGCAAAATTTGTAAATATGGTTTATTTTCTGACCTTGAAACAGCAAAATTTCCTATTAAACCATATATCTGGTTATTGGATAACGTTAATGAGCAATCCATTCATTTAGATGATGAGCAGGCAATGAACGTATCTATATGTCGATTTATTGAATTATTGTTTACCAATGCAACAGATTTGACAAGTTCTACATATACGGATCACATATTAACTGATGGGAAGCCTTGCCTTTACTCTACTTTTGGTTACTCGAGTTTGACTTATCCCAAATATAAAATCAGGGACTATCTTTTAAAATATGTATATGGAAAAGAATTGAAACAGATTACAAACGAATTTGCTTTAACTTATGAGACGATAACAATTAAAGATGAGTTAATCAGGTTTTTTCAACATTCTGTTTTTAAAGATGTCTCCAAAAACATTACGCTCAACAATCAAAAAGAAAATATATTTAAGCCTTTTAAGTTTAATATTGAAAAGTTCATTTCTGATGAGAGGGACAAGACTATCGACAGGCCTCTCTCTTTAATTGATACTCCCGATACTATTTCAAAGGTTAATACTTCTGATATGTTACATCAAATTTCAACTGCTAATAAGAAGTATTCTCAGGATGTAATTGTTGAATTTTCTCAACAATTGGAATTCGCAAAGAAAAGAGAATTGGAACTTACAAAAACCAATTTTGATGAAACAGTCCAAAGATTACTGGATTCCAAGGGATGTGGTGTTAACTATGCAATTTTGTTTTCTGCAGTTTTGGCAGATAATAAGTCGGTTGTAGAATCAATGTTCGATGGAAGATTTACTTCTGATGTCCCCAATTTCACCAATTTTCAGGAAAGTTTCAGAAGTTTATTTATAGGTAATCAAATCAAGGAAGCACAGAACAGTATAAAGGAATATTCTGATAAGGTAAGTAACAATATCAAATTAATTCATCAATATACTTTTGAAAAAGGGTATTGTGAAAAAACGATTGAAACCCTGGCAAGCAATAGTGATGAGTCTAATCCTAAATTAGTAGAGCTTAATACAAAGATTGAAAATTATACAACTCAAATATATAATTTGAGTAACGAAAATGAGGGATTAAATCTTGAAATTGCTGATTTGGCATTTTTTATTGAAACCAAACGCAATGAATTTGATCAGGACCCTACCAAAGAAAGTTTTAAAGCAGAGAGGACTCAAAAGATTAAGGAAGAAATTGCTGAAATAAATAAAAAAATATTTCCAGCTATAGATAATGAGTTGTCGTCTCTGTATCAGCAAAAAAATGAATCTATTCAAAAGCGGCAAAAATTTATACTCTACCAGTTGATTGTCATTCCAATTCTGACTTCTTTTTTTCTAACTATATTTTCTCTCTTTGCTTTTACATTTCACAAAGATGCTAAATTACTGCTGAATAGTTTTGGAATAAGTTCCGTCATTTTAGGTATATATTATATAATTCGACTTCTAAAATTCAGCCGGTTAAAAAAAGCATTTAATGAATTAATTTTTTCTATTCAACAAAAAATCGAATACAAGAAAAATAGATTTCTGCTTTATGTGGGGCTCATTAATGACTGTTTTCAAAAAGAATTTGAATTCGAAAGGGATCTCATTTCATTTAACTTCGTTACTCCACTCATACAAAAGTCTTCACAGAAACAATCGGAACTGGCATCTTTCAAGGATTATCTGATTCGGTGTCATGAAGAATATCAAATGCAGCTTGAACAGTTTCATTTTGAATCAAATGCTTTTGATTTTTGTGTGATTGAAAAGGCAGCCATAAGCGATATTTATGATTCTTCAAATCGAAATCCTTTGGTTGGTTCAGCGTCATTTAATTCCATCAGTTTGAGTCAAGTTTATAAGAACTTTGAAGAATCCGGCGATATGGGTCAATTGAAAGATATTATGACAAAAGTTGTTGATGATTTATATAAAAGGAAAATCGAATCAGAAACCTTAGCAGGAATTATGTTTTCGGAGTCAAAGATTTTCTCCCCAGTTCTCGGGCCTGCTATACTTTTTAAAAAATTACTTAGTACATCAAGACCACTCCTCAAAACAGATAAAATCAATAAAGATGTACCTTATTGCCATGATATCACTGTAGGCTTCCTGCATGAGGGATTTTTTGACTATCTGAAAAATTCAAATATCGATGGCTCCATCAAGATTGATTCCGGCAACAAAGATTTGCTTGGACTAATTTCCATTAAATCAAATATTCCTTCTCATATAATTTATGATATGAGAGGTATTAATGTAGATATTAATGAACGTATAAATGATGAAAATAAACATCGTTATTTTGTCAATGATAAGTCATATGTGCACGCGTTGGGCAAATCATCACTCGCCGATAATCAAGTTGCTGATGGCAGCGCAATACCTGATTTACTTATTTTTGCCTTGACCATAGAAGATATTAAGTTTGTTCCCTCCAAAAAGCAATTTATCAATGAAAAGTTGGGTTCATTGGGTGAAAATTGGAATCATTTGTTATCATCATGGGATTCTCCTCTTTGCCATGATTTAAAAACAGTTCTTGATACAAAATACAATAATATGTCGAGTGTGTTCGAGGCCAAAGATTATCAGGAAATGTCTAAAAGATTTATAAGATCGATGTTATTGATTAATTCGGTTACATCAAAAGAATTAGAAAATTGTTTGTCTGTATTTTATTTCTCCATTCTGCATGGAACTCAAGCAGGTTGGAATGAAGTTCAATCACACTTTAAACAGGTAAAAATAAATTCTATATGATATGGATGTGTCGAAATTTAATATATGGCATTGGATTTTGATTTCACTTTTGATAATTGTGTTATTGATTTATCTGAATCCAATGATTATATTGATTCTACTACTTATCGTTGGTATAGTTATTTACCTGCTTACCAAGAATTTGAGTTAAAAAATAAAAAAACTACTTAAATAAGTTTTTATGAAAAAAGTATATTTTTTTTTAACGATAGTGATGCTTTCATTATCATCGTGTTCGACAATGACAAAGGATGCATATTTGGAGCAATATAAATCTTTTATTGATGAAATTTCATCGAGTAGTCAAAATTTTAAAGAAAATGATTGGAAGAATGCGGACGAGCGATTCAAGAAATTTGATACTGAATGGTATAATGATTTCAAGGATGAGATGAGCATATCTGAAAAGGGGAAAACAGCTTTTTATAATCTTCAATATGTATATTATAGGAATAAAGAAAATGCTAAATCTATTTTTGATAAGTATCTTAATGAAGACTATGAGAAATTAAAGAAAAAAATTAAATATTATCAAGATAATCAAATGAATGATGATTTGAAAAAGCTTGAGGAGTTTACAAAAGATGCTGGGGACAGTGCATTTTCAATGTTTAATAAAGCGTTAAAAGAGTTAAAATAATATAATTTTATTTTTTCCTAAAACCAGCCAAATTCCATTCTGTACGATTGTTATTAGATCCTACACAAGAAAGCTTACCGTTTTCAATACTACAGGTAATTGTTGAAAATCCTGCCTTACCCCATACCATTTGTCCGTTTTCAATTGTCCAGTAGTCGTCTGCATTATTTGTTAAGTCCCGCTCCATTTTTGTAAGTACCCATAAAAAACAGACGGTTTAAAACTTGAATATTAATCTTAAATTTAAACTGTCATGAAAAAATCCCGATTTACGGAGGCACAGATTGTCTCCGCCCTAAAAAAACAAGAAGCAGGCATCTCCACTCGTGAGGTTTGTCGCGAACTGGGCGTCAGCGAAGCCACGTTTTATAATTGGAAGGCCTGTATGTCGTCAAAGAAAGTGGACAGTTTAGTTGTAGAGGGTTTCGTTGCTTAAATGTAGGATTTTTTCTTTTAAAAATAGTTGTTTTCGTCTTTTCAGGGACTGCTGTTTAATGAGTGCTCTTTTTTGGAGTATTTGTTCTTGCCTTCCATTGTAAATCGTCAGCATAAAGTGGACTAAATATAGTCTAAAATAGTAGAGTGTTTCCATCATTAACAATTAAACCAATAATGACATGGAACAGAAGCCAAAACAAACTACAGAGAACTTCATTAAAGAGATCCGCCGCAAGACAAGGCGTCTTTTTTCTTCAGAACAAAAGTTAGTAATCGTAATGGAGGCCCAGCGAGGGGAATACTCCATTGCAGAGCTTTGCCGCAAGC
>Ga0194131_10011751_pt1 | contig 10365 bp, 8 predicted proteins | sample TA2KigO120mmetaG_FD_148631 | JGI IMG/M metagenome (GOLD analysis project Ga0194131, IMG submission 148631) | Freshwater microbial communities from Lake Tanganyika, Tanzania - TA2015053 Kigoma Offshore 120m | ecosystem: Environmental > Aquatic > Freshwater > Lake | place: Tanzania: Lake... | reverse complement strand
CGGACGACGATGCGGCGCGGATGATGGCACACTCGAAGGTTCTTGAGAGCATGGTTGAGGAGTACCTCAAGCACGCCTCCGGCTTGCCTGCGCTGGGCTTCGCAGCGACGCGCGAGAAGGCTGCGGAGTACGCACAGTGTTTCTCCGCGGCGGGCGTGTCAGCGGACACGCTCTTCGGATCGGACACGGACTTGAAACGCCGTGGAACGCTGGCGCGTCTCCGCAAGGGCGCGATCAGCGTGCTGTGGACTTGCGACGTGCTAAGCGAGGGTTGGGACTATCCAGGGCTACGGTGCGTGCTCTTGGCCCGCCCTACGCTTTCAATCGCTCGATACCTTCAACAAGTAGCGCGCTGCATGCGGCCTGGTGCGCCTCCAGTAGTGCTCGACCTGTGGGGGGCCTGGAGTGTCTTCGACCCGCCGTGGGCGGACTTCGGATGGAGCTTGCAGACGAGAGCGCGCGCGTCGCTGTACGTCGGCAAGCGCGAGCCTACAGGCGAGACGAGCTGGCTACCCCCCGTAGAGGTCGAAGGGGAACTAGTACGCGCAGATGCGTCAAAGCGAACACCGTGCAGCGTGTGCGGCGAACCGGCGACGCGGACAAGTGCGATAATGGCGCGTCGTAGGGGAGGTAAAGCCTATTGCACGCGCCACAGAAAAGACCCTAACGCCCGACGCCTTGCGCCGCTCCCGTGCGCGATCTGCGGTGAGCCGACATCCAGAAGCAGCTCGGGGAACGCGCGCCACAGAGGGTGTAAAGCGTATTGCGAGAAGCACAAGGGCGGCCCTAGCGCTCGGATGGCGCCACTCCCATGCTCTGTCTGCGGGGAACCGGCGACACGAAGCAGTTCATCAGGCGCACGAAGTAAAGGCTATAAACCATATTGTAAGGAGCACCCGAAAGGCAGACGGCCGCTCCTTCCATGCGCGATCTGTGGAGAACCGGCGACGAAGACCAGTTCGGAGACTGCACGTTCGCAGGGATGCAAACCGTTCTGCGAAAAGCACAAGCATGGCGCGCACCCTCTGCTTCCATGCGCGATCTGCGGCGAGCCGGCAACACGCGATAGTTCTATCGGCGCGCGCAGTCGCAGCATCAAGATCGGCAAGCCAGTCAACGCCTATTGCGCGCACCACAAAAAAGGACCCGTAGCGGAAGTACCGCGGCGCCCTTGTGCGATCTGCGGAGAACCGGCAACACGTACCAGCTCGCACAACGCGCGCTACCTTACGCGCAAAGCATACTGCGCGAAACACAAGGGCGGCTCTCAAGCCAAACTCCCGCCGCTCCCGTGCACGATCTGCGGCGCGCCCGCGACGAAGACGAGCGCCAAAGGCGCAAGGCACCAGGGAGGTAACGCATACTGCGCGAAACACAGAGGCGGCAAACACGTATGACCGCCGCACGCAAAGGCAACGCCCGTGGGGCGTCCGAAGCGCGTCTGCCCGTCGTGCAGCCCTACGATCCGATCAAGGCCGGGGCCGCTTGCCATCTATGCCCGCTCAAGGGCAACAACGTCGTCCCGCCGAAGGCGTCGCCGCTCCCGACGAAGCTCGTGTTCGTCGGTGAGGCACCCGGGCGCAAGGAAGAGATCCACGGGACGCCGTTCATCGGGCAGACCGGCGCGTTCCTTCGCGGGCTCTGCCGCGAGGTCGACATCGACTTCACCGAAGCGGCGCTCCAGAACGCGAGCCTGTGCCGCAGCAACATCGACAAGGAGAACGAGGAGGCGGCCGTCTGCTGCGCCCCGCGGCTCCTGCGCGAACTCGCGGCCTTCGATCCGAAGATCCCGATCATCACGCTCGGCAAGACGAGCACGCTCTCCGTCCTGGGCGTGCGCAGCATCATGCACTCCCGCGGGTTCGTCTGGACGGCCCGGAAGCTCGATCCGACCAACGCCTGGAACGCTGCGCGGAAGGCCAAGGAGCGCGGCGCGCCGAAGTGGCCGCAGCTCTTGCTCAAGGCGCAGATCCTCGACGGGCGCAGCAAGCTCGCAGGCCGCACCGTGCTCCCGACCGTACACCCAGCGTTCGTGCTTCGGTCCGACACGTGGCTCCCGATCCTCAAGTCGGACCTCGACCGCATCGCGCGCTGGGTGCGCGGGGATCTGACGCAAGAGCAGCTCCTCGAGAACGGGCCTTACGTCGTCGTCACGAAGGGTGCAGACGTGCGCCGGGAGCTTCGGAAGCTCGCGCCCGTCATCTCCGTGGACATCGAGACCGGCCCGAGCAAGCCTGGCGGCCCCGACGGCGCCGATCCGAACAGGAACCGCATCCTCTGCGTCGGGGTCTCGGACGGTGAGCACACGGTCGTCGTCTGGCCCTGGCGGAAGGCGACCCACGCCCCGCTGCTGAACGCGCTCTTCAAGCGCGTGAAGACGATCAGCATGCACAACGGGTACAACTTCGACCAGATCAGCCTCGCGCGCGCGGACGTACCGTTCGAGCCCATCGACGACAAGCTCGAAGACACGCTCATCGCGCACCACACGTTCGCGAGCCACATGCCCCAGCGGCTCAGCCACGTCGCGGGGATCTACGTGGACGCGGGGCCCTGGAAGATCACGTTCAAGCTCGGTGAGGGGGGCGCTTCCGAGAAGGGCCTCCCGCCTGAGAAGCTCAGCCCCGAAGACCTGACGAAGTACAACGCGGCCGACGCCCGCATCCAGGCGCGCGTGTGGCTTGCGATGCAGGCCGATCTCGAGTCGGAGCGCGAGGTCTACGAGGTCGACAAGATGAACGCGCGGCTCTGCCGCAGCATGATCATCGGCGGCATCGGAGTCGATCTCGATCGTCGAGAGCAACTCCGTGCAGCGGTCATCGAGAAGGAGGACGAGCTGCTCGGCAAGATGCGGAAGATCCTCCGCCGCGTGAACTTCCACCCGCTCCAGCTCTCCGAGGTGCGGAAGGCGCTCTTCGACGTTCTCGGCGCTCCGCTCGAGGTCGCGGACCCGACCGACTCTGGGCTCCCGAGCACGAGCCAGAAGACCCTCGAACGGCTCAAGGAGAGCCCGACGCGAGCTGGGCGGTTCGCCGACCTGCTCCTCCAGTGGCGCGGCGCGATCAAGATCCGCTCGACCTACATCGACAGTCAGGTGCTCGACCCAGTCAAGAAGGGTCTTGCGGTGAGCCGGACGCACTTCAACTGGCGTAGCTACGGCGCGGCCTCGGGGCGGTACTCTTGCCGGCTCCAGTCGTGCCCCCGCGCGGAGTACCTGAAGGACAAGAGCATCGTCCTCGAGACGCGGGTGCGCGAGCTCTACGTCGCTCGGCCCGGGTACAAGCTCATCTACTTCGACCTCTCGCAGGCCGAGCTGCGGTTCGCCGCCTACCTCTCCGGGGACCAGAACTTCATCGCAGCCTGCGAGTCGGGCGACGTGCACACGGCGACGGCGAAGCTCCTCTTCCCCGCCGAGGCCGAACTCATCGGGCGCGATCCGAAGGGCGCCGGCAAGCCCTTCCGCGACGTCGAGAAGAACAGCATCTTCGGGTTCTGCTACTACGCCGATCCGACCACGATCTTCGGCTTCGTGCGGGCGAGAGGGCTCCCGGTCGAGATGCGCGACGTGCTCGCGATGCACGACATGGTGCGCCAGAACTTCGCCGACTACTTCCGGTACGTCGAGCGGAACAAGCGCCGAGTCGATCAGCAAGGCCACCTCCGCGACGCGCTCTCCGGGCGGATCTCGTGGCTCGGCTGGCACGCTGGCTACCCGGACGTCGCCAACAGGCCGATCCAGGGGGGCATCGCCTCGCTGATGAACGTGCGGCTGCCCAGGATTCAGGACGCGCTCCCGCCTGGCGCGCGCGTCGTCGCGCAGATCCACGACGCGGCCATCATGGAAGTGCCGGAGCGGTACGTTGAGCGCGTCCGAGCGTTGGTGGAGAAGACGTGGGAGGAGCCGGTCATCATCCCTGCGAACGGCTACGGGACGAGCTTGCGAGTTGAAGATGGGGCGCGGCACTTCCGCATGCCAGTGGATCTCAAGATAGGCGAAAGGTGGTCTGACTTTGGCTGAAACGTGGAGGTGCACTCCGAACGAGTTGGAGACGTTCGCGCGTGTCGGTCAACGCTTGGCCGTAGAGTTCGGTGCGAAGCGTGATGCAGGCACGAGGGTTCTGGCGTTCGAGTGGATGCGGCACAACCTGACTGTCGAGGAGATCAGCGCTTTTTGCGTTGCGCTGTTTGACGGCAGTGGATCCGACGATTCTTGGCTCGCCACCGCCCGTAAAGATCCGCTCTCGGCGCTGGCTGTTCTAGGGATGAACGCAGACATAGCCGCACATCCTTTCAACCCCGCCGATGCCGAGAAGACGAACGCGCTGCTTTGGCGTTGGTCGTACAGGCTGCTACCTGACAACGACGCCCACGCCGTCATGCTCACGATAGTTTTCATGGAGAAGTACGGCCTCTGGCAGATGCCGAACGGAGCGCGCTACGGCTTTCAAGACTTGCCTTCGGACGACAAGCTAGATGTGTTCTGGGGCCCTCGTTGGGTGGATGGCGCGTGCACGACGATCAACGTGGGGCACAAGTTACTGGCGGCTTTGGCCGTAACCGACATCGCGGCGGAATCGTACGCGGACATCAAGCTGCCGTGGCCTGCTTTCTCCGTCAATGTTCCGAGCGGCGCGTTGCCGCTGCACGAAAGCTACGAGGTTCGACGTATTCGATTCCTTCACATGCGCGCGGCAACCGTCATGGGCGCAGACACAGATCACAGAGGAATGTTCTACGGTGATCCTGCCGCGCACGGAGGTCTCCACGACATCGCTCACATTCTCGTGGAGACCACCGAAGGTACGAAGCTCCACGTAAACCGTAACGGCGATAACGCTTTGAGGCGGCTCTTGTTCGAGGATGATCGAAGGCCGCCGCGCGTTGTGAAAGAAGAGCTTCTTGAGCCGCTGGACTCGGAAGAGGAACGCTTGATGCTGGCTGTCCGGCGTATTCTAGTCGGATTGATCTACACGGTGCAGCACACGACGAACTGGAAAGAGCGCACTCGTACGAGCAAACGAACGCCCAAGCAGCGCAACGGGCCGCCGGATCACAGGGACATCGTGCTCACGGCGCCGATAAAATTCGATGTCCGGCAAGGGCTGTTCGACTGGCTTCGCCACGGAAACGGGAAGCACTCGCCACCCTCGGTGCAGTTGCTAGTCAAAGGTCACTACAAGCGCCAAGCGCACGGCCCGGGTCGAAGCGAGAGGAAAGTCATCTGGATCGAACCGTACTGGCGCGGGCCGGAAGATGCCCCCATTCGCAACCGCTCTTACACGAAGGAGTGAGTAGAGATGAGTGAAAAGCTACGCTACGCGCTCATCCTCGACACCGAGACGACGAGCCTCGACCCGCCGCCGAAGGGCGCCGCCATCGAGGTCGCCGTCACGCTCTTCGACCTCAAGCACGCCCAGCCCGTCGAGAGCTTCGCCTCGCTCATCCGCGGCGACCGCAACGAGGCCGAGCACGTCAACGGCATCCCGGTCGAGCTGCTCAAGGGCGCTTCCCCGGGCGGCGTCGTGTGGCGCTACGTGGAGGCACTCGCCGAGCGAGCCCAGGTCGTCGTCGCGCACAACGCGGAGTTCGACCGCCAGTTCGCGCCTGAGTTCGGCCTCCCATGGGTGTGCAGCGAGGAGGACATCAAGTGGCCCGACCAGGCGCGTGGCGGCTCGCTCGTCAACCTCGCGCTCTCCCTCGGGCTCGGCGTCGCGAGCGCCCACCGGGCGATGGCGGACGTGGACACGCTGGCGCGCATCTTCACGCGCCTCGCGGAGCGCGGGTGCGACCTCGAAGAACTCGTCCGTCACGCGATGCGCCCGAAGGCCGTCTTCCACGCGCAGGTCTCCTACGCGGAGAAGGATCTCGCCAAGGAGAACGGCTTTCGCTGGGACCCGCAGGCGAAGGCATGGTGGCGGCGGATGGCCGTCGAGGACACGAAGGCGCTGCCGTTCAAGACGCGGCGCTTGAAGGAGAGCGCGTGAGCGAACAGGATGGACGTTTCCGCGACGAGGACGGCGTGCTGCTCCTCATCAACGACCGCGACGATGTCGTCTACCTCATGGCGTCTGGGGTCGAGCAGAGCCCGAGCTTCGACGAAGGATCGGATCCAATCGAGGTCGGACCGCGGCGCGTCGTCGGTCTCAGGCTGAGCGCGGCCAACCTCCTCGATCTGTCCGCCACGCTGCACGCGGCGGTGTGCCCGGACTGCTCCGAGATGGGTCGCGTGCGTAAGCGTGCCCGCACGAGGTCGGCGCACGCCAAGATGATCGCCATCTGCCAGAAGTACGCGAAGGAGCACCCGGAGCACTCCGTAGCCGCCGGCCAGATCGCGATGCGGATCGCGCAGGAAGCGAGGAAGAAGTGATGATCGTCCAGCACCGAACAACATGCGTGCGATTCACCGGCTCGTTTGAGCCCACTCTCGCTCCGCATTGCGTTGGCACGTGTCGGTGAGCCGCTCTGCACACGGACGTGCACGAGGAAGAACGCGGGTCGGGAGTTGACCAGGCGTGCAGACTATAGTAGACAAGAGCCGGTCCCACGACCGAGGTCCGAGGTAAATGCCCAAGCCACAGAAAGCCGAAACCGAGCTCTCCACCGGCGCCCATGAGGCTGCAGTGCCTGTGCTTGATGAAGCTGCGCCGCGCAGCTACGCGATCGCGGACATGTTCTGTGGGTGCGGGGGATTGTCTCTCGGCTTTACCTTGACGCGCCGCTTCCACGCGGTCTTCGGCTGCGAGATCAAGCCCGAGGCGGTGGAGACGTTCGTCCGAAACCATGAAGGCGAGCATGGTCAGCCGACCATGTTCGACTCGGACATTCGCGGGCTGTCGGACAAACGGCTCTGGTCAGGCCTTCGTGACCACGGCGTCGGACAGCCAGGACAACTCGCGTGCATGATCGGCGGACCGCCTTGCGAAGGGTTCAGCCAAAACCGCTCGGTTGGAGCGGGCGGACGCCCCGGTGACGCGACGCGAGTCGACAAGTTTATCGACGACCCCCGAAACTGGTTGTTCAAGTGGTTTGTTCAGGCAGCGGCGGAGGTCCGCCCAGCTGTTGTAGTTATCGAGAACGTCCCCGACCTCGTGCGTCACCGCGACGGAGAAACGCGAGACGAAATTCTTAAGGCGCTGGCCAAGGCTGGGTATCGAGCCACTGTCCGCGTCCTGAATGCTGCCGACTACGGCGTGCCGCAGATGAGGCGGCGGGCGTTCTTTCTGGCTCAACGCAATGAAGATTTCGCGAAGACGGGGATTCCGCTTGAGTTCCCGACACCAACCCACCTTCCGTTTCCGCTGATGCGTGACGAGCTTCACGGTGACCCGTCGTGGCTGCCGGGCGATTCAGGATATTGGACGACCGTCCGCGAGGCGCTTGGCGATCTGCCGGAAGCGTTTGCGTCCGACGACTTCGATCACGCCGAACGCCCCTATCCCCGGGCCACGATGACCTCACTGCGATCGTTCCTGCGCGGCAATGCCCAGGAGGTGCCCTTCAACCACATCGGTCGGAAGCTCGGAAAGAGCGGCCTCGAAAAAGTCCAGGCATTGAAGTCGGGCGAGCGCTTTGCCGACTTGCCGGATGAAATTCGCCCAAAGGCCGGCTACCACTACAGCTACGCACGCCTCAAGTGGGCGGAACCCGCTCGAACGATCACTAAGTTTGCGTATCATGTCGGATCTGGGATGTTCACTCACCCGGAAGCGGACCGAGCTATCACGATGCGCGAAGCAGCTCGGCTTCAGACGTTTCCTGACAGCTTTCGTTTTCACGCCACAAACATCCGTGATCTATCTGCACTAGTTGGAAGCGCGGTCCCTCCACTGCTCGCGTTCCGCCTGGCTCAGCAAGTCCTCAGATATCTTGATCAACTCTCGCTCGCACGAATGCCGAGCGAGTATAAGCACCGCGTTCGACCTCAAACTGGCGACGCAGTCCTCCGGCGTCTCGAGAAGTCTCAATGGAGCACGGAGCGGCGGGACATGAGGCAGGCCTCGTTGTTCCTGGGCTCGGAAGATCCATCAGACACCGACGAGTCGGATGGCCTCGACGACGGTGAAAGCTAGTGATGATGGCCGGGGGCGGCGCGGAATGTTCAGAAAAGCGCCCCCGACTACCAGATGAAGTCGACCCAGTTTGTGCTGCCGTTCTTCTCTCCCTTCAGCAGCACCTCATAGAGGCTCTCAATGCGTGGCGCGAACCCGAGGCCCAACATTCGTGAAAAGTCCGGCTGGCCATTCCTTGGACGGCTGAAGCCACGCAGAATCCGGTCGAACTGGAGTTGATAACTGCGCGCGGCTTCCTCCAACTTGTACACCAGCAAGAACACGTTGCCGTCCTTCTGGTCCTCGAAGTCCTTTGGCCGGAAGTCAGTGGTATGCTCAATGTAGTCGACGAGCACGTCCTGCACTAGCCACAGCGCACGCCCACCCCACTTCTCGGCGATCTCGGATTTCGCATAGAGCTGCCCGAGCATGCGCTCGAAAACTTGTCGGTAGTTTGGAGTGTAGGGAGAATCAACAACTCCGCGCAGCTTCCGTTGATCGCGAAGAAGCAGCGCGTCGACCATGTGTTCCGTCAGCCCGCCGCCTCGCGTGCTTGAGGTCATGATTTCAATAATGTGCGGGGGACCAGTAAAGCGCCCGCGGAACTTGTCAACGCGGATGAGACAGCGGGCATGAGGAATCTATGACGGAAGGGCGGCCACGGCGGATCGAGGCGTCTCGTGTCGCGGCGTACTCGCCGCGGCGCGAGACGCCATCTGAGATCTGCTCGGGGGGCCGGTGTCGTCGACAGGGCGTGCGTTCACGGTCACCGGGATGGCGAGGGCCTCGAGCGGATTGATGTGCACCTCTGGGGGCGGCAGAGCGGCCTTGGGAGGCCCGTTCGGGAAGCGCTCGGGGTGCAGCGCGTACTGGGCGTCGAGCGCGTCCTGGCGCACGCGGTGCACGGCCGCGACGCGCCCGTGGAAGACCTCCGCCGGCGTGAAGAGGGCGAGGCCGGAGTGTTGATGGTCGTCGTTGTGCCACGTGAAGAACGGCTCGAGCCAGCCGCGCGCGTGCAGTGCGCCGGAGAAGCGGCCCGGGTAGTCGGGCTGGTACTTGAGCGTCTTGAACTGCGCCTCGCTGAAGGCATTGTCGTCGGAGACGTGCGGGCGGCTGAAGCTCTGGCTGACGCCGAGCGTGCCGAGGAGCTGCGCCAGCGTGTCGCTCTTCATCGCAGAGCCGCGGTCGGAGTGCACGGTGAGGCCGGGCTCGACGCCGTGGCGCGCAACGGCCTCCGCGAAGAGCTGTGCGGCCAGGTGCTTGCACTCCTTCGTGGCCACCATCCAGCCGACGACGTACCGGCTGAACAGGTCGATGATGACGTAGACGTGCAGGAAGATGCCGCGCTCGAGCGTGGCGAGCTTCGTGATGTCCCAGGTCCACACCTGGTTGGGCGCCGTCGCGGTGAGCGAGGGCTTCACGTGCGTCTGCGGAAGTCGCTGGTTTCTCCGCTCCCTCGACTCTCCGAGCTCGGCGAGCACGCGGTAGATGGTCCGGATCGACGCGAGGTACACGCCCCGGCTGAGCAGCTTCGCGAACACCTCCATCGGCGGCTGGTCCACGAACTCGGGCGAGTGCATGACGTCGACGATGGCCTGCCGCTCGGCCTCGCTCAGCCTTCGAGGGTTCGGCGCTCGCACCCGCACCGCTGGAGGCGCGACGGGTGCCGTGGCGCGGTACAGGGTCGCCCTGCTCACGCCGAGCGCGGCGCACGCGGCGACCACCGAGACGTCCGGCTCAGCGAGATCCTCGACGAGGTCCATCAGCTGTCTCCGTCGCTCTCGGGGAGTGCAATCCCCAGGACCTCGTGCGCTTTTTTTTGGAGGGCGATGAGCGCATTGGCGACGCGCAGCTTCTTCTCCAGCTCGGCGTTGCGCTTCAGGAGCTCTGCGTTGAGCCGCTCGGTCTGCGTAAGCCGGGGCTTGCGACCGGGCTTCTTCGCGGCGAGGCCGGCCGCTCCGTGCGCCCCGAGCTGCGCGCGCCACGACGCCAGGTGGGAGCTGTAGATGCCTTCACGGCGGAGGAGCGCCTCGAGGTCGCCGCGCTGGCCGCTCGCCACGCAGGCGTCGGCCTCCTTCACGATGCGAAGCTTCTCGGCAGCGCTAAAGACTCGGCGGGTCCTCTTCGGCACGGTCTCGAGGGTACCGCCGCTCGGACGAGCCTGTCGGCGCTCACTCTCCGGCGCGGGGTCACGGTCAGGAATACGGGCTGGTTTCGGCACGATCGGGGATCCAGTCTCCGCCCATCGGTACATAGGTTTCGAGGAGGAGCTGTCTCACACGACGTTGGCACGTGGGGAGCGGCGTCGCATCGATGG
>Ga0194131_10011750_pt1 | contig 10366 bp, 8 predicted proteins | sample TA2KigO120mmetaG_FD_148631 | JGI IMG/M metagenome (GOLD analysis project Ga0194131, IMG submission 148631) | Freshwater microbial communities from Lake Tanganyika, Tanzania - TA2015053 Kigoma Offshore 120m | ecosystem: Environmental > Aquatic > Freshwater > Lake | place: Tanzania: Lake... | reverse complement strand
TCGGCGGAAAAGGCATTGGTGGTGACTTTGAACTCCTCCAGCGCTTCGATGCTGATCGAGTTGATGACTGTTCCGCTTCCGCCCACGCCGCCGATGCCCACGCCGTTGTTCTCCCCGAACGACATATCCACTCCGTCCATCAGCCAGTTGTTGCCCAACCCCGATGAACCGTTTAATTCCACGCCGCCCCGGTTGGCGTTGCCCCCCGAAAGGCTAACGCCGGGCTGCAGCACCAGCAACTGCGTGAACGTGCGCCCGTTCAACGGCAAGTCGCGAACCTTCTGCGAATCCACCACCGTTCCTAGCGATTGCGAGGTAGCGTTCACCAGGGGGACTTCGCCCACCACCTCGACCGATTGCGAAACCTCTCCGATCTGAAGCGCGAAGTCGATTTTCGGACGCGTACCCGAATTCAATTGCAGTTCGCCCGTTGTCGCCCGCCGGAAGCCGCTTTTCTCAACGCTGATCGTGTACCGCCCTGCCGGCAAGAGAGGGAACTCGTAGAGGCCCTGTCCAGTGGAGGAGGTCGTGGAGATCGCGTTGGTGCTCAGGTTGCGAGCTTCCACGCGAGCTTCCACCACGGCCGCTCCGGTCACGTCGGTGATGCCGCCCGTAAACGAACCTCCGGTGATCTGAGCCATGCATAAGGCTGGCAACAGAAGTGCCGAAGCGAAGAGGGTTGTCTTTATCATCGTTGCTCCAATCACGGTGTCTCATCGAATGAGTTCGGAAACGGCGATCCGCTCGAACACGATGTCGGCCTGGCTGCCCTCGTAGACGATGCCGACATGATCCCCGTCGATCTGGGAAAGGCTCGGGTAGCCTCGCCCGCGCCCTTCGTCGAGGAGCAGCCGGTTGCTTTCCGGCCAGGTCATTCCGTCGTCAAAGCTCACTTGAATCGTGTGATGAGTCCGCGCCTTCTGCGAATGGGGATTGGCGAATAACAGAACGGGCCGGGATTCGGAACCCTTGGTGAAATTGACCCGGCGCAGGCTGGCGTTGCAGTTCGGCTCGATCAGGGTGTTGCGATTGGTAGCGTGCGCTTTCCAGGTCTTGCCCAGATCGGCCGTTACGTAGACGGCGCGGTAACGCTCATGATCATTGCGCATGTTGAGCATGATGGATCCGTCGCTCAACAGCGCGGCTTGGCATTCGTTCCCGCCGCTGTAGGCGGGAGTCCCCACGGTCCAAGTGGCGCCGTGGTCGCGGCTCGACATGATGGTGGCGAAGGTCTCCCCTTTTTCGTCGCGGCCCTGTACCGGCATCACCAGCGTGCCGTCGTTCATGTGGATGCCCTGTTGCGGCGCCGGCGCCAGCAGCCACCATTTCTCTTTCTTCAACTTGCGCGTGAGATTCTCGGGCTTGCTCCAGGTCAAGCCGTCGTCGCGCGACCGGACCATCATCATCTGCGCGGTCTTGCCGATCTCGAATCCCGGTTCGGAGCCGTCCCCGTTCCATTGGTGTTTGCCCGGTTTGCCCCACATCCAAACGGCGAACACGAAGATCTCACCCGTTTGCGGGTCAACGACAATACCCGGATCGCTGACGCCGTTCTCCTCCTCCGGCTTGCCGTTGTAGGCTCCCATGTCCATGATGACTTTGACCGGTTCCCAGGTCCTGCCGCCGTCGGCGCTGCGGCTCAACCCGATATCGATGTCTTCCTGCAGGTCACGCGACTTACGCCGACGCATGTCGTAGACACTCAGCAGCGTCGCCTTAGGCGACGTCGCCAGAGCGGGAATCCGGTAGGTATGCACGTTATCGTCCATGTGACGGCGTAGGGCGATTCCGATTCGCTTGGCGCGAGCGCGCGCGGCGGCAGCGGTGGCGGTGCCGTTCACCGCAAGAAGCGTCGCCGATATCTTGTGCGACAAATCCGCCGTTGGCTTGAGCCGGCACGATAGCCAGAACCGGTTCGCACCCGGCTGCAACGGCTGCCGGCCGCTAAAGCTTACGGTCTTGGCCGGTGATTCCGCTCCGCCGAAACGCGTTTCGGCGGCGAACTCCGTTTTCGCGCCCGTGGCGAATAGCTCCAGATTGTCGACGTCGCCAAGGTCTGTGGTCCCGTCCAGGGAGAACTCCATGGATTTGAGCTCTGATGCAGCGGCCGCGTTCACGGTCACCTGAAGTAGCACGTTCTGAGGATTGCGGATCAGGACCGGGTGGACCGGGTCGGACACGGCGATCTCCAGCCGCCCGGTCTGCAGCGAGCAGGAGGCCGCAACGAAACAGAGAACAAGCAGGCCGCTCGAACGCCCCGACATGCACAATCCGGCATAACCAAGCACCAAGAGAGTATAGTAACTCCGGCCTCCCGGAGTCAAGGCGGAAAACGAAAACAGGCACAAGGGAGAGGGCGTTCGTGACTCAAGAGAGTCGCCGGGCCGAAGACCTGACATTGACATTACCGGCGCGAACTGGCACACTACGGCATGCATCGGCATGGGGTCACGATGAGACCTGCACTCTTTCGCGAAGAAAGACAGATCCACATCCTGGAGTTGTTGAAGACCGACCAGCGGGTGGAAGTGGCCGGTCTGGCTAAGACGTTCGACGTCAGCGAGGACACCGTCCGCCGCGATCTGCGGAGCCTGGAAAACCAGGGATTGATCGTGAAGACTCACGGCGGGGCCATGAACCGCGTGGCTACGCCGAGGTCCTTCGAGAACCGCCTCACGTACGTCTCCGGTGTGAAGTCCCGGATCGGTAAAGCGGCGGCCGCGCTGGTGGAAGAGGGCGAGTGTCTGTTGATCGACAGCGGCACGACGGCGCTTCACGTGGCCCGTTCCTTGAGCGTCGGCCGGGCCAAGATCCTCACCAACAGCCTCGAGGTGGCCAAGGTGATTTCCGAATACGGCAAGTTCGACCTGATCGTGCTGGGCGGACGGTGGGATCCGCTCCATCAACTCGTTGGGCCGGCGACGGTCGAACAGCTTTCGCGCTATCGGGTCGACAAGGTGTTCCTGGGCATGCCGAGTCTCGACTTCCGGTATGGCATCACCGTGCCCTCGGAGGAAGAAGCCGCGGTGAAGCGCGCCATGATCGAGATCGGGCAACAGGTAATTGGCCTGGCCGACCACACCAAGCTGGGCGAGGTGTCCTTTTCTTATGTCGCGCCGGCTTCGGCGATCGACATCCTCGTCACCGATGATTCGGCGGACTTGGGTCCGTTCGGGCCGCTCGGTTGGGACGTGCGGCGGGTCAAGATCGAGGGAGGCAACGAATGAAACGCTATTTCCGGGCGGCAGCCGCCTTGCTTCTGTTTCACGCCGCCGGCGGCGCACTTGCGGCCATCGAGAAGCTGACCGTGTCACGCGACGACACCGTTTACGAGGCCTTCGCCGACATCGCGCAGAGCAATGGCGCGCTCGTGGTCACCTACCGCGAGAGCATGATGCACTCGCCCTATCCGTTCTCGCGCGTGGTGGTGCGCCGCAGCATCGATGGCGGCAATACATGGCTGGCCAAGCAAGTGCTGATCGAGAAGGACGCCACAGCGGGGCAAGGGCGGCTGAACTGCTCCCGTATCGCTGCGCTACGGGATGGAACGCTCTTGCTGGTGGTGGACTACTATCCGGATGGCGCCACTGAATTGAAGGGCATGGAAGCCATCGGAATCCTGCTGTTCCGCAGCACCGACTCGGGCAAGACGTGGACCGGCCCGGTGGACACCGGCGTGCGCGGCGCGATCGTTCCCTCGCTGAAGCAGTTGACCAACGGTCACCTGTTGATGGGCTTGACCCGTCTGGTTGCGCCCGATGGAACGCTCGCCAACCGGCGCGAGGAGCAACTCGTCTACCGGTCGCGCGATGGCGGAACCAGTTGGGAGGGTCCATCGGCGGTGCCACAGCATCCCACCATCGCGCTCAACCTCAACGAGGGGGATTTCGCGGAGATGGACGATGGGGCCGTGGTGCTGTACATGCGCGAAGACAAGGAAGGCTTCACGGGCTGGAAGAGCGTGTCGCGCGACGGCGGCAAGTCTTGGTCCGCGCCGTTCCGCTCGCATATGCGCTCGGTGTGCGGCCGCCCGTCGGTGGGCAGGTTGCGCAGCGGCGAGGTGGCGGTGACCTACCGAACGTGCACGGCTGTTTCGGCGGCCCTGGCCTTATACGTGGAAACGCCGGCGGAAGCCGTCCGGTCCACGGAGCGTGACCGCAACAACTACAAGACGGACTTCTACGCCGGACGCTCTGCACTGATCGACAACGACCGGTCCGTTTATCCCGACACGGGCTATTCGGGCTGGGTGCAACTGCCTGGCGGCGAGATGTACGTGGTGAACTACATTGTCGATGACGCCCCGCGAGCGCAGATTCGCGGTTACCTCGTATCGCGCAAAGACTGGTTTCTGTTTCCAGAGGGCGCCATCCCCTGGCAACATGCAAGCCGGGAACCTTACATCGAGATCGCGGCCGAAGGGTCCGCCAAACAAGCTCGCGCAAACCAGGGGCGGAACTGGGCGGAGAGGGTTCCGACGCAGAAATGAGCGTCCAGGACGTAGTGATCGCCGGCGGCGGCGTCAGCGGACTGAGCATCGCGATTCACCTGCGCATCCTGGGAGCCGGGCGAGTGACCGTGCTCGAGCGGTACCATGCCGGAGCCGGGCAATCCGGCCGGGCGGCGGGGATCTTGCGCGCACTGGTGAACAACTCCCCGGTGGCATCGATGCTGCTCGAGTCAATCCGTTTTTTCGAGAGCTTCGAGGACCGGTTCGGGCAGGCGATTCCTTACCATCGGCCAGGCTATCTGTTGGTGAGCCGCTCCCCGGCTGCCGGAGCCATGGACCGGACCATCGCCAGCGCAGGGGCGGCGGGTTGCTCCGCGAGCCGGATTTCGGGACACGAAGCGGCGGAATTGCAGCCGGGCCTTCGGTGCGGCGCCGATGACATTTACGCATACGAACCCGGTGCGATTCACCTGGACCCCATGATGGCGACGCAGGTGCTGGCTCGCGTGGCGCGAGGACTGGGCGTGCGAATCGAAGAGGGTTGCCAGGTGGAGTCGATCCTGGTGGAGAACGGCCGGGCGGCGGGTCTCGGCACAGCGAAGGAACAGTTCCGCGCCGGCAAGACCGTGCTGGCGACTTCGGTTCTCGGCGCCGGGCAACTGCGCGAACTCGGCGTGGAGGTTCCCGTTTTCCCGCATCGCGCGGAAATGGCGTTTTTCTCCGTGCTTCCGCAATCGCCGTTCCGGCTGCGGCGGATCCTCTCCGATGCCACGACGCTGCTCTACATGCGGCCGGAGGGCTCCGAACAGATGTTCGTGGGCTGGCGCGAGGGCGACCGCATCGCGAGTCCGGAGGACTTTGCCGCCGTGGATCCCGAAAACTACCGGCAAACCTCGAACTACGCCACGCTCGCCGATATGCAGGCGCGCTTGTCGGCCACGCTGCCGTTCATGAACGACGGTTTCGTTCACCGTACCTACGCCTGCGTGTATGACTACACTCCGGACGGCATGCCCGTCCTCGATCAGGCTGCCTCGGTTCCGGGGTTGTACTTCGCCTTGGGCTACAGCGGCGGCGGATTCTCGCTGTCGCCCTGGGTAGGGTCGGTGATGGCCCGCTATCTCTGCGAAGACGTCAAGACAGCGGAATTGGAGATGCTGCGGCTGGCCCGATTCAGAGAGGGCGCAGCGGTTTCCTGGAGCAACGCCGCGGCGGGAGACAAAGAATGACTGGGCGCAGCCGCGTCACGGAGGAGCATGAGAAGAACATCGGTTCGCATGGGATTGTTGGGCTGTGGCACCATCTCGCAGTTTGCCCACATTCCCGCGCTGATGAAGGCTCGCGGAGTGGAGTTTTCCGCCATCTGCGACGCCGCGCCAGATCTGGCGCGGGCGATGGGCGAGCGAGCGGGCGTCGCGAACGTTTTCACGGACTACCGGGAGTTCCTGTCGTCGAGCGGAGTAGAGGCGGTGGTGATCGCCGTTCCCGACGAGTTTCACCTTGCGCTGGCGCGTCAGGCGCTCGAAGCCGGCAAGCATGTTCTGGTGGAAAAGCCGCTCGCCGTCAACAGCGGCGAGTGCGCGGAGCTCACCGAAGCCGTGAGGCGCTCGGGAAAGAAGCTCCAGGTGGGCAGCATGAAGCGCCACGACCCGGGCATCGCCTTTGCCCGCGACTTCATCCAGCGCGGCGTCGGCGAGGTGTTTTCAGCGAGCGGGTGGTACCGCGACTCGATGTTCCGCTACGACATGCAGGAGGCAATCCTGCCCGATGTCGTCACCAGCAGCCTCTCCATGCGCCCGGCGAAGGATCCCAAGACGGCCGACAAGCGCCACTACTCGCTGGTCACCCACGGCGCGCACCTCTTCGACACGCTTCGCTTCCTGGCGGGAGGTATTTCCGCGGTGAACGCCAGTCTTGTGGAAAAGTGCGGCCAGTATTCCTGGCATGGCGTGTTGCACTTCGAACGCGGCGCGCTGGGTCATTTCGAGCTCTCGGTGAAGACGAGCGGCGAGTACTCGGAGGGCTACTCGGTGCATGGCGAGCATGGAAGCGTCGAGATCCGGACCTTTCTCCCTTTCTACAACCGGAGCAGCGAGGTGCGGGCGTTCGACGGCCGCGCGCAGCAGTGGCACACTCCGCTCGGAAGCAATAGCAATCCATACAAGAACCAGATCGAATCGTTCGCCGCGGCGATCCTCGAGGACGGTCCCACCAATCCGGATGAGACCGAAGGGTGGGCCACCGTCAGCGTGCTGGAAGCGGTGGAGGAATCGGCGAGCCGGGGCGGCAGGGTCGAGGTTTGACCTCCGAAGCTCTGACATGGAATTCGGCATTTTCTCCCGCACCTACTCCCGGCCCACTTTGGACGGCGTGCTGGACGCCATTTCGGCGCACGGGCTTTCCCAGGTACACTTCAATCTCAGGTCAGCCGGCGCGCCGAGTCTTCCCGACCGGATTGATGAGGGGTTGTGCGCGCGGGTGCGCGCCGCTTTCGAGGCGCGCGGATTCACCATGACGTCGATCTCGGGGACATTCAACGCGATTCATCCCGGCATATCGGAAAGGCGCGCGGGTACGCAGCGGGTCTGTCGTCTCATCGAGCACTGCCAGGATTTGGGCGTTTCCACCGTCACTCTATGCACCGGCAGCCGCGACCCGGACGACATGTGGAAACGGCACCCCGGCAACGACCTTCCGGATGCCTGGACGGACATGCTGGAAACGCTGAACCGGCTGCTTCCGGCAGCCGAGGAGCACCGCGTGGTGCTCGGCATCGAACCGGAAACCAACAATGTGGTCAACTCGGCGGCCAAGGCGCGGAGGCTGCTCGATGAACTCGATTCGCCATGGCTGAAGATCATCCTGGATGGAGCCAACCTCATCGAGAACGCCGATCTTTCGGAAATGGCACGGACGCTGGGACAAGCCTTCGATCTGCTGGGGCCGGACATCGCGATGATTCATGCCAAGGATCTGGCGGATCCTCCGTCGCGCCCCGGCCAGGCCGCGGGTAAGGGAGCACTGGATTGGGATACATACTGTAGCCTGATCCGGCGTCATGCCAAGCATGTTCCCGTGATCCTGCATAATTTGGATGAGATCGAGGTGCCCACGAGCCTCGCATTCGTCAAGGATCGATTGAACCATGCCCTTCTTTGAACACGACGGAATCCGTTTCCACTACCAGACAGCGGGCGGCGGTACGCCGCTGGTCTTCACGCACGGGCTCACGGGAAATCTGGAAAACGCCCGTGACCTGACCGGCGAAATGCCCGGCTATCGCCAGGTGTTCTGGGACGCTCGCGGCCACGGCAGGACATCGCCGGCCGGCCCGGCGGGCGGATTCTCCTTCGACGTGCTTGCCCGGGATCTGGCTGCGTTGCTCGATCACCTGCAAATTGAGCGCGCCGTGGTGGGCGGCATTTCGATGGGTGCGGGCATTTCCGCGAAGTTCGCGATTCTCAATCCGGATCGAGTGCGCGCCTTGATCCTGGTGCGGCCCGCCTGGTTGACCGAACCGCTGCCGGAGGGGCTGGAACTGATGCCCGTGGCCGCCGCGTACATGGAGCAGTTCGGTATGGAACAGGGGCGCGAGCGGTTCGTGCAGTCCCCCGGTTACCTCTCGCTGCTGGCGAGCCAGCCAGACACCGCCGCAGCTCTGAGCGAACAGTTCGTCACCGAGGCGGCGTTCGAACGCCGCGGACGGTTGACCGGGATTCCCGGCGACGCCCCCATCCGCGCATGGGGCGAGGTGGAAGGCCTGCGGATTCCCGCGCTGGTGATCGGTTGCGAACCGGATTACCTGCATCCGTTGTCGTTTGCCAGAGCATGGGCCGAGCGGCTGCCATGCGGAAGGTTCGCGCAGGTGCCCGCCAAGTCAGCCGGGTTCGAACTGTACGCAGGGGCGGTGCGGCAGCACATCGCCGAATTCTTGTCTTCACATCGCCGCGATCCGGAGAGTGTGATCAGCCCGGCCTGCCGGTGAGCGGGCCGTAAGGAGCGAAGAGAAGATGGCGCTTCATGTCAGCGATTTGACCCCGGTAACGACGCAGCCGGTGCACACCCGCTACCGCCGCATCGTCACGCCCCTTCCGGCGCCGCAATCGATCGCCGAGATCGAGCGGCTTCGCCAATTCGAACCGCAATCGATGGCCGGAATGCCGCCGATTCTCTGGGATGGCGCCGAGAACTTCCTGGTTCGCGATCCCTACGGCAATCAGTGGATCGATTTGAGCAGCGGCATCGTAGTGGCCAATGTCGGGCACGCCAATCCGGACGTAATGGCGGCGATCGGCCGGCAACTCGACGCCAAACGTATCTTCTCCTATGCCTTCTCCACCCAGGTCCGTCGCGAACTGCTCGAGCGGCTGGTCAAGATCGCTCCGGAGGGGCTGGATAAGGCGATTCTGTTCTCGTCGGGCACGGAAGCCAATGAGTGCGCGCTGAGCCTGATGCGGAAACACGGTTTGCGAATCGCGCCGGACAAGTTGGGGATTCTGTCGTTCGAATCGAGCTACCACGGGCGAACGCTTTCGGCGAAACTTGCGGGCGGCCCGCCGGGAATCGTGGACGGCTTCAGGAGAGAGAGTCTGTTCCATTGGCAACTGCCCCTGCCCGGCGGGCCCGATTCGCGTGGATTCGACGAGGATCTGGCCGCGCGAGGCATCCGGCCGGAATCGGTGGCGGGGATCATCCTCGAGTCGATCCCCGGCTGGACGACCACACTGCATCCGGCGCGCTACATCCACCGGTTGGTCGAGTGGGCCGCTCAAAACAACGTGCTGGTGGCGGTCGATGAAGTGCAAAGCGGAATCGGGCGTACCGGCCGCATGTTCGCATTCGAGCACTACGGAATCGTTCCGGACCTGATCGCGTGCGGAAAAGGACTCAGTTCATCGCTTCCCCTCTCCGCCGTCATCGGACGGCAGCACGTGCTGGATCTTTCGGCGCCCGGGGAGATGTCGAGCACCTTCGGCGGCAATCCGCTGAGTGCGGCCGCCGGGCTGGCCTGCCTCACCGTCCTGGAGCGAGACGGGCTGGTGGAGCGGTCCGCCGCGTTGGGCCAAGAGTTGGGCCGCGCCCTCGGCGAGATCGCCGCCAGACATGCCCGTTATGTAAGAATGCACAATGGACGCGGGCTTTTCTACTCGGTTCACCTCCAGGATCCCGCCAGCGGCGAGCCTCTGTATGAGATCGTTGACCGGATCATCATGACGTGCCTCCGCCGGGGCGTGTTAATGTTTCTCACCGGCAAGGGCTTCTTCAAGATCGTGCCGCCGCTGACGATCGAGCGGGATGCGCTCTGGGAGGCGATCGAGGTGATCGGCGGCGCGATGGATGAGGTACTCGAAGCGTAATGGGACATTTCGGCACGATCGATTGGGTGGTTCTGGCAGCCTACTTCCTGGGCTCGATCGCGCTCGGCAGCTATTTCAGCGGCCGCCAGCACGATACGGAGGATTTCTTGCTTGCGGGCCGGAAGATGTCGTGGTTGCCGGTGGCAATCTCGATCATGGCTACCAACACCAGCGCGGTGAGCTACATGGGCGTGGCTGCCTACGTCTACAAGCAGAACCTGATGCTCTACCCGAACATCATCACCCTGGCTCTGATTACTCCGCTGGTCCTCTATTTGTTCGTGAACTTCTACTACAACTTGAAGGTCTACACCGCATACGAGTACCTGGAGAGGCGCTTCAACCCGCTTGTGCGGAGCATCGCGAGTGTATTGTTCATCTTTCTGCGCCTGTGCTGGCTCGCCACCATGATCTATGCGACATCAATCGCGCTGGCCGAGATCACTGGTGTCTCGCAGGTCTACTGCTCGCTCGCGCTTGGCCTTGGCACTTCCATCTACACGACGCTCGGCGGGATGGAGGGTGTAATCTGGACCGATGTCGCGCAGGCGGCGGCGTT
>Ga0194131_10011749_pt1 | contig 10367 bp, 10 predicted proteins | sample TA2KigO120mmetaG_FD_148631 | JGI IMG/M metagenome (GOLD analysis project Ga0194131, IMG submission 148631) | Freshwater microbial communities from Lake Tanganyika, Tanzania - TA2015053 Kigoma Offshore 120m | ecosystem: Environmental > Aquatic > Freshwater > Lake | place: Tanzania: Lake... | reverse complement strand
GAGCACCTTGTCGTCCGCATCCGGATTCCCCGCAACCAGACGCTCCGTGAAGCGCCTCACCTCAGCCTGCTTGCCGGCCGCCACCGCGGCTCCGATCGCAAGCACCACGTTGAGCAAGAGGCTGCCGCCCAGCATCACCGCAAGGATGATCGCGACCCAGAAACTGGTGGGCCGCCCGGGCGGCCTCTGGTAGGGTGGCGGGGGGGGCGGTATCGCGGAAGGCGGCAGCGGCGGCGGAGGATATCCAGCGTCCATTGTCAGACTCGGACCTGCACGGCCGGTGCCAATTGCGTTTTACGGCTTTCCATCTTTTTGCCGCCCGTCTTAGCGGGCTCCTCCGTTCATGGGGACGGTAAAGTACACCCGCGTCCCCTTGCCACGCTCGCTCTCCACCCAGATGCGGCCGCCGCGGCGCTCCACCAGCGTGCTCGCGATGGAGAGCCCCAGCCCGGCGCCGGGAATCTCCGAGGTGTCGTTGCGCTTGGCGCGATAGAATGGCTCAAAGAGGCGCTCTTGAAACTCGGCGGGGATTCCCATCCCCTGATCTTCCACCGAAACCAGCGCTTCGTCGTCACGCGCCTGGACCGCCACGCGGACGCTGCCCTGCGTCGAATAGCGCGCCGCGTTCTGCAGCACCTGCACGAGAATCTGCTTGAGGTGGCGCGGATCCATGTACACCTGCGCGTCCCCCTCGACGGCTTCGAGGGACACGTGGGTGTTGTGGTCCTTCAGCGCACCCGCGATCTCGCGTGCGGTGCTGGCCACGCTCACTTCGCGGCGCTGGTCTTCCATGGTCGTCAGGCGCGCGAAAGTGGCCACGTTTTCCATCATCTCGCGCATGATGCGCGCCGAGCGGACCACGTCTTCCATGTTATGGTCCTTCTCGGCCATGTCGTCGGACATCTGGGCAAGCTGCGCGAAGCCAAGGATCCCCATCAGGGCGTTCTGCAAGTCGTGCGCGATGGTCTTGACGACCTTGCCGCGAAACTCGTTTTCCACCTCGAGCGCGGCCCGCGCCGTCTTCAGCTCGCGCCGCAGGTTGATCTCAGCGAGCGCGTGCGCGACCATCGATTTGAGCGTCTCGCTGTCGAGCGGTCGCGCCGTCCAGCCCCACGCCCCTCGGGCCAGCGCCGCGCCCACCGCCTCGGCGGGCACAACGAGGATGACGGGGCGGCCGGGCACGCGATCCATGATCTCATTCGGTGGGGCGCCGGCAGTGTCGGCCAGGATAAGATCCGCCTCAACCCGCACGAGCGCGTCCAGAGAGTCCACAACGTCGAGGCTGGCGGCCTCGGGGATGACTGTGGAGAACTCGTGCCGCGCGGCGGCCGGATTGGAGTGAAAGGCGACAATGCGGTTCATGCGGCCGCCCATTTCCACGGTGCGCCGCATGTATCCTGTGAAAAAAAAGGTTAACGCTGGACGGAGCCGAGGTCGCCGGTCCGCGCAAGCGAGCACCGCGGCGGGAACCTCGTGATCAGTGCCCTTCGGCGCGGCTCTTGCGGTGCGCGCGGATCATCTCCTGGAGTTTGGCCAGCTGATCCGCGGTGAGCACGCCTTTCATCTCCACCAGGAACTCCTGGCGGGCCGCGCGCATCTGCTCGATGTTGCCTTTGGCGGCTTCCTTGATCTGGGCGATCTGGTCGGTCGTCAGGCCGAGCTTCTCGGTGAACCACTGCAGACCACCGCGCCTGGGCCGTTCAGCGCGGATCTGGTTGAACTTCGTCCGCTGCTCGGGGTTGAGGACGCTATCGATCTGCGTCTCGAAAACCTTCAGGCTGGCCTGCTTGCCCTCGTAGTACTTCTTGACGATGGGCGTAACGCGGAGCATCTGTTCGGGAGTGAGCTGGAGCTTTTTCTGGAGGCTGTCAATCCCGTCATGATCGGCGAACGCGGCCGCGCCGGCCAGAATGCAAAACACCAGGGCAACGGCCAGCGACCGCATCATCTTGATGAAGATCATGAGCTTCCTCCCGAAATGGTTCAACGCCTTGTGTGGTGGGGCTACGTCAGGCTAGACCCTGGTAAAAACCCTTTGTTTCACGGTTTCTTCGGGAAATCCGGAGCCACCCATTCAAGGTGGCCGCCGTGCAGCGTCAGCTCGATGACGTTGTTTCGATAGAACGGCCGCCCGTTGATCCAGATTTCGAGCCCCTTGAGGCCCCAGTCGTCATCCGCTCCGCGCGACTTGCGAAGCTTGATGGCCTTGATGTCCTCGACGTTGAGCCCCTGAGTGCCCAGCACGAAGGTGTCCGCGTTGCCCGGTTTGAAGGTTTCCCCCTTGCCGGCCAGCGTCCACTCGTAGGCGTCGCCCATGCTCAAGGTGACCGTGTCGGTGGTGCCGGCGCCCCAGTCGTCGACCGTGCGCACGATGACCTTGAGGGATTTCACCGGGCCTTTCGGCGGATCGGAAAAAGCCGGCAGCGCCGTCGCCAGCACCAGCAGGATGACAAGCACCCGCGCCACTAGTCGCGTCCCATCATGGCGCGCAGCTCGTCCGGATAAGACGACTTGCCCAGCGCCGCCTCCAGCGTGCAGACGCCTTTGGTCACCAGGTTCTTGAGCGCCGCGTTGAGCGTCTGCATGCCCACGTTGCCGCCGGACTGGATCATGTTGTTGATCTGGTGGGTCTTGCCTTCGCGGATCATGTTGCGCACCGCGCTGGTGCCCACCATGATCTCCATGGCGCAGGCGCGTCCGCGGCCCTCGGCGCGCGGCACGAGACACTGCGAGACGACGCCCTCCAGGGTGCCGGAGAGCTGCATGCGGATCTGGGACTGCTGCGCCGATGGGAACACGTCGATCACGCGGTCCACGGTCGAGGCGGCCGAGGTGGTGTGCAGCGTGCCGAACACAAGGTGGCCGGTCTCGGCCGCGGTGACCGCCAGGCCGATGGTTTCCAGGTCGCGCATTTCGCCCACCAGGATGACGTCGGGATCCTGGCGCAGCACGTGCTTGAGTGCCGCCGCGAAGGACAGCGTGTCCGCGCCCAGTTCACGTTGCCTCACGATGCACCGCTTGTTCTTGTGCATGAACTCGATGGGGTCTTCAATGGTCACGATGTGGTGATCGTAGTTGGCGTTGATGTAGTCGATCATGGCGGCCAGCGTGGTCGACTTTCCGCTGCCGGTGGGCCCGGTCACCAGCACAAGTCCGCGCGGCTTCTGGGCCAGATCGCGGATGACTTGCGGCAGGCCCAGCTCCTCCAGCGTGATGGGGCGGGCCGGGATGGCGCGGAACACCGCGCCCAGCGTGCCGCGCTGCCAGAGGATGTTGCCGCGGAAGCGGGACAGGCCGGGAATTGAGTACGAGAAGTCCAGCTCGCGGGCCTTGAGCAGCTTTTCCTGCTGCTCGCCGTCGAGTATGGGGTACAGGATGCCTTCCATCGCGGCCTGATCGAGCAGCGGGAAGTCCTGCAGGGGGTGCAGGTGGCCGTCCACGCGCACCGCAGGGTGGCTGCCTACGGCGAGGTGCAGATCCGAACCGCCGTGATCGACCATCGCCCGCAGCAGCTTCTCAAGCGTGATGCCCATCGTGCTGGTCGACAAGGTAGCTTCAATGCTCATTGACTATCCTCCGCGAAATTGGTGAAGAGGCGAGGTTCGCCGCGAACCTTAGAAATCCTCGGCGACGCTGCTTCCCGAGCGCGCCGTATGGCGCTTCTTCGACTTGGGGACGAACTTCTTGAAGATTTTCCGGATGGGGAGCGCCGACACCGGGCGTCTCTCCGGCTCGCGCTGCATCAATTCGCGAATCAACTGCTCGAGCTCCAGGGGAATGTCCTGGTTGTACGTGGAGGGCGGCGGGGGAAGTTGGGAGACCTTGCGGGTGATGACTTCCAGAGTGGTTTCTCCCTCGAACGGCAGGTAGCCGGTCATCAGCCGGAAGGCCAGCACTCCTATGGAATAATAATCGGTGCGATAATCCACTTTTTCCGTGCTGATCTGCTCCGGGGACATGTAGTGCGGCGACCCGACGAACGTGTTGCCGTCGCCGGTCGCGCGGGGGGGATCCCAGAGGTCGCGCGCGATGCCGAAATCGGTGACCTTGACCTCGCCGTCGCGGCTGATCATGATGTTTTCTGGCTTGATGTCGCGGTGAATCACGCCCATGTTGTGCGCGTACTCGAGGGCCGCGGATACTCTTGATAAAATGATCGCCGCGAAATCCAGGCTCACCGGCCGCTTGCGCGGAAGTTTCTTGTCCAGGGTCACGCCGTCCACGTACTCCATGGCGATGTACGGCATGCCCTCGGCGCCGTCGGCGTAGTCAAGAATCCGCACCACGTTGGGGTGCTGCATCTTCTTGCCGACCGACAGCTCCTGGCGGAAATAGGTGCGGTGCTCCTCGGTCTGGAAGAATTGCGGATCCGGCACCTTGAGCGCCACCAGATTTCCCTGCGCGTTGGCAGCCAGATATACCTTGGCCATGCCGCCGGTGCCCAGTTTCTTCAAGACCCGGTACTTCCCGATGACCCATGGATCGCCGGAGCGGTTGTGGCCCATGGTCTGCATCATGCGCAATTCCCGGATCAGGGCGGCGCGTTTCTTGGTCTTGCGGTAAATGGCGAACCCGCCGCCTACGACCGCCGCCACGGCGGTCGCGATACCCCCCAGGACCATCGGGTCCGCCAGCAGTTTGTCCACCTACAAGTCGTATTTCTGGCGGACCCGGTGATAGCCCGGCTTGATTACTTCGTAAATAAAGTTTATCCGCTCTTTGTAGGGGATAAAGGCGCTCTTCATGGCGTTGAGCGCCAACTTCTCCAGCGCGTTCAGATTGAGTCCGAAATGCCGAGCCGCGAGGGCGTACTCTCGCGTCATGTCGGTGTTGCTCATCAGGCGGTTGTCGGTGTTGAGGGTGACGCGGAACTTGTGGTGGTGGAAGACGCCGAAAGGATGGCTGTCGAGATCCGGCACGGCACCGGTGTGGATGTTGCTCGACAGGCAGATCTCCAGCGGGATGCGCTTGTCCAGCACGAACTGAGCAAGGGTTCCCATGGATACCGCGCGGCGGCCTTCCAGCTTCATGTCGTCGACCAGCCGCACCGCGTGGCCGATGCGGTGCGCGCCGCACCACTGGATGGCCTGCCAGATGCTCTCCTTGCCGAACGCTTCGCCGGCGTGAATGGTGATGTTGAAGTTTTCCCGCTGGATCTTGTGGAACGCGTCGACGTGCTTCTTGGGCGGGTAGCCGCCCTCTTCTCCGGCCAGGTCGAAGCCGACCACGCCGCGATCCCGAAAATCCACCGCCAGCTCGGCCATCTCCAGGGAGAGCTGCATGTTCCGCATGGCGCAGATGACCAGGCCGTAGCCCACGCCGAATTCCTTGCGGCCGCGCTCCAGGCCGGCCAGCACGGCCTTGACGACTTCCTCCCAGTGCAGCCCCTTGTCGGTGTGAAAGACCGGCGCGAAGCGGGTCTCGACGTACACGACGCCGTCCTTGCGCATGTCCTCCATCATCTCGTAGGCAACCCGCTCGAGGGCGGCGGGAGTCTGCATCACGGCGCAGGTGTGCGCGAATCCCTCCAGGTACTCCGGCAGGCTCCCCTTGTTGGCGCCTCGGAAAAACCACTCGCCCAACTCTCTCGGATCGTGCGTGGGCAGGCCGTCATACCCGCACTCGGCGGCGAGGTCGATCACGGTGGCCGGGCGCAGTCCGCCGTCCAGGTGATCGTGCAGCAGCACCTTCGGGCACTCCCGAAGGATTTCGTCGGTCAGCTCGGTGCGGTTCTCAAGCAGGGTCATGCGTCCCTCGTGCCTCGTCAACAAGTGATCCTAAGTGCGTTGATCGTGCCGCGCGACACGCCCGGGTCATCGTTGTCCCGTAAGGCGAAGCTGCTTGTGTCGCGCGCCACTACGATTGTTGGCCACGCGCCAGCCAAGTCCCTGCGGAACCGCTTGACCGGTGTGCTATACTCTCCGTGCAGAACAGGATGTCGTCATGGTTCATTTCGGGGGGGCGCATCTCTTCCAGGACGCACTCGACTCCTCGCAGACTGCAAATGGCTTCTGGAGGTCGTCGAGTGTTTACTGACAAGAATCTTACCTGTGTTGATTGTGGCGCCACCTTTGTTTTCACCGCTGGCGAACAGGAATTCCACTCTTCGAAGGGCTTCTCGAACGAGCCCCGCCGCTGCACCGGCTGCCGCTCCGCGCGCCGCAGCAACCGTGATTCCGGTGACATGGGCGGCGGCGGAGGCCGCTCCGGCGGCTTCGGCGGCGGCGGTGGCGGCGGACGCCGTGAGATGTTCGACGTCGTGTGCGGCCAGTGCGGCAAGAACACCCAGGTTCCGTTCAATCCCCGGGGGGATCGCCCGGTGTTGTGCTCGGACTGCTTCCGCTCCAGCGCGCCCGCGCGTGGCGGCGGTGGCGGAGGCCAGCGCGGTGGTGGCGGCGGCGGCGGCCGTCGCTGGTAAGATCATGAAGCGAGGTCTCATCAGGGCCTCGTTTTTTGTTCTGGCGACTTCCGGCGGCGCTTTCGCCCATCCCGGCGAGGCGCCCCCCACCGCGTGGTGGAACGGCTTCCTGCTGGCCGCGTTCGTCGGGCTGGTCATCCTGGAGGGCTGGATTGTCGTGGGGCGGCGCGGCAAGATCAACGCCGAGCGCGTGTGGATGGCCGCTCCCCTGCTCATCCTGGCGGCCGTGGGGCTCACCCTGCTGGCCAATCGCGTCCTGGCCGGCACGCGCGCGGTGGTGTATGCCGACGAGGCCATCCCCGCGGACGCCCTGGCCATCGACGTGGAGGCGCGCCAGTACGCCTGGCGATTTCAGGTTCCCGGCAAGGCAGCTTCAAGCGCCGAGCTGCGCGTGCCCCAGGGCCGCGACGTGGTTCTGCGCCTGCGCTCGAAGGACGTGCTGCACTCCTTTGAGGTGCCCGACCTGGGGTTGCGCCGCGACGTGATCTATGGTAGAGTTTCGCCACTTGGCTTCCGCGCGGACACCCCCGGTCGGTACCCGATCGACTGCTCCGTGCTCTGTGGCAGCGGAGCCGAGCAGATGCGCGCCATCCTGGTCGTGGAGGATCCGAACTCCTGGAGTGACTGGCCAGCGCGTCCGCGGTAACTCCGAGTTTCTTCCGTCCTCGCCTCCGCGCGCAGGACTTTGTGAAAAATTGCGTAAAGCCTCGCCTGGAAAGGGGTCAGGTTCACCATGACGTTCAGCGCCCTGGAACGCCCCCTGCGGCTTCCAGCAAAGCCAGACGCGATGCCGCCCGGCGTTCATCGCCTGGCGCAGTTGACGACGTTCTGCACGGTGATCCTGATCGTGGCCGGCGCGCTGGTGACCACCACGAAGTCCGGTCTCGCGGTGCCCGACTGGCCGCTGTCCTTCGGCACCCTGTTCCCGGAGATGGTGGGCGGCGTGCGCTACGAGCACACCCACCGCCTTATCGCGGGAAGCGTCGCCCTGTTGACCCTGGTCCTGGGGATCTGGGCGGTGCGGACCGAACCGCGCCGCTGGGTCCGCATCCTCGCGTGGTGCGCGATGGGCGGAGTGCTGGTGCAGGCGCTGCTGGGCGGCCTGACGGTGCTGCTCCGTCTCCCCACGGCCGTGTCCGCGTCGCACGGGACGCTGGCGCAGACCTGGTTTTGCATGATCGTGGCGCTGGCCATGGTGACTTCTCCGGCGTGGCAGACCGCGCCCCGCTTGCCGTTGACAGCCTCCGCCCGATGGCTTCGGTTCTTCGCGGTGGCCACCACCGCGGCGATCTGGCTGCAGCTCGTGGTGGGCGCCACCATGCGCCACCTGGGCGGGGAAGGCAAGACCGGCGGCCTCGCCATCCCGGACTTCCCGACCGCCTTCGGGGCCTGGATCCCACCCGTCTTCACCCACGCCATCGCGGTGAACTTCGCGCACACGCGGGTGGGCGCGCTGATCGTCCTCATCCTCTCGCTGGCCACCGTGTGGTGCGCCCTGTCTTGCCTGAGCGCTTTCGCCCCGCTGCGGGACGCGGCGCTGCGGCTGGCGTTGCTGGTCGGCCTGCAGCTGTACCTGGGCATGACGGTCATCTGGATGGCCCGTCCGGTGCTCCCCACCTCGCTGCACGTGGCCAATGGCGCGCTGGTGCTGGTGACCAGCCTGGTGATCACGCTGTGGAGCTTCCGGCTCTTCAGCGCGGAGCGGGAGGCACGCTCGTGATCGCGACGCGCAGCGAAGGGCTGCGCGCGGTGGCGGCCGACTACGTCGAGCTCACCAAGCCGCGCCTCACTATCCTCGCGGTCATCACGACAGTGTGTTCCTTTTACCTGGGGAGCCGCGGGGCGGTCGACTTCGGGCGGGCCCTGCACACGCTGCTGGGCGCCGCAATGATGGGCGCCGGGGGCGCCACCCTGAACATGGTGCTGGAGTCCGAGGTGGATTCGCGGATGGCACGCACGCGCCGCCGCCCGCTTCCGGCCGGCCGCATGGACGCCCGCCAGGCGCTCTGGTTCGGGGCCGCGCTGTCCATCGCGGCCCCCCTCTACCTGGCCGCCACGGTGAACACGCTCACCGCGTTGCTCTGCGTCGTCGCGCTGCTCAGCTACGTGTTCGTGTACACCCCGCTGAAGACGCGCACGCCGCTGTGCACGGTCATCGGCGCCGTACCGGGCGCGCTTCCCTGCATGATGGGCTGGACGGCCGCGCGCAACGAGATCGGCATTGAGGGCTGGATCCTCTTCGCCATCCTGTTCGTCTGGCAGATGCCCCACTTTCTGGCCATTGCGTGGATGTACCGCGAGGACTACGAGCGGGCCGGACTGCCCATGCTCCCGGTGGTTGAGCCAGACGGCAACAGCACCGCGCGTCAGGTCATCATCTGGTGCATGGTGCTGATCCCCATGAGCATGGCGCCCACGCTTGCCGGGATCACCACCGGCGCGTACTTTTTCGAGGCATTCGCGCTGGGTCTGGGATTTCTTGCGGCCGGCCTGTGGATGGCGCTGCGGCGCACCCGCCCGTCGGCGCGCGCGCTGCTGCTGGCCTCGGTGATTTACCTGCCGCTCTTGCAGGTGGCCATGCTGTTGAACAAAGTTCCGTGAAAGGGCAGGATTTGAAAAGGGCCGATTGAACCCTCGGCCAATTCCGAGCTTTTCCAGGGGCCTGAGCCCCGTACCCCTCAATTCACACAGAAGCGGATAGTCACGATAATGGAACGCAAGCATAAGAGCCGCGGGCCAGGCCGCCTCATTCTCCCCCTGTGGGCGACGGCGCTGCTGGTTTCGCTGGCAATGATCCTGGCCGGCTGCGACACCACTGACCGCATGTCGACCTTCGACGCGGAAGGGCCCGTCTCGCTCCTGCAGCTCAACGTATTTTACGTGACCCTGTGGGTCAGCCTCGGCATCTTTGTCGTGGTGGGCTCGCTGCTGGTGTTCACCATCTTCCGCTTCCGCGCGCCCCTGGATCTGCCGCGGGACGCTGAGCTCCCGCCCCAGACGCACGGCAACGCGGCCCTGGAGATCACGCTCACGGTCATCTCGGTGGCCCTGCTTATCGTCATCGCCGTCCCCACGGTGCAGGGCATTTTCAAGACCAACATCATGCCGGTCTCCGAGGACGCGGTGGTCGTGAACGTAACCGGCTACCAGTGGTGGTGGCTTTTCGAGTACCCAAAGGAGAAGGTGCGCACCAGCAACGAGCTGGTGATTCCCATCGGCAAGCCGGTGATCCTCAACCTGCGCACCGCGGATGTCATCCACTCCTTCTGGGTGCCCAAGCTGGCCGGCAAGGTCGACCTGATTCCCGGCCAGTACAATCAGCTGTGGATGCAGGCGGATCGCGGCGGCTGGTACTACGGCCAGTGCGCCGAGTTCTGCGGCGAGTCGCACGCCAACATGCGCTTCCGCGTGCAGGCGGTGTACGACCAGGACTTCAAGCAGTGGGCCAACCGCCAGCGCCAGACCCAGGTGGCGCCGGCCGGCGGTCTCGCGCTGGAAGGCTACAACACCTTCATGAAGGGTCCCAAGGTAGGCCAGTCGTGCTCTTCGTGCCACACCATCAAAGGCACTCCGGCCAATGGCGTGCTGGGTCCCGATCTCACTCACTTCGCCAGCCGCCAGACGCTGGGCGCCGGCATGCTGCCACGCAACGACCAGACCATCCACGAGTGGCTGACCGACTTGAACGGCGTAAAGCCGGGCAACAAGATGCTTGACGCCCACCTCGACCTTACCGATCGTGAGGTCGACGCCCTGACCGCCTATCTCGATACTCTGAATTAGAAGTGAAGAGCCAATGACCGTCAAAGCAGAACCAATCCCTCAGAACTTCGCCGGCTGGATGCCCCGCCCGTCAGAGACCGTAAAGGGCGTCGTAGACTGGCTCACCACGGTCGATCACAAGAAGATCGGCATCCTGTATGGATTGTCGGCAGTCCTCTTCTTCTTC
>Ga0194131_10011745_pt1 | contig 10371 bp, 6 predicted proteins | sample TA2KigO120mmetaG_FD_148631 | JGI IMG/M metagenome (GOLD analysis project Ga0194131, IMG submission 148631) | Freshwater microbial communities from Lake Tanganyika, Tanzania - TA2015053 Kigoma Offshore 120m | ecosystem: Environmental > Aquatic > Freshwater > Lake | place: Tanzania: Lake... | reverse complement strand
GGCTCAACCAAGTGGAACGCTTCTTCGCACTGATCACCGAGCGCATGATCCGGCGTGGCACCTTCCACAGTGTCCACGAATTGGAAACCGCCATCTACCACTGGCTGGCCGGTTGGAACGGAGCCCCGACCCCCTTCACATGGAAGGCCTCCGCAGACGTTATCCTCGATAAGGTGCGCCTTTGTAAAGAATTATCCAAGACAGGAGACTAGATGTTTCTGACGATGGGAAGCGAGCGCTGGTAGCTCGATATGAGCGGAAAGACCTGAAGTTCCTCGAGCTCGTCGATTCTTCCACCGGTAGAGCGCTCGCCAGCATTGCCTACCTGGGCGAGCATATTCGCGCGGGACGATTTTATGGGCCAGGCAGTGTAACCGTACTTGGCATTCAGCTCAAGGCGCCGCAGCAAGCCGGCTGGATCACTGTCAAGGCAAGTAAGAATATCCCCTTTTTCGAGGCCCGGAAAAAAGGCATGTTAGTCTGGGCTCGCTGGTGAAGCGGAGACGGGCAACGCGAGCGGGCGCCTCCAATCAAGCTGGATTCTGGCGGCGGCGCGGAACTTCCGCGTCGTATTCGGTTGGATCGAAAACTATCGACCCTGGTGCCTGATCTCGGCGCCCGTCAACACCACCTTCCCGCCGCGGAACTGGAACCCGCCCTCTGGCATGGCGGCGCCGCCGTGGTCCCGGAAATACAACGGAAGTCCCTCCGACATTCCGAGTGTGCGATCTTTCGGATCCTGCCGTTGATGGTGGATGTGTATGTGCGGTTCGGTGGTGTTTCCGGAGTTGCCGCACTGGCCGATCGGCTGCCCCTCGCGTACCTGCTCGCCAGCCCGAACAAGCACGCTGCCCCGTTTGAGGTGCGCGACCAGCAGATAGGTGCCGGTATCCAGCGCGAATACCACCGCATTCCCGAGAGGATTCTTCGTCGCTCCCAGTTTCCTCGGTGTCTGGTCCGGTTCTCCATCGATCGCGAAGTGAACGCGCGCCGTCACCGGAGCCACGACGGTTTTGCCGTAGCATCCGTAATCCTCCAGGCGGCTCGACTTGGAGAGAATACCGGGTTCGATCGAGAGGTCGTACGCCCAACGTTGATCGGGAGTCATCGCATGCCGGTTGACCTTGACGTTATCCCCGCCCCACACGACCCGCATCGGGTTGTCGGCAGGCAGTCGAACGATCGCCGAAGGACCGCTAGTCGCCAGTGAATACGGGAAAGTAATCGTGAACAGACCCAATAGCCATAACGCAGGCATCAGCGATACGATCGCCAGAGCCATAGCGGCCGCCATGGGGCGGCTGAACCGGCGCTTGCGAATCGCGTGGAAAGTGACCGATAGAATTGTCAGCGGCCCCAAAAGAAGGCCCGCGCCCAGGATGTTCCATCCGGCCACGGCGAGCATGCCACCCGAATACATGAGCGTCCAGCCGGCCACGAGTAGGATCGCAAGAATCGCTGCCGGCGCCCAGCGGACACGCCCGCGCAATCGGCTCGGCGGTTTGGTGCTGTGCTCGTCCCTACTCAGAAATCACTCTCCTCGGGCTGGATACTAGATACTAGCGCAACCGCGATTCTCCGAATGCCTCCGGCATCGGCTTCATCCGCACATGTCGGAGGATATCGCATTGCGGTGCGCCACGAAACGGTTTCTCGAAGCATTGCTCACGCACCGGAAGAGCGATCGCGTTGGACTTCACAGGCAGCCATCTTCCCAACATGCAGCCGCTGGTGCGAAGAGACAATGCGAAAGTGCCTCAACTACGAGCGCTGGAAACTAGAGGGAACACAGGTGCGTGTGAAAACCTGGTTCGGGTTCTCCGCGCGTCGAATGCGGGATCACGGACCCTATTTCTGAGTGCTGGCCGCGGCCTTCCGGCTAGGCATGACGGGCTCGGCGATCGCGCTCGGCTCGACGCCTTGGAGCTTCGGCGTCTTGAAGTAGGAAGGTGGTGCATTGTCGTAGGAGTACATGGTGACACCTGTGGGGTCGTGCACGATGCGGCCCGCCCTCAGGGTGACGCGAGCCTCGATCTTCGAATCGCCTACGAACTTGACCCGGCCGCAATCGGTGTAGCCGAACTTGCCCTTGAGCACCTCGAGCACGGCGATATCGGCTTCGCGGCCCACGGTGAGCGTGCCCAACTCCGGCCGCTTAATTTCGCGCGCGGGGTTCACCGTCGAGCGGCGAATCACCTCGTGCATCGGCATGCCCATCGCCAGGAACTTGGACATCGTGGTGATCATGTTGACCACCGGGCCGTTCCAATTGGCGCTGTGCAGGTCGGTCGAGATCGAGTCCGGCCAGAAGCCCTGTTGGATCACGGGCACCGCCTGGCGCCACCAGAAACTGCCCGCGCCATGACCGACATCGAAGATAATGCCGCGCTTGCGGGCTTCGTACATGTACTTCTGCACTTTGCCCTGCGCATCGAGCAGTGGGAACTGCTGGGCGAAGACGTGCGTATGGATGTCGCCGGGGCGCATGTGCTTCAGGATCAGGTCATCGTAGGTACGCTCGTCTCGCGGCCAGAAGTCGACCATCACTGGCACGTTGGCGAGATTGCCGCATTGCACGGCGCCATCCACCGCGGCCCATGGCGGATGCTCCTTGTCCCACGGCTGGCCGGTCCAGTAATGAGCGGTCTTGACCCCGACGGCGATATCGCGATTCGCTTTGATCGTTTCGGCGCAGCGTTTGGGATCCATTAACTTGGGATCCTGCTCGCGATCGTTGCCCATGCCGGCGCGAACGATATTCACCAGCCCGAGCACGCGGATCTTCGAGTGGTTCACGACATCCCTGCGGAAGTTGGCGAAGTTGTCCGCCCCATGGGTGCCGGCGTCGACGATGGTCGTGACGCCGGACGAGAAGTTGAGGTCCGCCGGGTAGGATGGCCGCTCGGCCCGGCCTCCCACGACGTGCGCGTGAATGTCGATGATTCCGGGTGTGACGTAGTGGCCGGCCACGTCCACGACCTTGAACGCGTCGCTGGCGGGAATGTTGGCGGCAACGGCGGCGATCTTGCCATCGGCCACCGCCACATCCGCCACGCCGTTGCGATTGTTGGCCATATCGATGACATGGCCGCCCTTAAGCAAGAGATCGTACTTGAAGCTCTGTGCCTGCAGAAGCGCTGGAAGGAGTAGGGAAATGAGCATATCAATCGAGACCTTGGTGAATGGTATGGCCGCCGAGCCAGACATCGATCGGGTTGTCCATGCCGAAGTCGGCGGCGAGTTCGGCTTCGGTGCGGGAGCGCCTTTGGGCACGCGTTGCCTTCGCCTTTTCGAGTACTTCCCTGACGCGGCGGGCGACAATGCGCTCCTCGCCTGGGTTCATCATCCAGGGCACCAGCGTGACGCCCATCGGCGTGCGCAGCGGCACCACTGGAGGGTCGCCGGCGTCAAGCGCCTTAAAGCAGTCCTCGCGGGAGAAATTGAGCGCCTGCTCGTCCCACCGGAACCAGATGCGCGGCACATGGTTGGTGATGTATTTGGGAACGTAGTCGGCTGTGACACCGGAGATCTTGCGGATCTCGGCGAGCATGTAGTCGGCCTGCGCCTGCCAGCGCGCGTACTCGGCGGCATGATCCTGCTTGACGTAACGTTCGACGGCTGCGAGCATGCCGATGTAGGTTTCCTTCGAGATCTTCAGGTCGCGGCCGATGCCGGAATACGGGCTCTGGAAGGTCTCGGCTATCTCGATGAGATCCTTACGGCCAACCAGCAGCCCTGCATTTTGCGGCCCCCGCAGGCCCTTGCCGCCGCTAAAACAGACCAGGTCGACGCCCATCTTGACGTAGCCATTGAGATTGTCGTGAGGCGGCAGTTCGGCGGCGGCATCGACGAGCAGCGGGATGCGCGCCTTCTTCGCGATTTCGACACACTCAGCGAGGGACACGCGGGCGCCGGGGGCATCGGGCTGATCGCGATGCTTGCCGAAGTGGCGGTCGGCGATCAGGTAATACATCATCGCGGTGCGCCCGTTGATGGCCCGCTCGATCTCGTCGCGGTGATCCGCTTCAATTAGCCGCGCACCGGCCGCTTCGCACTGCCGCGTCCAGCCGGTGATGTGCAGCTTCTGCGCGATCACTTCATTCTTCATGCCGTCGGTAAACGGCAGGCGTTTGGCTTTGTCGGGGTCGTCGCCGGCGATGCAGGCGCAGGTGCCGACGAAGATCGCGCCCGCGGCGCCGGTAGTGACGAGCGCACCGGGATTGCCTGTGAGTTCGGCGATCCGCGTACCCACGGCCCTACTCAAGTCCTTGATAGGCACATAGTGGCGGGCGGCATCGTCCATCGCCTGGACGACTTCGGGCGGCATCAGCGAGCCGCCGAGTGTAGTGTAGGTGCCCGCGGCGTTGACGATCGGGCGCAGCCCGAGTTTCGTGTACGCCTTGCGGCTTTCTTCCGGATCGCGCACGGCTGGGGCCGCGGCCCTCGCGGACTGGCTGAACATCGACAGCCAGCCGGCATTTTGAAACAGGCGTCTGCGAAGAATGATCATCGGTGGCTCCTCTGACTAGAAATTCAAGCGCAGCCCGAACTGAAGGCTGCGGTTGTCCTGGGCGGTTGCGGTTACCTGGCCGAAGATCGGCGTCGCGAGCACCGAGCCTGGTAGCGCGAAGATGGGGGTGTTCAGGCTGTTGAAAGCCTCGAAGCGAAACTGGAGTTGCGTCCGCTCGCCAAAACGGAAGTTCTTGAACAGCGAGAGATCGAAGTTCACAATGCCGGGGCCATTGAGGATATTTCGCCCCGCATTGCCAAAGGTGAACTGCGCGGGCCGATTGAACGCCGCGGTTTCGAAGAAGCGCTGCAGCGTGCGCTGCGCTCCATCGAGAGTGCCCGCGCCAATGCGGTTGGCGCGCTGCCCCAACTGACCGTGGTTTGCGTTATCGTCGGCGATGGTGACTGAGAACGGCTGCCCGGTTTCCAGTGTCGCGATGCCGTTCACCTGCCAGCCTGCGAGCGCCCAGCGCGCGAACGGTTGTGTCGTGGCTTTGAAGAACGGCAGTTCATAGAGATAGCTGCCAACGAAGCGATGGGTGAAGTCCCAGTTGGCACGACCGCGATCGAGCGCCAGGTTGAACGGGTCCATGTTCGTGCCGCCGCCGTTGGATTCCGCGGTTGTATCGATGGCCTTCGACCAGGTGTAGCTGATGAGGAAGGAAGCCCCCTTATGCAAGCGTTGCCGGCCGGCAACTTGCAGCGCGTTGTAGTTGGCAAACGAATCGTTGGAGATCAGGCGGATCGGTCCCCAGCGTTGGTTGGGGCGCCGGGCCTGCACGTTGCCCGGTCCGGGGCGCGGATTGTTCATCTGGAAATTGCGATCGAGCTTCAAGGTGCGGGAACCGATGTAACCGGCCTCGACGCCGAAGCTGGTCCATAGCTCGCGCTGGATGTTAAAGCTCCATTGATTCATGTACGCATTGGGCATATTGCGATCGAGCGCCACCAGCGAGCGCGGTGGAGCGACGCCGGGCGTACCGCGGAACGGATCGGCGATGAGGATATTGGGATTGGCTGCCGGCGAGTCGTACTGCGTGACGGCGAAGCCGTTGCTTGCGAGCAACGTGAAGTTGTTCAGTTGGTTCGAATTGTAGTAAACCCCATATCCGGCGCGGAACACGGTCTTGTTGCCGAACGGGCGGTAGGCAAGGCCGATGCGTGGAGCGAAGTTGTTGTGGTCGCCGTCGACGATGCCGCCGTTCTCATGAGCCGGCACGAGGCGCGAGCCCGTCGCGTCGACAATGAACGCGTTCTTCGTGCTTTCGAAAGGCACGGTGCTCAGGTCGTAGCGCAGACCGAGGTTGACAGTGAGCTTCGGCGTGGCCTTCCAATCGTCCAGGAAGAAGCCGCCGAAGCGCCAGCCGCGCATGTTGATCCATTGCGGAGGAAGCGCGGTGATGGCCTGCGAAGGATAGCCGAGCAGGTAGTCGGCCGCCGCGTTGCCCGTGATGGCGCCCGTGAAGTTGAAGCGGCCGCGGGCATCGTTGGCTGCGGCGCGGCTGGTGGCTAGATGCCGCATCTCGAAGCCGCCCTTCAGGGAGTGGTTGCCGATCGTGATCGTGGTGGCGTTATAGAGTTGATGCGTACCGTCGCGATGGAACCACTGCGTGCCGTCGCCCTGATCGCCAACCGGGATGTGGCCGGCGATCACCAACCGCGGAATGCCTGGGTTGGAAGCATCGGAAGTAATGCCGCGAATGCCGAGGCGCGCGCCGGCGTCGGCATTGCTCAAGCGGAACAGGTTCAGCGAATCGATCTGCACCTTCTGGCGGCCGTAACGGAACTCGTTCAAAATGTTCGGACGCACCAGATGCGTGTAGCTGACGGCAAGGTTACGGTCGGGGACCTCTTCCTCCTTGCCGCTGAACGGATTGGTCTGCGTGGTGGGGCGCAGTGCGTTCTGCCAGCCGTAGCGGACGAACAACTGGGCCTTGCTGCCGAAGTTGTGGTCGATGCGCGATATAGCCATGTTGCGGCGAGTGCCGAGCAAGGTGGTCGCCCGGTAGTTGGCACGCACCCCGGGCAGGTTGGCCAAGGGCATCCAGCGAAGTCCTTCAAGCGCCTGCGGCGCGATGCGGTTGGCTGGAATGATGCCCCCGGGGAACGTCTGTCCGGGGTTGGCGGGGTCGCGGATCACGCCGCCGAGTGCCGACAGGTCGCCGCGCCGCATCGCTTCGGTGAACGCGGAGTCGAGCGCCGCGCCCTTGCGCGTGAAGCGCAGGCCTTCGTAGTTCGTCATGAAGAACGTTTTGTTGCGGCCGTTGTAAACCTTGGGCAGATACACAGGCCCGGTGAGGACGAAGCCGAATTCGTTGCGGCGCAGCGGATTCTGCGGAGTGCGCGGGTTTTCAAAGAAGCCGCGGGCATCGAAAACGTTGTTGCGGACGAAGTGGAACAACGCCCCATGCGGGTCGTTGCCGCCTGTCTTGGTGATGAAGTCGACGTGCACGCCGAGGTACATGCCGTACTCGGCCGAATAGTTGCCGTGCTGAACGCGGAACTCCTGAACGGCGTCGATCGAAGGGCGCATCGTCGTCGTGTTGATGAGGTTGTTGACGATCGAGATGCCGTCCATCTGCAGCGAGTTCATGTTCTCCCGTGCGCCCGCGCCGAGGATGGCGTCCCCGCCGCCGGGACTGGCCGCCGGGGCGCGATAGCCAAGCTTGATGCCCGCCGAAAGGGTTGCCAACTGCAGCACGTTACGGCCATTCAACGGCAGTTCGATGATTCTCTTCTGGTTGATGACTTCGCCAAGTGAAGCCTGGTCGGTCTGGATCGCGGGGGCGCCGCCGGTGACGGTGACGCTCTCGGTGACACCGCCGATCTGGAGTGCAACATCGACGCGGACGCGCGCATTCACTTCGACATTGATACTGGCGTAGCGCGCGGTCTGAAAACCGGTCTGTTCGACGGTGACGGTGTATGCGCCCAGATTGATGAGCGAGACGAAGTAAGCGCCGGATTCATTCGTGACGGTTTCGCGCACGGTCTGTGTGGCGTCGTGGACCACGCGGACCTTCGCTCCGGAGACGGCGGCGCCGGCCGGGTCGGTAACCGTGCCGAGGATGGCAGTCGTGCTGGTTTGCGCCCACGACAGAGTCGCGAACAGCAGGGAAAGAGCGATTGGTCGCATGCGGGACTCTCTGAATCAGAAATGTGAACTTCGGATGAAACGGGATTTCCGTTTTGCGTTCCCGGACCCGATCATGATAACACCCGGCGCCTCACTCCAGTAACGGGGTTGATCGGAATGCCCCTTCCGGGCACTGACCGTGCCGCAACCTCCTCCGGCGAAGGAGCGGCGCGTCGTTGATTCCGGAGAACGTTCTTCGTTTGTTCTCTAGAGAGGCGGGCCCGTGCCTGCGGTTTGTTTTGATCACCCGTTGTTGCCGGAACAGCGCGGAAATTGGCAATTCGCCATGGATGGGATCCGTTCTTCGGGTTAATCCTCCGGCAAGATCTTAACGCTTGGTCGCGGCCACGTAATCCCATTCGCGAGAGGAAAGCTCCTCGATCGCTCCCAGGTCCCGTTCGAGGAGGTACCTTCCGGCAATGAGCTTCTGCGCCGCCGCCCGAATCTGCGCCAGATAGTTCGCCTTGCTTTGATAGCGTTTCATCACCTCTTCCCTGGGGAAAGGGAAATAAGAGCCCGTCATGCTGAACAACTCCTCGGGCGAGCCGATGGCCGGATTGCGCAGGTTCCACCCGGTGTGCGTCGCCAAGGGAACCGCCACTTGCGGTGTCCTCAATCCTCCAAGATCGTTCCCATCCGAATCCACCTGGGGGACCAGTACGGCGAACTGGGGGCCCATTCTGGGTGGTTCCTGGGAGATGATTCCCCGAGTACGGAACTCAGGGCCGAAATCGAGGCGGAATACATCATGCAGCCGCACCGGCGATAGGACGTTGGGGATCCTGGGATAGCGCACGTGCTCGATCGCTACCAATTGCTTCTTGGCGATTGTGGGGTAGACCGACTGCGGAGGCTCCTGGCCCTGCGCAAGCCAGCGTTGAAAGGCGAGCAGCAGGCCGCGGTTATACCAACCCCAATCGTTAGCATTGTTCAGGTAGCGGGTGGTCTTCGACGGCCGGGGCGGGAAACTGCCGGGACCGTGATTGCCGCCTGCCATGACGTAGAGCCGTGACGTCGGTCCCAGTGGCATGTCCGCGGATCCATCGAGTCTGGTATGCATCAGCGAAGCGGCCCGCCCATAGTACTCGTACGACGAGTTCGTGTAGAAGATTTTCGGCAGCACGCCGTCTTTCTTTGCGCGCGTAAGCAGACCGTCGGTCAACCCGGTGACCGGGTCCGTCTGGGGCAGATCGGTAAACGGGAAGATATCGGTGGCATAGTAGAAGTTGAAGAACGGCCGCGCATCGCGAGAGGGCTGAGCGAACTGATAGTTGAAGTTGCCTCGTCCCGCTCCGGCGACGTTGATCCACATACCGTCAAAAACTCGCCTGCCGTCCTCGTCTTTGTTGAAGCCTTGATAAAGGAAGGTGCGAAGAAATCGGCCGCTTTGGGAGCTGCCATAGGCGAGGGTTCGGCGAGCGGACGGGGCCAACGTTTGCAGCGGCGGCGGCGCACTGCCTGCCTTGAGATCCGCGATCAAGTCGCGAATGGCGGCCATGCCGAGGCCGGCAACGGGCGGATCCTGGGAACGATAGACGACTTCGTAGATCTTGCCGGCTTCGAATCCCGACGCCTTCTCGACGGCGCCCCGGTCCGGCGCGAACCTCCAGTCAGAGCGCGGGATCAGCCGCCGGGGTCCGTTCGCCAGGCTGCGTTCCGTGAGCGTGTTGCCCGGATCGTTTGGGTCGGCGGCCTTGTAAGGGAAGAAGAGCCGGTCACCCAGCGAGAAACGGGTGATGGAGTCGTCGGGCACGAAGTCCGACCGGACGACACCGAGGATCGAGGAGCCGTCGGGCCTGCGGGCGACGGGAACCGTGACGCTCATCAGTGGTGGCTCGCGCGGCACATCAAACTGCCAGCCGATCCAGACAAGCAGGTAGCCTTGCTCGAAAAGGAGGCCATCGCCGATCTCGCGTTCGTCCCGCGGATCGTTGGATCCCTCTCCCCGATTGAACACCTGCAGGAGACTTTTGCGTCCGCGGTTGGAGACTTCGAAGAGGAGGGTGCCGTTCCCTTTGGAGGGATCGCGCGGGGCGAAGAGCACGATGTCCGCATGGAATTCCACTTGCCCACTCGTGTTGCGCGGCGCGAGTTTGACGTTGACGATATCCTGATTGACAGCCGCTTCGGGATCGACGGCGAAGTAGGCTCTACCGATCAGGCGCTCGTATGGACCGGCGTTGCCGAAAGACCGGCCGTTCAGTATTAGCGATCGCTCTGAGATCTCAACACGAGTGACCTTCGCGCTCAGTGCGAGAGGAACCAGGAGAAGGAGGATGCATTTCGCCACGCAACCCATTGTAGACTCGACGGTCCGCGTTTGGGTGGCGGCGGTGAGACAGCACTGGTCTTTGGGTCTTTGGAAAGGCCGCTGGCGCAATCGGGTGCACCTAAGACACCACAATGATCATCTTGCTTGTGGCTCCATCCATGCGAGGCCGTTCGCGTTCGCCCCGTCGGATCGATGAGACGGAGAGGGTTGATTCTGGCTTAGCCGTAGAGATTCCAGCTCTGAGGATCCGCCGCATGCTGATCCGCAAACGGCGCATCCACACTCGTAAACCGCCCCTGCGCCGCCGACAAATACCGTGCCCAGAAGTAGTCGAGCCGCGTCACCCGCCAACCACCGCCTTCACACGCCGCCCCGTCCCACTCCCCGCCCCGCGCCACTCCCCGCCCCGTCTCACTCTTCTCAGATTTTTCCTAACCCATTTTTTCTAATGTTT
>Ga0194131_10011742_pt1 | contig 10375 bp, 6 predicted proteins | sample TA2KigO120mmetaG_FD_148631 | JGI IMG/M metagenome (GOLD analysis project Ga0194131, IMG submission 148631) | Freshwater microbial communities from Lake Tanganyika, Tanzania - TA2015053 Kigoma Offshore 120m | ecosystem: Environmental > Aquatic > Freshwater > Lake | place: Tanzania: Lake... | reverse complement strand
GTACAGAGCGCTGCTACAGCTTCGACTTTGAAGGCTGAACTCGGTAGCCCATCAGCAGCAAACTTGGAAGGTCAGATTTCTTTCCAGACATCTACCTCCGGAACAGCTTCTGGTAACACACTTACTATTGCTACGTCTCCTTTGAAAGCAACAGCAAACCCATCGTTCTCGGCACCGACCTATGTTGCTGGCGCGAACAACATGCGCTTGGCTTCGTTTGTCTTCACCGCATCGTCTGCTGAAGGTGCAAAGATCTCGAGCATTACAATCAACAAGGACGCAACAACCACTTTTGACGTACAAAACGTCAAGATGATGGTTGGTGGAACGCAGTTCGGCACAGCGACGGCAATCTTTGAGGATTCCTCGTCTGTATCGTACTCGGGAACAAGCCCTCTCATCGTTCCAGCTGGTGGCTCGATCGTTGTCGACGTTTACGGCGACATCTTGACCACAACCTCTGCCGCAACCCACTCGTCGATCTTCGACCTTTCGGCTACGACAGCTGTTGGTTCAAGCTCGAACAGCTCCATTACTGTAAAAAACAGCAGTGGTACAGCCATCTCCACTACGGAGGTTGCGGGTCAGGACATTGTTGTTTCTTCGGGCTCCACACTTACTCTTACGACCGACTCGAACAACGTTCCGGCTCGTTATGTAGTTATGGGTTCGACGGGTAATGAACTTTACAAGTTGAAGCTTACAGCTAACAACACGGAAGATGTTCGTGTAACGGACATCACGTTCAGGGACACTATCACCAGCAACCTCGCAGGTATTTCGTCCTTTAACAACCTCCAGTTGCTTGATGAAGCAGGTGCATTGCTTGCAGGACCGGTTAACATGACGATTAGCTCTGCTACGACTGGAGACATTATCTTCAGCCTTGGTTCCACCTCGTCTTTGATCGTTCCTAAGAACAGCTCCAAGACAGTTACCCTTAAGGGTGATGTTGCAACCTTTGTATCCGGTGGTGCGTCCTCGAGCTCGAGTCACGTATTCGGTATTGCGGCAACTTCGTCCGTAATTGCATACGGTAAGGATTCGAGCGCTTCGGCAACCGTTTCCGCTACAACATCGGGAAATGCACAGGTTGTCTATCGCACAAAGCCATCACTTACTTCGAGCGTTCTTGGTGCGACAACTGGCAGGACTCGTGTAGCAGTTGATGATATTGCAACCTTAAACTGGGCTGCGAACTCAGCGGATGATCTTACGATCAGCACCGTTACGATCAAGTTCAGTGGTCAAGCAGCATCTTCCGGCTCTACGGCCTTCAACGTTACCCTTGTCGATACAAACACGAATGCAACATGGGGATCGGCAACGACCACCAGTTGTAACCCGGATTCGGGTAACTCGTGCTCTGTTTCCTTCAGTCCGGCATTCTCGATCACTCGAGGATCCACAAAGGGAGTTAAGTTGCGTGTAAACTCGAGCTCGTTCTTTAACGGTTCGAACACAAGCGACTCGCTTTCGGCAATCGTAAACGCTGCTTCAGATATTCTCTGGAGCGATGGTACATCGACTGGTATCAGCTGGGAGGCTGTCCAGATTCCGATCACGCTCGTCAACTTGAGCTACGAATAAAATCGTTTCTCGGCTGACAGCGTCCGGATTCCGGATACGCTAACAGTGAAGAAGAACCCCGCCTTTACGGCGGGGTTTTTCTTTTTCCTAAAAATAGAGCAGTATAAAGCGATATATGAAACTATGGCTTAATCGATTCGTGGTGGGTTGTTTGTACGGTATTTTATTAGTGCCGCTTGTTTTTCAGCAGGCATTAATGCATCCACTCGTTATCGTAAAAACGCTTTATTTTCAGATTCTTATAGAAGTTGCTTGTGCAGGCTATATAGTACTCGCTTTGTTTTATAAAGAATATCGTCCGCGCATAACCCCGCTTTTTATTGCAGTATGTGGTCTTTTAAGCGTTATTTTTATTGCAGGGGCATTTGGTGTGAATAGTGCGCGGAGTATATGGTCTGTACCTGATCGTATGACAGGCATGATTCTTATGGCTCATCTCACTGCTTATTTCATAATACTCTCTGGTATGCGGCAATCTTTTTCATGGCGACGATATATGCAGGTTTCTTTAGGTGTGAGTTTTCTTGTTGCTGTGTTTCCGATAATACAGCTTATATTTCCGGGGATATTTTTTGATCGGTTAGGGGATCGTTTAAGTGGCACAATAGGTAATCCGATATTCCTTGCAGCATATTTATTCTTTCATGTTTTTATTGCTGGTTATTATGGTGCTGAAGCTTATGTGCAAAAAAAACGTTGGTGGCCATATGCTGTCGTCGGTTTATTTAATGTAGTAGTAATCCTTCTTACACAAACACGTGGCGCGCTTATTGCTCTTGCGGCATCTCTTATTGTTCTTTCAGTCCGTCCGATACTGGGTCGTAATGGTATGCAAGTACAGAGAATACTGCTTGGATTATGGGCTTTCTGTGTACTTTTTTTGGGTGTATTTTGGGCAACGCGCACGCATTCTCTATGGCGTAATGTGCCAGTACTTTCGCGTATTGCGGTGGATGGATTTAGTGCTAATAATCGTTTGTATGCATGGCGCGCTGGCCTTTATTCATGGACGGATAATCCTGTTTTAGGTGTTGGGTGGGATAATTTTTATGCGGCATTTAATGCGCATTATGATCCGCGTCTTTTGCGCGGTGGATTTAGGGAGACATTTTTTGATCGTCCTCATAATGTCTTTGTACAGTTTCTTGCTGAAACAGGTATTGTTGGATGTATTGTATATATTGCTCTTCTTGTATGCGTATTTCGTATTGCGCGTCGCAATATATGGCTCGTTGCTATGTTCGTTGCATATTACACGCAGAATTTCTTTGCGTTTGATTCGATGAGTAGTTATATGATGTTTTTTCTGACGCTTGCATGGATTAATAGTATGGATGGTAATAAAGAATACACTCATTCATTGCATGCTCGTGGGGGCAATGCATCACAAGAGATGTTAGCTTTAATCGCATCTCTTATGGTGGCTACCAGTGGTATTTATTTTTTAAATTATCGCTTATATAGAGCAAGTAATCTTGAATGGAAGGCAATCAATTATTTTGTGCATGGAGAAATTCCTGAAGGGTTTGAATATATGGATAAAGCGCTCAAAGCCTCTACTCCGTACCATGTGCATATTGCGAAAGATGTATATCCCAATGTAGCGTCGCTGTATAAGCAGAATATACCCTTATCTAATGTGCGTGCTGTTATAGAAGATGCTGTGCGGGGAATGACTGCTGCTGCAGAAGCTGATCCATCGAATTATGGTTTTTGGATTGGGTTAGCGGATATGATGCCGCTTATAGCCGAACTTGATCCTCGGTATGTTGATCAGGGGTTTATGGCGCTTGCGCAGGCTGATCGTATTAGTCCTCGACGGCAAGCAACAGAATATGTGCGTGCAAAGCTTTTAAATCTTAAAGGTGATAAGGCGGGTGCCATTACTGCTATGGAGCGAGCAATAGCTCTTGATCCTGAAGTGGGGGATGCTCATTTTTATCACGCTCTATTACTTCTTGAATCTAATGATGGAGCAGGTGGCATTCGCGCATTAGAGCGCGCATCAGTATTGGGTCGTGAACCGCGCACTGTAAGCGAGGCTTCTGTTACTGCAGCTCAGTTGGGTGATTTAGGTATGTATAAGGAATCCGCTCTATTTTTTCAAAAAGCGCTTCTTATGAAGCCTGATGATTTAGAGCTAACGATAAAATTAGGCTTAGTGTATTACTTTTCGGGTGATAAGGCTGCTGCACGGCGTAATATAGCGAAAGTAATGGAGAAGCAGGATTTACGACAATCTCCGCAATATGGATCTTTACGCCCTATTCTTATTGATCTCGGTTTGGAAAAATAGTTTTTATATGGCATTATATGCCCACTATGGCCATAAAGAAAAAAGCGCTTATATCGGGCATTACAGGGCAAGATGGCTCGTTTCTGGCTGAATTTTTGCTTAAAAAGGGTTATGAGGTACACGGTATAATCCGTCGCTCATCAACCTTTAATACGAGTCGTGTGGATCATATTTTTGAGGATTTGCATGCACATGGCAAACGTTTTTTTCTTCATTACGGTGACTTATCGGATGCTAATACGGTGCGTAAGTTGATTCAGAATATTGAACCTGATGAGGTGTATAATTTAGGCGCTCAAAGTCATGTGCGTGTGAGTTTTGATATTCCGGAATATACGGCAAATGTTACTGGGCTTGGCACGCTTCGCATGCTCGAGGCAATTAAGGATTATAGTGAGTCAGGTGGAAAGAAAAAAATAAAGTTTTATCAGGCGTCTTCATCTGAACTTTTTGGCTCAACACCACCCCCACAACATGAATTAACACCTTTTTATCCACGCAGTCCTTATGCATGTGCTAAAGCGTTCGCCTATTATACAACTATTAATTATCGTGAAGCATACGGTTTGTTTGCGGTAAATGGCATACTTTTTAATCATGAAAGTGAGCGCAGGGGCGAGACATTTGTAACAAGAAAGATAACGCGTGGTGTGGCGCGTATTGTTGCTGGCTTAGATAAAAAATTATATTTAGGTAATTTGGATGCGCGCCGTGATTGGGGATATGCGCCCGAATATATGGAGGCGGCATGGCTTATGCTTCAGCAGGCAAAGCCAACAGATTATGTTATTGGCACTGGCGAAAGCCATTCGGTTAAGGATTTTGTTATAGCGGCGTTTGCGGCCGCGGGTATTAATAATTGGAAAAAATATGTGGAGTTCGATAAACGATATCTGCGTCCTACAGAGGTACATAATCTTATTGCTGATGCGAGTAAGGCGGCAAAAATATTAAAATGGAAGCCGAAAACGAAGTTTGCTGATTTGGTAAAAATTATGGTGATGCACGACTTAAAAAAGCACGGTATTACATAATAAAAAACCCCACGATCGCTCTATGGGGCGAAAGTGAGGATGTGTTAATGCGTTACACATTATTCAAATTCCTAAATAACTAACTATATATGCCACATTTTTTAAAAAAAGCAATATTTTCTAAATATGCTAATACTGGTATTCTAGCCGAATCGTGAATCAGCGTATAAAGTTAGTAAAATCAAGTTTTTATGATGAGCGCGCAACAAAGCGGGCACTTTCTGTTTTTATAAAAGAGGCTGATATTTTTAGTATGGGTAAGGAATGTGCTGCCTTTGAAGAGGCTTTTGCTCGTAAGCAAAAGCGCAAGTTTGCGGTATTTGTTTCAAGTGGTAGTAGTGCTAATCTTGTGCTTATACAAGCACTTATTAATGGTGGTTGGCTTAAGAAGGGTGATCGTGTTGGTTTTTCTGCTCTTACATGGGCAACAAACGTCATGCCTTTAATACAGCTTGGTCTTTTGCCTACAGCTATTGATTGTGAGCTTACTACGCTTAATGTTTCCGTGCGGACTTTAAAAAAATGCACACCGCGCCCTAAGGCAGTCTTTCTGACAAATGTTTTAGGCTTAAGTGATGATATAGAGGCTGTGCGATTATGGTGTGCTAAAAATAAAGTTTTACTATTTGAGGATAATTGTGAGGCATTAGGATCTAAATCATGCGGAAAATTGTTGGGTAATTTTGGTATTGCTTCTACCTTTTCTTTTTTTGTAGGTCATCATCTTTCAACTATTGAGGGAGGGATGATATGTACAGATAATGAAAAATTACATCACATGCTTATTATGGCGCGTGCTCATGGCTGGGATAGAAATTTACCATTACATGCGCAAAAAGCTATGCGCAAAAAGCATGCGGTTGATGATTTTTTCTCAAAATACACATTTTATCATTTAGGGTATAATGCGCGTCCAACAGAGATTAGTGGTTTTTTAGGTGTTTCTCAGCTTAAGCATTGGGATTGTATTGTGAAGCAGCGCGAACGTAATTTTAAGGTTTTTCAAAAAGCTGTGCATAAAAATGCGCGTCTTATACCTCTTACTGTTACGCATATGAATACTATTTCTAATTTTGCTATGCCGATTATCGCTAAGGACATCGCTACATTTAAAGAATATCGAGCGCGTTTTGAAAATGCCGGTGTTGAAATTAGGCCTATTATTGCAGGTGATATTACTAAACATCCATTTTATAGTGATCATGTAAATACAGACGCAGCTTGTGAAAATGCTTCATATATTCATCGTCATGGTTTTTATTTCCCTAATAATCCGGAGCTTACAGAAAAAGAAGTTGCTCTTCTTGCAGACCTTCTTGCGGCGTAAGGAAAAAAATGCTTACTTGATACATTACTTATGAATTACGTAAATGTTAAAAAATGCCGTGTTTGCGGACAAAAAGAGCTTACTGAGGCAATACGATTTGCACCTCAATTTTTATCACCTACATTCGTAGCAACAAATAAGCGTAATCGTCTTGCGGATATCAAGGTGCCACTTACTGTTGTTGTATGCGATAAAGCAAAGAATTCTGCGTGTTGCGGTTTAGTACAGTTAAAAGAAACAACTGATCACGACCTTTTGTATAAGGATTATTTTTATCGGTCATCTACCAACGACACGATGAAAAAAGATTTAAAGGATGTAGTAACGACGGTTTTAAAGAAAGTTAAAACTAAAAAAGGGGATGTGGTTGTTGATATCGGTTCGAATGACGGTACGATGATCTCGTATTTCCCTAAAAATCTTTCTCGTATTGGCATTGAGCCAGCTAAAAATATTGATTGGAGTCATCTTGATCCATCAATTACTGTGGTGAATGATTATTTTTCTAAGAAGGCGCTTTCTTCTGCCCTACATGATCGTACGGTAAAAATTCTTACATCATGCGCGATGTTTTATGATCTCGATGACCCAAATTCATTTGTGGCAGATGCTGCTGCGGTACTCGCTCCAGATGGTGTGTGGTGTATACAGTTAAGTTATGTTCTTTCAATGCTTGAGAATATGAATTTTTATGACATTTGTCATGAACATTTAGAATATTATTCTCTTGTAACACTTAATTATTTAATGGAGCGTAATGGGCTTACTATTTTTGATGCGGAATTAAATGGTGTGAATGGTGGTAGTGCGCGTGTATTTATTACGCATAAAACACGTAAACTTAAAAAATCAGCCGCCCTTGTAAAGCTTCTTGCTCGCGAGCGACGTTATAAATTAGCGAGCCCTGTTACATACACTGCGTTTGATAAAAAAATACGCACTCTCGCTACCATTGTACGTAAATATCTGGCAAATGAATTAAAGGCTGGTAAGAATGTTATTGGTCTTGGCGCCTCAACAAAAGGCAATGTATTATTACAGCTTTTTGGTATTGATAAGACTATGCTTCCGTATATTAGTGAAATAAATAAAACGAAGATAGGTTTGCGGACACTTGGTACGGATATTGAGCTGATTTCAGATGAAGCTGCTAATGCTCTTAAGCCGAGTGTAAAGCTTGTTTTGCCATGGTATTTTAAAACCGAAATAGTGAAGCGCGAAAAGCAATATCTTGCCTCAGGTGGCACATTACTTTTCCCTATGCCGTATGCCCATGTAGTGAGTAAGAGTGGGGAGAAGAAGCTTTAATTACCTCCGTTTAGTTTTGTAAGATACGCCGCATAACTACGTGCAAGACCCTCTCGTAGTCCTATTGCGTGTTTCCATCCATGTTTTTCGATCGCGCTTACATCCATGAGTTTACGTGGCATGCCATCAGGTTTTGATGTGTCGAATGTGAGAGTTCCGGTGTAGCCAACAATCTCTTTCATGAGTTCAGCGAGCTCTCGTATGGTAATATCTATACCACTGCCAACATTAATACATTCCCGATCATTATAGTGTATAAGGAGGTGAATAATAGCTTCTGCTAAATCTTCATCAAACAAAAATTCACGTCGCGCCATGCCCGTACCCCATATTGCAACGCTTTCCGCATGTGTCATTTTTGCTGTGTGCATGCGCACCATAAGTGATCCAATGACATGGCCACGCAGAGTATCAAAATAGTCGCCTTCGCCATAAATATTACAAGGAATGCATGAAATAAATTGTTTATTAAACTGCGTGCTAATGTATTCGCATAATTTTACACCCGCAATTTTCGCTATGGCATAACCTTCATTAGTAGGCTCTAAAGGCCCTGTCATAAGATAGCTTTCTTTCATAGGCTGAGGGCATTCTCGTGGATACATGCAGCTAGAGGCGATAAAAAGAAATTTTTTAACGCCATATGTATGCGCTGCCCAGATGACATTATTTTGTATTACAAGATTTTCAAAAAGAAATTCTACGGGATGCGCAATACTTTCTCGTATACCACCTGCTCGCGCAGCTGCAAGTATTGCATAATCGGGCTTTTCTTGGGCAAAAAAAGCATTTGTTGCGCGACTATCCATAAGATCAAGCTCTTTGTGTGTGCGCGTTATAATATTCGTAAAACCATGTTTTTTGAGAATAGTAAGAATTGCGCTACCAACGAGCCCTGTATGGCCGGCTATATATATTTTTGTATCCTTTTGCATCCTTGTAGTATTACCGCATTTTATGTTTAATGGAAAGAATTAGACTATATAGTATATGAAAATGCTTTTTGTTGGCCTCGAATATGATAGATACGATATTTCTCGTGGTCATAGTTTCGAGTGGAATAATTTTTATGGCGCGTTGAAGCGTATGGAAGGTGTAGAAGTTTCCTGTGCATCGTTTCATGATATTATAACGCTTGGTCGACAGGGTTTTGCGGATAAACTTGTGGCGCAGGTAGAGCGCGATAAGCCTGACCTTGTATTTATTTTTATGTATACCGACGAATTGTCACCAGAAACTATTCGTCGGTTGCGACAAAAAACAACTGTTCTTGGTTGGTTTAGTGATGATCATTGGCGGTTTGATAATTATTCGCGTTATTTTGCAAATGCATTTTCGTGGGTTGCAACGACCTATTCTAAAGCACCTGATCGATATCGAGCATTAGGGCAAAAAAATGTTATCCGTTCTCAATGGTTTTGCGATGCGGGTTCATATATTCCGATAGATTGCCCGAAAGATGTAGATGTTTCGTTTGTGGGGCTTAAAAATGAGGGGCGTGCTGCACTTGCAGCGCGCGTGGGCAAGGCAGGGATTCCACTTGCGCTCTATGGTGGTGGGTGGGATGGTGGGCGTCTTTCGCAAACGGAGCTTATACGATTATTTTCTCGTAGCAAGGTTAATCTTAATATTATAAGTCCGCGGAGCCTATGGGAATCTACATCCTTTGCACGCCTTATTGCTCGTCGTTCTATTAATCGCTTTGTTCCTGATTTTCATTTCATTAATAATATGCGTTCGTGGCTGAGTCAGCGCATTTTACAAATAAAGGGTAGGCCATTTGAGATAGCGGCATGTGGTGGTTTTTGTATTTCGGGATATGCTGATGATTTCGAAACATATTATAAGGAGAACGAAGAAATGGTCTTTTATCGTAATCCTGATGATCTTATAGAAAAAATACAGTATTATATGGCGCATCCCGAACAGCGTGAACGTATCGCAAAAGCTGGCTATCTACGAACTCTTTCTGAGCATACCGCCGAAAAACGCTTTAATGCGATGTTTAAGGTAATGGGTTTTACCTATTAATACACATGAAACGCCTTCCTAAAAATCATTTTATAGATTTAGACGGTCTTGGTTTTGTGTATAAGAAGGCTAATGCAGAAGAGGTGCAAATGGCATATGCGCGCATTAATGAAAAGCTACGCACAGTAAAGGCGAAGCCAAAAGCTGTAGAGTGGAATGATTATTGGAAGGAGATGGCGGAAGCAAAGGCACAACATCCGTCATTTTTTAAAAAAACAGAAAGCGGCCCTTCTTTGTTTAGATATAATGGTGGATTTATCGTGAGTGAAGAAAAAGATCTTGCAGTTCATGTATTGCATCAGATTATTGGGAATGTCATAGGTCGCCTTAAGGGAGTAAAAAATATTGTTGAATTTGGTTGTGGTAATGGACATAACCTTGAATATCTAAAGAAAAAATTTCCTGCATATAATCTTTTTGGTTGTGATATCTCAGAGTGGGCGGTTAAAACAGTGCAAAAGAAGGGCTTTAAAGCTTGTCAGTTTGATATGGCTTCGCCTGTATCTAATGCGGTGATTCCGCAAGGAAATGAAACGGTATATTTCACATCTGGTGCTATGGAGCAAGTTGGCACACAATGGAAGGATTTTTTTAAGTTTTTAAGGCAATCAGGCGTGCATTATGTGTTTCATGTCGAGCCAATAGGGGAATTATACGCCAAAAATAAGCAAGAACAGCTTGCCTTGCAATTTCATACAATAAAAGGGTATCTTTCGGGATACTTTCCGTTTCTTAAAACACAGAAAGATTTTATAGTTGAATATTCAAAATCGGATTTTGGTACATTAT
>Ga0194131_10011738_pt1 | contig 10377 bp, 9 predicted proteins | sample TA2KigO120mmetaG_FD_148631 | JGI IMG/M metagenome (GOLD analysis project Ga0194131, IMG submission 148631) | Freshwater microbial communities from Lake Tanganyika, Tanzania - TA2015053 Kigoma Offshore 120m | ecosystem: Environmental > Aquatic > Freshwater > Lake | place: Tanzania: Lake... | reverse complement strand
GGTAAATAACTAACGTGCCTGATTTTTTTATTTAATTTCTTCTCAGCTTTCTCAACTAAATCAAGAAAAAAAATCTTATTTACATCTCCAACCAATACTAAATCTATTATATCGCTTTTTTGTCCCGTAGAAAGTTTTCCAACTAAGTAAACTTTTTCCAAATCCCCAACATGTTCTAACACATGGTCAATTATATGGTCAAGACCAACCAATTTCATCACCATGTTATTAATATCTTTAAATAATGGGTGGCTTGAATTTGCTTTGAACAATTTTTTATTCCCTTTAGAATGGGAAGTCAAAAAGCCTGCGCTTTCAAACTTATTTAATTCTAATCGGATTGCGTTTGAAGATTCCCCAAACTCTTCCTCTAAACCCCTTAAATATGCAATTGTATGGCTGTTCAAGAAAAACTTGTACAGTAACTTTATGCGTGTTTTTGATGATATTAGAGTTTCTAACAAGGTGTTATTTTTGGTTCAAATATAACATATTTTGTTAATGAGTACTAAAATTACTCATTTTATGTAAAATATTTTATAAACAAAATGAGTAGCTATTTTTACTCGATGAATCAAAATCGTCAGCCATGATTGATTAAAATCAAGGTTTTCTGGTGAATTTTTATACTTATCAGGATAACTTCCTGCGCCAAACTGCCACAAACTAATTGGTGCAGAATAGGTGAGAAAATTATTGCTGAATCCTGCACCGGCACCCCAGAAATTGAAGTAAAACCTGTTTTTATCCGAATAAGTCTGTGCCGGATTTAAGGCATATGCGTATGATGCATTGTGATTCCCCATTTGCAAACCAATGGTCTGCTGTGATTTTAATTTTGGTATGAGAATGATCGCCGATAGCAGCGCGAAAGTTTTAGTAATGTTGTTTTTCATGTGCGACTCCTTTTGTATATTAAATTGAACACAAATACTGTACAATAAAATAAACTAAAGGCACTTAAGATAGACTGAAAGGCTTTTTTACAGTATTGATGGTTTGTTTTTGCATTCTCTTCAACTACAACAGGCCAAATTGCGTTCTCAAAGTTTCTCATAAATTGGGAAAAAGCAAAATATCCGCAAAAAAGCCCCTTAATCGCTTTAATCGTAAAGTTAAACGATGAAGCATTGATTTGGCTTTTGATGTGCCGTTATCTTCGTATTTATTAATAAAAGATGGGATTCCTAAAAAATTTACTGGCCAGTATTCTGGGTTTTTTCATCGGGATGGTGCTGTTTATCGTGTTTTTTGCCATCATTATTGGCGGAATAGTCTCGGGAATAGAAGAGAAACCGGAAATCAAGAAAAATACTGTTTTACAACTTACCTTAACGGGAGATATTCCCGACCGCGCCACAGATGATCCTTTGGCTGACATTGCCCTTGCCAACGAGGATTTGTCATCGGTTGGACTAAATGCCATATTATTTGGTCTGGATAAAGCCGCTAGAGATGAGAAAATCAAAGGGGTTTATCTCCGGACCGATTTGTATGCCGGGAGCATGGGAACAGCCGAAGAAATCAGACAGAAAATTTTGGAATTTCGCAAAACGGGAAAATTTGTAGTGGCTTACTCCGAAATCTTTTCTGACGCCGGTTATTACATAGCATCGGCCTGCGATAAGGTTTATTTGAATACCAAAGGTATACTGGAATTTAATGGGTATGCGGGACAGACCGCCCTCTACAAAGGCCTTTTGGATAAAGCAGGACTGGAAGTAGAAGTTTTCAAGGCAGGCAAATATAAAAGTGCTGTGGAACCATTTATCCAAAACAAAATGAGCGATGCCAACCGGGAGCAGGTGCGCGACTATGTTTTCAGCCTTTTTGGTTATTGCATGAAAAACATTGGCATATCGCGTGGAATAGACTCCTCAGTTGTAGCCAATATCGCCAATCAGTTCAAAGCAAGCAATGCATCACTTGCCCTGCAGTATAAATTGATAGACGGACTTAAATATGAAGACGAGGTAGAATCGGAACTTATAATGCTTTCACAAGGTAAAGATGGTAAAAAACTCAATAAATCTGATTTCGGGCAATATGCAAAAGGCAGCTGGAATACCGGCGAAGGAGATGACAAAATAGCCATTATCTATGCATCGGGTGAAATCAATATGGGTAGCAACGAATCCGGCAATGGTATTGGAAGCACGTCGCTGGCGGCCACATTAAAAAAGGCAAGGCTCGACAGCCACATTAAGGCTGTTGTTTTGCGAGTAAACAGTCCAGGTGGCAGCAGCCATGCCAGCGATATAATAGCCCGGGAAATTGAACTTCTGCGCAAGGCTAAGCCCGTTATCGCAAGTTTTGGCGGCGTTGCAGCCAGCGGTGGATATTACATTGCCTGCCTTGCAGATAGCATATTTACCCAGCCTACTAGCATTACCGGCAGTATAGGCGTTTTTGCCATGATACCGAACACTTCAAAGATGTATAAGGAAAAACTGGGACTGAGTTATGAAACCGTTCCTACCGGCGATTATGCCGTTACCTGGAGACCTGACGAACCCTTAAGTGAAGGCATGCGCCGTTATTTCCAAGGCATGGTGAATGATATTTACAATGACTTTACGGGTATAGTTGCCAGAGGCAGACACATGGATATTGAAAGCTTAAAACAGATTGCCGAGGGCCATGTATACACAGGTATCTATGCAAGAAACCTAAACCTGACCGATGCTTACGGCGGGATTCAGCGAGCCATTACAAGTGCGGCATCCAAAGCAAAGCTAAAAAAATACCGTGTAGTGAGCATGCCCAAGCAAAAATCTACCCTGGAGCTGCTATTTGGCAAAGCGGGAACAGTCGATGTAAAAGAAAAGTGGATCAAAGAGGAATTGGGTGCCTTACACCTGCCCTACGCCGAAATAAAAAGAATCATGGACAGCCGTGGCGTTTTTATGCGAATGCCTTACGACCTTAAGATTCAATAATTTACGATTTCCCCCTCAATAAACAAAGGAAACTTTGCAAACCCTCGTGGTTGGGTGATATGCGTTTTCCACACTGGGTATTTATGCGGGAACTGCACCACATTTTCGCGTTGCAAGTAGAATTGCGGGCACTGGGCTGTTTTGGCGAAGAGGACTTCGACAGCATGCTGTACCGGCAGACAGATGTGCCTCTTCGCTATGAATTCTTTCGCCGGCATGCGGCGAGCAGGGCGCGTGAGGCCATGCAGGCACCGATGGTAAAGGCGCAAATCAGGATTTAAAAACACCACTCCATTTTGATCAGGTGGTTTTTTCTTTACAATACCCTGATGGACAAACACATTGATATTTACAAAATACCTGCAGACGCATTCGCTTAGTTTAGGAAAAAGCGTCAATACAGGAGTTTTTTAAAGAGGGTGATGGTGTAATGACAGGTCGTGGCCTGACCCTAGACCCCGGCCAAAAAACCGACAACGATAAAAACCACAAAACCCGCGAAACTCAATGTTTACAAAGTTTTTGTTTGTTGGTTTGTGGAGCTGGAGGGAATCGAACCCTCGTCCAGAGACGCGACTGCTGGCGCTTTCTACATGTTTATTTCTGTTTGTTGTCGGGATGAGGCGGGTACAGAAAAAACCCTACTCCATCCTTAGCCGGCGTGTTAATGGCTCACCTGGCCGGTGTGAGTGGCCATATCCGTGTTTGTCGATTGCTCCGTTTCGTCAGTTACACAGACAAAAGCGACGGGAGCAACTCGCGATGCTAATTACAACGAATTAGGCAGCGAGGGCGTAGTTATTTTCGCCTCTTATGGTTTTGAACATTGAGATTCAGGTGCCAACATCCAAAGCACCACATGCTTACACCGCACCCATTCATCCTGTCAAGTCCGGTCAGCCCCAAAGAACTATTCCAAAGATACAATGATTCTTAGGGAAAGTCAAGGTGAATTTAATTGTTAATGAAGGAATTATGTTGGATTTACCAAGTTATGCAATAAATATTTATTCAGGCGAGGCGGCTGGTGTAATGGTTTATTGGTTCATGGGTTTGGACTGTACCTTGTGGGGTACATTAACTATACACTGTCAACCAAAAAAGTTAGTTCATCTGCACATCCTCCGGTGCGTTACCCAAATACCTGAAGTCAGGGCCCAGACGCGTCAACACGCTTTTCCAAAGTTCTGACGTATGGGCAAACACATCCTTCTTCATTGACGGCGACACAATCCAACTTTTTTGTTCCAGTTCGTTTTGCAATTGTCCCGGCCCCCACCCACTGTAGCCCACAAAATATTTCACCCGCCCCTGCAGCAAATTTTCATGAATCAGCAATTTGAGCATCTCAAAATCACCGCCCCAGAAAAGTCCGGGCAAAACAGGCTCTGCGCCTTCCAGCCCTTCATGCTCATGCAAAAAAAGCATGCTGTTGCGCGATACCGGTCCACCCATAAATACAGGCGCTTCAACGAGTAAATCCTCAAACAAATCCTGAATATTCAAATCACCCGGCTGATTCAATACCAGACCCACACTGCCCTCGTCGTTGTGCTCGGTAATCAATACCACCGTGCGGTAAAAATTGGGATCGGGCAAGAATGGCTCTGAAATGAGCAGGCAGCCCTTTTCTATTGTAAACATATTTTCTTTGCGAAAATAATTGGTTTATTGATCTATTGGTTTAACCATTTATTTGGAATTGTTCCCCGAATAGCCCATGGTTTAAACCGTGGGCTATGAGGAGGCTGGCTAACAAACAATCCCGCCGCAGGTCAGAACAGGTCACGACCTGTCCCTGCCGGTCCATTAACTGTAGACTATCAACTGTCAACTAAAAAGTTATCTTTGTTTCATGTCTCCCATAACCCGCAATATCTGGGTGCTCTCATTGGTCAGCCTGTTTACCGACATGGCTTCCGACATGCTCTACCCCGTGATGCCCGCTTACTTGCGCAGCATTGGGTTTAGCGTGGCGTTTATAGGGTTGCTGGAGGGTATTGCCGAAGCCGCCACCGGACTCAGCAAGGGTTACTTTGGCTACTGGAGCGATATGAGCGGCAAACGACTGCCATTTGTGCGTTTGGGATATGCCCTCAGCGCGCTTTCCAAGCCATTGATGGCCGCCATGGCCTATCCTGTATGGGTTTTCTGCGTGCGAACCCTCGATCGGCTTGGCAAAGGCATGCGCACCGGTGCCCGCGACGCCATCCTCACCGATGCCTCCACCGATGCCCACCGCGGTAAGGTTTTTGGATTTCACCGCAGCATGGACACCGTAGGGGCAGCCCTTGGACCCGCTCTGGCCTTGATCTGGTTGTACTTCCGCCCCGGCGATTACATTCCCCTGTTTTTCATTGCTTTTGTGCCGGGCATGGTTTCCGTATTGCTGTTGTTTACCCTCAAAGAACAAAAAGACCTTACCCCGCAGAACAAAACTGTCACCTTCAGCGACAGCCTGCGCTGGCTTAAAAATGCCTCACCGGCCTACCGCACCTTGCTTTGGGGACTGTTGCTGTTTGCGGCCATCAACAGTTCCGAGATTTTTCTGCTGCTGCGCGCCAAAGACCTGGGTATGAGCGATGCCGGTATGGTAGGATTTTATATTTTCTACAACCTCATCTTCGCACTGCTGGCCTATCCGCTGGGCCGGTTGTCAGATGCGGTGGGCATGAAACAAATATTCCTGCTAGGGCTGGTCCTTTTTGCCCTCACCTACCTGGGCATGGCCCTGCTGAATTCCACTGCCGCCATGATTGCACTTTTCTTCATGTATGGCGGTTTTGCGGCTGCCACGGATGGATTGGCCAAGGCGTGGATCAGCAAGGTATGTGGCCCCCTTGAAAAAGCCGTGGGAATGGGCACTTTTGCCGGTTTGCAGAGTTTATCGCTACTACTGGCCAGCGTATGGGCTGGAATTTTGTGGGATTTGACAAGCCCCATGAGTGTGTTCCTCATCACCGCAGTGCTAACGGTGCCGGTGGGGTTGTATTTTGCATTGCGGGTTAAGGAAACAACCTAACCCCAAAAAAACCTTAGCGCCCTAAAAACGTTACCATTACCAAATGAAAAATATGAAAACAGCCCTGGTTACCGGTGCTTCGGGAGGACTTGGACTGGAGTTTGCCCGCCTGCTGGCAGTCGATGGCTACCGCGTGGTGCTGGTGGCCCGTAACGAAACCGCCCTTAAGGAGGCCACCGCCGAAATGCAATCCCTGTATGGCGCAGAGGCGAGTTACTATGCCACGGATCTTGCAAAGCCCGATAACGTGGAGGCTCTGTTGCAACAACTTAAAACCAATAACCTCAGCATCGATTGTCTGGTGAACAACGCCGGCTTTGGCGATGCGGGCTATTTTCTGGATAAACCCTTTGCACTGCACCACGGGATGATGATGCTGAACATGCACGCCCTCACCCGCCTCACCCATGCCCTGGCACTGGAGATGAAGGCAAAAGGACACGGCTATATCCTGAATCTCGCTTCTACGGCGGCTTTTCAGCCTGCACCGGCTTTTGCAGTATATGCTGCTACCAAGTCTTATGTTCTCAGCTTTAGCGAAGCCCTGCGCTATGAACTGCGCCATACCGGCGTGAGCGTTACCGTATCATGCCCCGGCCCCACCGAAACGCCTTTCCATGACCGCGCTGCTACCCGCACATCCAAAATCATGCAAATGGGTATGATGAAACCCGAAGTGGTGGCCGAACAGGCCTTCAGGGCTATGAAAGCCCGCAAACGCAGGGTGGTGCACGGCTGGCTGAATAAAATACTGGTATTAAGCGGCGGCATCACGCCGCAGGGCTTACTCATCAAGACCACCCACGATCTGATGAAACCTTAAATCAGGCGAGAACATCCCAGGTTTTGTCTGCCAGCAGCCGCACAGTGTGCAGAAATTCGGCAAAAGGCATTTCCTTGCCCCACTCATGAGGCGCCACCATACTCAGCACCTGCGTGCCATCATCTTTCTGATAAAGGTGGTAAATACAGCCAATCACAGGCTCGAAATTGATGGAGGCCTGGTAGATGGCATGGCTCACTTCCAGACGGTGTTCTATATCTCGAGCCTGATGAATGAGCAGGGCGGCCTGTTTGCGCAGCATATCAATCTGCTGCTGGGCCTGGTGTTGCATAGCCTCATGGGCATTGGCTTTCAGCAGACGCTTGTCTATGGGCTCAATCTTGGGCGAACTCACCGACAAAGCATACGGTGCCTGACTCAGCTCTCCCTGATACAAGGCGTCTTTCAGGTAATCGGGCCGGTTATCGATGACTTCGTTTTCTTCCATGAGCAATTATTGTAACAAACGCAAAGCCCTATTTGTTCTAGCGCTTGCCCCGCGTATTTTCCAACCCGTAACCAATCAGCTCATCGTAGTTCATGGTCTGGTTGCGGTGATACATCAAAACCATGTAGTTGTTCTCTGTTTCGCTGTGAGATCCCTCAAAGTGCCTGGTGTCCACCGAACCGTCTGCAGGGTCGTAAACCGCATAGGAATAGTTGTAATAGGCCTGTTTGAGGGGTATGACTGCCTCATAGGTTTTGTTGTCTTGATTATAGAACATTTCACAGTCAGGATGCATGCGCCAGTCGCTAAGCTCGCCGTATACAAATACCTTACTGTTTTTTAGCTCCTCATCGCTCTTCAGCGAGAAATGAACAAAGCAGTAATCACCTTCTGCAGAAGCACCGGATGGCAGCGGAATATCGCGGCTGAAAAGGAAATAGCGGCCATTGTAATCTGCCCAGTTGAAGTAGCGGTCAAAACGTCTTGTCTGATCTGTGATAAGCACGATGTGTTTCTGGTTGGCAACATTAAAGCGTTGTTTTACACCGGCGGTACTTTGGCGAAAGCTGCGGATGTCAAAAAAACGAAATTCGTTTAACCCTTCAAACTGGCTCCCGGTCTGGTACTGGTAATTATAGCTGTTGCCGGATATAAACTGGGGAGCAAGCCCTGTGTTGGCAGTTATCCATTCGCCATTGCGCAGAATTACGGCTTTGAGATCCTGGTAGGGCTTGGGCATGAAATAATTGTCGGTAAGGACAAAATTGAAGTTCACCTGCTGGTAGTTGGGGCGCAGCTCTACCTGCGAACTTTGAATAACAGTGAGATCCACGCGGCCTTTCATATCCAGCACCATCAGGCGGCGGGACAGCACAATGTCGGTTTCATCATAATTGCGGTATACCAACAGCAGATAATTGCCCGAAATACGCGGTGAGGTACTGGCAGCAGGCACAGCCGATTCGTAGTGTACAAATTGCATGAGGGTGCCGTTGCTGAATGCCACGGATTCAATGTTTTCATAGCCTTGACCAGTCAGATACTGGTTTTTTTGCAGGCTACTGGGATTCCACATAGCATCGCAATGTATGAGGGTAAACTGATAGTAATCACGCTCGGTGCTAAGTTGATCAAATTCCAGTTTAAGGCTGCCGGTTTCACCCATCTGAACCACGGGAAAGGGAAATCCGGAGGTGGTATTTTCCATTTTTACGGTCCTGAAATCTTTTTCATAAATGGCATTGGCGTAACGCAGTGTGCTGTCTTTGGTTGCCCAAAGGCAAACAGGCATAAATAAAAACAGGCCCGCAACAAAATTTCTCATGCTGATAAAAGTTATTCCAAATGTATGCCAAAATTGGATTTGGGCAAAACACGGTTTGATATGCTAATGTTTTAGGGTTAAATACAAATAAAACACAGCAATATCTGAAATTGCAGCATAATTGAAGAATAGTAAAATTCAACAATTAGTATTTTTATATTTATACAATTAATAGATCTTTTTATATGTTTTAATAAGCTTATTATTCTTTATATCAATATTCAGTTCATCCACAGAAACACTTCCCCGATTACCGCAATTCCACATTTCCGTAAAAGGATTGGCATCTACCAGCATCGCCATCATTTCAGCCAAAGATAATGGCTCCTTTAATTGCGAATATTCCTTTAAACTCATACCCAGATAGGCTGTATTAGCACCAACTCCGATATTGTCCATCCAATATCCGTTTTTTAGGGCTGTAGGGTAATAAAAACCACTATCATCCTTCACGTCCCTGGGATCAGGATATGAAACAATTTCATTTTTATCCGCGCTCAATCTCACGGGAACCAGCATGCTGTAATTGGCCTTGGTTTTATAAATAATAATAGCAGGCAACACATTTGCAGAGGACGTGCGGTTGACCGTTACGTTGGTTGTTTTTCTTGTACAGCAAGCCGCAAAAAATAAAATAAAGATGGCTAACAGAATTCGCATTATTCTTTAATTATTTTTTGGGTAATGGTACCTTTATCTGTTGAGACTGTAACAAAATATATACCAGTTTGTAAATCCCTTACAGACATCTTCTGGTTATTGCCTTCAGGGCTATACTTGGCGACCAATCTCCCTTGGATGTCAGTCAGTGATATGTCACTCATATTGATACCATTACCCTCTATATTTACAATATCTTTAGTAGGATTGGGATAGATGTTGATTTCATGGGTGCCGTGCCCTTTTGACGATAGGGTAGATGTTCGGCTTACCGGCATTTCTAACAAATATGTTCCGGTTTGTCCGCTAAAATAGGGTGCAACTTTAAGAATAATGGATTTGCCACCTGCAGTTACAATACTATTGGGCATCACATCATCAAAGGCATCTGACCATGTGGCACCGCTATCCAACGAATACGAAAACAAGGCATCAAGTGTATAGGTTTTACCATTTGCTGAGTTAAAGTTATCATGAACTCTGGGGGTTAATGTATAGTTATAACCCGTAGGTAGATTTATTTTATAAAAATCATAGTCAATACCGGTATGGCAATTAGAGCCGGGCGTGCTGACCGTAGCATTATTGCCTGAAAAACTCATTGATAAACCATAGGCAACAGATGCATTGTCATTAACCTCATAAATATCTGCTGCAATGGGCGGGGCTATTACATCCACAAAAATGGGGTTTTGGTATTTTCCGGTACCGGTAAGTTGCCAGCTGCTGCTGCCCTCAGGTAAATGAACAGTTGCGAGCAAATAAGTACCTGGTGTAACTTTTATGGTATCAGCTGAAAAACTAAGTGGATTTTTATAGACATAACCTGCAGGTAATCCACTGGTTTCATTAATAACTGCTAAATTTTGTGCGTAGGTTCCATCCAGATTATATAGTGTTACGGCATACTTTCCTTTAAATGTTTCAGAGCTATTATTAATAATATTTACACTTGCGGTTCCAGCCTGACCTTGCGTAAACCACAAATCGGGTGATACTACTAAATCAGAATATAACGCAATGGGATTGGTGTTAGTAACCGTCATTGATTTATAGTTGCTGTAAAAGAATGTCCCCTTGATAATGCTCCAGTTGCCACCTGTGGGTCTGTAATAAACTCCCACCCAGTATTTACCCGGCAGCATTTTTAGCATGCCGGTG
>Ga0194131_10011736_pt1 | contig 10380 bp, 7 predicted proteins | sample TA2KigO120mmetaG_FD_148631 | JGI IMG/M metagenome (GOLD analysis project Ga0194131, IMG submission 148631) | Freshwater microbial communities from Lake Tanganyika, Tanzania - TA2015053 Kigoma Offshore 120m | ecosystem: Environmental > Aquatic > Freshwater > Lake | place: Tanzania: Lake... | reverse complement strand
CGCCGGAAGGAGGAGCGCACGGCTGAGGATGAGCAGCGGAGGGACGATGAACACGCCGTCACCTCGTCCATCGCTCTCGCAGCGACTCGCGATCCACTCGCGATCCACGCAAGTAGACCTGATTGATGAGGCGAAGGTTCGCAATGTCGTCGAGCGGGTTCGCGTCAAGCACGATGAAATCGGCACCCTTGCCCGGAGCGATGGTGCCGACGTCGGAGAGGCCGAAGGCCTCGGCCGGCTTGCTGGTGCCGGCGACAATGGCCTGGGCGGGCGTCATCCCGAGGCGCACGAACGCCGCGAGCTCGAGATGCTCTGCGTACCCGAAGAAGCTCCCCACGTGCGTGGCGGTCGGTCCCCACCCCACATCGGCACCAAGAATGATCTGAATGCCGGCGTTCACCATCTTGCTGAATCGCGCGCGCGCCTGCGCATCAGCGGCAGCTTGACGCGCTGAGTCGATGGTCGGTGGCGATGTGGAGGTGCGAGGCACGCCGACCGGACCGAGATTGCCGGGGTCCGCCAACCGGGCAAGGACGGCCCCCGACACGTGCCCGCGAAAGAACGGGTCAGCGTAGAACGTCAGATCCCGAAAAGACGACTGCGTCGTCGGGATCAGGTACGCGTTGCGCGATCGCATGAGCGCAATCCACTCATCATCCACGACGCTCGGACCGTGAATCAGGCGGCGGACGCCGGCGCGCAGCAGCTTCTTGTGGTCATCAACCAACGGCGCGTGCGCCAGCACACGGATGTCATGAACCAGGGCTTCGTCAGCAGCGGCCGTATAGATGGCCTCGCTCAACTTGATACGGGCCCCGCGGCGCTCATCACGACCGTCAACCCAGATCTTGAACACCTGAGTGCCCTTCGCTGCCTCGTCTCGGAGAGCGGCTCGCGCCTGATCGGGTGACGTGACCTCGTAATATCCGTCCCCTCCACCCCACCATCCTGGATCGGCCGTGAAGTTCGGGTTGCCCCCTCCGCCCGGAGTCCCAAGGCCGGGCTGCGGGACGTAGCGGGCGCCGCCGACCTTCCCGAGCTTCTGATCCAGCTGCACCGCGCGCGCAATCGATTGCTTATCGGTCGCGGTCGAGATCACCGTGCCAACGCCGTAGTAGGCGTGTCGATAGAGGTGGTCGATGAGGTTGTCGCGCGTGAAGTGCTGACTGCCCCAACCTGTGTACGCCTCCCAGCCGAGATGAGAGTGCGCGTTCACGATCGCAGGCATGACGGTCTTGCCGGCCAGATCCACGACGGCAACATCCGGCGGCGGCAAGGTATCTGCGGTCTCGCTGACCTGCGCGAAGATTCCGCCTTGGACCAGGAACGTGGCCCGATCGAGCACACGTCCATCTCCCACGATGACGCGAGCGCTTGTGAAGCGGGTCGCGCGGGGTTCAGCGGGAGCGGCGGCTGTCGCTGGAGGTGGTGGCGCGTCCGGACTCGCGCACGCAAGCGTGAACACGCACGCGCCAAGGCAGACAACCAGCGCTCGATGATGTGAGCTCATGACCGTTCCGCTACTTGGCCGCGCGCCGGAGCTCGTCGTATCGATCCATGAGATCCAGACGCGCGGCTCGAACAGCACGGCTCACGCGGATCGCGTCGCCGAACTCGAGCACCTCGTCCTGATCTCGCGTGTAGGCCGGCCACAGGGGTAGACCGTCGCCGTTGGGATTCCCGGTCTTGGCGAAGTTCACCCAATAGGACGCCATCTGTTTCGAGAGTTGCCGGTCCGTGTCCTCGTAGGCGCGGTTCGCGTACGGGAATGGGCTCCTCCCAAGATTGTCGAACACGTAGACGATCTCGCCGGCGTGGAAGGCGCCGAGCCGCGCCGCGTCGGGACCGGGCGCCACACGACTGAAGAAGTACGCGTACGCCGGAATGCCCCTGGCGGCCGTCATCCGCGCCCACGTGCGCATCTCCCAACCGAAGTGTTGGTCCGTGAACGCGGCCACCTGACTCTTCATCGTCTCGTCTGCGTTCGTGGACGGGTAGATCGAGAGGAACGCGTGGGCGAGCCTGCCGAAGGTCTTGCGCGCACCGGCCCGAAACGCGTCCGGTGAGACAGCGCCAGCGCCCAGCGACGCACCTTCGTCTGCCGTCGACCCGACCATGACTGGCACGGGATGTTGGCGGCCGTCGGCGAAGATCTGGCGGATGGAGTCCGGGAACACCCAGCCGTCGATGGTGGGCGAAAGACGGCTGCCGGGCGCACGCGGAACCGCCAGAACTTCTTCGCCGCTCTTCGCTCTCATCGCCGCGACCGTCGGCTCGGTGTCACCGAGGAGCGCCTTCACGAACTGGACGCCGTCAGCTTCGGTCTGCGCCTTGGGGTAGGCCGCCCCGAAGGCCCCGAAGCCGCCGCCGCTCTGGCCGATTGCGCCGTGAAAGAGCCCTTTCGCGAGCGGAGACGCCACCAAGTGGTGAACGCTCCACGATCCGGCCGACTCGCCGAAGATCGTCACGCGCTCCGGATTGCCCCCAAATCTCGGGATGTTCCGCTGTACCCACTGTAGCGCCGCAATCTGATCGAGGATGCCGTAGTTGCCAGAGGCCTTGCGCTCCGACTCGGCGGCCAGCAGCGGATGTGACAAGTAGCCAAGCAGACCGAGGCGGTAGTTGATCGTGACCAGCACGACGCCGCGCCTCGCGAGCGCGGCTCCGTCGTAGGTCACCTCCATGCCGTGCCCGCTCGTCAGCCCACCACCGTGGATCCATACCATCACCGGCGCCCGCGCGTTCTCGTCAGCGGCGGTCCACACGTTCAGATACAGGCAGTCCTCGGACATCTCGTCTACGACCTGACCGTAGAAGCTGCCTTCTGGACGCTTGGTCTGCATGCAAGCGGGCGCCGCCCTCGTGGCCTCTTTGACGCCGGTCCATGGTTCGAGCGCCTGCGGTGGACGCCAACGCCGATCGCCGACGGGCGGGGCGGCGTATGGAATGCCCTTGTAGACCCAGACCTGATCCCCGGGCGACGGTGGAACGCCGGTGATCTGCCCGCCATCGACGGCGACGATCCGCCGGGCAGGCGGAGCGTCGGCAGCGGCACTCGTCGCGACGGGAGAGTCGGTCGCGCTTCCGCACGCCCACCCAGAGACCACACACAACCACGCCGCGAGCGTCGATGGACGCGTCACAGGGGCCTCCTCTCGAAAACTGGGCGATGGTCCGCCGGTTGCGCGCAACTGTCAAGTCAAAGCTGCCAACCTGTCAAAGCTGCCAACCCAACGAGCTGAGCGCCCGGATTCGGGGTGGGCTCCGATCGGGAGCAGGGCCCCGACGCCGTTTGACGCGTCCTCCCACCGATCACTACTATCCGTGCCGTGTGGAACACGTGGGCGGCGAGCCTGTTGACGCTCGCGTGCGCCGGACTCGTCGCGCCACAACCTGCGCAGCAGCCCGATATCTACTTCGCTCCCACGCGGTACGCCATCGCGGACGCGATGCTGACGCTCGCCCGGGTCGGACCCGACGATGTGGTCTTCGATCTCGGCTCGGGCGACGGGCGCATCGTCGTACTTGCCGTGCAGAAGTACGGAGCACGAGGGGTCGGCGTCGAGATCGATCCCGCGCTCGTGACGCGCGCGACCGAGATCGCGCGAGACGGAGCTGTCTCGGACCGCGTGCGCTTCAACGTCGGTGACCTCTTCGACGCGGACATCTCCGCCGCGACGGTTGTGACGCTCTATTTGAATCACTCGACCAACCTACGTCTCGAGCCCAAGCTCAAGAGTGAGCTCCGACCGGGAACCCGCATCGTGTCGCATCAGTTTCCGATCGGTGTGTGGAAGCCCGATCGGACACTGCGCGTCGAGGGCGTCAATCTGTTCCTCTGGACAGTGCCCCCTCGGTAGAGCTCGGGCGTGACGACGATCGGACGTCGGTCCGGTCGAGCACCACCGTTTCAGGGCCCAGCTACTTCGCGGCGTGTCTCGACTGAGGCAACGTGCGGCTAGGGAGCGGCGGCGACGGCCGGAAGCAGGATGTGAAAGCTGGTGCCCTGCCGGGGTTGCGATTCCACATCGATCGAACCGCCCGCCTGGTGGACCACGTTGGCGACCGTCCAGAGGCCGAGACCTGTCCCGTGCTGAGACGTCTTGGTCGAGAAAAATGGCTCGAACAGCTGGGCCCGCACCTCGGGAGTCATGCCCAGTCCCGTGTCGCGTATCGTGATGCGCACTGCTTGGTCCACCGGCGAAGCGACCGGACCGGTCTGGATGCGTGCCACGGTCGCCGTCTCGATCGTGAAGCGTCCACCGGTCGGCATGGCGTCGCGCGCATTGACGGCGAGATTGAGAAGCAGTTGTTCGATTTGCAGTGGATCGCTGAGAACCGCCGGGACGGCGGACGCCAACTGGAAGACCGGCTCAATCTGGTCGCCGAGCACACGTCGCAGCAGCGGCGCCGCGTCGCGGATCACGGTGTTGATATCCACGGGCCTGGGCAGCAGCGACTTCTTTCGGCTGAGCGCGAGCAGTCGGCGCGTCAGCTCGGACGCGCGGTCGGTAGCGGTCTTGATCTCCCGCAGGTGCTCCCGCACCGGCAGCTCCGAGCAGTCCGACTCGCACTCCTCCGCGCAGCCGGCGATGACGGTCAACAGGTTGTTGAGGTCGTGAGCCAGGCCGCCGGCCAGTCGACCAAGCGTGGCGAGCTTGTCTTCGTGCGCCAAATGCTCGCGTAGCCGACGTCGATCGCTGATGTTGGTGGCCATCCACTCAATGCCGACGACCTGTCCCTGGTGATGGAGGACGTGGCCGCTCAGCTCCACGGGAAGAGGGTCGCCGGTGCCGCCAATCAGATCGAGCTCGGCAGAGGGCGTGTCGCGGTCTCCGACCAGCGCGTTCAGGGTATCGGTCAGCAGGGGCAGATGTTCCGGTCTGACGATCTCGTGCAGCGACGGCAATTCGCGTGGCGCCGTCGCCTTCGCCAGCTGCCGTTCGGCCGATGTGTTCCACGACGTCAATCGCAGCGACGGGTCGGTCGTGAAGGCGAGGCTGGAGGACGCGTCCAACAGGGCTGACAGCTGCCGGACCCGCTCTTCACTGGCTCGGAGCTTGGATTCGAGCTGGAGGACCGGTATCAGGTCCGTAGCGATGATCACCAACATGAGCTGACTACGGAGGACCATCGGAATCACCGTCAGATCGGCGATCACCGGCTGCCCCTGCTGGTTCTTGAACCGCCAGCGCCCGATCCGGCTGCCACTGACTGCGCCTGTCGCCGTCAAATCCAGATCGGCAAGCGTCATGCTCAGCCATTGCTCATGGCTGAAGCCGTATGTCATGACTGCCGCGTCGTTCACGGCGACGAAGCGATTCGTGACCCCGTCGCAGATCCAGACCGGCGCCGGATTCGCGACAAAGAGCGGGTGTTGCTGCAAGTCGGAGAGATCTTCCAGTGTCACACCGACATCGTAGAGACCTCCCCCTGGCGGGCGAACCGGTGCCAGACTGAAAAATCTGGCGGACTGACGCCATCCAAACGCAGGCACTTCCGGTACGACGACGCCAGCAAAGAACTCAAGCAGCCGTGTCTTTAGCTTTTTCAAGTCCTCAGCTTCCTGCTGGCTCACCACTTCACTGGGAAGGGAATGGCGAAGTTGTTCAATGCGAGTACGTGCGCCGTCGTCCTCCGCGATCGCAGAAATCATGTGGTCGTTCCGTCGGGTGGCGATGACAGCGATCACGGCATCAAACGACTCCGGCTTCTGCCTGGATCCGGGCGGCGCCTGCTGCAGAAGCGACCCTTTCGCCACGCGGTAGATGCGCACGGCTGCCTGCCCGTAGGGCGTCGACACCAGGTCTTCTTCCAAGAGCGCTGGTTCTTCGGTGAGACTCTCACGCCAATCAGTCAGCGTCTTGGCGGCGAGATTTTTCTGGTCTTCACCGATTTGAGTACTGCGGTTGAGCAGTCAGAAAGCGCAGCAGGTCGCGTGCGGACCTGATCGGGTGGGCGGTGGCCCACTTCAGCTTCAAAAGCAGTATGGCCTCGTCGCGCATCCCGCGAGCGCGTCGCAGGACGGCTTTGATGGTGGTGTTGATCGACTCGACGACGCCGAAGCGGACGTCGTGATCGCAGTACGCGGCGATGCCGTTGATGTGCGTCAGCAGGAAGTCGCCCAGGCGCTCCATCTCCGGCAAGCGCTGCCACCGCAAGGCCTTGCACCATCCCATGACGAAGGCGAGCACACCGGGCCTGGTCTTGGAGGTCCACAGCCGATCGAGTTGCTCGCGCAGCACGTACGCCTTGAACAGCCGGCGATTGGCCGCGAACAACTTCTGCAATTCGGTGCGTTTCGCCCCACGGACCGTCTTCCAGCGCCGGAGCAGGAGCCACCGCTTGCCGCGGCCGTGCTCGCGCATGACCGGCCCGGCGCGAAAGAACTCCTGGCGCCGCACCTCATCGAGCGCGGCGCTGGCGTGTTGCAGGACGTGGAACCTGTCGAACACCACCTCGGCTTTGGGCAACCCCGCCGTCACGGCATTGAGGTAGGGGCGATGCATGTCGGTGCAGACCGCCGTGACGGCGCCGCGCTGCCGGGGCGTCAGGTCGGTCATGAGCAAGGTCGGGGCCGTCGCCGTGTCGCGGTCTCGCCGCAGGCCCATCACTTCCCCGTGCACGATGCCGGACAGGACGGTCCAGACGTGCTGGCCCTTCCCGCGGTGGATCTCGTCGAGTCCGAGGTGGCGGGGCTGACGCCGCGAGCGCGTGCGATCCCAGTCGGCCAGGAACGCCTGCTCGGCGCGCCGGGCCTTGCCCCAGCTCACGCCGTGGCGGACCGCCGCGTGACTCGTCGGCATCGATTGACAGTCCACGCCGATCTGCTGGCGCAAGCGCCGGGTGACCCGCGCCTTGGCGTCGGCGAACAGCACCTGCTCGGTGCGAATGCCACAGTGCCGGCAGCGCACGCGCCGCTGGCGATAGATCAGCGTCACCGCATGCCCGGCCCACGGCAGGTCGTCCCAGGTGCGATCCCTCGCCGATCGGACCTTGCGCGTCCGACGCCCGCAGCCACTACACGGATACCGCGGTGGACCCTGGCGCTCCACGCGGACCTGGATGCGCCCGCTCGCGTCGGTCTGGTCGCCGATCAACTCCACGACGCGAAATCCCGGCAGTCCGAGGATCCACGTACAATCCCGTTGCGATCCCACCAGTCCTCCCTGGCTCCACAACAAGAGAGAACGACACCGGGTCGTCCGGTGCCAAGTGGGATCGCTCTTCCACTCTCCAGGCCGCCGAGCAGACCGCCCATCCCATCAGCGGTCCGCGCAGGCGGACGGGTACCACCTCAGATCGCGGTACTCAAATCGGTGAACAGCCTCAAAAGAGCCCCAACGCCGCGCTCGAAGCCGTCCTGCAGCGACTCAGCCGCCGCATTTCAACGGCGCGGTCCACGGAGCGCAGCAGCACGGAGCGTACGGCCAAGACCGCCGGGAGCGGCCGCTCGACCACCAAGGCGCGGCAATCGCCGGCTACGCCGGCTCCGGCGTTTCGAGTGGAGGTCACGGCATCCCATGCCTCCGCGTCTTCCGACACGCCACGCGTGCGCCTCACATGGCGTCCGACCGTCATCTGGCCCCGAGCCGTGTTGCCTGGCGGCGACGCCGACAGGCGCGTTCCGCTGGAGTGGACTGACTAGGCCGAGTCCGCACTGGTCGGCCAGGTCGCCCCGGGCGAGGGCGGGTGGGCTACCGGCCCTTGAGAGCTTCGGGTGTCAGCACGGCCCGTGCGACCATTCGCGCGGCGTCCCGGATCTCGCGAGCCGCAGCGCGCACGGTGATCGTCGCGCGCGACATGATCTCCACGTCCTCACCCGCCACGAACCTGTCACGAATGCTCTTGCCTGGAAACATCGCGGGAAATTGCGGCGTCTCAATTGAGATGTCCGCGTAGGGCTCGGTGTTCCAGTCGACGATGACGCCGGTGAGCTTCCCGACGGTGTCCATGCCGACGAGCATGTGGATGTGTCCGTGGTAACCCAATTGCTCAGGCACGAGATCGGTGGTCCAGAACGCGTAGCCGATCGGCTTGCCGCCGGACGTCGGATCCGCTGCGTAAATCTTGAAGTGCAGCGGCTCCTCCTGCCTGGCCGCGAAATGTGTGGCTTTGGGAAAGAGCCGCATCAGCTTCTCCGTCGGCATCTCTTCGATGAAGCCGGCGATTCGCTGCTGCGCGCCAATCAACACCGGCACGAAGAGCGTCGCGCCGACAGCTTCCCGCAGCAGACGCTTCACCCACAGCACAGGGCCACTCATCCAGCACTGCCATTGTAGGGTGTGGTTCGTCTTCTGACGACCGGCTCCCTATCCGATCGACGCGTCGCGCGCCGCAGGGCTGCGCGGTCCCCGCTCCCTGCCACCTGTTGACGGTTGTGGGTTCGACCGCTCGCAAGAACGGATATCATACCTCGCGCAAAGGGCCCCCCAGCTTGGCGCTCGACGTCAGAACGTCTTCAAATCTTCGGCAGCGAGTAAGCATCCATGAGACACAAGTCCCTAATGGTCCGGAGCCCGTTCGCCGTGGCGATCCTCGGTGCGGCTCTGGTGATGACGACGGCGTGTGAAAAAGCGAGCCCCACCCGACCGACCGAGGTCGGCAGTACCTCGGCCACGGCTGAGTCGGTGACCGACGTCCGAACCGGTGCCACCATCATCGCGGGCCGGCCGGAAACCCCCGCCAGCGGCGCGCAGATCCGGTGGGTCGACCAGCCGATCACGCTCCGGATTCGGAACGGCGTCACGACGGGTTCATCCCTGATCACTTACACCTTCCAGGTGGCGACGGATGCCGGCTTCTCCAATGCCGGTGTGGTGGCCACGCGCGAGAATGTCACGCAGGGCGGGTCTGGCTCCACGAGCACGACCGTGGGCAATCTCGACGGCTCCCGGACATACTACTGGCGCGCCCAGGCGAATATCAGTAGCGGCGCCGGCCCTTACTCCGCGGTGTGGTCATTCAACGTGGGACCCCGCGTCATACTCGGCACGCCGACGCTCGCCTCGCCGATCAACGCGCAGCGGGCCGGATCGCCTCTCGCGCTCTCGATCGTGAACATCACTCGAGAGGGTCCTGCAGGCGGCATCCGCTACGAAGTGAACGTCGCCAGCGACTCAGGCTTCTCCAACATCCTCTTCAATGGCAATTTCCCGGAAACGGCTGGGTCGACGACGACGGTGACCGCTGCGGTGAGCGGCCTGATGGACGGCACGACGTACTACTGGCGTGCGCGAGCGGTCGACACGGCGAACAGCATCACGACCCCGTACTCGACTACGGCGAGCTTCGTTGCAGAGAGCTTCAATATCGCGACCGCGAAGTTCTGGGACAACCCGCCAGACACAGGGTCGTGGCCGGTCGGCGCGCGCCTCACGCGCATCGAATTCACAGGCAACGCCTTGCGGGTGGACTTCGACCGACGCCAGGGCCCGAACCGGTGGCCGGACTTGGTCCCACCAGGGTGGGACGGGCCCCTCCAGTACACGCTCGGCATGTGCCGCAATATCAATGGCCAGTGGCACTGTTCGGCCGTTGTCCAGTTCTGGTACGGCCGCAGCCTCGACGAGACCGCCCCGCCCAGCCGGTTCTGGCGCGAATGGTGGTACGACGGCGCCCGATGGGGACCGTTGGCTGCTGTGCGCCCGACGGAGGGGGAAAACGTCGGCATCTTCGTCGCGGCTGGCGACCTCCGGATGCGGTTCTTCACGCGCGCCACTTGTCCGCGGGTCTGCGAGATCTCCAACGTCGCGATGGTTCCCTTCACGGAGGGCTACGCGCTCTACCAGTACTAGAGTCCGGGCGCGCGAGCGTCCCACGGAGTCCACGGCGTCTTGTCGGGCCGAAGCGGCTCGCCGCTTCGGCCTGTTGTCTTTTTGGCGGCTCTCGCTATGAACAACACACGGAATCCCCTGCCTCGGCACGCCCCTGCCGTTCAAGCTCGGGACGTTCAAGACACCCAATCACACCGCCGGCAGCGCGGCGCAGCAACAGCAGCGGGCTGGCGCGGCCACCGCGCCCGCGACGAAGGTGTGTCCGCCCCCGGCACCTGAGAGCGCAAGCCGGACGACACGCGCGCCAACCCGTGAACTGACGCCTCACCGCCTGAGCTCGAGCCGTGAAGGGCGGGTGAACTACCGCGCGGTGCGGACGAGTCCCACGTGTCGCTCCCTCGTCCGTCGGCGGCCTGCCGATTGCCCACTCAAGCTCCGTCGTGTGAACCGAGTTCGGCCGGGTCGTTCGAGAGAGAAGTGACTTTCGCCAGCAGGAGCGTGTCATTACGGACGAAGGCTCTCGCGAGGTCGCCGTGAGCCGAGATGGTTGAACGCGGTCGGGATGAGCCCGACCGCCGCATCGTGCCGCCCGTAAGGGTGGCCG
>Ga0194131_10011732_pt1 | contig 10383 bp, 8 predicted proteins | sample TA2KigO120mmetaG_FD_148631 | JGI IMG/M metagenome (GOLD analysis project Ga0194131, IMG submission 148631) | Freshwater microbial communities from Lake Tanganyika, Tanzania - TA2015053 Kigoma Offshore 120m | ecosystem: Environmental > Aquatic > Freshwater > Lake | place: Tanzania: Lake... | reverse complement strand
TTCGGACGTGATGATGTCCTTGATGTCGCGGCCGGTGTTCTCGAGCTTGTTGAGGCGCTCGGTCCACTTGAGCAGGTCGCGGAGCGTGTAGGGATACGGGCCGTCACGCTTTCCGATCTGGCGGTGGTCGGCCATGTCGGCGATGGCGTTGTGGAACATCACCATCTGCATCAAGGTCTTCTTGTCGACCTTGCCGCCGCTGACGCCCTCAAGGATCTGCACCAGCTCTTCGGGCGGGTACGGATCGTTGTAGGTGCGGTGGAAGCGGTTGAGCATGGCTTCCGACAGCTCTTTGCGTCCCGCGTACGAGGTGGGGTTCATGGTCGCGAAGATGCGGGTGTTGGGATGCGCGTTGACGACTTCGTTGTTCTTCTCGGTGAGGACGATGAAGCGGTCGTCGTCCAACAGGGAATTGAGGCGCTCCAGGATGGCGGGCTCGGCGAGGTTGATCTCGTCGAGCAGCAGCCACTGGCCTTTGCGCAGGGCCTCGGAGATGATGCCGTCCTGCCACTCGAACGTGCCGTTCTTGGCGGGCTTGTAGCCACCGATCAGCTCGGTGTTGTCGGTCATGTCCGAAAGGTTGATGCGGCGCAGCTCGTTGTTGGTCAGAGCGGCCAGGTACTTCACCAGCGAGGTCTTGCCGACGCCCGTGGGTCCGACCATCAGCACGTTCTCGTTAAGGCGCAGCGAGCGGCCCAGCTTGCCGAGGTTCTCGACGGTGGTCGGGGTCTCGATCAGCTTGGACTTCTCCAGGTCGGGCACGTAATTCTCAAGGTGCTCTTCGAGGGCGACCTGCGGCGCTTCGATGACCAGGGGCTCCTGGTTGACAGCGGCTTCGCTGGCGGCCTGTGAGAGGCTCATCGGGCGGGCGTCCTCGATCTGGGCCATCGAGGTGGGGACGCTGGACCCGCCAGCGGCGGGAGCCTGCGCGGTCTTGGCGCCCTTGGGGGCCGCGGTGTTGGCGGCAGCGGCGGTCGAGCCCTTGGGCGCGGAGCCCCCGGAGATCGCCACGCTGTCCTTAGGATTGGCAGTGGGCTGCTCGTTCTTGAGCATCGGAGCGACGATGCTCCGGAAATCGCGATTGGGTGCGTTCACTGCTCCGATATCGTTGGCCACGGTCGTGCTTCCTCACCTTCGCCCTGTGACCGGCCCTCCAGAGGGGAGTCGCCTTCGGCGCTCCATGGATCCTCCAACAAGGGACAATCCCAGGTAGTAGAACTTCTTGGCATGATTCAACCACGAGGGGGTGTTAAAATCCAACGAAACATGTTGCCAAAGCGTTAACTGCAAACCGATCCAGACCTGAAAAAAGCCTGTAATGACGCGCTTTCTGAAAGCGCGCTGCAAGATCTCTGAAAAAAGTCTGGAAAGCCGGTGGCGTCCGCCATGGCGAAAACACCTTTCCGCCGGAACGATACCCGCTTTTACCGTAAGAACAGCCAGTGCTTGCGCCGGCCGGTCGGAGAGATGCGGCACACGCTCTCCTCGGTCCGCGCGAAACGGAATCCCGCGGCTCCCAGGTGCGTTTCGTACCATCCCTCAGGAGGCTGGAACGACGTGTGGTTCATGATGAGCAACCGCCCGCCCTTGCGGAGGGCTCGGTGCAAGCCGCTGAACAGACGCTGTCGTGTGTTGCCCGGGCTCGTGAGATCGTACAGGTGCACGTCAACGATGAGCACCACGTCCACGCTCTCCGGCGACAACCCGGCATCGTCCGCGCCGCTCTCCCGGGGACTCACGTTGTCCGCCTTCTCCTGCGCGGCGCGATACTTCACGAACGCGACCGCCTCGCGGTCCACGTCGAGCGCGTAGACCCGGCCGCGCGCTCCGAGCTTGCGGGATATTGGCAGCGTGTAGGAGCCCAGACCGCATCCAAGGTCAACCACTACCGAGTCCTGGCGCAGGGGCGCGAGACGATCGAGCATCTCCAGGTCGTTCTCCCGGGGAAAAAGCTGACCGGTTAGAATCGACCAGACGCCGCGGTCGGATGTTTCGACGTGGGGCGGCCTGCCGTTACGCGGGCAGGCCACGCCACCCTGCGCGGTCAGCACAAAGGGGGTCTTCTTGTCGAAGACGCAGACCGCCCCTTTGCGTGCCAGGGCGACCAGCGCGCGCTCGCGGTCCGCGAGCGACTGTTGCGCAAGGGCGCGTTCGACGATGGTTCGGTTTTCCGCACATCGCAGGTGGAGGAGGCACTGCACGGTGGTCTTCAGGCGGTCCCGACGCTGCATGAGGTAGGTGGTGGCGATCTGCACTTCCGGCGTTCGCTTCCGCGATTCCCCGAGCAGGGCGTCGCCAACGCTCTGCATCAGGTTTTCCGGATCGTACGCCTGCCGCTCCAGCAGCACGCGCAAAGGTGTCTCATCAGCGGCGCTCAGGAGGGCGTAAAGCGCGTGAAAGTGGTCCGCATCCGGGTCGGAAAGCGCAAACGACAGGGAAGCCCCGCCTGGCACCGCGCTCGCGTTCGGCTGAGGGGCGGCTGTCGGGGCCGCAAGCGGGGGGCGCGTCGAGCCGCCGCGCCCGGCGAAACCCCAGGTCCAAACCGCCAGCGCCAGCGCCGTGGCGGCCAGTGCGAGGGTGCGGAGAAGCGGCATCCCCGTCATTGTAGCGAGCGGCCCGGCCTGCCGGCAAGAGAGAGAGGCAAGAGAGGAAGGTCCGGAGCGTGGCGCCGAATGTTGCTCACGTGTTCAGACGGCTCGGATCGAGAGAGATTCTCGCGGGGCTGCTGGTGGCGGTAAACCTGCTGATCTGCGGAGTCCTTCTCTCACGCCCGCGCGCGGCCGCGCCGATCCTCCCGATACAATCGGCCACGCAGCAGCCGGTGTCCGACGTCTCCTTCAAGGAGCTTCCGGCCGGCGAGCGGCCGGGCGCCTCGCCCGATGACGCGCAGACTCGTGCCGCCATCGAGTGCTATCGCCGGCGTGACTATGCGAACGCCGTCGAGGCCTTGCGTGCGTGTCTGCGGCGCGCGCCGGGCGATGCGCGCATACGCGACATGCTGGCGGTCAGCCTGACCCGCGTGGGGGATCGGGATCAAGCTGAAGTCGAGGCACGCGAGGGGGTGCGGCTCGCGCCCGATGCCCTGACCCCGTTGAACACGCTGGCGTTCGTGCTTTTCGCCAAGCGTGACTATTCGGGAGCGGAGGCCGTCTACCGCCAGATTCTCGCACTCTACTCCAAGGAGTACACGGCCCTCAAGAACCTGACCAACGTGCTCGAGCTGCAGGGCGATCGGGCGGGCGCCGAGCGGGTCATCACGCGCATGGCCTACCTCTACCCGGAAGAAACCTACGGCTACTACGTGCTCGGCAAGTTCAACATCGAGTGCGACGACGCCGGGTCGGCCGAGGAGTACTATCGGTTCATTCGCGAGCGCGGCGTCTCTTCCGCCGGCCCGGAGCTGGATTATCGCCTGGGCAGTCTGCTCCTGGCGCAGGGACGCTACCAGGAGGCCGTCGACACTCTGCAGCCTGCGCTGAAACTCGCCAGCGGGCGCAAGGAAGACACCTCCGGCTATCTGGCCGCGAAAATCCGCTATACCCTGGCCGTGGCCCTCCAAAAAAAGGGCGACATCCCTGGTGCGCGGACCCAGCTTACCGCGATGCTCAGCACGCCGCTTGCCTACGAGGCGCGCCAGGCCCTTGCCCGGTCGCCGTTTCGCTGAAGCACCGAGCTTGAAAGCAGTCCCGGCTGACCGCTATAATTCGCTACGCAATGACTCCCCCCACGCGGCGCCTGTTGATTTTCGCCGCAGTTTTCCTCGTGCTGGCCGTCATCAACGTGGTTCGCTGGAGGTCGATCAGGGCTTCCACCACCCCGCTCACTGCCCGGCCTGTGTCGGTGCCGCTTCTGGGCAGACCCCTGGCGGAAAGCGAGCGTCCGGCGGCGAAAGGACCGGCCGCCGCGGATGACTTCCGTGATCCCAAACTGGCGCCAGGCAGCCAGGACGCGGAGCGCCCGCCTCCCACCGAGGCGCTCCTCAACTCCTTTCGCAGCAGCGACCGCGACGTATCCGCCCGCCCGCGCGACGTGATCCGCCTCCTCGGCATCCGTCCCGCAGACACGGTGGCGGACATTGGAGCCGGCTCCGGCTACTTCACATATCATTTCTCCAGCGCTGTCGGCGAGCGGGGCCGAGTATACGCCACCGACGTGGAGCCGGTCGCGCTCCGCTATCTCCGCAGTTGCCTCGCCGCCGCCGGAGTGACGAACGTGTCCGTGGTGTACGGGTGGAAGGATGATTGCGCGCTCCCGGAGACATCGACCGACGTGGCCTTCATGTGCGACGTTCACGTGTTTGCCTATCCCGATGCTGGCTACGGCTTCGCTCAAGAGCTGAAGAAGGTGCTCCGTTTCTACGGCACGGTACGCCGCGCGCTCAAGCCGGGCGGCAGGCTGGCGATTATCGAGCAGACGAAGGAGTCACCGGACCGCAACGGGCTGGGCGGTGTGAACGAGGATGACATCATTCGCCAGTTGGGCAAGGCCGGATTCACCCTGATTGCTCGCCACAAGCTTTACAAGCTGCAATACTTCCTCGTGTTCTCCCCTACAGTGGACGTACAGAAAGGACGCTGATGGCCGCCCGCCTCACCCGGTCGCTGGCGGTAAACGCAGTGCTGGCCGCGCTGATCTGGGTGCTGGCTTACCTGGCGATGGCGCCGCCGCAGGCGGCCACGCCGGGTCCCGAGCCGTCGCCTTCCCCGTCCGCCGGGGAGCCGATTGGTCCGCCCCCCGGATTGATGGCCGAGCTGACCGGCGGCTATCCCTCCCCGGACGTGAATCGCCAGGTTCTGCGCGAGCTGGCCTGGATTCTCGTCGCATTCGCCGGGTTGGAGAGCTTCCTTGCCTTCGCTCTGGGCAACCGCCCCGCGCCGGTCAGAGTCGTCGCGACGCTGGCGCTGGTATTGCTGGCGTTGGGACTGCTGGAAGCGCGGACGCGCGCGCTGATCGCCGGCCATCCGACACCGGCCCGGCCGGACGTGGCGCGTCTCTGGAGCCTCACTCCGGCGTTGCGGGAGTATCCAGACTACGGGGAGGCTGGTCCCTTCACCGTGTCCTCCAACACGGCCGGTATGCGGGTGGACGATGCGGAAGGAGGCCTTCCACCGACCTTCCGCCCCGGCGCGCGGCGCGTTCTGGTGCTGGGCGACTCCACCGCGTTCGGCCATGGCCTGCCGTACCGCCACGGTTTCGCCGGTCAGCTCGACGCTCTGCTGGAGCGCACCAGCCCGCCCTGGCAGGTTCTCAATGGAGCCGTGCCCGGCTACACCGTCTATCAGGACTGGCGGACTTTTGAGCGGCTGCTTCCGATCGTCGCGCCGCAGGTCGTAGTCCTGGCCAGCAACAACGACCCTGAAGAGGACCTGATGAGTGATCACGATCGCATCGGCGCCACGCCGCTCTTCATGGATCTGCTTTATCGCAGCGAGCTGTACCTGACGCTCAGCAAGAACCACAAGCGCCGGATGCTGGCCCAAGAATTGGACGCCTTCAATCGCGGCACGGCGCTGGTTCCGCGCGTCTCGATCGGGGAGTTCCGCGAAACGCTGATGGTTTTTTCTGACACCTGCGGGCGCCTGGGAATTCGCCTGGTAATCGTCAGTCTTCCCGTCAATGAGCCGATGGATGAAGGAATCCTGGAGTACCGGCGTACAATGAAACAAGTGGGACAGCGGCCTGGCACCGACAATCACTTCGTCGACATCCAGGCGGAGTGGCCTTCCGCCGGCCGCGATGGGATGTACCTTCCGGGCGACACGATCCACCCAAATGCGGCGGGTCATGCCAAGATCGCGCGCCGCCTCAAGCAAGCGATGCAATCGTGGGGGTGGATCCGCTGAACCAGCCGGCATGGAGATGGAAGCGCGTGAACCCTAAGCTGCTGTTGACGGCTCTCGGGCTGTTCAACCTGATCCTGTTTTCCCATCTTGCGGATGGGCCGCCTTCTGGAGTGGTCACTCCGAACGCGTCGTCGACGTGGGGATCGCCCTCACCCTCATCCGCGGTTCACCTGGCGGGCAAACAACGGCATCTGCTGGGTAGCGGCGCGTCCTTGCGCGGGGAAACCTACTCGATCCCCGGGGTTCGCGTGGATCCCAAGGCGTTGGAGCGAATCAGCGCAAATCCCGCGTTTTCCGCCGCCGTTGGACACTATCTGGCCGGTCGGTACGCGGAGGCCGTGGATGCCGCCCGGGCCGGGCTGGAGAGTCGGCCGCAGACGCTTCCCCTTCGTGGCGTCCTGGTGGCGTCGCTGGTGCAGTGCGAGCGGCTCGACGAGGCGGAGCTGGAAGCGCGCGAAGCGGTCCGGATGGCGCCCAACGCCGTTGATCCGCAGCTCAATCTAGGCTTCGTGCTGTTCTCCAAGCGTGACATTGCCGGAGCCGAGAGCGCCTATCGATGGGTGCTGGTCCGCGATCCCCAGAACTTTCTGGCGCTCAAGAATCTGTCCAACCTTGCGGCGCTGCGAGGGGACACCGTCGAGTTGGAGCGCCTGCTGCTCAGGCTGCAAAAGTGCCATCCCACCCACACCTACCCGGTCTATGTCCTGGGTCGAATGTATTTCGAGCGCGGAGACCTGGCCAGGGCGGAGGCCATCTACCGCAAGGCCATCGCCCAGGAGCATCCGCGCCATCCGGTGTTCTACGCGCAACTCGGGATGGTCTTGCTCTCCGAGGGTAAGCTCGACGAGGCTGAGCGCATGCTCCACAGGGCGCTCGAACACGCCCGCATGGAGGGCAGGGATACGGAGGCGACTTACCGTCCCCCGCTGGTGGAGATGCTTGGCGACATCCGCCGACAGCGCGGCGACGTGCCGGGTGCCCAGTCGATGTACCAGAAGGTTCTGAGCGAGCGATCCGTCTTGCCCGAGGTAGCGTCCTCGGTGCGCGAAAAGCTGGGCGAGCTGGCGGTGCGGCGTTGACCGTGCGGCGGGGAAACACGGAGCCCGATCTGCCCGGGCCGACTCCGGTCCTTCATGTCCCCAGGGCCGTTGGCGAACCCCTTGCCCGGCTGGCCGGGTTCCTGCTGCCGCGGCGCTGGGAGATCGGCCGGATCGCGCTCTACTACGTGGTTGTCCTGCAGCTCGTCGCCTGTGTCGTGACCGCGGAGCCGGCGGCGCTCCGCCCCAATCGCGTTCTCCCCGATCCGCCCTCGTCCATCGGGGCCAGCGCGGATCTTCCGCCGCCCCCTCCGGCCGGCTGGAGTGCGGTTCGGCGGGGCATCGGCGTGCTGCTCGCAGCTCCCCCCGAGATCGGGATCAACCCGCAGCAGAAGTCGATGTTGCAGCAGCTCCTGGTCCGGCTGCCGGTCAGGGGAGAGATTACCAACCAGAGCGCCCACATTCTCGATGGGGTAATGGCTGCCTTGAGCCCGCGCCAGCGGCGTTTGCTGGTGGCCCATTGCCGCCTCGAGGCCGCGCCGGTGGCCGGCCGGCGTCCGCGCTGATGCGCGCCGCTCCGTCGGGTCGAGAGACGCTGGCAGCCCTGGCGGTCTATCTGTGCTTTGCAGTGATTCTCACCCTCCCGGCACTGGCCTCGCCGGTCCCGGTGTTTCTGGGAGACACGAAGACTGATCTCTGGAAGCATGTGTGGGGCCACTGGTGGGTAGCCGGCTCGATCCAGCAGCATCTTGCATGGCCTCTGATGACCCGCCTGCAGTCTTTTCCCTGGGGCGGCACGCTGTTCGTTATCGATCCGTTCAACTGCCTGCTCTCCGCGACGGTGCTCGCACCCTTCTCCAGGCCCACGGCCTTCAACCTGATGGTGATCGTGCAGCTTGTGTTCAGCGCGTGGGCCGCCTGGAGACTGGCCTGCCACGTGACCGGCGACGCCGCCGCCTCGCTCGCGGCCGGCACGGTGTTCGCGTTTTCCGCGTGGCAGTTGTCCTACAGTGTGGCCAGCGGCGTATCGGAGACGCTCGGGCTGGCATGTATTCCCCTTACGGCCCTGTTTGCGTTGCGCAGCATCGATGCGCCGGGCATCAAGTATCCCATGCTGGCTGGCGGCGCGCTGGTTCTGGCCGGCCTGAACTCCTGGTACTTGCTGTTGTTTTCTTGCCTGCTCACCGCGATTCTGCTGCTCGCCGCCGGGCTGGTCGGCAAGCCCGGAAGCTGGTTGCCCCGCCCCGATCGGAGCATCTGGTCGCGCGCGTTTCTGACCCTCATGTTTGCCTTCGTCGGACTCTTTCCGATGGCCGTGCGGTTCGCGGATTCCTTCGATGCGACGACCAGCCTGGAGCCGCCAGTCGATCAGCGGGTCGCGTTCACCACAACCATGGAGCGCCAGCTTGACTTCTTTACCCTGAGCGATTTCTTCACGCCCGGAAAATCGAACCTCCGCGTGGTGAACGTCGTGGAACGCCTCATGCAGACGCCCTACCTGGGTCTGCTGGCGCTGCTGCTGGCCGCCTGGGCGGTTGCCCGGAAAGCGCCGGGAGCGCTGGTGTGGCTCGCCGCGGGCTGCCTTTTCATGTCACTTTCCCTGGGCCCGTCGGTGGCCCTCACCCCTGACTGGCAGTCGGTGGCCGCGGTCAACTTTCCGTTTCTCGCCCTGCACACGGTGCTCGGCTTCTGGCTGATCACCGCCCCGTTCCGTGTTCACATCCTGACCATGCTCTGTCTGGGGATGCTCGTGTCGCTGGGAGTCGCCCAGGTCGGGCGGGCGCGTTGGGTGTTGGGACTTCTTGTGGCGGTGGGCATCCTGGCAGAGACCTGCTGGCTTTCGCCGGCGCCGAATCCTCTGCCGGTCGCCCGGGCAGCGTTCCCGGAGATATACCGGGGCATCCGACTCGACCAGCAGTCGGGGATTCTTGACCTGCCACCGCTGCGCTACGAAACCGAGCTATGCCCCGGCGAATACTATTACTACCAGATTGCCCACGGCGGCGGGATCCCGTACGCGACCGGCGGCGTCTACAATCCGAAGCTTCGGGACAACGGCTTTTTTCTGGCCATGTGGCGGCTGGCCGTGGGCATCGATCCACCGGCCACCGAGCCCGTCTCAGCCGGCGCCGGCCTTGAGGAGCTGGCGCACCTGGGATACAAGCACGTGATTCTGCACGGGGAGAACTTGACGCCAAAGACCTTCACATACTGCAAGAGCGTGATCGAGAAATGGCTGGGGCCACCGGCTGTGACGGACGGCGCCATGGTCCGCTGGTCGCTGACCCCGGCTTGCGAGCTGCGCGCCGGCCTGGCGAGGAGGGCCGCGAAGTGAGCGGGAACCGCGGCACCGCATTGCTCATGGTTTTCGTGGTGGTCATGGTCGGCCTGCAGGTGTGGATCATGCTGCGACCGGTGCCGGTGCCGCCGCCAGTGACGCTTCCGCCCGAGGAACAGAAGGTGGGCGAGGCTCCGGACGTGGAGTTCGCCACTCCCGCGAACCGCCTGCGAAACGGAGTCCGCTACAAGCCGGGTGAAATTCTTGGCCTGCCGGTCACGCCGGAGCGCACCGAGGTGGCCCCGCTTCCGCCCGAGCGTCTGCGGGATTACCTGGATCCAACGCGCGACCAACAGCAGCAGCCGGCCGAGGTGATCCGCCGGCTGGGCATCCGCAAGGGCGCCGCCGTGGCTGACATCGGGGCCGGCTCCGGCTACTTTACCTTCCGTTTCGCGGACGCGGTGGGCGCGGGCGGGCGGGTATGGGCCACCGACATCTCCTGGTCGGCACTCAACTACCTGCGGCAGCGCTTGAAGAACATGCCCCGAAAGAACGTCTTCCTGGTCCTCCATGACGAATCCGATTGTCTGCTGCCTGACCGATCCGTTGACCTCGCGTTCATCTGCGACGTGCACTTCTTCCACTATCCAACCGCGCCCCGCGGCTCGCGGCCGATGGAGGACGTTGAGCGTTTCTACCAATCAGTTCGTCGTGTGTTGCGGCCCGGCGGCCGCCTCGCCATCCTGGAGAAGTCGGCCGCGATAGAGGATCCTGACCCGTATCGCGGCCGACTCAGCGACGCTGCAATCGTGGCGCAGCTCAAGCAGTGCGGCTTCACGCTGGTGAAGTCGCATGCGGTACTGCGCAACCAGTACTTTCTCGTGTTTCGGCCGGTGAGATGATGAACCTGGAGCGCATGCGCTCTCTGGCCGTTGAAGTTTTGCCGGCGACCCTGGCCTTGTCCACCCTGTTTCACCTCGTCGCGCTTTATTCGTACATGGTGTTCGGGGGCGCGGGACGGCCTGGTTCGTTTTTCTCCGAACCGGAAGCCCTGGCCCTGGTCCACGTCCAGGTCGTGTCGGTGGTGAAGCCCGCCCCACCCCCGCGACCGGTTTTCACGCCGCCGCCCCCCAGAAAGGTTACGTTTCGGCCCACCGAAGCGCCCCCGGCTCCGGCTCTGGCCATTCCGGCGGCGGCCGCGCCCCAACGCGCCTCGAGTCCGCCG
>Ga0194131_10011730_pt1 | contig 10385 bp, 11 predicted proteins | sample TA2KigO120mmetaG_FD_148631 | JGI IMG/M metagenome (GOLD analysis project Ga0194131, IMG submission 148631) | Freshwater microbial communities from Lake Tanganyika, Tanzania - TA2015053 Kigoma Offshore 120m | ecosystem: Environmental > Aquatic > Freshwater > Lake | place: Tanzania: Lake... | reverse complement strand
GGAGATGGCTCCCCAGACGCGCGCCCCCCGTCACCAAACGTACCCCGATGACACGACGCTTGTTCGTCGCATTTTTTCAGGGCGAGGCCTTGCACGCCCATGTCAAGGAGGTGTAAAATACCCGCAGACTAGGAGGCCTGATGAGCACCCTGAATACCGCCCCGAGCGTCGGTCTTCCCTACCACCCGGAGTCCTCGCCGCCCCTGGAGCTCAAGGACATCGAGGAACTGCACGAGCGCCACTCGCGCGACATCCGCTGGGGGCGCACGAGCCTCTTGCTGCTCATCTTCGGGATGTTGTCCCTCAACCTGTGGATGACCAACTCCATCTACAACGCCCTGACCATCGACATCGACGCCTCGCGCATGGCGATGGCGGAGATCGAGGCGCAGTCGGCGATCCGGTTGGAGCAACTCGACAAGCGGCTCGCGACGATCGAGAGGGGGCTCGCCGCGGAGCCAGCCGGGGCGCTCGCGGTGGCGCACTAGCAGGCTGGCGCCGGGGATAGACCCCGGCGCCCATGATCCCCGGAGAACCCTCCACCACCGCCCGCTGGGTCGCCTTCGCCCGCGGGCTAGGCGAGTACGAGTCGCCGCCCCTCGTGGCCGATCCCCACGCGGTCGACCTGCTTAACGCGCCCTGGTCCACCATGCTGCGCATTGCCGGGCGATGGCCGCGTGCAACGCGATTGGCCGTCGCGACCATGGATACATTGTCCCGCGGGCGCTCGCGCTTCATGTCCTACCGCACCCGCGTCCTCGACGACGTGGTGCGCCAGGCCAGCGCCGACGGCATCGAGCAGGTGGTCATCCTCGGGGCTGGCCTCGACGCCCGGGCCTGGCGGCTACCCGAGCTCGCGACAGCACGCGTGTTCGAGGTCGATCACCCCGACACCCAGGGCTACAAGCGCGCGCGGATGGGCGAGGGGCGCGTCACCTACGTGCCGGTGGACTTCGACAGGGAGACGGCCGCCGACCCGCTCGTGGCCGCGGGCCTCGACGTGTCGCGACCGAGCGTCGTGTTGTGGGAGGGGGTGGTGATGTACCTTCCCGAGGCCACCATCGACGCCACGCTCGCGGCGATGCGCCCCGTGCTCGCGACCGGGTCGCGGCTGGCGATCAGCTACTCGCGAAGGGGAAGCACGCTCGCGCGACTGGAACGCGAGCTCGTGGGCCTGATTGTCAGCGGGGCGGGGGAGCGCTTTCGGCACCGCGAGGACCCGCCCCAGATGCGAGGGCGGCTGGAGCGACAGAGCTTCCGCGTCTTGTGGGACGAGGGCCACCCCGACTGGGCGCCGCGACTGCTGGGGCGCCGTCGGGGGTGGGACCTCCAGCGGATCGTCGTGTGCGAGCCGGCGAGGTAGCGGCCGGCGGGGCCGACGGGTCGGAAGGGGGTGGCCCCCGGGGCGGAAACGGGGGGTGTCACGGTGGCGCTCCGCCCGCCCCCTACCTCTTCCCCAGCCGCTCCCTCACCTGCGCCATCAGCTGCTCCGCGCGGTAGGGCTTCCGCAGGAAACCCGCCAGCCCGAGCCCAGTGAAACGACTGGTGGCCTGTTGCTCGTCGTAGCCGCTCGACAACAACACCCGGACGGAGGGCTTGAGCGCGCGCAGCTCGTGGAAGGTTTCCTCGCCGTCCATCCCCGGCATCGTCAGGTCGAGGAGCACGAGCCCGACGCGATCGCGGTGAGCGCCGAACAGCGACACCGCCTCGCGCCCGTCTTGCGCCTCGAGCACGTGGTAACCATGGAACTCGAGCACGGCGCGAGCGAAGTCGCGGACCGCTGGCTCGTCATCGATGACCATCACCGTTTCCGCGTCGATGCTCGGTCGCGACTCCACGGTCGCCGGGGCGTGCCCGGCCGGCAGCAAGACGCGCACGGTGGTCCCACGGCCGGGCTCGCTGTACACCCGGATGGCGCCGTGATGCCCCCGGACGATGCCGAGCGCTGCCGCGAGACCGAGGCCGTGACCGTTGGTCTTGGTCGTGAAGAACGGGTCGAACATGCGACGACGCGTGGCCTCGTCCATCCCGGAGCCGGTGTCGGCCACCTCCACGCACACGTAGGGCCCGGGGACGACCTCGTCGCCGAAGTTTCCCTCCTGTGCGCCCGGCTCGACGGTCACGGCGCTGACGTGTACCTGGACGTCGCCGCCTGCCTCGGGCAGGGCCTCGCCGGCGTTGGTCAGCAAGTTCATCACCACCTGCCGCACCTGCGTGGCGTCCGCATCGACGGGGGGCAGGCTCTCCAGCACGTGTACGCCCAGTTGCGCGCGCCGCGGCAGAGAGCTGCGAAGCAGGTCGACGGTCTCGCGCACGAGGCAACCGATGTCGACGGGCTCAACGACGAAGCGGCCCTTGCCCGAGTAGGCCAGCATCTGCCTCGTGAGGTCGGCGGCACGCTCGGCCGCCGCGAGCAGGCGCTCGATGTCGGGTCGCGCCGCCGCCCCATCGGGGAGCTTGAGCAACGCCAGCGACGCGTTCCCGACCATGCCCACGAGCAAGTTGTTGAAGTCGTGGGCGATGCCCCCGGCGAGCGCGCCCAGCGCCTCCATGCGCTGCGCGCGCTGGAGTCGCGCCTCGACCTGCTGCGCCTCGAGCCGGCGACGCTCGGTCACGTCGAGCGCCACCCCCATCACCGCGCCGTCGCCCAGTCGATCGACGCGGGCCTCGAACTCCCGGTCGCCAAGTGAGAAGGAAAAGGTACCGGCCGCGCCCGACAGGGCCTCGCGGTGAACAGCGCCGAGGTTGACGTCGACCGCGGCCACGAGCACCTCGGCGACGTGCCGTCCATTCGCCATATCTGTCGCGATGACAAGTCGCATGGCTCCGGCACCGCCGATCCACGTCAGGCGCTGCTCGGCGTCGGCGATCCAGACGATCCCCGGGAAGCGCTCGAGCACGTGGCGGAACTGCGCCTCGCGCTCCTGCAAGGCCACGCGCGCGTCGCGAAGCTCAGTAATGTCGCGACTGATACCGAGCAGGTACCGCGCGTGGCCGTCGGCGTCGCGAATGGGAATCTTGCGCGTGTGCAGCCAGCGCAGCCCGTGCGCGCCCGTGTGGATCGGCTCCTCGGGGATGTCGACCACCTCGTTGCCCTGAAGCACTTCCCGGTCCTTTCGCGTGAAGAAGTCCGCCTGTTCCCTGGGGAAGAAGTCATAGTCGTTACGCCCGAGCATGTCGTCCTGGGCAAAACCCAGTAGTTGCTCGCCCGCCCGGTTGAAGCGCACGAAACGCAACTCCGCCGCGTCTTTCACGAAGATCATGTCGGGCAGGTTCTCGACGATCGACTGCAGGAGCAGCGCACCGTCTGGCGAGGGCGTCTCGGGCATGCGGCGCCCCGTAGCGCGCGCGTGCCAAAAATGCCGTGCTCAGGGAATTAGTGCTTGCGGAGCTCCCGCACCTTGAGGCCGAGCTGGTTGAAACGGAGCTGCACCTTCCGCGCGTGGGCCTCGTCGCCCATCAGCACGCGAGCCATGGAGGCAAAGTCGCCGTCTTCCTGCTCCCACAGGCGGGTGAAGTACTGGCGTTCGACATCCTGGGCCACGTGATTGAGCGTGGGATCGGGCCTGATGCCGATCTCGCAGCGCCAGCCGCCCTCGTCGCGAGGACAGTCGACGCGCACGGCGCGGAGCAGGTCGCGCACGAGCTTGGGACGCACCTGCACCACGTCGGCGCGCGCCCCGGCGCCGAGCCCGGCCAGCTCGGCGAAGGTGAACGTGAGCGCGTTCTCCACGACCATCCCGAACTCGCGGAGGTTGCCCGGCCAGCGGTGCCGACGCAGTAGGCGTAGCGTTCGCTCCGGAAAGAGCAGCACGAGGCGACCCTCGGTGGCGGGGGGCACCTCGGCCCCCAGCGCCACCGACACCTCGCCGGCCGGGGAGAGCGCCGTGCCCTCGCCCAGACCGGACCGCTGCCGGTAGTCGAGCAACAGGGACAGGATCGACGACGACTCGGCCGCGCGCAGGGTGGTCCACTCCAGGAGCCGCGCGAAGTCCCCCCGTCGTTCCACAAGCGGCGGCAGGACGACCGTGCAGGCCGGGTTGAGCCGCATGAACAGGTCGGCACGGAAGCGCCCTCCCCGCACCATCGCGGGCAAGTCTTCATGGGTCGCGACACAGAGCTTCACGTCGACACGCCGCTCCACCGTGTCGCCGATGCGGGTGACGACACCCTCCTGGAGCACCGTCAGCAACATCTTCTGGACGTCTTCGGGCAGGTTCCCGATCTCGTCGAGGAAGAGCGTGCCACCGTCGGCCTCCTCGAAGGCGCCGCGGCGGTCGGCCACGCTACCGGTGTACGCGCCGCGCGAGGCACCAAACAAGTGCGCCGCCACGAGGTCGCGCGGGAGGGTGGACAGGTCGACCGCGACGAACTTGCCGCGCCGCCCCGAGCGCGCGTGGATGACGTGGCGCGCCACCATCGACTTGCCCGTGCCGGTGGGTCCGCCGAGGATCACCGGGAGCCGACCCCGTGCCAGGACGTGGAGGCGCGCGCGGATCCGCCGCATCTCCCCAGATCGTCCCCAGAAGACCTGTCCCTCGCTGTCGCGACCGCGACGGGCCGCCAGCACGTTGTCGAGCTGGGCGCGGAGCGAGCGCGCATCAACGTACTCGTCGTCGAGGAAGTACGTGTACTCCTCGGCCTCGTGGCGCTCGGCGGCTTTCTCGAGCGCAACCTCGTCGCGACTCGTCATGAGGACCACCGGCAAGTCCGGCAGGCGCCTGCGCAGGCGGACAAGGATTTCTAGTCCCTGCCGCCGACGTGTCCGCGCCACCGCCTTGGCGTCGGCTCCTGCCGGCAGGCCCACCAAGTCCGCCTCTGGAATGTCGAAGTGAACGTCGAGCAGCACCAGATCGATGTCGCGACGGCGCGCGCGGAGGACCTCGGCGGCCTCGCGCCAGGACCGTGCCGGGCCGAGGTAGCTATGCTCGGGGATGGCCTTGCGACAGAGGCTCGCGTAGCGATCCTGGTCGTCGATGACGAGGATGGTGGCCACTAGTCGCGCACCTGGTCGACGAGGCGCCGGCAGGCCTCGGCCAGCAACCGCGCCCGCGCCGCCACGGCGAGCAACCCGGAGCGGTCGAGGGCCTCGAGGCGCGGCAGGTCGGCCTGGAGCGCGACGGCGACCGCGTCGATGGCGCCGAGGTCGAGAACCGCCACCGCGGGCCTGAGCCGCTCCCAGAGAGTGCAGCAGTCGATCTCGCCGTCGGGGCCACGCCGGGTGCGTCGCAAGTCGTTGACCAGTGCCTCGCGCAGTTCCGCGGTGGTGGCGTCCTCGTCGAGCCAACGGGCCTCGAGGTGCACGTACTTGCCGAGGTCGTGGCGCACCCGCTCGGCGGCCTCCCGCTGCGTCATGACGACCCCTTAGCCGGAGCCGTCAACTCAGGCTGGCGGGCCGGCGCAGCCCGTGGCACAATGCGCCCGCCGAGGTGCGCCGTGCTCCCACTCCTGTTTTCCACCGCGATCGGCGGCTGTGCCGCCGAGGTGGACGTCGACCTCGACGACGACGGCGACGGCTTGCTCACCAGCGCCGAGGAGAGCCTCGGCACCGACCCGAACGCGGCCGACAGCGACGGCGACGGCACCGCCGACGGGGTGGAGTTCAAGAACAACACCGACCCGCTCGACCCCAACGAGTACCCCTACGAGGGCGGCTGGGCGATCGGGGCCTGCAAGGACGACATCAACGGCGAGGGCCACGCCGAGGGCGAGGTGTCCGACGACTTCGCCATGATGGACCAGCACGGCCAGAGCGTGCACCTCTACAGCTTCTGCGACCGCGTGATCTACATGGTGTTCGCTGCCTTCTGGTGAGGCGCATGCACTTCCGAGGCCGGTGGCCTCGAAACGATCTACCAGGGCGGCAAGGACGATGGCCTGATGGTGCTCCAGGTCATCACCGAGACCGCGGACTACTCCACCCCCGAGCAGGCCGACCTGCAGGAGTGGGCCGACAGCTACGGTCTCACGATGCCGGTTCTCGCCGACGCCGAGGGCATGTTGTGGACCTACGCCGAGGGCATGACTAGCGTGGGGCTGCCCTTCACCGTGGTGCTGGATCGGGGCGTCTTGATCGACACAATCGCGAGTGGATCCAACTCCACGCGCGCCGAGGAGTTGCTCTAATGCGGGTGCTCATCCTCGCCGGGCTGGGCGCCACCAGTCTCGGCTGCGCCGGACTGCTGGGAAGCGAAGAAGACGACGACGAGGGCGGTGGCCCCCTCGGCGGCAAGGACACCGTCGACGACACCGAGGAGCGCGACGACGGCGGCGACGACCCCGACAACGACGGCCTCACCAACGACGAGGAGGACGAGCTCGGCACCGATGGCGACGAGGCCGACTCCGACGGCGACGGCTGGGACGATGGTGCCGAGGTGGCCGACAACTCCGACCCCCTCGACAAGGCCGACAAGCCCTACGAGGGCGGCTGGAGCAAGGGGGCCTGCCGCAACGACGTCAAGGCCACCGGCTACGGCGAGGGCGACATCAGCCGCGATTTCGTGCTCCCCGACCAGTTCGGCGACAACGTGTCGCTCCACGACTTCTGCGACCGCTCGGTCCTGCTGATCTTCTCAGCCTTCTGGTGAGGCGCGTGCGTATCCGAGGCCGGCGGCCTCGAAGACCTCTACCAGGAATACGCCGACCAGGGCTTCATGCTCATGAACGTGGTGATCGAGAACAACCGCAGCCAGCCTCCCTCCGAGTCGGAACTGAAGGCCTGGGCCGACAGGTACGGGATGACCTTCCCGGTGCTCTCCGACGAGGAGGGCGTGATCTGGGACTACGCCGAGGGCGGTAGCGTTGGCCTCCCGCTCAAGGTCCTCATGGACGACGGCGCCGAGATCGTCAGCAAGAACCCGCGCGACCGCGACATCGAAAAAACCCTCGACTAGCGAGCGGGCGCACCTGATTACGGTGGCGTCCCGCGCGAGGTGCCCGTGCCGTTGATCGCCCTGTTGATGTGCGTCCTTCGCGCGTTCGCCGGCACCGACCTCGTCGGCACGGCGCCGCTGACGGCCGATGGCGAGACCACCTCCGTGGTTCGGGCCTACGTGGAGCGCTGTCCCTCGGGAGCGCGGGCGCGGGTGAGGGCCGAGTCGGGAAAGGTGTCCTCGGTGGCCATGGGCGCCGACTGCATCGTGAGCTTCGAGTACACGCCTCCCGCGGTGAGCCAGCCGAAGTCGCTCCCGGTGGCGGTGACCGTCCAGGGCGACGAACAGACCGTGCAGGTGCCGGTCGTGCCCCCCTTCCAGGGCGAGATCGCCATCAGCTTCGACCCGCCCGCCCTCGGCGCGGGCCAGTCGGCCTCGGTGAAGCTCGTCCCCTCCGGCACGTCGCCGGTGTCGCCCGAGCGGCGCCGCTTCGTGCTCACCGCCAGCACCGGCACCATCGACTTCCCGGTGCCGACGGGCGATGGCAGCTACGCCGCCCGCTACACTGCCCCCAAGACGCTGACCGGCCCGGTCATGGTCGCCATCACCGCCGCCGACATGGCGGCACCCGACATCGGCGGCTACGCGACGCTGCCCCTGCTCCAGAAAAAGTCGGTCCAGTTCGACGCGCCTGCGGGGTCCACGAGCATCCTGGCCATGGGCGGCAAGCAGTTCGGACCCTTCAAGGCGGATAGCAAGAACAAGGTCAGCTTCGAGCTGGAACTCGACCCGCGGCTGCCCAACGGGAGGCTCACCACGGTAAGCGTCGACACCTCGAAGGCCGCCAAGGAGGTGCCGATTCCCGGCGTGCCGCAGGGCGGCCAGCTGGTGTTTCTTCCCCTCCCCGCCTCAGTGGTGGCCGACGCCTCGGCCAGCCTGAAGCTCCGGGCCGTGGCCCTCGGCGCCAACGGCGAGCCGCAGCCGGCCAGCGACATGAAGATCACCGCGAGCGCGGGCACCGTGGCCACGCCCGGTCCCGACGGCCGCGTGATGCAGGCCGCCTGGACCCTCCCCTCCACGCCCGGGGAGGTCACGCTCGGGGCGAGTTGGAACGGGCTCACCGCGCAGCGGAAGGTGCGCGTCTTGTCGCCCCTGCCCCGGATGACCCTCGCCGCCGACCCGCCGGAGTACCCCGCGAGCGGCGGCAGCGTGAACCTGCTCGCCAACCTCAAGGACGCAGGCGGCACCTCGCTCGCTGGGCGCTCGCCGCAGATCGTCATCGAGGGCGGGAGCCTGTCGGGCAGCCTCAAGGACAACAAGGATGGCAGCTACTCCGGTAGCGCCTCGGGCTCGTCAAAGTCCGACCGGATGCGGGTACACGGGGCCCCGCAGATCGACGCTTCCTCCCTCGCGCCAGCGCGCATCCTCGCCTGGACCACCTCGCCCACGGTGAGCGGCAACGGCCTCGACACCACGACCCTCACGCTGGTGGCGGTCGATGCCTTCGGCCTGCCGGTGGCCAACGTCGACTTCAACCTCGCCGTCCCCCGGGGCGACGGCGTGTTGCCGCCCACCGCGAAGAGCGACGCCAAGGGCCTCGCCCGCGTGGTCTACAAGTCGGGCACGTCTCCCGGGCTGCAAACCCTGCGCATCGAGGGCGCCGGCCTAGTCACCGAGTTGCCGGTGTTCCAGGTGGGCAAGAACGTGTTCGCCGCGCCCCCGCCGGGCGGCTCGCCGGCGCAGCTGGGCGCGATCGAGCGCTGGCAGCGCGCCGCGCCGTCGCTCGCGGTGGCCAGGGTCGGCATGGTGCCGAAGGCCGGTCCGCCGTCGAGCGTGATGCTCACCGCCACGCCCGGCTACACCACGCCGGGCGCCGCGATCCTCGTGCAGGTGCGCGTCACCGACGACGCGGGCGTGGGCGTGGCTGGACAAAAGCTCGCCATCTCCGCCGCGCCCGCCACCGCGGGGGCGGTCACCGACAATCGCGACGGCAGCTACGCCGTCCCCGTGCAACTCCCGGCCGGCACCGACGGCCCGCTGAAGATCACCGTCGGCGCCGGGTCGTCCACCGCCGCGCTCAGCCTCCCCACGCTCGACCAGGTGGGGTCCGTGAGCAAGGCGCCCACCGCCTCCACGGCACCGGCCACATCGAGCAGCTCAACAGCAACCACGCAGGCGCCAGTCGCGAGCGGAGAGTTCGCGCGCGGGCGCTTCTACGGAGGTCTCTACAATGTCCGCGGCCCCTACTCGCTCAAGACCAACGGCGACGGCGGCGTGGCCAACGCCGACCTCAGCGCGCCGGGCGTAGGCTTCTGGGGAATCAACCTGCGCGCGGACTACCAGGTGCCAGCCGGTCCCGGTCGCGTGGCACTCTCGGGCGGCGGGCGTTTCACCGCGAACTGGTTCAAGCTGGGGGAGGACACTTTCCTAACCTTCGTCCGTGATTTCTCGGTTGGCGCCGGCTACTTGTACGGCGCCACCGACATGCTCGCCGTGGGCGGCCGCGCGGAACTACACTCCTTGAACGCCCCCTACTTCTCTTACACCGACGAGACGCGCACCTCGGCCGGCGTGGCCCTGGCTGACTGGCTCGGCGTTCGCTTCATGGGACAGCTCGACATCGACGCGCCCAACGGCCTGCACGCCAACATCGAGCTCGGCGAGACCTTCGCCTGGGTCCCTGCGGCCACCCACGCCACCGCCCGGGTCGACATTCCCGTCGGCGACGCGCCGGTGGCCATCCGCGTCAACGGCAGCTGGGACTTCCACTACCTCCCGGCCGAGCAGTTCGAGTCGACCGGCACCCTCGAGGAGCACGTCTTCGGCGTGGGCGCCGGGGCCACCTACGTGCTCTGGTAACTACAGGCCCTTCCAGCCCACGCCCGGCACGCCGGATCCCGAGGGCGGCGGGTTGGCGCCGACCATGTAGAGCGCGCGGCGGTTCACCTGCATGTCCACGCCGTCGCCCGTCTGCACCGCCAGCAAGGACTCGCCGAAACCGTAGTAATAAATAGGGTAGCTGAAGCCGTGCGCGCGGAGCCACTTGGCGATGCTCCGGGCGCGTCGCTCGGAGAGGTCGCGGTTGTGCGCCGCGTCGCCCACGGTGTCGGTGCAGCCGGCCACGTAGAGCTTGATCGGCACGATGCTGCCGTACTTGTCGGCAACGTCGGCGAGCTGCTCCTGCACCTTCGCCAGCTTCCACTCCTCGTCGGCGGCAATCACGTCGCTGTCGCTGACGAAGAGCACGTCTTCGTGGGGGATGTCGAGGAACCAGGGCGAGTAAGTGAAACCGGCCCAGGCGCTCGACGTGCGCAGGGTCACGTCGAGGAGCACCACCTCGGATGGGTCGCCCACGAAGGGCACGCTGACGTCCCCGGGGCCCTGCCCGAGGCGGACCGTGGACTTGTCGAGCACCGCCTTGTGGGCGCCGTAGGCGATGATCTCCGCCTCCTCGACCCTCGCGCTGGCCCGCACGGTGACGGTCTTGGCCTCGAGGTCGGCGCTCGCTCA
>Ga0194131_10011727_pt1 | contig 10387 bp, 8 predicted proteins | sample TA2KigO120mmetaG_FD_148631 | JGI IMG/M metagenome (GOLD analysis project Ga0194131, IMG submission 148631) | Freshwater microbial communities from Lake Tanganyika, Tanzania - TA2015053 Kigoma Offshore 120m | ecosystem: Environmental > Aquatic > Freshwater > Lake | place: Tanzania: Lake... | reverse complement strand
GAGGCCCTCCAGCATCTCACCCCAGAACAAGTCCGCGCCTATTGCCGGAGTTGCGGATATCGGACATAGCTAGATGTACATAAAATGTGAAAATGCTCTAGATCGGGGCGCGCGATGCCGGATATCGTCCTGTCGTCCTCCACGCCAAGCAGCACCATTCCACCTTGAAGATTCGAGAAGGCCACCAACTCCTTGGCGAGATCGTGGTTCTGCACGACATCCCGCTTGAACTCAACCCCCGAGTTTTCTCCGTTCTTGATGATCTCCAACAGTTCGGTGCGCGTCGTCATCTTCAAAAACTATACTTCGCCCGGCGCATCTCGAACGCATGCTTGCCACCTTCGAGGATCTCTTCCACCAATTCTCTTACCGGCTTCGAGTCAATGGATCCCATGCGCTGGGGAGCGATCCGGGCATGCCCGTCCGGGCCGCCCGCGTCAGAGGCGAGACCCACGATCAGTTCGGCGTCGCCCAAGACCGGCACCACGTCATTCGTGATGAAGCGGTTATCGAGGTCGTCCTCCGGCTGGTCCCCACCAGCGGGGCGTCGGACTCCAGCAGCAGCAGTACCGCCGTGGCCTTCTGCCCCGTGGACAGGGCCTCTAAACTCCGCCACGCCTCGGGCTCCCCATCCGGCGCGGTGTTCAGTTCCACTTTCGTTGTCGCCGGCAGATCAAGCTCCTCGATTCGCAGGAACAAGTCCGGACCGGACTGCGCGATCCTGGCAGCGGAACCGGCGGGCAACCTGTACGGCTCCTTCATCAAGGCGTCTTTACCTTCCCGGCACCGCTGCGCCAGGTCAGGGAGGGACATCTGCTCCAGCGAACGCAACCGTTCCAGTCCGGCGCTCAGGTCTCCTCCGGCCTCACGCAAAAGCTGCTCCAGCGGCTCCCGGTTACCCGCCACCTGGACGCGGCCGCGCAGCTTCCCCGACACGTTCGCTGCCGCGCGCTGGAACTCCCGGGACTCGAAGGACTTTATGTCCTCCCACTCCGAGACCAGCTTGCGGCGATAGTCCTCGTTGCTTGCTAGGTCGCGCTTCAGAGCTTCCTTGCACTCCAGCAGGGGGCGCAGCTCCTCGATCTGCTTGCGCAACCGGATGAATTCAGCGCCGTCGACGTTGGACTTCTGAAGCTCACGCAGCAACTTCTCGTACCTCTCTTCGATGCCCTTCCGCCTCTGGTCCCATTCAGCCTTTGTGCCGGCAATGGAAGTGTCCGCATCCACGAGCGCCTTGGCGAGCCGTTCCGCCACGGCCTTCAGTTCTGTCCCAAGCGTGTGTCCAATACCGGGCCCATGCGCGCGAGGATGGCCGCGTTCGGAAGGCCCTCCAGGGCCTCGGCTGAAACGAAGGCGGTATCCACCGGCATCGCATCGCCAACCACACCATGCAGTGCGCGGATCAGGTCCATGCGTTCGCGGGCATCGGCGAATACGCGCTCCTCTCGGAGAAGAAGGCTCTTTTCCCCCAGACGTTCTTCGAGCCCAGCTTCCTGAAAATGCTTCCGCGCCTCCTCGAGCCCTGGCAGCGCCGCCAGGCGTTCGTCGAGCGCCATCATTTCGCGGAGCAGATCCACGATGCGGCCGCGGGAGCGCTCAAGCTCCAGCCTCAGTCTCGACTTCCGGCCGGACAGCGCCGGGTCGCGGTCGACGAACCGCTCCAGCAGCCGCGTCAGTTTTTCGCGGCTCCTCGTGAGCTCAGAAATCTCATGTTGCCCGAACACCTCGACGCCCGGAATCACATCCGCCGGCGATAGTTCCAGGACTTCTCCCGCCTCATCCTTTACTAGAGGCGGGTTCGGCACCGACCGCTCGATGGTGTAGCAGCGCTGATTTGGCCTGTGGGAACGCACCAGCAGCGAAATCTTCGTACCGGAACGAAGCACATGGCGGATCACGCCTTCGTGCGTGTTGCGCGCTTCGTCGCCGAGAGGTTCAAGGCCCAGCGCATAGCGGATGCTCTCGATCATCGTGGATTTACCGGTCCCACGTCCGTCGGCAAGCACGTTCAGGTTGGGGTTCAGATGGACGGATGTACCGCCCAGGAAGCCCCCCTCCCAGGTTACCGCCAGAAACTCAGCATGAGGCTCCGGCCGCGGATCGCTGCCGGGACGGATGCGCGATTCTGGGTCCAGGAAGGCCTGCCGCAGCGCTTCCACCGAAACGCTCGACATTTTGATAAAACACGAGGCCCCGTCTTTCATCAGGTCCTCCGGGCCATTCACATCCGAGGCGTTCATGATTGCGATTGCACGGCCGCGTTTGTGTTCCGCGCCGCTGTTCTCGGGGATTCGCTGGATCGCATCTGGAGCGTCCGCAACATGCGTCGCCACGCATGCTTCCTGGCCGGAGCCGAACAGGCAAAGGAAACGCACTCCATCCTTCGTCACCGCCTCACACCCGGTGAAGGCGTAGATTCCGGCGTCCCTCGCGGCTTGGATCAGGCCGGCGGATTCCTGCATGCGGCGATCGTCCGTAACGCCGATGACCTCGATTCCGGCCACATGGCAACCCGTGACGATGGCGGCATTGTATTCCGTTTCACCGCTGAACGGGGTCTGATTGGCATGCCGGAGGAGATAGGAGAACGGGTTGACCCGGAGCGCGCAACGGTAGAATCGACCGCCGTTCGGCAGCCTCAGCGCTGCATCCAGCGGCTGCGAGGGTGTCAGGTCCGCGCCGTCAATCACAGTCTTCATGATGTGACTCTACTTGCCCCCCGCCAATCGCATCGCCCACTCCTTCCGCAGCACCGGACCAGTCTTGCTTGCCGTGTTTGGTGGAAGCGCCCGCGGCAGCTTTGCTTCCCGGATGTCGGTCCAATAGAACGGCAGATCCGCGTGGAACCAGTTCCGGTGATCCACGGCCATCCACCCTCGCTCCACCGCCAGCGGGATCGCGGTCTCGCGTGTCACGCCCGCGTGGCCCAGCCATCGCGCCAGCCCCATCGCTGCTTCCGCGCGCGTCATTGGGGCGTCTGGCGACGCATGAAGATCATACCCGTTGAGCGGATACCATCCACGCGCGGACGCCACTTGAATCGCAGCGAACGCCAGATGCGGCGAAGGCAGGTCGTCGAACCAAACCACCGGCGCGCCAGCATGAGCCAGCTCCTCTTGGACCCGCGCCACGCTCGCCCCGCCGCTCAACTCAAGCGATGCGATCACCGCTGCCGCCTCGCCGATGCTCCACTCGATCGGATGCAGCCGGTAGGCGCCGTTGGCCAGATGCGTCACGCTCAAGTTCTTTCCGGCCGCCAGCAGATTCCGGACCTCTCGCGCACGCAGTGCTCCCATCGGAACCTGGAAGGGACGCGGCATCATCATCCGTCCCCGCTCATTCGATCCGCACGGGTGAATGTCAATCATGTAGAAGCCGGTGGCCACCGAGTCCTCGAACCACCGCGCCCGCGCCCCCGTCCACTGCTCGGCGGCGATGTCCTGCAGCGCCACGCGGCTTTGCCCGCGCAACCGCCGCGACTCGCGAATGTACGGATACTTCGATAGCCCGTCTTCAGTGCCCATGACGTCCTTGCGCAGGAACATGCCCGGGTAGCCGGAACCCTGCCCGCCGTCGCGTGGAACATCGGTCCGCAGCCAATGCAAGAAGGCGAACGACACCCGCTTGGCCTGCTGGAGTACGCGCGCCGCATCCGCGGGCGTGCGGTCGAGCACCGACTCATCGTGGTAGTCCTGCCGCGGCCAGTTCATCAGCACGAGGTCGCGCGGCGCCCCCGGACCCGGATTGAAGTTCTTCGCCGCGATCAACCTCCGCCACGAAAAGAACGGACCAGGCGACATGTTGTTGGGAACCGGGGGATCATCGCCAAACACCTTGTACGTGAAGTATCCCTTCCATCCGAATTCCACCGGATAATACATGCGCAGGCTGAACGGCTGTCCATCGCGGAACTTCTTGTACTGCGGCGGCTCGGCTGTCGAATGGTTCTCCCCGTCACGATGCTCCATCGCGAACGGATACGTGAAGCTTTGCACACAAGCCGGATTCGCTGTTTCCGGAGCGTGCGTCTCTCCTGTGTCGCTCCGTGGCTCCGATCCCACCGAGTATGATACGCCCGCCAGCGGCAGCAGGTCGCCCATTTCTGTCGCATCGAGCACCCAACGCGCCCGGATTCGCGTCACTGCCTTCGTGTCGAATCCGTAGGCCCACGCCGACCGGATCTCGCCGTCCACCACGTCAAGCTTCACCACCGCCGTGCGCAGCATCAACTGCACGCGTCCCCGGTGCGGAGCCAGCATCTCCTCCAGCACCTTCACTCCGGCCTTGGGCTCGAAACACAGCGACGACACGTAGCAGGCGCCCGGATTCAGATTCTCCCAACGCCGTGCCTCCGCGGTAAGGTTGGCGAGCTTCCGGTAATGCGCGCGGATCCGGTTGCGCATCTCGTGGTAGTTCCGCGTCGCGCCGGTGGTCTCGATGAACCGGTTCTCATCCAACGCGGAAACGCCGCCCGCGGTCGCTTGTCCTCCGATCCAGTCGGTCTCCTCGGTCAGACACACGGAGTGTCCACGCCCAGCCGCACGCAGCGCCGCTCCGAGTCCTCCCATGCCCGCGCCCGCAACCAGCAGGTCACACGAAACCTCACGCGCCGCAGCCGGGATGCTCACCCGGTGAACCCATTGCGCGGGATCCCCTTCGGCACGGACACTCTGCACGTCCACCACGTCCACGGTCTGCGCCGAGGCGGCGCCCGCAACCAGCAAGAGCAGCCAACGCATCCGCTACTCCGCCGCCTTGATCCCACGCCGTTCGAGGAACTTGAAGATGTCGACGTAGAGCTCCTTCATCTTCTCCGCCGGGAATCCGTGCCGTCCCTTCTCCACCGTGATCATCTCCGCGTCGGCCCCCGCGTCCCGCAGCGCTTTCGTCAACTGGACCCCATGCTCGTATGGCACGGTCTCGTCCTGATCCCCATGGATGGTCAACACAGCGGGTGACTTGCGCCGGACATAGGTCATCGGCGAAACGCGGCGGGCCAGCTCATAGCGGGCGTTCTGCTCAGGCAGCCACTCCACCGCGTACTTGCGCATGTTGGTCCCGCTCAACTGGTCGCCCACATCGGTGATGCCATAGAAGTTAACCACCGCGGCCACGGGAACGGGTTTGCCCAATTTCGCCGAACCGGGCGTTAGCCCCACCATGAGCGACAGATGCCCGCCTGCGCTCCCGCCGCTCACCACGATCCGCTTCCGGTCCACTCCGTACTTGGCGGCGTTCCTGAGGAACCACTGTCCCGCGGCGAGCACATCCTCGACGGCTGCCGGAGCCTTGGCGGCCTTCGCCAGCCGGTACTCGACATTGGCGACGACGAATCCTTTGCTCAGGTACGGCAGCACCCAGTTGGCGAGCATGGCCTCCTTGGTCCCGTTCACCCATCCGCCGCCGTGAATCAGCAGAACTCCCGGACGCTTCGCATTCGCCGCGCCCTTCTGGCGGTAGACGTCCACGCGCGTTTCCGGGTATTGCGCGTAGGCCACGTTGGCGTCGACTTCGACGTTATCCGGAACCTTCGCCGCGGGTGCTTGCGCCAGACCAACAGCAGCGAGCGAACACAGCAGGAGAATGAGCATAAAGTCCAGGGTACTGCAACTGAATACATTGATATGCTAGTGTCACGGGAAATACAACATGAAGGCGTCCAGTCTGCTGCTCCTTGCGGTGCTTGCCAGCACCACTGCCCGGGCCCAAAGGCCCGTCGATTTCCAGCGCGAGATCAGGCCGGTTCTCTCCGATGCCTGTTTTCATTGCCACGGTCCGGACGCCAACACCCGCATGGCCGGATTGCGCCTCGACACCCGCGAAGGCCTGTTCGCAACGCGTCCGTCGGGCGCCGTCGTCGCGCCAGGGAAGCCCGCGGCCAGCCTGCTCATCCAGCGAATCCACCAGGAGAAGCCGGCGCAGCGGATGCCGCCCGCCGCGTCGAACAAGACGCTCACCGATGCTCAGAAGACCTTGCTCAGGCGATGGATCGAGCAGGGCGCGCAGTGGAAGGAGCACTGGTCATTCACTCCTGCTTCGCGTCCCGCCGTGCCTGCCGGTACCTGGGGCCGCAATCCGATCGACAAGTTCATCTCCAAGGCCCTTGCAGCCAAAGGTCTCAAACCAGCGCCGGAAGCGGACCGCCGCACACTGATCCGCCGCGCCGCGCTCGACATCACCGGACTGCCCCCGGCTCCAGCCGACGTCGAGGCGTTCGTCAAGGACTCCTCGCCTCAGGCCTACGAAAAGCTCATCGACCGGCTGCTCACTTCGTCGCATTATGGCGAGCACCGGGCCCGCTATTGGCTCGACGCGGCCCGCTATGCCGACACCCACGGCCTCCACGTCGACAACTATCGCGAAATGTGGCCCTACCGCGACTGGGTCATCCAGGCGTTCAACCGCAACGTCCCGTTCGACCAGTTCACCATCGAGCAGCTTGCCGGGGATCTTGTCCCGAACCGGACTTCACAGCAGCAGATCGCTTCCGGATTCCACCGCTGCAACGTGACGACGAACGAAGGCGGGTCGATCGTCGACGAAGTCGCCGCGATGTATGCCAAGGACCGCGTCGAGACCACTGCCATCGTGTGGCTCGGTCTGACCGCCGGATGCGCGTCGTGCCACGATCATAAATTCGACCCCATCTCGCAACGCGAGTTTTATCAATTGGCCGCCTTCTTCCGCAACACCACGCAGAATCCCATGGACGGCAACATCCCGGACACGCCCCCGGTGCTGTTCGTCCCCCCTTCAAGCGACGAAGCGCGGTGGGAGGAGCTTCGTGCGGCTGTGGCCAGGATCAATCAGGCCAAGACCCGGCGCCGCGAAGAAGCCACCCCGGCGTTCGATGCATGGAAGGCAAAAGGCGGGACTTTTTCGGCACCGGTGGATCCGGCGGCCGGGCTCCCGCTTCCGGAGCTTGATCAACTCAAACTGGCTCAGGGAGTCGAACCCGGCACGGGTCCGGACGCCGGAACTCCCGCGTTGCACTTCAAAGCCAAGACCACTGCGGTCCTCGATCCGCCTCCCGCATGGCGTGTCGAGAAGGGCTTTACCCTTTCCTTCTGGCTGTTGATGCCCAAGGCCGACGACGCGTTCACTGTCATGAGCCAGTCGGTCCCGCGTCCGGCTCGAAACAAGACCGACGAAGACGATGACACCGCCGTCCCTCCGCAAGGATGGGCGATCGACATCGCGGGCCGGGTCCCCACGCTCCGCCTTGCTGGCGAAAACGTGGTCCGCGTCACCGGAACGAACCAGATGCGGCTCAAGCCTGGCGAATGGGCCCACCTGGTGTTCGCCTATGACGGACGCTCCGACCAGCGCGGTCTGGCATTGTACATCGACGGAAAACAGCAGTCCCCGTCGAATCGCGGCAACCTGATCCTCAAGGGCAGCCCCGCGGTGAACGTCCCCATCACACTTGGCGGTGAAGGACGCCGGCACTTCCAAGGTGGAGCGATTGCCGGCTTGCGGATCTACAACCGCGCCGTCGACCCGGAGGAAGCCGGAATCCTCGCTGTCTGGAACAAGATCGATTCCGATCCCGCCGCGCGGCTCAATTACTTCTTGAACCGCGTGGATCCGGAATACCGCCAGTTACAGACTCAACTGACGGCCGCCGAGTATGAGCGGCAGACCATCGCCCGGCGCTCCTCGGTGACTCATGTCATGGAGGAGAAGCGCGACTCCTCGCCAATGGCGCACGTGCTGTTCCGCGGCCAGTATGACCAGCCTCGCGACCAGGTAGCCCCTTCGACTCCGGCTGTCCTCCCGCCGATGGCCGATTCCCTGCCGCGCAACCGCTTGGGTTTGGCGCGCTGGCTCATGGATCCCGGCAATCCGCTCACCGCCCGCGTCGCCGTGAACCGGATGTGGCAGGAGCTGTTCGGAACCGGCCTTGTCAAGACCTCTGAGGACTTCGGATCCCAGGGCCAGGCGCCCTCGCATCCGGAGTTGCTGGACTGGCTGGCGGTCGAGTTCCGCGAGTCCGGCTGGGACATGCGCCGGATGTATGGGCTGATGTTCAAGTCCGCTGCCTACCGCCAGTCGGCCGCGGCTACGCCCGAAAAAATCCGCCTCGACCCCGATAACCGGCTTCTCTCCCGCGGTCCGCGATTCCGGCTGGACGGTGAGATGGTGCGCGATCTGTTTCTGTCCGCCAGCGGCCTGATGAGCCCCGCCGTCGGCGGACCGAGCGTGCGCCCTTACCAGCCCGACGGCATCTGGGAGACAGTCGCCATGAAGGGCAGCGACACCCGCTTCTACAAGCGCGACTCCGGAACTGCGCTCTACCGCCGCAGCCTGTACACGTTCTGGAAACGAAGCGCGCCACCCCCGTCCATGGAGATTTTCAATGCCCCCACAAGGGAGAGCTGTACAGTGCGCCGCGAACGCACCAACACGCCTCTCCAGGCGCTCGTTACCTTGAACGATCCACAACTGGTTGAGGCTTCGCGCCGCCTCGCGCAGGAGGCACTGGCGGCCCCGGCATTTGACGCGCGGCTGGACGTGATGACGTCCCGCGCCCTGGCCCGTCCTTTCAACGCGCGCGAGCGCGGCGTGATCCGGAAGGAACTTGCCAGCCTGATGGCGCACTATGACTCCCGTCCCGAAGAAGCTGGAAAGCTGGTTTCAGTCGGCGAGTCCAAGGCCGCCAGCGGCTTTCCCACACCGGAGCTCGCCGCCTGGACGATGGTCGCGTCGAGCATTCTCAACCTGGATGAGGCATTAAACAAATGATGAACCCGGCGGATCGCAGGATCCTTCTCGAGACGCGCAGACAGTTCTTCGCCCGCGGGTCCAGCAGTGTCGGAGCGCTGGCACTGGCGTCGCTGATGAATGCGGACGAAGCCCGGCCAGTGCTTCCTCACTTCCCGGGCAAGGCCAAGCGCGCGATCTATCTGCATATGGTGGGCGGTCCGTCGCAACTGGATCTCTACGACTACAAGCCTCAACTCAAGGAGTGGTACGACAAAGACCTCCCGGAAACAATCCGCAACGGCCAACGGTTGACGACCATGACCTCCGGACAGAGCCGGTTCCCCATCGCTCCGTCGATCTTCAAGTTCGCCCAACATGGGCCTGGTGGCGCCTGGATCTCGGAGCTCTTGCCCAACACCGCGCGCATGGCGGGCGACATGTGCATCATCCGCACGATGAACACCGAGGCGATCAATCACGAGCCTGCGATCACATTCATGCAGAGCGGATCGATGATCGCGGGCAAGCCCTGCATGGGCGCCTGGATCGCCTACGGCCTCGGCAGCATGAACCAGGATCTGCCGTCGTTCGTCGTGCTGAACGCCAGCCATACCCACCCGAAGGCGGGGGTCCAGGCGATTTCGGCGCGGCTTTGGAGTGCGGGCTTCCTTTCGGCCCGCTACTCTGGCGTTGCGCTCCGTGCGGGCGGCGATCCAGTGCTGTATATCAACAACCCGGACGGGGTCGACCGCGGTGTCCGGCGCAGGATGCTCGATGCGCTCGGTGAGCTCAACCAGATCCAGTACGAGACCAATCAGGATCCGGAGACGCAGGCGCGAATCGCCCAATATGAGATGGCTTTCCGGATGCAAAGCTCGGTTCCCGAGCTGACTGACCTGTCGAAAGAGCCCACAAGCGTGTTCAACCTGTACGGCGAAGAGGCGCGGACGGGGGGATCTTTCGCCAATAGTGTCCTGATGGCCCGCCGGCTGATCGAGCGTGGCGTGCGGTTCGTCCAGGTCTACCAGCGCGGCTGGGACCAGCACAACCTGCTGCCCGAGACCCTTGCCGCGCAGTGCAAGGACGTCGACCGCGCCTGCTATGCGCTGGTCCAGGATCTCAAGTCGCGCGGCATGCTGGAGGACACCATCGTCCTCTGGGGCGGGGAATTCGGCAGGACTGTCTATTCTCAAGGCAAGCTCACCGCGGACAACTACGGACGCGACCACCATCCGCGCTGCTTCTCGATGTGGATGGCGGGCGGCGGCGTCCGGGGTGGCACGGTGCACGGCGAGACGGATGATTTTTCCTACAACATCGTGAAGGATCCGGTGCACATCCGGGACCTCCAAGCCACGATTCTGCGTCAGTTCGGAATCGATCACGAGCGGTTCACGTACCGCTATCAGGGTCTGGATCAACGGCTTACGGGTGTCGAACCCGCGCGCGTGATCAGCCGGCTTATCTCTTGACGGAAATTCATCAACACAACTGACGGAATTTCACAAACAGAGGCAAGCAGCTTTTTTTCAATGCTTTACGCCATGTAACGAACTTTCGTCTCCATGGATGACGAAAATTCATCACTTCTAATATTGACATTTCATCATCTACACTGACACAATAGCATCATGGTCCGGAGAGACATGGTGGCGCTTGTCCGCTCAGTTGCGGCGACACG
>Ga0194131_10011726_pt1 | contig 10388 bp, 16 predicted proteins | sample TA2KigO120mmetaG_FD_148631 | JGI IMG/M metagenome (GOLD analysis project Ga0194131, IMG submission 148631) | Freshwater microbial communities from Lake Tanganyika, Tanzania - TA2015053 Kigoma Offshore 120m | ecosystem: Environmental > Aquatic > Freshwater > Lake | place: Tanzania: Lake... | reverse complement strand
CAAACGAGTCCATCGTGTTCTTTTGCCATCTGCCAAACTCTTGCGAGCCAGCACACCATCAACACGAGCGATCGCATCATCATGCTTCACCGCACCAGTTGAAACCAGAGCCTTGATGTCGCTGACACTTGCCAGCGTGAGATTCACAGTAGTCATTAGACCTCCACCAGACCAAGAGTCTTATTCAGTTCAGCAATTTGCTCAGGAGTATACACGACTCCAACGCTCGCCTTTCGATAGTTTTTACGAGTCTGCTTTGGGCTCAGAGCCTTCATTCGCATATTCGCAAGTTTTGTTTCGAGCGCAGCAATACGCTCCGCACGTTTCTGAATACGAGCAGCCTTACGCTTCTCTCGCTCAGCAGCACGAGCAGAACGATTCAACGCTCTTTCAGCAGCCGCAGCAAGGCGAAAATTCGCAACCTTCACTCGCAGTTCCTTTACACGCTCAAGGGCATCCTTGAGTTCCTGACGCGCATTCACCAGCGCGACTTGGCTTTGATTACTATTCATCATACAATTATTATCCTATATTTCACTACAAAAGACAAGGAGAAAAAACCCTTATCAATCAACAACTTATGCTAATGCCTACATCATGCCAAGCTGCCTTGTCTTTAAGGGCAGCGAGTTTCGCTTCCATCCTCGCGATTCGAGCATGCATAGCGATGGCTTGATTTCGAACGCGCAGAGCACGATCGTCCTGCTTCGCGATTCGCGCAGATTTGCGTTCGTCGGCGAGAATCTCTCGATGCATCTTGATATTCAGACGCGCCTGATTCATTGCGCGGCGAATCTTAAAAAGATCCTCGCGCAAACCTTTTATTACGTCGCGCTCGACCGAAATCATCTCACGACGTTGCTTCATTGTTAAACCCATAAAATTCTTACCTTTACCTTACTCGGCGAGGACCAATTCCTCACCCTATACAATCATTATACTATAAAAGGGTGCCAAAAACAATAGTAAAATGTCGAATAAAATCAATAACTTACGAGCACCTCTCGAAAGACACGTTTTGCCTGTTCGAAAGTGGTGTCGGAGAGGCGAATCTTGTTGCCTGTGCTGCGGCACTCGATTTCGTAACAGTAATTCCCTGTGTGCCAAAGCGTATGGCGATTGCCAAACTTGTCGTTTTGTGCGTCGATGAAATGGTAGAATTTCACTGCTGATTCTCCGTAGGATACGGACCTGTGTAATTGTCCCAGTTATCCATGATGTATTCTAGCACTTCAGACTGAAATGCGCCTAATTCACTGAGTGGCGCATTGTCGTAGTCTGGGTCTGTGGGCCAGTCGAATCCGAGGCGCATTGCGTCGAATTTCAGGCTTTTAATTGAAGTGATTGTGGCTAACCTATACGCCGCTGGGTTTTTTTCAATTTCGTGTTTCATACAACCATTATCGTATGAAACGCAGGAAAATACAACAGAAAAAACTCTTGTAAAATCAATAACTTACGACACCCTCTCTCGCCGAGGAGAAAGCCGAGAGAGCGGTCCTATTCTGGAGGGTAGGATAGGTCTAGGGGGAGATCGAAATACCGCACTCGGACTCCTGCCTCGCGCAGCATTTCACCAGCATGTTCTATCGAGTAATGTTTACCTGCACCGACACCAGTCCACTTTCGATTCGGACCAATGACTTCCTTAATACCTGCTTGAATGATTGCGCGAGTGCAATCAGCGCATGGCTTTGGTTCCCAGTTGAGATACATTCTTGAATTGTTGAGTGATATTCCAACACGCGCAGCATTATAGATTGCATTGCGTTCAGCATGTTCAACCCAAAAATATTTTTCTGGACGCTTCCAGCGATCTTTCCAATCTTCTTCAATACCACGAGGGAATCCATTAAAACCCGTCGACAAAATGACATTGTCATCGTTTACAATCACACAGCCGACTTTTGTCGACGGGTCCTTGCTTTTCTGTCCAATCAGAGTAGCCTGTAAGATATACAGCTCATCCCACGATAATTCATCACGAATCATAAAAAATTATTTGATGTCAATCTTACGAAGTTTCTGTTCTTCTGGAACAACATTCTCCAATGCAATTGAAAGAATGCCATCAGCAAGTTCAGCTCCTTGTACTACTACAGTGTCTGACAAAACAAATTGTCTGCTAAATGTTCGACCAGCGATACCTTTTGCAACGTATTCGCGTTCATCCTTCTCAGACTTTTTGCCAGCGACCTTGAGTGAATTTTTCTCTGCTGTAATTTCAATCTCGCTTTTCTTATATCCAGCAACAGCCAGTTCCACATTGAATGTGTAATCACCAGTCTTAATGATGTTTACAGGTGGAAAGGAAGTTGCGGTGGCAGTGAGAAGATGCGCTGCATTGTCTAGTGCAGCAAACACATTATCGAAGCCAAGAATAGACGCTGATGGAAATAAGCGTTCGAATGGAATAGATGATAAAGTTGTGATATTAGTCATTTTGTAACTCCTTTTATAAGCAAGTTTATGGTTATGGACCTCTTATGAGCATCCACTCTTATTTAGCCAACAGACTATCCTGTTGAGCCAAATCCTCCTGAACGTTCAGAGTATTTCTCTGGACGTTTCGAAACTACAACAAAATTTACTGATTCATTGCAAACTATCTCGGCTTGAGCGATACGATCACCTCGAACAATTCTTTGCGAAACTGCAGAGATATTTGTAAGAGGAACAAACACTTCTTCCTGATAGTCTACATCGATAACACCTTCTGAATTTGCAAGAGTAAGTCCTCGCTTGAGCGACAGACCTGATCGTGGGTGAAGTCGAATACTAAAATTTTTTAATGGCTTTTCTTTTTTTGATATATCTGCATATGTTTCAATCGTGTGCAGATATTCTATCTTGAAGATCAATCCTGTGGGAATAAGTAAACGATCACCAGGTTCAATTTCAAATTCCTCTGCAGTATTCAAAATATTAAAATTATGAATGTGACGAACAACTGCATCATTAAAGCGATTGTATCCTTTTACGATACCAATATCACATGTGGGTTGAAAGGATAAATCAAAACACGTCGAAAATGTTGATCCATATGATGGTGTCTCAATATCATCACGAAGTTTAAAGATGTTTACAGAGAACACTAGGTTGCCTCTTTCTTTCTCTTTCCGATCGTATACTTAGAAACTAACTGCCATTGATTTTTATCTTTAAATGGTAAAATTTTGATCTGTGATAATGGTGCAATGTTGTCTTTTGTTTTTGCTGAATCAGCTAATTTAACCAATCCCCACTCAGCCATTAGATTTGCAATAGTGTTGCGGCGTTGGATGTCATTGTCTGACATGTTGCTTGGTTTGCCATCCAATTCAAAAAGTTCTTTAAAGTGAACAATGTAATATTTGCCTTGTTTATGGAGAATATGACAAGACTGGTAAAGTATATTTTCATTCTTGGCAGCGACTCCTATACGAGTAAGAGTCTCACGAACTTTTAGAAAATCATCTTGTTTATCTAAAGTTACTTCAACTAATTTATCAATCATTTCAATCACCCTTATATAATTCTTTTTTTAACAAAGCGATTTGAACATCAGATAAAATTTTACATGCTTCCTCTGCTTTCGCATCGGAGTATCCATAGTATTCTTTGACAATGCTTAAATCACTGCTTCGAGCCTTTTTATGCCATTTAGAGTATGGTCGTTTAGAGGCTCTTACAATATTTAGGAGAAAGTCATATTTGAGTTTATTATCGAGAGTTGTAAATCTATTCATCTCATTCGCGAACAGTACTGTATCTCGATGATACGAAAGTGCACGATTTACCATAAAAGACGAATACATTTTTTCATCGACCTCTGTTAAAAGAGCATACTCTTTTGTTTGTAGAATCGAAGGAATAATTTCTTTAAATAGATCAGCCATTGAACTTGCACTCTACCATCATCTCTGTAAGACATGCAGTAAGATTCAGTTCCTGATCTGCGACAAATGCAGATTGATATTCGTAACGAGCGAGAAGTATAACTGCATTCGGAATTGTAGACTTATCCATAACGTCATACAAACTATCATAGATTTTACGATAAATCTTTGCAGGATCGTCACCGCCAAAATCGGCGACCCATTTACGCATCGCACTAAAGTTTTGATCTTTGAGTGCAGTTACAAGTTCTTTTAAAGAAACATCAGCAATGCTTGATAGTATACCAGCATCTATCGTACCACTAACACTATATCGCTGGAGTTCATTTAGAATGCGGCGATAGTCAGGAAAGTGTTTCTTTACAACTTCAATAAGAACTATCTTTTCAAACGGAATCTTTTCAGTATTCAGAATTTCAGCTGCACGCTTCATGAATGCTGCAGCCATCTTTGGTTTATCCTCTTTGCGGAGTTTAAATTCAATCACTGCACATCGACTATGAAGTGGCTCGATGATACGATTCTTATAATTGCAAGTCATGATAAATGTACAATTATGAGCAAATTCTTCCATCGCAGCACGCATGGCTGGCTGAGTTGAGTTTGGATTTAGATAATCTGCTTCATCGATGATGATGACTTTTTTGCCACCGCCAAGAGACATCGCACTGGCATAGTTCTTTATTTTGGTTCGGAAGGTGTCAATACCTGACTCATCTGAGCCATTGATCATTAGATAGTCACATCCAATCTCATCACACAGCGCTCGAGCAACTGTGGTTTTACCCACACCTGAACTACCGCAAAGCAAAAGATGAGGGATTTCTTTTCGATCTACATAGGACTGAAAGGTGATTTTATACTCATCAGGTAAAATACAATCAGAGATAGTGTGAGGACGATATCTCTCGACCCAAAGAACGTCGTTCATAATAAAACCTCATAATAAAAAGATGGGGTGGAGAAGGTGAGTTCTCACGATGAGCAGTCTGGCGGATAGTATCGTCGGCAAGAACGCCGCACCCCAATAGACTTATTTAGCCACATTTTCGTAAATGGTTTGGAAGTCGCTCTGCTCTGCAACCTCCTCCTCATAATTACGTTTGTGATAAGTCCTCGCCAATTTACGACTCAACTTCTTTGGAATTTCACATTCATCTTGCATTTTTTGTAGAACTTCTCGAATTAGATCTCGTTCAGATTCAATACGAGTAAGCGAGTTTGAGATTTCTTGAAGGCATCCCAGAACCTTTGCTTTATCAAGTGCCATGATTATTCTCCAAATGTAGAACTGGACGCTTCAATTGCAATATAATATACAAGCGAAATACTTTTATGTTTAAATTGTGCCAGACCTTTTCTAGCAATTGCTACGTCGTACGAACCATCCATTAATTTAAAGTTTTCCACTTTCATAACAACACGAAACTTAGTGCCATCTCCAGTTCCAATTTCAATTTTTGATTGGTCTGCAGAATCATCCTTAACATCAGTTGCTACGAATTGAATTGTGGAGCCATCGCTCTCAAAAATAAAGTTTGGTGAAGCAGATATTCCTGCTGAACGCTTCATCCAATCTAGATCTTCTTGCGATAAACTAAATGTACAATCAGCCTCACCAATTGTAATACTCTTTTCAGGTGGAGTGATTATAATTTTAGGTGAACAGTATTTAATAAAATCTGATTTCTTTTTGTTCTCCGTGGAGATATTGATTTTATCTTCATCAAAATCTAGATGCGCCTCTTTATAAAGCGATACCTTTGCAAGCAATTTATTTAAATCATAAAGAGCAAACTCTTTAGGAAAATTTTCTCCTATAGTTGCTTCTACAAAAATTGTTTTGAGAGGTGAAATGGTCTTAAGAATATTTCCCGACTTAAATTGTAAACTTTGATTTACAGTCGAGAAGTTTTTAAGAATTGCTATAGTTCCTTCAGAAAGTTTCATAATTAATATCCTCAATTTGCTCTACATTATTATATAACGAATCAACTATTTTGTCAACTCTTAGAGTCAACTCATTCAAATCACAATTATTATCCATCACAATGTCATAATGCGTACCAATCCAAGCCCACTCTGAATAATGTACATCTGGATATGCATTATGCATTAGTTCAAGTTTATTGCGTGAATTGCAATCTCTTGCCAAATTAAACCATTCAGGGTCATCGCCACGACGAACACGAATAACACTACCTCCAGAATTTTTGATGGCATTGATTTCATTTGGAAATCTGACATCTGCGATCACATAATTTCTTTCAGGTTCAAGTTCACATCGACGCAACACTGTATGAACCCAAAGATCAGGATGAAATACATCGCGCCCTGCTTCTGTACCCATCAACTGTAATGCAAGTCGTGGTGAAAATTCGCGACCAAGTTTCTTCGACCACCATTGATCAGATTGTTCACGCCATGCTCTCGATTCTGGAGTATCACCCTCAAGCAGTGTACGATCCCAACCAAAAACTGCAGCGCAAGAATCTTTTACACTGTTGGCAAAACTTTCTTTATAGAAATTATGTCGCTTTACCAAGAGATCAGCGACTGTGCCTTTTCCTGCTCCAATAAAGCCAACGAGTCCAACAATCATACAATATTAAAGAGTTCCGACAAAATTTGCAACGGCTGGCATATCACCAGTAAATGCATAGGTTCCAATATGATGTGTTTTCATCCATGGGCAGAGCCAAATCTGACCACCGATGTTTCTCCACCATTGGCAGAACATATAGTCTTCAGAAAGATAACGATCTGATCCGCGACCACCATTTGCCTTGCTATCGATCACTGTATCAAAATAGGCATGAATGTAGCGCGAACCGTCAAAGTTGGCTTGACCAGCATGATCTGGTTTATATTTTAATTGTGGGTAGGCTTCAGCAAATTTTCCAAACACTTCACGTTTGACCATCATGTAGCCTGTACCAATTTCGAGAACTTCAATTGGATCAGCAACTGAGAACCTCTCAGTGCCTGGTGCTGGATTAAAGACGAAATCGCCAGCGAGTTTTTCCATATCTCCTGGAGTAATATCAGGATGACGCTTGACGCCTTCCTTGACTGATCCCCACTTGATTGATTTTTTCGGATATGGACCACCAATCACATCTTTATTCAATGCAAGCAGTGCAATTACATCGCGAGGATCAAAATGAATATCAGCATCGATGAATAGCAAATGAGTAAATCCCTCTGCTCGAAGAAACTCATCAACAAGATAATTACGTGCACGAGTAATCAAAGACTCATTGAAGATGAACGAGAATCGTGCTTCAATACCATATTGCATGCAAACAGATTGAAGATCGAGGCACGACTTTACATACATGCCGTGCGCAGAGCCGCCATACATTGGGGTTGCGATAAAGAGTTTATTCTTGCGTAGTTCTTCTACGGATACTTCTAACTGCATAATTATTCACTCCAATTGTAAAATTTTTTAATATAGTCAATGATCTTTGACTGATCATCGATATTTTCGTTGACCATTGTCTCTATATAGTCCATGAGTGTTAGCGACCCCATAATGTTTGAGATCTTTGTTGCTCGGGAATTCTTAAATTTATCATCTTGATCATCCTTACGATCGATATGTCGTTGATCCAATGTACTTTTCTTTACTGTAAGAATGAGAACTTTGAAATCATCAGCAAACTTTTCTTGTAAAAAGTCCAGCATCTTTCCATTGAATAATCGATCACCCTCAAAAATCACATTTACATCATCAGCATAAGACATCTGATCTTCAAAAAATTTGATTGCATCTGGCTGCACTGCCATTGACAAACGATCAGTTCCCTGAAATGTATTCCCATCGTTTTCGTATTTACCAAGAATAAAAAGATTTAATTTTTTAGAATACATGGCATCTAAAAGTTTTTGTGGCTTGACAAGACGCCAATCGTTTGCCATGGAAATTAGTTTAAACATCACTGTGGTCTTACCAGTTGCTGGTTCACCACCCATTGCAATTACTTTTACCATATTACTTCTAGACCTTCTCTCGCTGGTTCTTCATCATGAAACATCCAATCTAGTTTTTCTATTCTACCTGTTCTTACATAATAAGTAAACTTTTCTGGCTTTATATTTTGTCGTTGAGCAAGCGATTGTAGTAATGTTTCTTGACGTGCTTGCCACAATACATTCCACTCAATTCCGTTCCAATCATCTTTTTCTGCTTGCTGAATCTCTTCAGATTGTCGATCTAGATAATAGCCAAGATATCGCCCATGGTGTTCACGAAAGATTTTCTTGAAGGAGCAAAGACATGTTTCCATTGTATAGAAATCAATTTGATTGCTCAGCTCAGGAAATCTAAGTCGTGTTTCCTCCAGAATTTCTCTTGCTCTACTTTCAAGGTCATTATATTCTGATGCAGTGAGTTTTGTATTGAGTTTGTTATCTTCGCCGAGGGCAAAATGCAAACCATTACGATGTGAACGAGACCCTGAATAATCATCCAGCATGAGGCTAGTAGGTATACAAGAAACTTCAGCAGTATGACGGAGATGCTGCATATAAAACCAAGTGGAATAGCGACCAAATTTATGAAGAGAGTTTTTAATATTATTCCAAAGGTTGTTGAAAGTCTGCTTTTCGTTGTCTCCATAATAACTCTCCAAAACTTCACGTTGTGTTCTTTTGCCAATAAATTTTTGATAAGATTCAAACATGGCTGGCAAATGACCTTTGTTCCACTTTGTATCAGTTTGATACCTCAGTCTTTTATAGTTGTGACTATTCCACCAAGAGATACGATCCACAGTGGCGAGTTCATAGTCGGGGAACTCATTCTTGAGAACCCATGCAGTTGGTAGTTGATAGGTGTTACCATACAACCACGCAAACCATAGACGCTCCTCGTCATTGTGTTCGTATCTTCGGTGGAGATAGTTTGTTAACCATACTGCTGGATCACAATCATCGAATTTCATCGACCATGCATACCAACGTATGAATGCTTCTTTACGATTTTGTTGTAGTCTGTAATCCATTCAGTTTAGTAACAATCTGTTCTTTGAATGGGTCGGCGAAGAAGATATTGATTTTACTTTTAGAACCAAACTCTAATGTCTGGCGCAACTCAGTGATAATATCTGCAGCTTCAGTTAGATAAGCTGCTAGTGATTTAAAGTGAACAACTAAATTAGCTTCATTCGGTCCACCTGAAATATAATTCTGGGTCGCATATTTAATAGCAGCACCGAAACCACTATTGCTAATACCATCTAATGTTTGAAAAACAACAGGGTTATCGTTAAACAATTTTGATTGGTGCCATAATGTTGCTAAGCGACTGCCACTATAATCAATAAAGTTTTTTGAACTCTGTTCACGTGCTAACATCTCCCGATCTAGTTTTGCTAACTGATCGCATTTATTATTAACATCAGTATTCTTATGCAGCCCACCTTCTTTTGTGTTCAATCCGCCATATTCACCCCTAGCGATTTCCTTGAATGCTGCAGAATCAATTTTATACTTAGGAAACTGTGCGTGTAATTCACGGATTCCAATAATAAGGTCATCCAAACTATTACCTGTTCTCTCAACCTCAACGTGGTTTGCTAGTCGTCCAAAGTATTTTATTAGGCGTGTATTATCATTGAATTGTGACCAGTCAATTTTAATAACTGGATACGTATCCCAGTCAGCAATATGCGCAGCATTAATACGATGGTTACCATCTACCAATAAAACTATCTTACCATCTTTAACAATAACAATTAATGGCGTTATGTGTTTTCTAGCGCGTGCAGTATTTCTAAATGCAGCAACAAGATTAGTGAGTTTTTTCTGGATGATTTTAACTGCTCTAGCTTGACTGTGTTCAATAATATAAAGTGAGTGCACAGAAACTTCTTCAACAGGGTATTCTTTAGTTCCCCCAGTTTTCCAACAATCAATGGATTTTTGAACCTCATTAAAGAGAGCAACCATTCTATCTTTCTCTTTATTATGTTTCTTTGTCTTGTCTTTCCAAGAACCAGTATTAACCCAAGTATCAATTTTCTTTTTAAAAGATTCCGCTGGTTTAAATGTTTTCTTTACACCTGGTCCACCACCATTGGATTTATTGAAGAATCTTTGATTATTTTTAGCATCATATCTACTAAGAAAGAAATATTCTAGATTATACATTTCTTCCTTGGTTCCAGTTTTAAATGTTACAAACTTAACCTCATCATTTTTGATTGCTTCTCTGAGATGTGGATTAGTAGTTGATGTTTCATAACTTGTTTCTAGGATATTTCCTTCATGAACACCCATATAAACTTCTTGTGTGTTTTCCTTAAACCCACCGTAAAAAGACCAAGTTTTATCCATACACATAACACTTCTTCGATGTTAACATTTTTTTTACCTCTTTCAGCAAATAACATTATGCTATATTCGTTGCATCATATTCATCATATTGCGCAACACAGATATTATACATCAATCAATGACAAGAGTAAATGACAATTTTAAATAAAAATCTCACGAATTTCGTTA
>Ga0194131_10011718_pt1 | contig 10396 bp, 10 predicted proteins | sample TA2KigO120mmetaG_FD_148631 | JGI IMG/M metagenome (GOLD analysis project Ga0194131, IMG submission 148631) | Freshwater microbial communities from Lake Tanganyika, Tanzania - TA2015053 Kigoma Offshore 120m | ecosystem: Environmental > Aquatic > Freshwater > Lake | place: Tanzania: Lake... | reverse complement strand
GCCGGCCGCGCCGCGTTGAGCGACGGCGCGGCGCGGAGCGGCAACGCCGCTCAGGCGTGCAGGCGGGCGACGCGCGGCGCGTGCTCGATCACCTGCGCCTCGTGCAGCCCGATCTCGCGCAGCCGGGCGCGTACCTCGGCCAGCGGCGCGATCGTCGCGGCGAGGTCGACGTAGCTCTGGTGATGCCGCGCCTCGCTGGCGAGCAGGCTCGTGTAGAGGGCGCGCAGCGGCTCGTCGTCGAGGTGCTCGGCGAGCAGCTTCATGCGCTCGCAGCTGCGCGCCTCGATCAGCGCGAGGCAGAGCAGCATGTCGACCGCGCGCTGCGGCTCGCCCGGCCGCAGCGCCGCCATCAGCTCGGCGGCGTACGTGCTCGGAACCTGGCGCGCGAACGAGCGGCCGCGCGCGTGCAGGTGGGCGACCACGAGCTTGAAGTGCGCGAGCTCCTCACGCGCGAGCTCGGTGATCGGGTCGAGCAGCGCCGTGTGCTGCGGGTAGCGGAACAGCAGGCTCACGGCGGTGGAAGCCGCCTTCTTCTCGCAGTGCGCGTGGTCGAGCAGGATCTCGTCCACGTTCGCGAGCGCGCGCTCGACCCAGTGCGGCGCGGTGGTCGATGCGAGGCTCAGCATTGCGCAGCTGTGGTCGGGGTGAGGCTCAGCGCCGCGCAGCTGTGGTCGGTGGGAGTGGTTTGCCCGTCGGGGCGAGGGGTCGCGTGACCCCTCGCCCCGATGGCTCAGTGCGGCGACTTCGCTTCCGGCTTCGCCGCGGCACCACCCGCGGCACCTGCCGCCGGGGCCGCGGGCTTCGCCGGCGGATCCTCGATGCCGAGCAGCTCGACGTCGAACACCAGCGTGGCACCGGGCTTGATCTTCGGCGGCGCGCCACGGTCACCGTAGGCCGCATCGGACGGGCAGACGAGCTTCGCCTTGCCGCCGACCTTCATCTTCTGCACGCCCTCGGTCCAGCACGGGATCACGCCGTTCAACGGGAACGTGACCGGCTCGCCGCGGTCGACCGAGCTGTCGAAGGTCTCGCCGCTGGTGAGCTTGCCCGTGTAGTGGACCTTCACGCGATCGGTCGGCTTCGGCGCCGCCCCGCTGCCCGCCGCGGTCTCGGTGTAGATCACGCCCGAGGGCAGCTTGGTGGCGCCCTTCTCGGTCGCCGCCTTGTCGAGGTAGCCCTTGCTGGCTTCCTTCTCCTTCGCAGCCGCCTTGCTCGCGCGATCCTTCGTAAACGCCTGGATCTTCGGGCCGTACTCCTCCATGCTGACCTTCGGCGTGCCGCCGGTGACGCCGTCGGCGAGGCCCGCCTCGACCATCTTCAACTCGTCGGGGGTGAGGTTGAACGACGTGAGGTTGCGGCTCAGCGCGAGGCCGAGCGCATAGAGGGTCTTCTCGTCTTCGGTCTTGGGGTCTGCCGCGGCGGCAACCTGCGCCACGAAGGTGAGCGCGACGGCGCCCGCCACGATTTGCCTGAACATGCGTTTGATCCTTTTCTTGACCCCGATCCATCCCGACGGTGCCCGGCTCCTCGGGGCGTCTGCGAGCCGGTCGTCACTATGCGCCCGGCGGGCGATCCGTCGGGTCGAAAACAAGCCACATTCCATAACGGCGGGCCCTCCTGCAATCGAGGCCCGATCGCGCTTGGACGACCGCCGCGGCGGGAGCTTCAGCGCCCGGTGAACTTCGGGGGCCGCTTTTCCCGGAGGGCGGACAGGGCCTCCCGGTGATCGTCGCTCCTGAAGGTGACGATCTCCAGCGCGGTCGAGGTGTCGAAGGCCACGTTCAGGGCATCCTTCACGAGCTTGTTGACCGCCATCTTCGTGTAGCGGACGGCGAGCGGGGCGCCCGCGGCCAGCCGCTGCGCGAACGCCAGGGCCTTCTCCTGCAGCTCGGCCGCAGGAACGACGAAGTTCGCCAGCCCGAGGCGCTCGGCCTCGGACGCGGTCAGCGGATCGCCGGTCAGCAGGTACTGCTTCGCGCGCGCCGGTCCGAGCACCAGCGGCCAGATGGCGACGCCGCCGTCGCCGGCGACGATGCCCACCTTTACGTGCGGGTCCGCGAAGATCGCCGTGTCCGCCGCGAAGACGACGTCGCACAGCAGTGCCAGGGACGCGCCCAGGCCCACCGCCGCGCCGTTCACGGCGGCGACGATCGGCACCTCGACGTCGAGCAGGTCCCAGATCATCTGCTTGCCGTCGCGGCGGACGGTCTCGAGGACGTCGGGGTCCTGCAGCTTCGGGAACCAGCCGAAGTCGCCGCCGGCCGAGAACGCGCGGCCCTGGCCCGTGAGCAGCACGCAGCGTGCCCGGGTCTCGCGGCGGAGCGCCCGGAAGAGCGCGGCCAGATCCTCGTGCAGCGCGTCGTCGACCGCGTTGAGCGGGCTGGTCGGGTGCGCGATGGTGACCTTGAGGACGTCGCCGATGCGCTCGGTGTGCAGGGTCGAGAACTCGGGCAGCAGCTCGTGATTCACGTCGTCGCCTCCGGTGAACGCTGGCGGGTCACGCCGTGGCCGTTGATGAAGGCCGTCCGGTCACGCCGTGGCCGTTGATGAAGGCCGTCCGGTCACGCCGTGGCCGTTGATGAAGGCCGTCCGGTCACGCCGTGGCCGTTGATGAAGGCCGTCCGGTCACAGCATCTCCGTGTCGGCCGGAAGGCCCAGCAGCACGCGCCCGGCGAGCTCGAACGTCGCCGGTGCGACGAGGACGTGCTGCGTCGCGACGTGGACGTCGCGGAAGCGCCGCTGCAGCGGGCTGTCGGCGTAGATCGAGGTCGCGCCGCCGCACTCGTACGCGAGGTCGACGGCCTTCGCCGCGTCGCGCACCGACTGGGTCGCGGCGAGGCGAAGCCGCGCGCGCTGCTCCAGCGTGATCGCCGCACCGGACGCCGCCGCCTGCCAGACCTCGTCCACCGCCGCGCGCAGGTGCGCGCGGCTCGCGGCGACCAGCGCCGTCGCCTGCGCGACGGTGGCCTGCGTCGCCGAGCGCTCGGCGAGCGGACGCCGGCTGCCGGTCGGGACCTTTGCCCCGGCGAGCTCGAGCAGGTCGTCGATCGCGCCGCGCGCGATGCCGGTCGCGACCGCGGCGATGCCGAGCGCCAGCAGGCCGAAGACCGGGAATGCGTAGAGCGGTCCGCCGCGCCGCACGGGATCGGTCGAGAACCACACCGAGCGCTCGGCGGGCACGAACACGTCCTCGACCGCGATGTCGTGGCTGCCCGTGCCGCGCATTCCCGAGACGTTCCAGGTGTCGAGGATCGTCACCTCGCTCGCCGGGAAGATCATCATGCGTGCCTCGGGGGCACCGTTCTCACGCGGCTTCGGCTTGCCGTCCGCGAACACGATGCAGCCGCCGAGCAGCCACGCGCAGTGCTGGCAGCCGCTCGCCAGCGGCCAGCGGCCGCTGACCCGGTAGCCGCCGTCGACGACGGTGGCGCGGCCGCGCGGGTGGAAGACGCCGCCGGTCACGCCGTCGGGGGTCGCGGCGAAGATAACGCGCGCCGCCGCGTCGGGGAGATAGGCCGCGATCACGCCGGTCGTGGCACCGATCATCACCGCCCAGCCGGCGGACCCGTCGCCGCGCGCGATCTCCTCGAGCACGTCGAGCATCGCGCCGGGCTCGACCTCGAGCCCGCCCGCGTCCCGCGGCACGAGCATGCGGAACAGGCCGGCGCAGGCGAGGTCCGCGACCAGCGCCGGCGGGACGCGCCGCTGCTGCTCGATCTCGGGCGCGGCGCTCGCGATGCGAGCGGAAAGATCGCGCGCGTGCGCGCGCAGGGTGTCGCCGGAGGAAGCCGCGGTCATGCCCGAGGTATACAGGCTTTCGCGGCGCATGGGCGAGGGGGCGCGTGAGCAGCGATGCTGCCACACCGCGCGACGCCCGGACCTTTCTGGCCTGAGGGCCGCCGCGAGTCCGGGAAACCCTCATTCGGAGGAATGGCTCTCGCCCCTCGAGCTCACCGTGACGAGGCACCACCACTGCTCTGGGCGTTCGCCGCCCGCTCGATGCGCAGGAGCATGGGGGCAGATGGCGTGACCTTGCCGTTGAGATAGGTGCTGAGCCGCGAGGCGCTCGTGCCGACGAGCCGGGCGAACTCGGTGTTGGTAAGGCCCGACCGCTCGACGGCGACCCGCACCCGACTCGCGACATCCGCCCGGTCGGCCTCCTCGGTATCGGTTCGGGCGCGATCGATCGCGAGCGCGAATAGGGTACCGACGCCGTCGGGCTCCCGGTAGGAGAGATAGCGCTCGATTCGACGGGCGATGTTGCCCCACGGCGATCGACGGATCTCGGCGAAGACCGGTTGCCAGTCGGAGACCAGACCGCGATCGATGGCGGTGACGAGCGCCTCGTAGGGCCAGCGGCGCACATCGTCGCTCGGCGACGCATCGACGTTCCGGAAGCGCACTCCCATCAGGCCGCTCCGCTGAGACGGAGCGCGAGCGCTCGGCAAGCTGCGACGACGTCGTCCCAGCGGTGCCAGCGAGGATCCAATCCCTTGTAGCGAGGGAGCTCGTCGATCACGTCCGCGTCGCGCGGCCTGGGGTCGGCGAGCGCGACGACGAGGGAAGTGAGCACCGAATCCGCTTCGCCCGATCGATCGACGTAGTAAGCGTCGATCTCGGACAAGGCCGCAAGCGCTACCGCTTCGCCGAGATGCTTCGCGAGCGCCACGACGTCGAGGTAGTCACGCACCACGTTTCGCTGCACGACGAGGTAGGCTTTCACGCGAAGCGCCTCGGGCGCAGTAGGGGCGACGACGACGGCTCCGTTCCCGACGTCGATCTCGCAGGTCTCGAGCGGACGCGCCCGTCGCATCTGGCGCAGGCCCGCCTCGACCCCTCCGAGTCGCCCCATGATGGTGAACGGTGGCTTCGATGCGCGCACCGATGTCGCCCACCCTGCGGTGGCTTCCACGGCTTCCAGGACCGCCTCGTAGCGGTCGACCAGATCGGCCAGGACGTGATCGTGGTCGAAGGAGTCGCGATGGCCGGCGTGGAGAGCGGCCGCCGATCCCCCGACGAGGACGGCATCGGGGACGACCGCCTGCAGACGGGCAGCGGAAGCGAGCACTTTCCTCAGAATGCGGCTCACCGGTGCCATGGCCGTTATCATAAGTGATAAAGCGCCCGAGGTATACCGGCCTTCGCGGCGCAGGGGCGAGGGGTCGTGTGACCCCTCGCCGGGCCGTCGTGGGCTACTCGAGGCCTTCCTCGCCGCCGAGCCAGCGGTAGTTCAGCCCCGCGAGCGCGGCGCCGATGATCGGCGCCAGCCAGAACATCCACAGCTGCTGGATGGCCCAGCCGCCGACGAAGAGCGCCGGACCCGTGCTGCGCGCCGGGTTCACCGAGGTGTTGGTCACCGGGATGCTGACCAGGTGGATGAGCACCAGGGCGAGGCCGATCGGCAGGCCTGCGAAGCCGGTCGGGGCGCGGCCGTCGGTCGCGCCGAGGATGACGGTCAGGAACATGAACGTCATCACCACCTCGCAGAGAAACGCTGCGCCGAACGCATAGCTGCCCGGCGAGTGCTCGCCGAAGCCGTTCGACGCAAAGCCGCCGAGCTCGAAGCCCGGCTTGCCGCTCGCGATCAGGTAGAGCACGCCGGCGCCGGTGATCCCGCCGATCACCTGCGCGATCGCGTACGGCACGACCTCGGCCGCCGGGAAACGCCCACCGGCCGCGAGCCCCACCGACACCGCCGGATTGATGTGGCAGCCCGAGATGTGGCCGATCGTGTAGGCCATCGTCAGGAGCGACAGGCCGAACGCGAACGACACGCCGAGGAGCCCGATCCCGACCTCCGGAAACGCCGCCGCGAGCACGGCGCTGCCGCAGCCGGCGAACGTGAGCCAGAACGTCCCGAACATCTCTGCTGCCAGGCGATTCGCCATCGGCATGGCCGACCTCCTCGGTCCGGGCCCGACCCCCCGTCGGGCGCAAAACCCGTCAAGAGCACGTTCTCCGCCGGCGTCAACCCAGTCTTTCGATCACGGCGCGGCAGAACTCGCGCGTGCCGAGCGAGCCGCCGACGTCGCGGGTCTTCTGCCCGTCGGCGAGCGCGCGGTCGTAGGCGTACTTGACGCGATCCGCGACGTCGTGGCAGCCGGCGTCACCGCGGTCGACCGCCAGGTGGTTCAGCATCATCACCGCGGACATCAGCAGCGCGAGCGGGTTCGCGAGGTTCTTGCCCGCGATGTCCGGCGCCGAGCCGTGCACCGCCTCGAAGACGGCCATGTGATCGCCCATGTTGGCGCCCGGCACGACGCCGAGCCCGCCGACGAGGCCCGCGCACAGGTCGCTCACCACGTCGCCGTACAGATTCTCCATCAGCAGGATGTCGAAGCGCGACGGGTCCTGCACGAGCTTCATGCAGCCGGCGTCGATGATCAGCGTCTCGAGCTCGATCGACGGATACTCCTCGTGCACCTCGCGGGCGCAGCGCAGGAACAGACCGTCGGTGAGCTTCATGATGTTGGCCTTGTGGAACACCGTGACCTTCCGGCGGCCGCGCGCCTTCGCGTACTCGAACGCGTAGCGGGCGATGCGCCGGCAGGCGTGCTCGGTCGCGACCTTGAGGCTGGTCACGACGCCAGGCGTGATCTCGTTCTCGACGCCGCTGTAGAGGCCCTCGGTGTTCTCGCGTACGACGACCAGGTCGACGTTCTCGTAGCGGCTCGCCACGCCGGCCAGGTTCCGCACCGGGCGGACCGCGGCGTAGAGGTCGAGCGTCTTGCGGAGCTTCACGTTCACCGAGGTGAAGCCGCCGCCGACCGGGGTCGTGCACGGGCCCTTCAGCGCCACGCCGTGCTTCCGGATCGCGTCGAGCGTGTCGTCGGGCAGCACGTCCTCGCCCTCGTCGATCGCGGCGAGGCCGGCCTTGCGCTCGATCCAGGCGATCGGCGCCTTCGCGGCGGTGAGGATCTCCTTGACGGCGTCGGCGACCTCGGGGCCGATGCCGTCGCCGGGGATGAGAACGACCTGATGCTGGCTCATGGCCCGACCCTAGCGGACTGACGCCGCCTTCGGGAGCGGCCCGCGAAGCGAAATCACACGCGTGGCGCGCCGGAGAGCAGCCACGTCAAGAACATCAGCCCGAACGCGAGGTCGCCGATCGCGCTCAGCGGTGCCGTGAACGCAACCGACCCGGCGAGTTAGAAGCCGGTCAGGATCGCGACGAACGACAGCTTCCCCGCAGCACACACCGCGACGAAGAGCTCGTCGGCGCGCCCCGTCCAGCCCGCGTACCCGTAGGCGACCCCGAACACGAGGACGAACATCGCGATCGTGACGAGGTGGAGCGCGTGCTCGCCGGGCGGGACGCCGACCAGCTCGCGCACCGGTGCTGCGAACGGCAGGAGCAGCAGCGCGGCCGAGACGTTCATCACCGAGGTCGCGAGAAAGGCGCGGCGGAGCCAGGTCGGCAGCATCGGCGTGGTCTAGCGCGGCCCCGTATGCCGTGTCCACGCGGCCGGGCACGGGGCCGGCCACGCGGCGCGCCGGACGCACCGCCGGGCACGGGGCTGCGTCGCGTGCTGCGATGCCGGCTCGCTTCGCTCCGGCGTGGACGCCGGAGCCGAGCGCGACGTCAGCCGACCTCGACCACCATGCCCGGGTCGAAGCTCTCGTTCTCGATCGCGCCGTGCCGCGTGTGGCCGCGCGGGTTGCAGAGCACGCGCGTGCCGTTCACCGCGTAGTCGAAGCCGTCGTGCGCGTGGCCGTGCACCCACAGCGCGATCTTCCTCCCGTCGAGCAGGTGCTCGGCGTTCGACACGAAAGACGGATTGACGATCGACTCCGCGAAGCGCGGGTGGACGCTGCGCGGCGACGGCGCGTGGTGCGAGACCACGACGGTCGGCCCGTCGTGCGGGTCGTCGAGCCGCGCCGCGAGCCAGCGCGCGCTCTTCGCGAACAGCTGCGCCGCGCCGTGCGGCGTGAACGGCGTGCCGTCGTCGTCGAGGCGGATGGCGCGATAGTCCTTGACGACTCGCTGGGCCTCGGCGATCGCCAGCGCGCGCGCTTCCGCGTCACCGTAGAGCAGGTAGTCGGTCCACAGCGTCGTGCCGAGGAACCGCGCGCTGCCCAGGACCAGGGCGTCGTTCGCCAGCACGTGAACGGACGTGCCTTCCGCGAGCTCCCGCATGCGCCGCACCGCACCGGGGACCGAGTGCCCGTGGTACTCGTGGTTGCCCGGGATCAGCACCACGGGTCGGCCGAGCGCGCGCGCCCAGGCCACTGCCTCGTCGGGCGTGCCGAGGTCGCCTGCGATCACGCTCACGTCGGCGTCGGCCGGCGGCGGGTCGAAGGGGCGGATCGCGAGGTGGAGGTCGGAGAGGACGTGCAGCTTCATGGCTCGAGCGGGACGGGATGGCGAGCGGTTCGGCGGCGTCCGCGCCGGACGCCGCGGCGCGTTGCGCGCCGGAGCATTCCGGATAGCAGCCGGCGCGCGATGCGGGCAATGCACGATCTGCGCTGCGCGGGCGTTCGCGACGGCGGATGCGCCACTCGCGCGCTTCCCCGGCAACCCGTCGATGGCGTAAAATGGAAGCGATGCGCACTACCTCCACCCGGATCCTCCGCACCCTGCACGCGCTGCTGCTCGCAGCACTCGCGGTCACCGCACCGTCCGGCGCCGGCGCCGCGGCCCCGGGCTTCGACGACTTCGGCGGCTGGCGCGGCGTGCAGACCACCGCCACCGGGCGCTTCCGCACCGAGCAGATCGACGGCGTGTGGTGGCTCGTGACTCCCGACGGCCACGGCATGTTCTCGGCGGGCATCGTCGGCGTGCGGGTGCTCGGCGACTACGCCCCCGACCTCGGAACCGCGCCGTACCAGGACAACGTGCTCGCGCGCTACGGCAGCGAGGCCGCGTGGGCCGACGTGACGCTTGCGCGGCTGCGCGACCTGAACGTCAACACGATCGGATCGTGGAGCCGCTACGACCTGTTCGCCGAGGTGATGCCGTACACGCCGATCCTCGGCTTCGCGCAGCACGCGCCGGCCGTGCCCGGCGTCGCGGCGGGCCTCACCGGACAGCCGGTGCGCGACTACTTCGCCCCGGCGTTCGCGAGCGCTGCGACCGTCGAGGCGCAGAACGCGGCGCCCTGCGCCGCGGACCCCTGGTGCATCGGCGTCTTCAGCGACAACGAGCTCGGCTGGGGACCACCGGTCATCCTGAGCCTGCCGATCTTCGACGCCTACTTCCGCCTGCCGTCGGGTGCGCCCGGCAAGGTCGCGCTGCAGTCCTGGCTCGAGCAGCGCTACGCCGGCGACGTCGCCGCGTTCAACGGCGACTGGGGCACGGCGCTGGCGAGCTTCGCCGACGTGCAAGGACTCGCCGACCTCGGCGCGAGCTGGAGCAGCGACGGTCCGGCGCGCCAGGCCGTGCGGCACGCCTTCACCGGCGTGGTCGCCGAGCGCTACTTTGGCGTGGTGCACGACGCGCTCCGCGCGGTGGACCCGACGATGCTGATCCTCGGATCGCGCCTTCTCTCGTACAGCACACCGCCCGAGGTCGCGGCCGCGTCGGGGCCGTGGGTCGATGTGCTGAGCACCAACTACTACGAGTTCGGCCCGAGCTGGTTCGCGCTCGCCCAGCAGCTCGGCGCGAGCGCGGGTTACGTGCCGGCGGCGCGCATGTTCGACGACGTCGACACGCTGTACGCGCTCACCGGCAAGCCGATCCTGATCAGCGAGTTCGGCTACCGCTCGGCCGAGTCCGACCCGCCGAACAGCTTCCCGCCGTTCTACCCGACGCTGGCGACGCAGGCGGCGCGTGCCGACGCGTTCGGCGTCTACACGCGACGCGCGGCGCTGCGGCCGTTCGTCGTCGGCACGCACTGGTTCAAGCACGCGGACCAGCCGATCGAGGGGCGCAACGACGGCGAGGACAACAACTGGGGCATCGCAGACCTGCGCGACGATCCATACGTCGCCGTCGGCGACCGGATGCGCCTGCTGAACGCCGACACCGCGTCGCGCCGCGTGCTGGTGCCGGGCGGCACCGACGCGCGCGACGAGTGCCTGGTCGAGTGGAGCGTCAGCGCGCCGTCGACCGAGCGGCTGCGCGGCGGCGTCGCGCTGCCGACCGGGAAGATCGTCTGCACCGACGGCGATCCGACGTGCGACCTCGACGGCGTGAACGGCCGCTGCACGTTCGAGGTCGCGCCGTGCGCGCCCACGGCCGACGCGCGGCTGCCGCTGTGCACCCCGACGACTCTCGATGCGGTGCAGCTCGTGCAGCCGAACGCGGTGCGCGAGCCCGAGGCGGCGCCGGCGCTGGCGGCGAGCCTCGCCTCGCTCGCGACGCTGCCGGTGCCGGGCGGCGCCGCGACGACCTGCGGGCACGCCGTACCGCTCACCGTCGAGCTCGGTGGACGGGCCCGCGCGGTGAAGACCATCG
>Ga0194131_10011713_pt1 | contig 10399 bp, 11 predicted proteins | sample TA2KigO120mmetaG_FD_148631 | JGI IMG/M metagenome (GOLD analysis project Ga0194131, IMG submission 148631) | Freshwater microbial communities from Lake Tanganyika, Tanzania - TA2015053 Kigoma Offshore 120m | ecosystem: Environmental > Aquatic > Freshwater > Lake | place: Tanzania: Lake... | reverse complement strand
ATCACCTGATTCACCCGTTGGGTTCTGCAAAATAGCCTCGTTCAATCCAGATTAACTTATTGATTCTTATATCTGAATCTCTAAGAAATTGCATCACAATACGGTGTCATCCGGCGAATGCGGGCTTAACGCGCCACCACCTCGCGCAGCGTTCTGGCGGCCAATTCCACGTCGGCGCGGCCGACATCGAGATGCGTGCAGGCGCGCATCAAGCGCTCGGTGCTGGCGCCGATGCGCACGCCCTTGGCGATCAGCTTGTCGCGCACCTCGAAGGCGGTCATGCCGGTGCCGGCCACGTCGAAGTAGATCATGTTGGTCTCGATCTGCGAGACGTCGAGCTTGATGCCCGGCAATTGCGCGATGGCCGAGGCAAAATGCTTGGCGTTGGCATGGTCTTCCGCCAGCCGGTCGATATGGTGGTCGAGCGCGTAGAGGCCGGCGGCGGCGATCACGCCGGCCTGCCGCATGGCGCCGCCCAGTTGCTGCTTGTAGCGCCAGGAGTGGTCGATGAACTCGGCGTCGCCCGCCAGCACGGCACCAACCGGACAGCCCAGGCCCTTCGACAGATCGACCCAGATCGAATCGAAGTGCCGCGCATAGTCCTTGGGCGCCACTCCCGCCGCCACCGTGGCGTTGAGCAGCCGCGCCCCGTCCATGTGGGTCTTCAGACCCGCTTCGCGCGCCACCGCGGTGACTTCGGCCACCTTGGCCAGCGGCCACACGCTGCCGCCGCCGCGATTGGCGGTGTTCTCGACCGAGAGCACGGCGGTACGCGGATTGTGCCGACGGCGGATGCGGATGGCGGCCTTGACCTGGGCGGCGTCGAACATGCCGCGTTCGCCATCGAGGCCGGTGCAGAGCGCGCCGGACAGGGCCGCCGGCCCGCCCGCTTCCGAACTGATCGGGTGCGCCTGCCGGTCCATCAGGATCTCGTCGCCCGGCTGGCACCAGACCCGGAACGCCACCTGGTTGCACATGGTGCCCGACGGCATGAACACGGCCGCCGGCTTGCCCAGCAACTCCGCCACTCGTGCGCACAGCCGGTTGACGCTCGGATCCTCGTTCATCTGCTCGTCGCCGACTTCGGCCTCGGCCATTGCCTTGCGCATGCCGGCGGTCGGCTTGCTGGCGGTATCGCTGTAGAGGTCGACTTTCAGGGCAGGCATGGGCATCTCCTCAGACGACGCGGTGCAAAAGGGCTTCGCCGGCGGCCAGCCGTCGACAGTTCTCCAGCGCGATGACAAGGCTGCGCGCCAGCGTCTCCGGCGTCAACCAGGCGATATGCGGCAGCAACACGACATTGTCGAGCGCCAGCAGCGGATTGGCGGGATCGACCGGCTCCTCGGCGAAGACGTCGAGGCCGGCGGCCATGAGCTGGCCCGAACGAAGGGCGGCAACCAGGGCCGGTTCGTCCACCAGGCCGCCGCGCGCGGCATTGACCAAGATCGCGCCCGGCTTCATCCGGCCGATGCGCTCGGCCGACAGCAGTTTCGCCGTCTCAGGCGTCAGCGGCAGGTGCAGCGAGACGATGTCCGCCTGGGCCAGCAGCGCATCGAGGTCGCGCCATTCGCCCAGCGCTCCGGGCTTGCGCGAGCGCGCGGTGTAGAGCACGCGGGCGCCCAGGCCCGCGACGGCGCCGGCCAGCCGCTGGCCAACCGCGCCGTAGCCCACGATGCCGACCGTGCGGCCCGCGACCTCGCCCACCCGGTCGAAGTCCTGCGGCTGGAAAGCCCAGCCGCGCCCCGCCCGCATCGCCCGGTCGAAGGGCCCGATGCGGCGCAGCGCCGCCAGCATCAGCGCCAGCGCCGCCTCGGCCACGGCCGTGGTGTTGGAACCTGGCATGTTGCAGACCGCGATGCCGAGCGCCTTGCAGCGCTCCAGGTCGATGGTGTTGACCCCCACGCCCCATTTCTGCACCAGACGCAGCCTGGGCGCGGCATCCAGCACTTGGGCGGTGGCCGGCTTCAGGACGTGCCAGAGCACGTCGGTCTCGGGCAGCAGGCGGAAGAGCAGGGCATCGTCCGCCTCCGGGCAGATGCTGACCTTGGGTGCGGCGCCGTCGAGACCGGCAAGGTGGTCGGCGAGGCCGGGGCTGGCGGCGTAGTGGAACAGCGCGCGCAAGGTTCAGTTGCGCTCGCGCTGGTTCGCCACGATCACCCCAGGATTGAGGATGCCGGCCGGGTCGAGCGCCTTCTTGGCGGCGGCCAGCGCCAAGCCGAACGGCTCGGGCCGCTGCCGACGGTACCACGGCATGTGGTCGCGCCCGACCGCGTGATGGTGCGTGATGGTGCCGCCTTCCTGCATCAGCGCGTCCGACGCCTTGTTCTTGATGTGCTGCCACTGCTCGAGCAGCTTGCCGGGCGTGCCAAGGCCCAGGAAGGTGAAATAGGGCGCCGGCCCGTCGGGATAGCTGTGCGTGAAGCGGCAGGTGACGAGGCCGGGCTGGCCGGTCGCTTCCTGGATTGCCTGCTCGGTCGCGGCCTTCACCCGGTCGTGGAAGGTGCGGAAGCGGTCCCAGGTGATGGCGGTCTCGAAGGTGTCGTCGATGACGTTGTTCGGCACCACCAGTTCGCGGGCATAGGGCATGCGGATGAAGGCGGTGCGCCAGGTGCCCGCGGCCCCCTCCAGATGACCGTCCGGTTTCTTGGCGGCCGTCGCGTCATAGCTGCCGCCATGGTCGCGACAGAGTTCCAGCGCGCGGTCCATCCATGGACCAACCGGATGGTCGCCCGACTCGAACGCCAGCACCATCACCGCCCGGCGGCCATCACCAAAGCCGTTGGCGGCCGCCTCGTTGCCGTCCAGCAGGCGGACGTTGGCGGGATAGAGGCCGGCCTGACTGACCGCCCGCACCGCCTCGGCGCCCCGATAGATGTCGGCGAACAGCACGGCGACGGAAGCACGGTGCACCGGCCGGTCCTGCAACCGCATCCAGGCTTCGGTGATGATGCCCAGCGCGCCTTCCGAGCCCATCAGGAAACGGTCCGGGCTGGGTCCGGCGCCAGAGCCGGGCAGCCGGCGGCTTTCCATCACGCCGGCCGGCGTCACGCAGCGCAGGCTTTCCACGAACTCGTCGATGTGGGTGTAGAGGGTGGCGAAATGTCCGCCCGAGCGGGTGGCGATCATGCCGCCCAGCGTGGCCATCTCGAAGCTCTGCGGAAAATGCCGCAAGGTCAGCTTGTGCGGCTTGAGGCCGGCCTCCAGCGCCGGCACGCGGATGCCGCCCTGGATGCGCGCGGCGCGGCCCGTGCGGTCGACCTCGACGATCCTGTCCATGCGCGTCAGGTCCAGGCTGACCGCGCCCGCGAAACTGCCACCCACCGCCGGCTCGACGCCGCCCACCACGCTGGAGCCGCCGCCGAACGGGATCACGGCGACGTTGGCGCCGGTTGCCCAGTCCAGCGTCTCGGCGACGTCGCGGTCGCTTTCCGCGAAGACCACGAAATCGGGCGCGTTGGCGAAATCGCCGGCGAAGGTGCGCACGGCATCCGGATAGGACTTGCCGTAGGTATGCGTCAGCCGGTCGAAGGCGGCGTCGCTGGCAAACCGCGCCAGCTTCGCCGGCACCGCCAGCTTGGGCTTGGGCAGGCGCATGTCTTCCGGCTTGGGCGGCGGCTTCCGGGCGAAGCTGGCGGCGGGATAGCGCTCGGCCAGCCGGCCGAACAAGGCCTTGGTCTCCGTCTCGTCGAAGCCTTCGCCCTCATAGCCCCAGCCGTGGAACTTCAGCCGCTTTTCGGCCATGGCGCTCTCCCGAGGTGCTGCTTGCTCGCGGTCATTGTGGCCGAGCCGCAATGGCCTGCCAATCGCCGCTCAGCGGGCGCGCACGAACTCGATGGTGGCGCCGCAGGCCTCGTCCGCCGGCAGGCAGAGCCGCTGCCCGAGCCAGACCGGCGCCTGGCCCTGCCGGCGCAGGAAGGCGGCGGTGCGTTGCACATCATCGACGGCGATGCTGAAGGCGACCGGCTGTGGCAGGTCTTGCGGCGCCGGCAGTTCGATGGCGGGGTATTCGAGCGCCAGTTGCTCCGGCCCCAGCACGTGCATCGACACGCTGCCGGTTGCGACCTCCAGCCGGCCGTTGCCGTGTCGCACCGCGTCACTGCCGAACAGCCGCACCAGCGGGTCGGCCAGCGCCGCCGGCTCACCCGCCGCCAGCGTAAGGCCAGCCAGGCCGCGGGCGCCGTTCGCATGGTCCTGCCATTCCGGACGCCAAACCGCGCCCCGCGTCAGGTGCTGGCAGAAAAAGACCTGCATGCCGAGGGTGGCGTCGAGCCGCAGTTGCACCACGTTGAAGCTGGCTTCGGTCGGTCCTTCCGGCAGTTCGACCGGCCGGGAAAAGGTGACCGGCGGCCCGGACGGCAGCCCGGCCGCGCTCACCTCCGCGCGCCCCCGGGCGGCATCGTCGGTCGCCAGCGCCAAGCCGGACAGGCCTTCGCCGCGCTCCAGCAAGGCACGGAACGGCTTGTTCAGCTCGGTCGGCGTCAATACGCCCAGCAGTTCGACATAATCCCGGCCGAACAAGATGCAGTGATTGCCGGTGCACATATGCGGGCTGTGCCGACCTCGCTGGGTCAGCGTAAAGCCAAGCCCCTCGTAGATCGCCCACGCGGCGTCGAGGTCGCGCACCGCGATGACCAAGTGATCGATGCCCAACAGATGCTTCGCCATGGCCGTCCCCCAGGCGACAGCTTAGCGGCTAGCGTCCGCGGCGGCGAACTGCGGCGCCGGCTCGAGGAAGTGCCAGTCGAGCGGGATGGCTCGCGGCCGGAACAGCACGCGCTCGATGTGGAACTCGACCGCCCGTTCGGCCCCGGGATAACGGCCGAGGATGGCGGGGTCGCGCAGGATGGCGGCGCGGCCGGCAAGATGCACCAGCGCGCCGGTGTCGAAGTCAAGGAACAGCAGGCCGCAGCGGGGCTGGCGCAGCAGGTTGCCGAGCGTGTTGAACAGGAAATTTCCCCGGTAGTCGGGGAAGCGCAGGGTGGTGGCATCCAGGCGTTCGACGAACCCCGGCCGACCGCCGCGGTGCGAGACGTCGACGCCGTGCCCCGCGACAGCCGGTTCCGCCTGGTATGCGCTGGCGATGAACAACGTATCGGCCTCGGCGACGATGCGCGCCGACAGGTCGGCGAGTTCCGCCGCCGCCATGGCGGGCGGCGGCGAGAGCGCCGCCAGGTCGGCGCGGAACCGCGGCGCCCGCGCGTTGATGTACTTCGGGCAATTGCCGAAGCTTTGCTGAACCGCGACGGTCAGGCCGCGGCCCGGTTGCGCCGCCGTCAGGGTGCCGTTGGCGCGATTGCGCCGGCGGGTGTGCGGCTCGATGCCCAGCAGGCCGACCGACGCGCCCTGCCGCAAGTGCGCCGCCAGCGGGTCGCCGGGGGCCGGCCCGGCAGCAATGTCGAGCGTCCGGTCGTCCGGGCTGGCAACAAAGCCAACCGGGCCAGCCAGGAGGCTTGCCCAGGGCTGGCCTTCGGCATCCCGTGCCCCCAACAGCAGGAACGGAAGCTGCGCGAAGAACTGGCGGTGCTGCGCCGGCATGAAGGAACGGATCACCTTGCGGCCGGTTTCCTCCATGCGCGCCGCCAGGCCGCATTCGGCCTGCATTGCCCGTTCGCCGTCATGGAAGGGGGAGGGGTCGACGTTGCTCATGCGCTCAGCGTAGCGCGATGCCGAGCAACGGTTCCAGCTCGCGCAACGCCTGTTCGGCCGAGCTCACCTTGATGGTATGCAGGCCGAGCGCGCGGGCCGGCTTCAGGTTGATGCCAAGGTCGTCGAGGAACACCGTCTCCTCGGGCGCGCTGCGCAGATGCTCAAGCGCGATCCGATAGACCCTGGGTTCCGGCTTGCGGGCGCCGATCTTGCTCGATTCCAGCACATGGTCGAACAGCGCCATCACCTCCGCCACTTCGGCGGCGCGGCGCGGGTTGTCGGCCATGGCGGGGCCGGAGCCGTGGCGGACATTGTTGGTGAGGCAGGCGGTGTGGAAGCGGCCGCGGATCCGCCGTTGCGCGGCCACCATCTGCGGCCGTACATCGCCCGCCAGCAGTGCCAGCACGTCGCGGCCTGGAACCCGATGGCCATGGGCCTGCGTCTCGGCCTCGAACAGCCGGCAAAACGTGTCGAGGTCCACCTCGCTGCGCTCGAGCTTGGCCCAGGCATTGTCGTCGGGGTTGCGCGCGTTGACGCGGCGGATGAAATCGGCCGGCAGCCCTTGCTCGCGCTCGTAGCGGGCGAACGCCTCGAAGGGACTGCTGGTGAACACGCCACCGAAGTCCCACAGGATGGCGCGGATGGCGGGCTCCGGCACGCGCGCTACTTGCCGTCCTGCCTGAGCGTCAGCGCTGCCGAGTTCATGCAATAGCGCAGCCCGGTGGGCGCCGGCCCGTCGGGAAAGACGTGGCCCAGATGCGCATCGCACCGGCTGCACACGATCTCGGTGCGGCGCATGAAGAAGCTGCGGTCGTCCTCCTCGCGCACCGCCTCGGGCTTGATCGGCTGCCAGAAGGACGGCCAGCCGGTGCCGGAATCGAACTTGGTAACGGATTCGAACAGCGGCAGCCCGCAGCAGACGCAGACATAGGTGCCGGCCTTGTGGCAGTCCCAGTATTCGCCGCTGAATGCCCGTTCGGTGCCCTTGCGGCGCGTCACGCGGTATTGCTCGGGCGTCAATTGCGTCTGCCACTCCTTGTCCGATTTCTCTACGCGGTCGGTCGTCGTCGTGCTCATCGTCCGTCTCCTCAGGCCGCGCATGATACCAGCAGTCCTGAACAAACGGGGGCCGCGCGAGCGGCCCCCGGACGTCCATGGATCGGGTGGTAGTCCTAGAAGTCCATGTCACCCATGCCGCCACCCGGCATCGGCGGCGCCGGCGACTTCTTCTCCGGCTTCTCGGCCACCATCGCCTCGGTTGAAACCAGCACGCCGGCGACCGAGGCCGCGTCCTGCAAGGCGGTGCGCACGACCTTGGTGGGGTCGATGATGCCTGCCTTCACGAGGTCGCAATATTCCTCGTTCTGCGCATCGAAGCCCCAGTTGGCGTCCTTCGATTCCAGCAGCTTGCCGACCACCACCGCGCCGTCGACCCCGGCATTCTCGGCGATCTGCCGCACGGGGGCTTGCAGCGCCTTGCGCACGATGTTGATGCCGGCCTTCTGGTCCTCGTTGCGCGTCTCGATCTTGTCGAGCGTGCGCGAGGCGTAGAGCAGCGCCACGCCGCCGCCCGGCACGATGCCTTCCTCGACCGCGGCGCGGGTGGCGTTCAGCGCATCCTCGACGCGATCCTTGCGCTCCTTCACCTCGATCTCGGTGGCGCCGCCGACGCGGATCACCGCCACGCCGCCGGCCAGCTTGGCCAGCCGCTCCTGCAGCTTCTCGCGGTCGTAGTCCGAGGTGGTCTCATCGATCTGCGCCCGGATCTGGCCGCAACGCGCCTCGATGTCACCCTTCTTACCGGCGCCGCCGACGATAGTGGTGTTGTCCTTGTCGATGCGCACCTTCTTGGCGCGGCCCAGCATGTCGAGGCCAACGCTTTCGAGCTTGATGCCCAGCTCCTCGGAGATCACCTGGCCGGCGGTCAGGATGGCGATGTCTTCCAGCATCGCCTTGCGGCGATCGCCGAAGCCAGGCGCCTTCACGGCCGCCACCTTGAGGCCGCCGCGCAGCTTGTTGACCACCAGCGTGGCCAGCGCCTCGCCCTCCACGTCCTCGGCCACCACGATCAGCGGCCGGCCGGACTGCACCACCGACTCGAGCAGCGGCAGCATCGGTTGCAGGCTGGACAGCTTCTTCTCGTGGATCAGGATGTAGGGGTCATCCAGCTCCGCGATCATCTTCTCGGCGTTGGTGATGAAATACGGCGAGACATAGCCGCGGTCGAACTGCATGCCCTCGACCACGTCCAGTTCGGTCGCCAGGCTCTTCGCCTCCTCGACCGTGATCACGCCTTCCTTGCCGACTTTCTGCATGGCGCCGGCGATCATGTCGCCGATCGAACGCTCGCCGTTGGCCGAGATGGTGCCAACCTGCGAGATTTCCTGCTGGCCGGTGACCTTGCGCGAGCGCTTCTGCAGATCGGCCACGATCTTCTCGACCGCGAGGTCGATGCCGCGGCGCAGGTCCATCGGGTTCATGCCCGCGGCCACCGACTTGGCACCCTCGCGCACGATGGCCTGGGCCAGAACCGTGGCCGTCGTGGTGCCGTCGCCAGCCACGTCGTTGGTCTTGGACGCCACCTCGCGCACCATCTGCGCGCCCATGTTCTCGAACTTGTCGCCGAGCTCGATTTCCTTTGCCACCGTCACACCGTCCTTGGTGGTGCGCGGCGCGCCGAACGACTTCTCGATCACGACGTTGCGGCCCTTGGGACCCAGTGTCACCTTGACCGCGTCGGCCAGGATGTCGACGCCGCGCAGCATGCGGGCGCGCGCATCGGCGCCGAAGCGAACTTCTTTCGCTGCCATCTTCTCTCTTCCTTGTGTCTATCGGTTGTGTCGTCGGGTGGGGCTAGGCCGCGCGCTTCTTGCTGCCGGAGGAAGCGGAGCCCTCGATGATCCCCATGATGTCGCTCTCCTTCATGATCAGGAGTTCCTCGCCATCCATCTTCACTTCCGTGCCCGACCACTTGCCGAACAGGATCTTGTCGCCCGGCTTGACGTCGAGGGCCACGAGCTGGCCCTGTTCGTTGCGGGCGCCGGGGCCGGCGGCGATCACCTCGCCTTGCATCGGCTTTTCCTTGGCGGTATCGGGAATGATGATGCCGCCCTTGGTCTTCTCTTCCTCTTCCAAGCGGCGAACCAGCACGCGATCGTGCAGGGGACGAAATTTCATTGATCGACCTCCGAAACCAGTGGCTCGTGGATGCTGTGGTCCGGCCTCTCGCCGGCCGCGCTCGGGGCGCGAGCGGCCCGTTTCGGGCTGTTAGCACTCACTGACCCCGAGTGCTAGCGGCGATTTAGGCGTCTCTCGGGCCGCCGTCAAGTCGCCGCCGCCAGGATTCTTTCCGGGTCCTGGCAGCAATCGTCCCGAAAGAGTGCTAAGTGACTGTATTTACGAGGTTTTTATTGTCCGTCAGGATTTGCTGCGGCATCATGGTCGGCCGCGGCCGAGCCGCCTGGCCCGCCGCTAGAGCGATGGGCAGCGTGTCGTGAGTGACTTGGAGAAGCAGTTGTCGGGCTATCGGCTGACCACGGCCGAGATCCTGTATCACATGCCGGACCGGCCAAACCTGCTGCAGAGCTATGTCTGGCAGGACTACGACCGGGCGCCGGAGTTTCCGATCCTGCACCGCTTCCTGCAATTCTGGCGCACCACGCTGGACGGCCGGTTGCATTCGGTCCGGGTGGCCAGCCGGGAACTGGTGAGCCCCGCCCGGTTCCGCCACGTCGGCATCTTCTCTCAGCTACACTGACCCGCCGGGATCGTGCGCGGCGGCGCCGGCCCAGACCGGAGGGCGCGCATGGCTCGGCTCGAGTTCTTTTTCGACTGCTCCAGTCCCTGGACCTATTTGGCGTTCCACCGGATCGAGGCGGTGGCCGCGGCACGACGGGCCAGCCTGCTCTGGAAACCGATCCTGGTGGGCGGACTGTTCAACACCGTCAATCCCTCCGTCTATCATTCGCGCGAGCACCCCGTGCCGGCGAAACAGCGCTATCAGGCCAAGGACCTGGCCGATTGGGCGCGCCATTGCGGTTTGGCCATCACCTGGGTGCCAGGGGTGTTTCCGGTCAATAGCGTGAAGGCGATGCGCGGTTGCGTGGCGTTGGCAGGCGACGCGCGGCTGCCGGCCTATGCGCGGGCGGTGTTCGAACTCTACTGGGGCGAGGATCGGGACATCTCGCAGGACGCGGTGCTGGCCGAAGCCGCGGCGCGGGCGGGTCTCGATGCGGCTTGGCTGCGGTCGGCGGCGGGGGCGCCGGCGGCCAAGGACGGCCTGCGCGCCAACACCGAGGAACTGGCGGCCCGTGGCGGTTTCGGTTCGCCGACCATGTTCGTGGACGGCGCTGACATGTATTTCGGCAACGACCGCCTGCCGCTGGTCGAGGCGGCGCTTGCTCGTTCCAGCACGGCAACACGTTAGTCGTGCGGTTCGACCGGCGCTTGCGAACCAGACGCCAGCATCGAACCGCTATCCTGGATTATTCGTGACGCGGGCCGTATCGGTGCGGCGGGTGTAGCATAACTCACTGATTTCGTTCAGGATTTGGTTGTCTAATCCGGTCCTTCACGAGAGCAGGGAGGCGCCACGCCCGCCATGGCCGACGATAGAGAACGCTCCTGCGATTTGCCAAGCGTCGGGCGCAAGAAGATGAGCGCGTCGTTCGACGGCGGGCGCATCAGCTCCGACGGCGGGGTGATGGTACTGGCCCAGGCCGAGCGCCGTCTCGGTCTGGCGGACAGGCTTGCG
>Ga0194131_10011711_pt1 | contig 10400 bp, 9 predicted proteins | sample TA2KigO120mmetaG_FD_148631 | JGI IMG/M metagenome (GOLD analysis project Ga0194131, IMG submission 148631) | Freshwater microbial communities from Lake Tanganyika, Tanzania - TA2015053 Kigoma Offshore 120m | ecosystem: Environmental > Aquatic > Freshwater > Lake | place: Tanzania: Lake... | reverse complement strand
CGGCCGCCAGGGCTCCTGCCCGGCCTCGATGAGGACCATGCGCTCGAAGAACCAGGTGGTGTGCCCGAGGTGCCACTTGGGCGGGCTCACGTCGTCCATGGACTGGACGCCGTAGTCCTCGATCTCCAGCGGCCTGCAGATGGCTTCAGTGGTCGCGCGAACGGCACGATAGTGCGCGGCGACGGTCTCGCGGGAAGTCACGGGGGGGCGCGTCGACCCTGTCACGCGGGGCGCTTCGACCCTGTCGCGGGTGGCCCCTATTGCATCGGAACCCCGATTGCGGCGGTCGCCGCGTTCCCCCACCCGGCCCGGCAACAACACCGGCTCCACCACGGACACCGCGCACAGTAGCGTGTCGCCACGGACACCGCGCAGGGCTTCCTTTCCGGATCGAGAATTTTACAAGTTCGTGGGTTGGAGGATGTCAGATTGGGTTTGAGACGCGCCTTCCCGCTCGGTATGATGGCTGCCGTCGCGTTCAAAACCGGGCTTAGCGACCTCACCCTCTCCGAGGGGGACGCTCATTAGCACCACGCGCGGGCGAGGGCCCATTACGTGAACCGCTCGGATGGAGTCATCGTCCTGGGCGCGGGCATTGCCGGCCTGGGCTGCGCCCGCGCGCTGCCGGGAGCGCCTGTCTTCGAAGCGACGGACCACCTGGGCGGGCACGCCTTCTCGCACGAGATGGGGGGAGTCTACTTCGACGAGGGCGCCCACATCTGCCATAGCCGGCGTGGGGATTTTCTGGCCATGATCCTGAGTTCCGCCGGGCGGGTTATCGAGACGGATCGCAGCGTGGTGCGAAACTACTGGCGGGGGCGGTGGCTCACCTACCCGGTCCAGGACAATCTAAACGAGCTGCCGCTCGAAGATCGGCTGCTGGCCCTCACCGGACTCGTCGAGGCTTCGCCCGCAAGAGCGCCGCGTTCGAGAAGAGGAACCTTGTCCTCATCGAGACCATCAAGCCGACGAGGGATCCGCGGGCGCTCGTCGCGCTGACCTCGAAGCTGCAGGCCATGCAGAGGGAGGCGATGGCCATGAAGGCCGAGGGAGCGCGCGTCGCGGCTCTCGCGCGCACGCTGGAAGTCAACGCGCAGAAGCGCGCGCAGCGGGTGTGGGCGATCCTGCAGAGGGGCGCGACGATCCGGCCGTAAGGTCACGCTCGCGGGAGGTCATCCTTCCAGGAGTACCTGTAAAGGCGCGATACCGGACTCCTGGCTCGCCTGTCGCTCGTGACGTGGATGCGCGGCTTATAAGGCGGCGCTCACCGCGACCCGCTGACGCGTCAGCCAGCCCGCCAGGGTGAGAAGCGCCCACAACTGGTGGCTGTGATCGGCCCGACTACCCGGAGAAAGTCAGCCCGAGGCGCGCGCCAAAGGCCTCCTGCAACTTCTGGGAAAGATGGGGGTGCCCGCGGTCGTGTACTTCAAGGCCAGCAACGGGGAAGCGTGGCAGGCCCCCCCGTGGGGAGAGACGTGGCCGGAGAGCGAGCGCGTCTGGCTGAACGGCGGCGACCTGGGCCCTCGCGCGCGGCTACATGCTTCCCAGCAACACGCACGTCCACCCATCCCCGGCCGGCTACGACCGCATCGCCGCCTACCTTTGCGACCTGCTGACACGAAGTCCGTGGCTCGCCCAACCCCTTCCATAAATCAATTCACGGAAGGTGCTTTCAAGATCGGCATGGTGATGGGGTCCAGGCGAGTTTCCGTGATTTAATCTCCGGAGTTCCGCGCGACCATCATGTCCGCGGAGGAGCAGAAGGTGCACCGGAAGGGGCATCCCCGCGTTGCCACCATCGGCATGGAGCGCCCTCGATGAACTCCGAACGCATCGGCGGCGGCCAGGTATTGCTCGACGGGAAACAGGTCCCAGGCCGGCCGGGGCAGCCGATCGACGTCGGCCACGCGGCGGCCCGCCACCGGCGGATGCCCGCGGAGCGCGACGCCGGGCAGACCCTCGAGGGAGCGCCCGGCCTGGAGACGGGCAACGACCTCGACTATGGTTTCCTCGCCCTCGCCGAGGACGCAGCAGTCAACGGCGTCGCTTTCTCGGAAGATCTGCTCCCAGTAGCCGGTGGCGTTTTCGCCTCCCAGGACGATGGGCACGTGCGGCAGGCGCGCCCGCGCCTTCTCCACGATGTCGCGCACGCAGGGCCACTCGTGGAGGTGCATGTGGGAAATGCCCAGCAGATCGGTGTCGGTGGGAATGCGCGCGACGATTTCCTCGGTCGTGAGTCCGTACTGGTACAGCGACACGGTGCGCGATCGGAACGACGTGCACCGATCGAGCGCTTCCCCGGTGGCGTCGATGACCTCGACGTGGTGGCCGGCGTCGCGGAGGGCGGCCGCCACGTAGGCGAGTCCGATGGGTGGAACGGCCCCGTAAAAGCTCAGACTCTTCACGACCTGCAGGGTAGGGGGGTGGATCAGCGTGACGCGGGCCGCGCCCTCGGGCCGCCGGCGGGCGGCGGGATGCGCGACCGGGCGGGCGTGTTCGCGCGTCTCCGCCATCCCCCACCCGCGAGACGTTGCGCCCAGGTATCCAAGCTCGGTCCGAGCCCGCGTATCGCGCAGAGTGACCGTTCGGCCGATCGTCAGCACCGCGCTCGCCCGCACCGGCGGCGTGCCCGGCAGCCGCAGCAGACGCCACGCGGACTCCGCGGCGAACCCGGCGGCCAGCGCCGCGCGAAAGGGCAGCGAGCGGTCGCCCGGAGCCAGGTCACGGGTCTGCAGCAGGTCGGTGAGAAACGTCCGAAGCTCGACCGGTGGTCCGTCGGTCAGAAAGTACACGGCGCCCGGGCTCGAGCAGGTCGCCGTCCACGGGCTCCGCGCCGCGGGCAGCCACGGCGTCCCGCGCACGCGGGGAGCGGGCCAGCGCCCGCACGTGGTATCCGCGCGCCGCCAGGGCGAGGAGAAGGTGGCGGCCGACAAAGCCTGACCCGGCGATCATGGCCCTGGCAGGCCGCCGAAGCCGCCGGGTCGTGTAACCGTCGCCGCATCGGGGCGCTGAAGGCGAAACCGTCTTCACCGCCTAATCGACCCCCACCACTGTGGGGGAGTCTTCCTTGAACAACCTTTCCTCGCGCCTTGCGCCTGCTGTCGGACTGGTGGCCCTGAGCCTGTTCGTGGGCCTTTTGCAGCCCGCGTTCCTCGCGCCCGAGAACCTGAAGAACGTGGTGCTCCAGTCCGCCATCAACGGCGTGCTGGCGGTCGGCATGACGCTGGTCATCCTGACCGGCGGCATCGACCTCTCGGTTGGCTCCATCCTTGCCTTGTCCGGGGTGGTGCTGGGCAGCCATCTCGCCGCCGGGCAAACCTCGTTCACGGCCATTCCGCTGTGCCTTGCGGTGGGCACGGCATGCGGGCTGGTGAACGGACTGCTCATCACCAGGGGCGACCTGCCGCCGTTCATCGCCACGCTGGGCACCATGAGCGCGGCGCGCGGAATCGCCCTGGTCTACAGCGGCGGACGTCCGGTGTCGGGCTTTGGGGAGCGGTTTCTCAGTCTCGCCTCCGCCCCGGTGCTGATCCTGGCCATGGCCGCGGTGTTCGCGGTGGCCTACGTAGTGCTCACCCAGACCGTTTTCGGCCGCGCGCTGTACGCGGTAGGCGGCAACGAGCGCGCGTCCTGGCTGGCCGGGCTGCGGGTGAACCAGGTGAAGCTGGGGGTGTACGGCGCCTCGGGATTTCTCGCCGCGCTGGCGTCCGTGCTGCTGACCGCTCGGTTGAACTCGGCGCAGCCCATCGCCGGCATGATGTACGAGCTGGATGCCATCGCGGCCGTCGTCATTGGCGGCACCAGCCTGACCGGCGGCCAGGGCGGCGTGCTGGGGACGCTCATCGGCGTGCTCATCATGGGCGTGCTGCGCAACGGTCTGAACCTGCTCGAGGTGTCGTCGGACACCCAGCAGGTGGTCATCGGCGCCGTCATCGTCATCGCCGTGCTGGTGGATCGCGGCCGCGCCCGCTTCGTATCGTGGATGGAGCGCGGGGGGGCGCCGCGTCGCCGCGTGGTGCTGACCGCGGTGGCCGCGTCGCTGGCCGTGGTGCTGATGGGCGCGTGGCTGGCTCGTCCCACGGTGACCGGCCGCCAAGCGACGTTCGCACTCATCCTCAAGACGCTGAACAATCCCTTCTGGGTGGACGTGGCCGAAGCCGCGCAGGAGGCCGCCAACAAGGCCGGCGTGCGCTTGATCGTCCTGGCGCCGGAGCGCGAGACCGACGTCGAGAAGCAGATGCAGATCGTCGAAAACGTGATTTTAAAAAAAGTCGACGCGATTTTGCTGGCGCCCAGCGGGTCGAAAGAAATTGTCCCGGCCATCCGCAAGGCCAACGACGCCGGTATTCCCGTGCTGCTGGTGGACACGCGCGTCGACGAGGCCGCCTCCAAGTCCGCTGGCGCGCATGTGGAGACGTTCATCGGCTCGGACAATCTGCAGGGCGGCCGACTGGCGGGCGAGGCGATGGTGGCGGCCCTCAGCGGCAAGGGGCGGGTCATCGTCCTGGAGGGCATTACCGGTCACGAAACCACGGACGCGCGCAAGCAAGGGTTTGGCGAATCGGTGAAAAACGCGCCGGGCATGGAAATTGCGGCGTCACAGACCGCCAATTGTGAGCAGGAGAAGGCCTTCAACGTGACCCAGAACCTGTTGCAGGCCGATCCGAATATTCAGGGGATTTTCGCGTGCAACGACGTGATGGCCATGGGCGCGGTGCAGGCGCTCAAGGCAATGGGCCGCAAGGATATCCTGGTGGTGGGATTCGACGCGTCCGCGGATGCGCGCAAGGCCATCGGAGCCGGCGACATGCTGGGCTCGGTGGCGCAATATCCCCGGGAAATGGGCCGCATCGGTGTGGAGCGTGCGCAGGCTGTACTAAATGGGGAGAAACTCGCGCCCTACATTCCTACAAAGGTCGACGTCGTCAAGAAATAACACAAATTTAACGCGCCTGGCGAGCCTGACGAACACCACCCGTGCGATATCCGGGCACTTCCACCAGTGCGGGCTCCCGCGAGGTCACGCGCGTGTCCACAAATACCGCGCTAGAATTTTACGCCGGCGGCCAGCAGCGGATGATCGGACAGTTGGATGCCGTCCTCGTCGTGGAGCGTATCGCGCCGCTCGATCTGGACCGACGCGTTGAGGCCGGCGATCCAATCAATTTCCGCGCTTCCCAGATCCATGCCATCGGCGCGAAACCGTTCGACCGCGTCGTCCCCGGCGCGCGAGTTCAAGTCGCCACCGCCGATGACGGCCTCGCCGGGGGCGGCGCGCGATTCCAGGAAGGAGGCGATGGCATCCGCTTGCCGCGCGCGCCACGAATTGTCGGAGACCGCGCTCAAGTGCGTATTCCAGAGCAGCGCGTCATGACCGTCGGGCGTCGTGACCGACAACACCTGCGCGACGCGGGGTTCGGTCGTCTGGCCGTCCTCGGAGCCGCGATTTTGCATCCACGAGAGGACCGCGCCGCGCGCCGCGTTATCGTCCCCAGCGGGGACTTCGGTGTTGACCAGCAGTTTCTCGTTGCGGGATATCTCGAGATCCGGGTGCACGAGAATCATGTTGCCCTGCTGCGGCGTGGTGCGCGTAAAATATCCCCGCATGCCGGTCGCGTCGGCGATGTGCTGGGCCTGGTCCGGCGGGACTTCTTGCAGCAGGTACACGTCGCCGCGCGCGGCGCGCATGCGCTCGAGCATGGCGTCCATCTGGGGCGGCGTGCCGTTGTCGTTGGGACCTTCCCCGTGGTGCAGGTTCCACGAGACCACGCGCAGGCGCCCATCCGGAGACAGCGCGTGGGGAGGAGCCGCCGAGCCGTCCGGCACCATCACCCGGTTTTCGCTGGAGGCGAGATCCTGGGCGGTGTCGCCCATTTCCCGAATGATTCCGCCATAGTCGGAGGTGCTTTTTCGCACCGAAGCGGCCTGATCGTCCAGGCCGATGCCGTCCAGTGCGTCGGCCGCCACGCCGCCCAGGGTATCGATTCCCTCGCCGGCCGGGCGGGTGGCGTCGCTGGCCAGTGAGCCGGCCGCTTCGCGCACCTCGTCGGTAATATTGTTCGCGGCGTCGGACGCAACCTCACCGACGGCGTCCGGTGCATCCATCACGCTGCCGATCACGCTCGCGAACGACGCGCCGTCGTCGTCGTCTTCCTCGTCCGATTGGAAATCATCGGACGAAGGCGCGGACAAAGCAGCCGTCGCGGTGCGCGCCCGCGCATCGGCCGCCGATTCCGGGTGTCGCGCCAGCGGCTGGGATATCGTGCTCGCGGGCGGCGCGGCGTGGACTTCTTGCACTCCTGCCATGGCGCTCAGCGTCCGCCAGCCGCCGCGTAGGTGGCCCAGGCGCTGCCGTGGCCGTGCTTGATGGCCCACGCGGTGGTCAGCGCCTGCTGCCGCCAGTCCATCCAGTTGAGCGGGCCGAGGCCCTCCCACGCCTTGGGGTTCGCCTTGCGCGCCTGTGGCGCGTAAGAATTGAAGGTGGGCTCGATAAACTGGAACATTCCCTTCGAGGGCGTGCCCTTCCGTGCATTCGAGTCCCAGTTGTTCACCGCGTTCGCCTGGAAATTCGACTCGCGCCGGGCAATTTCGGTCAACACGTTCGGATCGGCGCCGTAGGCGGACGCGGCATTGCGTATGTACGACTTGATGGCGCCCTGGTCGCGCGTGCCAGCGCCTGGCGCTTTGCCCGGTGAAGGGCCGGCGCCGGCAGGATGACGCGACCCGTACGCGTCTTTGAGGGCGGAAATGCCCTGATGTCCCTTTTTCTTGCCGGCCTTTCCCATCAGCAGGCTCGTGAGAATTTGCATCATTTGCAGCATCATGGTCTGCATGAGCATGGTTTGCATCATCATCATGGGCTGCATCATCGAGTCGCCGATGCCGCCGAAGGGACCCGCCGCGCGCGCGGTCGCCGTGCCCAGACCCATCCCGGCGCAGCATGACGCCGCGCTCTCACCCGGCCCGCTCAGCCTGGAAAGTACGTCCATCTCCCTCGTCCTCCTGGCGCTATCGTAGCAGGTGGGCTTCACGAGTAAAGTGGCCGGATGTAACCAAAATTAGAATGATATTTCCAAAGTGTGAACAACTCGGGTCGGAATTCGAGCAATCGGATCGTCCCGGCGGGCGCGTGGCCCCCTCGCCACCGGATTTCTCGTTGTACGCCCAGGTGGCCGGATCGCTGTCTTCCACGGTGTAGGTCGGCCGGAATCCACGCGTTGGGCCGGGCAAGCCAGTTTACGTTGGTGGCGCCGGAGCCGGACTGACCCTGTGTCCGCCAGGGGCCGTAACGAGCGCCCTGATCGCTCCTGAGACCGATGGTGCCCGGAGTTCGACCTGCCCCGAGAGAACTGGATGCCCTTGAAGTCCTGGCGCACCGCAAAGTCGATTCGAGCGCGGTTGATGCGGGCTGTCTTGCGTGCCACCATCTCCTCCAGCGCCTGATCCATCTCCGCGGTGGTCGGTGAGCGAGGCGGCCGGGTTTTCCAGGGACAACAGCTCGGCGCAAAACCGGGAGAAATGTTTTCCATCCGTTCACACCGGCGGCCGGTGATTTCACGCGTGCGCGACGACCCGGGGATGGGCCACGGCTACCATGCCGGCACATTCCCGGGCCGCGCGCCGCCGCGGCCGGACGCGTGGAGGACGCCGTGGACACCTTAAAGCCCCTGCCCGAGCAGCCCGCCGCGGAGCGGGCATGGTGGGAAAACGCGGTCATCTACCAGATCTACCCGCGTAGCTTTCAAGACTCGAATGGGGACGGCATCGGGGATCTTGCCGGCATCCGCTCTCGCCTGGACTACCTGCAGCGGCTCGGGGTGGACGCCATCTGGCTGAACCCGATCTATCCTTCGCCCCAGGTGGACTTCGGCTACGACGTGTCCGACCACGCGGACGTGGCGCCGGAGTTCGGCACCCTCCGGGACTTCGACGCCCTGGTGTCCGCCGCGCGGGCGCGCGACATCCGGGTCATTGTGGATTTCGTGGTCAACCACACCTCCGACCGCCACCCGATGTTTGTGGACGCCCGCTCCGATCGCAATTCTCCGTTTCGCGACTGGTACGTCTGGAGAGATCCCGCCCCGGACGGCGGTCCTCCCAACAACTGGAGGGGGTTCGAGGAGTCCGCGTGGACGCTGGATGCGGCCACCGGCCAGTACTATCTGCACTACTTCTACCGCCAGCAGCCGGATCTGAACTGGCGCAATCCGGCGGTGCGCGCCTGGATGTACGACCAGATGCGCTTCTGGCTGCGCCGCGGCGTGTCCGGCTTGCGCCTGGACGCGATCGACTGGCTGGTGGAGGACGCCTTCCTGCGCGACAACCCGCCGCAAGAGGAGGTTCCCCTGGCGGTGCGCAGGGCCCGCGGCTTCATCGAGGGGCAGACCCCGGTGTACAACGTGGACCAGCCGGAACTGTTCGACATCGTTCGCGAGATGCGGACGGCCTTGCGGGACTTCGGCCACGATCCGCTGCTCCTGGGAGAGGCCTGGGCGCCGCCGGACGTTCTGCGTCGGCTGTACGGCGCCCGGCGCGACGGTCTTCACACGGTCTTCCAGTTTCTCTTCCAGAGCCTGACCGCCCTTGACGCCGGGGCGTTTCGCGAGGTCATGCGGGAGGTGGACGGCGAGCTGCGGGACCCTGACGGCCCCCTGCCGGTGGTGACCGTGCTGGGAACCCACGACGTTTCGCGCGTGTTGACCCGCCTTGCGGTGCCGCTTGAATGGCGCGCCGCCGTGGCGCGGCTCCTGGCGACCCTTCAGCTGACCCAGCCCGGCCTGGCCTGCATCTACTACGGCGAGGAGCTGGGGATGTTGGACGGCCGGCCGGAGCGACTGGGGGACCTGCGGGATCCGAAGGCACTGGCGGCATGGCGGCGCCACGCGTGGCGCTGCGGATACGAGGCGACTCCAGACCTGACCCTGATGGAATTGAGCCGCTGGGCGGGGGCGCCGGATTACGGCCGCGACGGGTGTCGCCTGCCCATGCAGTGGCACGACGGTCCGAATGCGGGATTCACGTCCGGGAAGCCGTGGCAGGCCGTTCACCCGGACCACGCGCGCTGCAACGTCGCGGCGCAGGAGGCGGCGCCGCGCTCCCTGCTGGCTTTCTATCGAGCGCTCATCGGTCTGCGGCGCCGCCACCGGTCCCTGCGCGAGGGCGCTCTGCGCCTGATCGGGGACGATCCGCACGTGCTGGCCTACGAGCGCGTGGCCGGTAACGAGCGCGCGCTGGTGGTGCTCAACATGTCTTCTCGCGAGCGCATCTTCCCGCTGTCGGGAGAGGGGCCGTCCTTCGTTCTGTCGTCGCGCGGCCCGCGTCCCCGCCCCCGCCACGCCATCGGCCTGCTCCCTTACGAGGCGGCGATCCTGGTCGGAGAAGAGGCCTAGCAACGGGTGGCCATCAGCGGCAGGGCCGCCGCCCAGAGTCGCCATTCCCAAAAAAAGGGCCTGGGACAGGGCTCCTGCACCCCATCATCATGGCCGGCAGGAGGGGCTGAGCGGTGTCCGAAGTCGGTTTTGTCACCTTGGTGGAGGTGGGGACTTGGCCGGCGTTGAGGGCTTTGACTATAAGGCGCGTCGCGATCGGAGCGGCGATCCGCATCGGGAACCAGGCCCGATTCACCTGGAGCGGACGCCGGGGCAGCTGGCCTACACCGGCATCCCCACGTTCATGGGCGTTCCGGTCTGTCTCACGCAGGAGGATCTCAAGGCCGGGAAAGTGGACGTCGCCGTCGTGGGCGCGCCCGTCGACATGAGCACCGGCATGCGGGGCGCCGCGTTTGGGCCGCGTTCCATCCGCTGCGACGAGCGCATGCTGCCCCAGACGCCGATGGCCATGATCAACCCTGACACGCGGGTTCGCCCGTTTGACGTGCTGCGCGTGGTGGATTACGGCGACGCGCCGGTGGAGCGCCCGCCACCGGCACGCCGGAAGCCGGAGGACTGACGCCGCGCGAGTTGTTGCTGGCAATTCGCCGAGTATGCCACGAAACGCATGTGGTCGGGATGGAAGTAGTGGAAGTGGCGCCCCTGCTCGACCCTGGATATACGACCGCCATGTACGCCCGGCGCGCGATACTTGAAGCACTGACCGGATTGGCACAGCGGCGCCTGGGACTGCCCGGGCCCAATTACCGCGATCCGGTCATGTCCGGCGAGACCCCGTTCGCAAACTGATGGACGGCACGCTGCTGGCCATCACCGGCGCACGTACCGTGGCGGTGGACGACCTTGCGTCCAGGCTCGGGCCACTGGTGGTCGTTTGCGACAGCGGTAATCCCATCGCGGGCATCCGCACCCTCGCGTTCCGCGGCGCCCGGCGGATTGTCGTATTGTCCCTGCCGCTTACCCTGGCGCAGGACGATGGATCGTTAGGGAATCTGGTCCGCCTGGCCAGCC
>Ga0194131_10011708_pt1 | contig 10401 bp, 10 predicted proteins | sample TA2KigO120mmetaG_FD_148631 | JGI IMG/M metagenome (GOLD analysis project Ga0194131, IMG submission 148631) | Freshwater microbial communities from Lake Tanganyika, Tanzania - TA2015053 Kigoma Offshore 120m | ecosystem: Environmental > Aquatic > Freshwater > Lake | place: Tanzania: Lake... | reverse complement strand
CCCGGTGGACGTTTGAAAATGTCCATTATCATGCTCCGTTTGCAACGGAACTGCGTCTTTCCACCGTGGCTCCTCCCGGTGCATATACCGGCAACCTTGTGCTCAAAGGTGGAGAGTGCGACGTACAACGTCCGGTTTCGCTGATCCGGTTTGGAGACGCAAGCCCTGTCGCCGTATCGTCGGCGGAGCGGCAAGGCCATCTCGTCTACACCATAGCCAACGGGCGTTTTGAAATCGACGTTACACCGTCTTTTTGCGGGTCGGTAAGCGCGATACGGGACGACCGGGGAGTCGATCATCTGGCTTCGGCGTTTCCGGAGGCGGAGACGTTTAACTGGCTTCATCCTTGGTATGGCGGTATCGTGCCGATTATAGACAGCGGACTCGAGATGACACCGCCGGGGCTGGCTCCGTTGGAACGCTTTGCGGCGGAGCCGATAACGGCGACGGACACACACGGGATCGTCTGGACCGGGGTGCGTCAGCGCGCTACACTCGAACACGAGGAACTGCGCGGATTGACGCTGGAGATGGATACGCTTACCGTGGGTGGAAGCCCAGCGGTTTGGCTGGTATGGCGGTTTTACAACCAAACGTCGGCCTTGCGTCGTATCCGCGCCGGATGGAGCGTGTTTGTCCAGCCCGACGGCGACCGATCCCGGACGACTTTGTTTACCGACGGATACGAGCGCAAGCGGAGTCGGCGTACCTTTGGCGGACACGGGGGCGGCTGGGTCGGCTCCGAAAACCCGGAAACAGGCCGCGTCGTCGCGCTCATCTCGTCTACGCCTCAGGTGGAGATAGACGATTGGGGCGATACGGGCGGGCATCTTCAGCTTCGGCCTACGCACACGATAGCGCCGAGTGGCGAGGTTGCGATGAGCGCGTATTTCGTCATCGCCGATAGTCGTGAGGAAACGGCGGCGTGGGCGGCGCTAAGCGCTTATCCTAAGACTACATTCTGAAGTCGAACGACCGAGAGAAAACGGTCTCGTTGCGCTCGGTCGCGCTATGGTAGGTAACGGTGATCACCCGTCTTTCCAACTCCCAGATCAAACACATCCGCAGTCTTGCCCATCGCAAGATACGCAAAGAGACGGGGCTGTTTCTTGTCGAGGGTATACGCCCGGTCGTCGAGGCGGTTCAGCTTGGCGCGGACATCGAAACGCTTGTCGTTGCGCCGGATTTGCTGGACAGCCCGTTTGGCCGTGAGACGGTCCAACGCGCGCGACAGGACGGCATGCCCGTACTCGAAATAAGCGCAGAGGTATTCGCGTCTTTTTCGCGTAAGGACGGCCCGCAAGGTCTTGCTGCGGTTGCGCGTCAGCGGTGGGAGACGCTCGATCGGATCGTCCCCGGCGATGAGTTGGGCTGGGTCGTGCTGGAAGAGGCGGGAAGTCCCGGCAATCTCGGTACTATTTTGCGAACCTGTGACGCCGTCGGGGTCGACGGTGTGATCCTGCTGGGCGAGACAACCGATCCGTACGATCCGGTCTCGGTGCGTGCCAGCATGGGCGCGATCTTCTCACAGCGTATCGCGCGAGCCGATCTGGGAATGCTGGCGATGTGGAAAAACCGACACGCCCTGCCCCTGATCGGCGCATCGGGCGACGCCGCGACCGGGTATCGCGACATGGCCTATCCCCGCCCGGTTTTGCTGTGCATGGGCGGCGAACAACACGGACTTTCCGCCGATCTTCGCACCCTCTGCGATAGGCTTGTCCACATTCCCATGACAGGACGCGCCGATTCGCTCAATCTGGCGGTGGCGACCGGTGTTTTGCTCTACGAGATATTTTATCAACACTCAAAGATTACGACATAACCTCTTGACTCACCTACCGAATACCGTTTTACCCTCTTATGTCGCTCGTTCCGAAATCACGGGTTCCGAGACTTTATCCAACCGTTCCCGGATTTCCGGCGGAAGACGCCACCCCGCACCGCCACATACTTCGACGACATGCTCCGGCAGGTCGGGGCCGGTCATCGCGGCGGTAACCTCCGGATGATCCAGTATCCAGGCGAAGGCCACCTGCGCCGGTGTTTTCCCCAGTGTATCCGCCGCCTCGACCAGCGCGCCGATGACAGCATCCCGCTCTTTTGTCATGACCCTTTTGAACCGTGCCGGATCGGATCCCCAGTGCGTATTTTCCGCCGGTTTCTGGTTGCGGCGAAACTGGCCGGACAGCAAGCCTATCGCCAGAGGACTGTACGTCATCATCCCCAGGCCATGCTGGCGACAGCGCCCTACCAGTTCCGTCTCGATGTCTCGACGGAGCAGATTGTATTGATTCTGAAGACACGCCATCGCTCCCCACCCGTTGCGGTCGTTTACCCACAGCGCCTCCACCACCTGCGCCGCCGTAAAGTTGCAACAGCCGGTATAACGCACCTTGCCCTGCCGGACTAAATCGTCCATCGCGCCAAGCGTCTCGTCGAGAACGGTATCGGGATCAAAATTGTGTAGCAGATACAGGTCGATGTGATCGAGTTGCATCCGTTTGAGCGACCGATCGATCTCACGCAGGATGTGAAACCGCGATGTCCCTTGGTCGTTTGGCCCCTGTCCGATCGGACTCCATACCTTGCTGGTGACGATCAGATCGTCCCGTTTGCCTTTCAACCCCTTGAGCGCTTTGCCCAGCAGCGTCTCGCATTTTCCGGCAAAGTAACTGTTGGCGCAGTCGATAAAGTTGACCCCGTGGTCCACCGCCGTCTCGATGACGCGGATACACGTTTTCTCATCCGACCGCCCGTCCCAGTATGCTCGGAACGCCGTCCCAAGACAGACAGACGATACCCTGACCCCAAACCGGCCTAACTGGCGATATTCCATAAACGCAAGACTCCTTTTCATTGAACAGAACAGCGAGTGCATACCTTGCAGCAAGCTGCAAGACCAACGACACCTTGCAGCAAGCTGCAAGACCAACGACACCTTGCAGCAAGCTGCAAGACCAAAGACTCCCCGTAGGTAGAAGCGTGAAGAGGCTTCGATGGATGGTTCCCTCCGGGAACGCATCGAGCGCTACGCGGTTGCTTACGCAATGGCTGCGGGGTAAACGAGCGAACTCCAAACAATCAACATATCTTGCGGCAGAACAGCCGCAAGAGCGCCTACTCCTTACTGTCGAAGATAGCTTGCGGTACTACCGGCAAGCGTACTCCCCGCAGGTGGAAGGCGTAAAACTGCCTTCGGAAGGCTGCGGGGAGGCTTCAATGGGAATGGAAGCCAACGGTCTCCATGTGCAGGTGGGAAGGTAATTCCCCGACCCGCCGACCGTCAAGATTCGAGCTTGTCTTTACCCGTCGGGTGTATACAATTCATCCTTTCCCCTGTACGAAAAATACTGCACGCGTTTTGCATCGGTTTTAGGCGTGTTTTTGCGCTATAACCGTATGGCGCATATAATTTTTGTACAGAAACGCTACCGGTCGTAAAACCCCTAAGGGCTACATCGGCCCCAATACGGGGCTATCGACCTGCTGTGACCTGATGGCACGAGAATTGCGACTTCTCCTGCACAAACCGTTTTGGATATCCTCAAGCTGTGTGCTGTTCAAAGGAGCATCCTCTATGAATAGGTATCTGTTTGTTGCTCCGGCTATCGTTTACGTTCTATCGAGCTTTCCCTCCGGCGTGCAGGCGCAAAACCACGGCGACATCTTTACCGTTGCCGGAAATGGAACGGGAGCGCATGCCGGGGACGGGGGACTCGCCACGCAGGCCAGTCTGCGATTTCCCGCGCGGGTAGCGCTCGCGCAGGGCCATCTCTTTAGTACCGACAGTGTTAACAACCGAGTTCGAAAAATAGATGAATCGGGCCATATTACTACCGCCGCAGGAACCGGAAGCAACGTGTTCTCCGGGGACGGCGGCCCCGCCACGCAAGCAGGCATCAACCCTGCCGGCATCGCCATAGATGCTGACAACAATATTTATGTCTCGGATGGAATCAACCACCGTATCCGGAAAATAGACACCTCCGGGAACATCATCACCGTTGCGGGAGACGGATTTGGGCAAGGGAACAACTTTGGCGGACGGTTTTCCGGGGACGGCGGTCCCGCCACACTGGCCAGCCTCAATGCGCCCAAAGGGCTGGCGATTCACGGCAATAACCTTTATATCGCCGACCACGCCAACGGCCGTATCCGGTGTATAAATCTTACAACCGGAACCATTACGACGGTGGCGGGCAATGGAAGTTTCACCCCTGTGAATGGCGTCGCTGCGACGCAGTCCGGTCTGCTCGACCCCTACGACGTGGCGGTGGACAACGCAGGAAATATCTATATCGCCCTGTTGGGTGAAAACGCCATACGTCGAGTAGAGCTGACCGGTACGATCAACCGGGTCGCTGGTGGCACGGCGGGGTCGGGAGGGTACGGAGGACCGGCGACGACCGCTCAACTCGATCATCCACAAGGGGTAGCGGTATTCAATGGACATGTATTTATCGGCGACTCCTTTAACAACCGGGTGCGCATGGTTAATACCGCAGGCACCATCTCCACTATAGCCGGTAGCGGACCTACTGGACCGGGTCAGGGCAGTTTTTCGGGGGATGGCGGACCGGGATGCGGTGCTTAAAGACAAACAGCCGGACTATGAGATCGACGAGGTAAGCGGCTACGTGTTTAATCAGCGTGGCGACAAGGAAGTCGAAGCCTTCAAATTTTAAACGCCGCGCCCTATCTTCAGGCTTGGCATCGACCCCCCCCAAGGCTATCTTGAGGGGGGTTTTGTTTGGTCTCGGCATTTGCCTGAAAAACCGACACATGCCAACCTGTAGCCAAAATCGTCTCTCTCGTCATCCGTATCCCTTCTCCGGAACAACCCATGCTCAAGCTCGATCTGACGCACACCCTCGCCGTTGCCGGTATCGTCCTGTTTATCGGATACGGCATTCGGAAGCTGATTCCTCCGCTGGCCCGGTACAACCTGCCCGCTCCGGTGATCGGCGGGCTTCTGGTTTCCGTGCTGATCCTCTTTGCCAAACAGTCGGGTGTAGAACTCGTGCAATTTGACACGACACTCCAGAGCCCCCTGATGATCGCGTTTTTTACCACCATCGGTTTTGGCGCAAGCGTGTCGCTACTGCGTGTAGGCGGTCCACAGGTCATTCTTTTCTTTGTCATCTCTACCATAGCCGCCGTTGCGCAAAACGTCCTCGGTATTCTGTTGTCCGCCCCGCTGGGTATGCACCCTCTTTTTGGCGTGCTGACCGGGTCGGTCACGCTGACCGGCGGACCGGCCACCGGGCTGGCCTTTGCCCCGCTGTTCGCAGAAGCGGGCGTCCCCGCAGCCGCGTCGGTGGCAGTAGCCGCCGCCATGGTGGGCATCGTCTCCGGTGGTCTCATCGGCGGCCCGATCGGCACGTTTATCATCGAACGGAGCGGACTACGGGGCGTCAAAACGACAAGACCCGTCGCCCCGATTCCCGAAACCGAGGACAACGACACAAATCCGGCAGGTGAAGAAAAAACCGCTTATCTGATCCTCAAAAATGTCGTGTTGATCCTTGCCGCCATGTGGGTGGGATCGTGGATCAGCAAAGCGTTCGCCGCCATGGAGATCACGCTGCCCGCTTATATCGGCGCGATGATCGTCGCCGCTGTCATGCGCAACATGGACGATGTCACCGGTGTACTGGGACTTTCCCAACGCACGATCGACAACCTCGGCAGTGTGGCGCTTTCGCTTTTTATCTCGATGGCGCTCATGACGCTCAAACTGTGGGAAATCGCCAGCCTCGCGCTCCCCTTGATGATCATGCTCGTCGCCCAGGTCGCGCTGATCGCCATGATCTCGCTGTGGACCATTCACCGGCTGATGGGCCGCGACTATGACGCGGCGGTGATGAGCAGCGGATTCTGCGGTTTTATGCTTGGCACGACCGCCAACGCCATGGCCAACATGGAAGCACTGACCGAAAAATTTGGCGCGGCCCCGCGCGCGTTTCTCGTCGTTCCCATGGTCGGTGCGTTTTTTCTCGACTTTACCAACGCCCTGATCATCACGACCTGCATAAATATCTGGAAATAGGTTGACAGACCGGACAACCGCTTCTATTTTCCGACAACTTTTCCAAACAGGTGTTTTAAATTTCCGGCGCTCCTTTGGGTGTCCGTGTAAACAGGTTGAACCCGTCTGCCTGAACAAAAGGAGAACCCGTCCATGTGTGGCATTGCAGGTTTTCTCGACAAAACCGGCGAAAGGTCATCCGTCGGATCGGTCATGCTGGAGATGCTTTCAGCCTTGGGCCGACGCGGACCCGACTCCGCAGGCGTGGCCGTCTACGGTCCCGCAACCGACGGGCAAATCAAACTGCGTATCAAAGCTGGCGAAAACGGCATCCCGGAAGGAAGAACGGAACGCATCGCCGCACGCGCTGCAATTCTTGCCCAAGTGATCGGTTCGGAAGTCGCCGGTGACTATTTGAGGCTTGTCGTCCGCTATGACGGCCCGATAGAAACGCTCGAACATGCCATCGAAGACATCGCCCCCGACATCGAAATCATAAGCGCCGGCCACTCGCTCGAACTGGTCAAACAGGTTGGCTCTCCCCAACGCCTTGACGCGACGTACAGAGTCCGTAGTTTTACCGGCACGCACGCAATCGGACACACCCGTCTGTCCACCGAAAGCCGCGTGGATCTGAGCCACTCGCAACCGTTTTACGCGCATGGCGCGCTTGACATCGCCACTGCGCACAACGGCCATATCACCAATTATCACAAACTCCGTCGGCAATACGAAATGCGTGGCATCCGGTTTTATACCGAAAACGATTCCGAAATCATCGGGTTGTATCTAAAAGAACGCATGATGCAGGGACTTGACTTCGAAGCCGCGCTTTATGCGTCGATGCGTGATTTCGACGGATCGTTCTCGTATATCGCCGCCACACAGGATCAGATCGGGTTTGTCAAGGACGCCTTTGGTCTCAAACCGCTTATGCTGGTCGAAACACCCGAATATGTCGCCATGGCTACGGAGGAACAGGCGTTGTGTGCTGTCTTTGGACAGGGTGTACAGGCACGGGAGCCGGCACCCGGCGTCGTCCGTGTCTGGCGCGTCCCGGTATCGCCGGAAACCGTCGGAAAAAAGGTCGCCGCATGAGCGCGATACAGTGCGAAGGAAAAACCATCCGGGAGATCAACCGCGCCATTCGCCATCTCATTGCCGAGGGCGCACGCGAAATCCGATTGTCAAACCCTTCGGCACGCCATAACTTTGCGGTCGGACTCGTCGCCCCTGCCCATCTCACGATAGAAGGCAGTGTGGGCTACTACTGCGCCGGGATGATGGACGGTCCGACGATCTCCATCCTCGGTAGCGCAGGGTGGGGTGTGGGTGAAGGGATGATGGACGGTTTGCTCGTCATCGAAGGCAACGCAGGCAATGGCGCCGCCGCCTCGATACGCGGTGGAACCGTGGTGATCAAAGGCGACGCCGCTGCCCGTACCGCCATCGCGCTCAAGGGCGGCACGGTAATCGTAGGCGGCAATGTAGGTTATATGAGCGGCTTTATGATGCAGAAAGGAACCCTCATCGTCTGTGGCGACGCGGGCGACGGTCTGGGCGACTCGATGTACGAAGGCAACATCTTTATCGCAGGCGGCATCTCCGAACTCGGACACGATGCCGAAATCCGCGAACCATCGCCCGAAGACTTGGCAATGATCGCCACCTATCTCGACCGCTACGCTATCCAGCATCCGGGCGCATTCAAAAAGGTGGTTTCGGCCCGACGGCTGTGGAATTTCGACAAACGCGAATGGACGCTATGGAAAAACGCGCTGTAGAAGCGTCGCTCCGAAAGGGCGCGCTGTGGTCGCCTCAGGCTATCGCCGAGGCACAGGAAAAGGCGGAACTCGGACGCTATCGTCTGCGCGGTTTTGGCACGCTGCGTCCACGCCCTCTGCCTTCGTTCGACGATCTTACCTTTATTCCCTGCACCCTGACCCGGATCCCACTCGAAGGATACCGGGAAAAGTGCGAAACCGCCACCACGCTCGGCGCGCGATTTGCCCAAAAACCCATCCGGCTCGATATCCCGGTCATGATCACCGGGATGAGTTTCGGCGCGCTGTCCTACAACGCCAAGGTGGCGCTCGGTCGCGGTGCGACACAGGCCGGCACGTCGACGACCACAGGCGACGGCGGGATGTTGCCTGCCGAACGGGAAAACTCGCAAACGCTGATCTACGAAGTGCTCCCCAGCCGCTACGGGTTCAATATCCACGATCTGCTTCGAGCCGACGGCATCGAGCTGACGATCGGACAGGGTGCCAAACCGGGAACCGGCGGGCTTCTACTTGGCTCCAAGGTTTCGGAGCAGATCGCCGGGATGCGTGACCTGCCGATCGGAGTAGACCAGCGCAGCCCGTGTCGGCATCCGGATTTTCTCGGTCCGGACGATATGATCTACAAAATCGAAGAATTCCGCGAAGCCACCGACTGGCAAGTGCCGATCATCGTCAAGATCGGCGCGGCGCGGGTCTATGACGACGTAAAATTAGCAGCCAAGGCCGGCGCCGACATCATCGCCATCGACGGGATGGAAGGCGGAACCGGCGCATCACCCGACATCCTGATGGACCATACCGGCATCCCGACGCTGGCCGCGGTATGCGAGGCACGGGCGGCGCTCGAAGAAATGGGGCTGTACGGCATCGTCAACCTGATCATCGCCGGCGGTATCCGAAGCGGTGTAGACGCCGCCAAGGCCATGGCGCTCGGTGCGGATGCCGTCTATATCGGGACGGCGGCGCTGATCGCCATGAACTGTAACAAACCCTTGTATATCGAAGACTATCAATCCATTGGCGCCGAACCGTACGCCTGCCACCACTGTCATACCGGACGCTGTCCCGTCGGCATCACAACCCAGGATCCCGAACTGATGAAACGCCTGCCCATCGACGAGGCGGCGGAACGGGTAGCCAATTTTCTACGCGCCACGACCATGGAAATCCAGATGATCGCGCGCGCCTGCGGCAAAGCCGACGTACACGATCTGGAACCCGAAGACATGCGAGCGCTTACCCTCGAAGCCTCCATGATCACCGATATTCCGCTTGTGGGAACCCGGCGTGTCTTTGGCGGCGGTCCCGGATGGAAGGAACACTGACTCATGTCCTTTCTGATCCCCTGTCCCAACTGCGGAAAACGCAGCGTCTACGAATTTCGGTTTGGCGGAGAAGTGCGTCCGCGCCCGGAAATAGACGCGGGCGACGCGACGTGGAGCGAATTTCTCTATACCCGCAAAAACGAATCCGGCCCGCAAAAAGAATGGTGGTATCACCGCGCCGGATGCCGCGCTTGGTTTCAGGCCGTGCGTCATACCGAAACCAACGAAGTGCTGGAAACGTTCTGGCCGTAAGAAGTGTAAAGCGTAAGATGTAGGAAGCACGGTAAGTACCTACCCGTCAAGATCATGCAGCATTTCGCATCCGAAGCATGGAGTCTCCGTGAATTCGTCTTCTACCCAACCTGGTCAGACCTTTACCATCACCTTTGAAGGACGCCTTGTTCCGGCGCGGGCCGGGCAGACCATTGCCGGCGCGTTGTACGCCGCCGGGATACGAACCTTTAGCCGCAGTTTCAAATATCACCGTCCACGTGGTCTGCTCTGTGCCGCCGGACGATGTCCCAACTGTCTTATGAATGTAAACGGCGAACCCAACGTTCGTGTTTGCATGACTCCCGCGACCGACGGACAGGTTATCCGAGGACAGAATGCGTGGCCTTCGGTCGAAACGGATCTGCTTTCGGTCATCGAGACGTTTGACGCCTTTATGCCGGTCGGTTTCTATTACAAATCGATGATACGCCCGCGTGCGTTGTGGCCGGTTTACGAAAGTATCATCCGTCGTATTGCCGGACTCGGCGAGGTGGATGCAAGCCGTGTACCGGATCATCCGTATGAAAAACAGTATCGTCGGGTAGATGTAACGGTCGTAGGAGGCGGCCCAGCCGGACTTTCCGCGGCGCTGTCCGCTGCCCGCGCCGGCGCGGATGTGCTTCTCGTGGATGACCAAACGACACTTGGCGGGCATCTGCGGACCTCGATCCGGCGGGCTGGCGAAGAAAGCGGCCCCGCCATAGCCGCCCGTCTGACACGCGAAATCGCCGCCGAACCCCGGATCGAAACGCTCTCCGGCGCTACGGCCTTTGGGTACTACGAAGGCGACCTGATCGGGATCGTTCAGGGCGCGCGGTTTATTCATGCGCGTACAAGCCGCACGATCTTCGCTACCGGACGATTCGAACATCCGCTGGTGTTTCACAACAACGATCTGCCAGGGATTATGCTCGGCAGCGGCGTCCAACGTCTTCTTCATTTAGACGGCGTCTCGCCCGGAAAGCGCGCGCTGGTGGTGACGACC